>Ga0070737_10005753_pt1 | contig 11696 bp, 12 predicted proteins | sample Coa_R1_10_FD_66438 | JGI IMG/M metagenome (GOLD analysis project Ga0070737, IMG submission 66438) | Surface soil microbial communities from Centralia Pennsylvania, which are recovering from an underground coalmine fire - Coalmine... | ecosystem: Environmental > Terrestrial > Soil > Unclassified... | reverse complement strand
GACGAACGCTGTTTCATTCTGGCACTCCGCTCGCCGTCGCACCGGGTGCCCGCTGACCAACCATTGTGCACCGCGTCCCGGAGTCGCGCGGATCAATGCGGACGCCGCACGGATGCCGCCCCACCGGGCTGTGATCCACCGCACATTCGGCCGCAGGGCAGGCCCTATCGTGCCGGGTCGGCATGCTCCGGACGACCCAGAGACTCGTCCCGCCCCGGCGGCTCGTCTCGCCCCGGCGGCTCGTCTCGCAGGGTGAAGACCATCGTGGTCGCCTGGCCGCTGCGATACGGCGCGGTGTCGGCGGCAAACTGCCGCCACTGCGGCTGCGGGGAGTCCGCGAGGAGCGCGAGCCGATCGGCGTACCCGCGGACATCGTGATTGGCCATGATGCTGTGACCATCCGAGAAGTACCGGTACGTGATCTGGGACGAACCTGCCACTGGTTTGTCGGTGCCGTCGAGATGCGTCACAAAATCAGCCGTGTTCTCGATGCTGAGCAGGTGCGTCGAGTGCGGAATCTTCTTGCCATCGACCGGTGCGCCTGCCGCGAGAACGTGCGTGATGCGCACACGCCGGCCGTTCACGGTCGGGTCACCCGCCAGATCAGCGGCGACGATGCCGCCTTCGGAGTGCCCCACCAGCATCACCGGCGCGCCGATCGGCACGCACGCCGCGTCCAAGGCCGCGATGACACTGCGCGTATAGGCGGAGGAGCCGCGGAACAGGCTCACGAACGCACCAGGCAGGTCTTGCGGGGTGGGTGTCGAACCCATGGACCGCATCCCCGGCAAATAGACGACGTAGCGCGAGCCGCCATCGCGGTCGGCCAAGCATTGAACAGCGAGCACCGCGTCAGGAAATGCTTCGAGATCGCCTACCCTGCGAAGCATTTCCGCCGCGTCGACCGGAGGCTGCTCGGACCAGCGCGGCAGTCGTGGATTCGTGATCGCTGCTCCGGGCCCATCGGGTACCGCGGCGGCCACGGCGGAGAGCGGAACCCCGGCAACCGGGTCGACACGGAGAGGCCGCCGCAGCATGGCGTCCAGCCGGCAGAGTGGCGACCAGGCGCCGGCGACGAGCAGCTCCTCCAGGTGAGGCGCGAGAAATGTCACCGTGGCGTCGAGCGCTCGACCGAAGCGGTCACGTCCCTGGGTCAAGGAGCTCCAGCGACCGGTCACCAGGTCGTACGGCGCAGCGACCGCCCAGCCGAGGAACTCAGACCACGATCGAACCGGCAGATCGTCAACGATCTCCTCGCGGAGGACGACGGCCCGCAGTCGGCCGGCGTCGACGGCGAGGGCCGCGGCCATGCCCACCAGGCCGCTTCTGCCTACCACTGCGGCAAGAATTGCACGCTCGGCGGCCGCCACTTCCCACGGCGCGAGCAGATCGGCGACGCCGACCCCTACCTCTGCGGCAAGAGCCGCCACCGCCACGGCCTGGGTGACCAACCGGCCGCTGAGCTGCGCCCAGATGTCGCCCAACCGGCGCAATTCTTCGTAGTCCACGACGATTCGCACGGCAGGTCACCACACCTGATGGATGAACCGGTGAACGACGTCCGCCCCCGGCGCGCCGGCCAGATTGACGAGAAGGTGTCGGCGTTCGGCAGCCAGCTGCGCCAGCTGCCGCAGCTGCGCGGCTGCGTCGTCCAGACGTCCGGCGATGTGCCGAATGTCGAGGCGCCGCCGCTGCACCTGCTCCCGGAACGCGTCCGCCGCGACCGAGGTCCAGAGCGCCTGAGCCGCGTGCGTGACCAGCTCATCGCCCAGCGCCTCGACCCGGCGGGCGCGGGCCGTGAGCTCATCCGCGAGAACGTGGAGACGGTCCATGCGCTGACGGTAGGACCGAACGGCGCCACGCACCCGGCGTATGGCTGAGTTGGGGACGCCGTGTTTGGCGGCCGTGGAATCCGACCGGCCCTGGAATACGAGCGGCCTGGAATACGACCGGCCCTGGAATACGAGCGGCCGTGAAATGCCGGCGGCCGTGACACGAGCCGCCACCGTGAAATACCAGCAGCCGAGGAATATCAGCAGCCGCGGCGAGATCACCAACCGGGACAGTGCCCGCTGGCACAGCCCAGCGGTCAGCGGGTCCGACCGCGCGGCCGTCGCAGCGCCGACTGCGATCCCGGTCTCTTCGTTCCTGCCTTCATTTCTTTCTTCGTGGCCCGCACCTTCGCCAGCGACTCGGCGTCCACCACATCGGCGACCGAGAGAAAGGAATTCTCCGCGGCGAACGGTTCCGCGGCCTGCCGCCACCCTCGAGGGCGAAAACCGCGCTGTTTCCCCAACAGAGCAAGGAAAATCTTCGCCTTCTGCGGACCGAAACCGGGTAAGACCGCCAAGCGTTCGACCACGCGCTGTCCGGTCGTCGCCGTACGCCAGAGCGCCTCGGCATCTCCGTCGTACTCGTCGACAAGAAGACGCGCCAAGCGATGCACCCGCTCGGCCATCGCGCGGGGAAAACGGTGCAACGCCGGAGGGCCGGTGAACACATCGACGAGGCGCTGCACATCGGTCGCCGCGACGGTGGCCGGGTCGAGGTCAGCGACGTCGAGGCGCTGCATCAACAAATACGGCGCGGTAAAGGCCTTTTCGATGGGAATTTGCTGGTCGAGGACCATGCCGACGAGAAGGGCGAATGCGTTCCGATCCAGTAGAGCATCCGCGTCGGGTTGTCCCGCGAGCCACGTGGCCATCGTTACTCCTCCTCCCCGACAGCCTGTCACGCTCCGCGGGAGCCGAAAAGAGGGCATGGCCTTCACTTCGGTTCGCCGGTGCCGATGTCACCGACGTGACGGACGGTCCCGCCCCCGCGCGACGACCCACGTCCCCCGGCAGACCGGACGGATGGGCCGCCGCGGCGATCGCGCACTTCCTCGCCGCGGTAGTGGATCTGCCACAACCACAGAAGGTGCTGCTCACGGCGGTCCAGCAGCTCGCGCAGACCCTGGCCGCCAACCGCGTCGCCATCGTGCAGGCCGGCCACGTCCTGGCCGGCAGCGACGACGCCGGCGACACCGACGGGCCGAAACGGCGCCGGTTAACCCGCTACACCGTGCCCGTCGGCGGACCCCTGCAAGGCGAGCTGCTCATCGAAAGAGATCGTGAACTCGACGAAGCGGAGCGCACCCTGGTCACCGGAATGGCCCGGGCGGTCGAAATGAGCTACGCCATGGGCCGCACCCTGGAAGCCGAACGCCGGCTGCGCACCAGGAGCGAACGCCAGGCCAATGTGAACGCGAAACTCCTCGCGTCGTTGCGGGAACGCCAGCGCTTGCTGGAAGCCCTGTCCGGCATCCAACGCATGATTTCCCGGCGCGAACCGCTGGTGGACATCCTGGACGCCGTCGTGCGCACCGTCCACGAGGTCCTCGGTGTCGACACGGTCATCATTCGGCGCGGCCCGTCAGCGACCGTCGCAGCCCGGTGCGGCGGCACGGAGCGAACCGCCCGCTGGTTGGCCCGCTTACCCCTTCCCGACGGAACAACCGGCGGTGTCCACGACCTCGAGACAGCTAATCCGCCCGCCGGAATTGCGGTGACCCGAGCGATCGCCGGCGTCGTCCACGAGAACGGGCGAATTGCCGGTGCGCTCATCGCAGCCACCACCGATCCCGCCCGGCTCTGGCGGGACGCCGACCGCGAAGCCCTGGGCGTCTTCGCCGACCACGTGACCCTGGCCATCACCGACGCCACCACCGTGGAGGCAATGAACCGGGCATTTCACGATTCCCTGACGGGCTTGGCGAGTCGGGCCCTGTTTCTGGACCGGCTCAACCTCGGGTTGGCCCAGGCCGCCCGATCGGGCACAAACCTCTGCCTGCTCTTCATCGATCTCGACCGATTCAAAATTGTCAACGACACGTTGGGGCACGCCGCCGGCGACGTCCTCCTCGTCGAAATCGCCAATCGCTTGCGCAGTTGCCTGCGGGCCAGCGACACCGCGGCCCGGTACGGCGGCGATGAATTCGTCGCCCTGCTGCACGACACCGACGTCCGCGGTGCGGCGATTGTCGCAGCGCGCATCATCGACGCGGTTCGCCAACCGTTACGTGTCGGCGAGATGGACGTGACCGTCGACGCAAGCATCGGCATCGCCTGCTCCGTGGCAGGCGGCACGGCGGCGGATGACTTGTTGCGCAGCGCGGACGTCGCCATGTATCGGGCGAAACGGGCCGGCCGCGGCCGATACGCCATCTACGAGCCGTCCATGCACGCGGCGCTCCTCGAACAACTGCACCTGGAAACGGAATTGCGCGGCGCGCTGCACCGCGGGGAATTCGTCGTCCATTATCAACCGATCGTCGAACTCGCCACCGGCGACATTCTCGGAGCCGAAGCGTTATTGCGGTGGAATCATCCTCGACGCGGGCTGCTCACCGCCGCGGAGTTCGTGCCGATTGCCGAGGACTGCGGGGAGATGGTGGAAATCGGCAGTTGGGTGTTACGGACGGCGTGCGCGCAAGCGCGCGCCTGGCAGCGTGAACTCGGCGAGGCACCCTTCACCATCAGCGTCAACGTCTCAACCGCCCAGCTCGCGGGCGACACCTTCGCCGGCTACCTCAAGGAGGTCCTGGAGAACACCGGCCTCGCCGCCACCTCCCTGGTGCTCGACATCACCGAGGCCTTGGTGTTGCGGGAAGAACCCTGGCTGCTTGCCCGGCTCGAAGAGCTCAAGCTCCTCGGGGTGAGCCTTGCTGTCGACGACTTCGGTGCTCGATATTCCTCACTGGCTGGCCTGCCTCGCCTCCCGTTGGACATGGTGAAGATCGACCAAGCCTTCATCGATGCCGTCGGCACGCCGGAAGGCTCGGCGTTCGCACGGAAAATCGTCGAGCTCGCCCACACCCTCGACCTGCAGGTCATCGCCGAAGGAGTGCAGACCCAGCAACAATTCGAGGAACTGCGCCGAGCGCGGTGCGAATTCGCCCAGGGATATCTGTTCGCCGAGCCGGTCGATACCGACCGTGTGCCGGCACTGCGCCCGACCGCTCAACGACTCTGGCGGCCGACCGTCCGGCGATCCCGCTGACCCGCTGGCGGGTGGCGATCCCCCAGCCGCCGGGGATTCCGCCCCGGTGCGGAGTACGCCGCCGGTTGCCCGCGTCCCACCAGCATCCGGCGTTTCCGCCTTCCGCCGACCGAACGTTCGGTCTAGCGTAGGTACGACGACCACCGGATCGCGGCTACGGCCGGATCGCGGCTGCGGCCGGGGCGTGCGGCTACGGCCGGGGCGCGCGACAACGACCGGGCAGCGCGCTCCGGACCGCGTCGGGAGCTGCGCGAACCCGAAACGGTGCACCGAGGGAGACCATGGACGATCTGTGGGAGAAACATCGGCCGCTTCTCGACGACGCGTACCGCGCCTGGCGAACCCGCGACCACTGGTCGGCGTTCCCCGAATCACCGTCCCCGCGCGTCTGGGGGGAGAGCGCGGCTGCGGCCGGTCTCACAGCCTTCGAGGCCTACCGGGGCGAGGCTTTCGCTCTTGACACCCCCGGCGCCGACGGATGGGTGGCACCCGAACAACCGCCCACCGGTATCGAGTGGGACATCCGCTATCCGCACCTCACCAGCGACGGTGCTCCGCTCCTGGTCAGCGCTTCCCAGGCCGCCCTCCCCGCCTGGCGGGACGCCGGACCGCACCGACGTGCCGGTCTTGTCGTTGAAATTCTCCACCGGCTGGCGGAGCGCAGTTTTGAGCTCGCACACGCCGTCATGCACACGACGGGTCAAGGTTTCGTCATGGCTTTTCAAGCCGGGGCTGCGCACGCCCTCGACCGGGCTCTCGAGGCCGTCGCGGTCGCCGTCCATGAGATGACCGTGGTCCCCCCTGAAGCGGAGTGGGTCAAGCCGGCGGGCCGCGACCGGTTCCAGCGGCTGCACAAGCGCTACCACATCGTGCCCCGCGGCATCGGCCTCGTCATCGGGTGCACCACATTCCCAACGTGGAACGGTTTTCCCGGACTCTTCGCCAGTCTGGTCTGCGGAAATCCGGTCATTGTCAAGCCGCACCCGCACGCCGTCCTGCCGCTGGCCATCGCAGTGCGCATCGCCCGACAGACGCTCGCCGAGCACGGCTTCGACCCGAATCTGGTGACCCTCGCGGTCGAGGCGGATGGCGAGGGACTTGCCCGCGTGCTCGCAACCCAGACCGACGTCCGGATCATCGACTACACCGGATCGTCGGCGTTCGGCGCCTGGTTGGAAGAAAACGCCCGGCATGCCGTGGTGTACGCCGAGAAATCCGCGGTGAATTGCGCCCTGCTCGAATCGACCGACAATTTCACCGGCATGACGGCGAATCTCGCGTATTCCCTCGCGTTGTACAGCGGGCAGATGTGCACGACGCCGCGGGTTTTCCTCGTACCGGCCGGGGGAATCGCCACCGACGTCGGGAAGCGCGGCGTTGACGACATCGTCGCCGCGCTGCGTACCGCCCTCGCCGACCTCACCGCCGAGCCGAAACGCGCCGCCGCGCTGCTAGGGGCAATCGTCGACGGGCGGGTCGCCGCCCGCGTCGAGGAGGCCATGCACCGGGAGGACGTCGCGATTCCGTCCCGACGGCTGGAGCATCCCGATTTCCCCGCCGCGTTGGTGCGGACACCGGTGGTGCTCCGCACCCGATTCGATGCCGACGACGCCTACCGCGCCGAGTGGTTCGGGCCCATCGCCTTCATTGTCGAAACCCCGTCGCCGGAGGTGAGTCTGACCCTGTGGGAGGACATCACACAGCACAGCGGCGGGCTCACCGCCTCGGTGTATTCGACCGATCCTGCCTTCCTGCGGCAGGCGGAGGAGATAGCGACGCGCACCGGTGTGCTGACCGCGCTGAATTTCACCGCCGACACCTACGTCAACCAGACGGCCGCATTCTCGGATTTCCACGGAAGCGCGGCGAACCGTGCCGCGACCGCCGCGATGACGGATCCGGCCTTCGTCACCCACCGGTTCCACATCGCCGAGATAAGGCAGCCGCGGTGACGGCGAGCGGCCGCTCCCCGACGCGGCGGGCCCGGTATGACCGCGCCTCACTGCTCGATGTCGCGGTCCGGGTCTTTCTCGAACGCGGCTACGACGGGACGAGCATGGCTGACCTCGCGCAGGCCGCCGGCATCACCAAGTCGTCGTTCTACCACCATGTCCCCAGCAAGGAGGCACTCCTGCAGGCGGCGTGCGACCGAGCCCTTGACGCACTCGACAGAGTGCGCCGGAGTCTGCCGGCCGGACATGCCATCGAGCAATTCGAATATGTGCTGCGGGCGACCATTCACGCCCTGGTGACCGAACTCCCGTACGTGACGGTTCTTTTACGGGTGCGGGGAAATACCACGGTGGAACGCGACGCGTTACGGCGTCGCCGGGAATTCGACCGGTTTGTCGCCGATCTGCTCGGCCGGGCCGCCGCGGACGGTGCGTTGCGGTCCGACGTCGACCCACTGCTGGCCACCCGGCTGGTCTTCGGTCTGGTGAATTCCATCGCCGAGTGGTACCGCGCCGATGGCCGCCTCACCGCAGACCAACTCGGCGACACCGTCGTACGCCTGGTCATGGACGGGCTGCGTGGTGACTAGCGGCGAGACGGCGGGCCCGGCCTTGGTGACCTTTGGCCACGGCACAGCGTCCCGTGACCAAATCGTCGAACTGCTCCAGAGCGCCGGCATTCGCCTGGTGGTGGACATTCGCACCGCACCCGGCAGCCGGCGCGTTCCGCACGTCGCGCGCACCGAACTCGAGCGTTGGCTTCCCGAGGCCGGCATCGCCTACCGCTGGGAGAAACGGCTCGGTGGATTCCGCCGAGCGGCGCCGGACAGTCCGGACGTCGTGTGGCGGAACGCGTCGTTCCGGGGCTACGCCGGATACACCCGCACCGAGCCGTTTCGTATCGCGCTGGAGGAAGTCCTGGCCGCCGCAGCACGGCGGCCGACCGCGGTGATGTGCGCCGAGAGCGTGTGGTGGCGGTGCCATCGGCGGATCGTCGCCGATGTCGTCATGGTGGGATACGGCTGGCGGGTCGTGCACCTCGGCCACGACGGCCGATTGACCGAACACGTTCCGACGGAAGGCGTACGGCGGCGTCCCGACGGGCTGCTCGTCTACGACGCCGGCACCGTGGACGCCGAACCCGCCGACGCCGAGGTCCATGCGACGCCCGACGCTTTTGCCTCACCCGACGTTTCTGCCTCGCCGCGCAGCGCCGGTGATCCGGCACCCCGCCGGTGATCCGGCACCCCGCCGGTCGAGGCGAACCGGGGCCGCTTGGGATGCGCGAGACTTGTGGCATGGCAGAGGGCCAACCGGATTTCTGGCGGGCGCTCGGCCTGCTGCGCCTCGACCGGCAGGCCGGCCTAACGGAATTGGACAAACTGCTGCGCGCCGGGTCGGTACCGCCGCTCCCGGACGGCGAATTCACCATCCGGCTGGTGGCACTGACCGTCGGCTACGGTCTCGACCCCGTGCTCGAGGCACTTGCAGGCTGGCTGTTCCCCTGGCAGGGATTGCGTTTCTCCGCCTCCACCGGACGCGGTCACACCATCGCCAAGGCGGGTGCCGTCGGACTGCTCCGGCTCTTTGCGCCCCACCATCCGTCGATCGATGAGGGCCCCGGACGGGTTGGGATTGCGCCGTTCACGGCGACGATCGGACCGAGCCTCCTGGTTCCGGGGCGGGAGGTGCTGCGGCTGGACTACCGTTCGGCGCCGGAGAACCGGCTCTGGCCATTCCGAGACCTCGTCGACGAGGTGGTGGACATCGGCGAACGCCTCCTCGGGCAGGCGCTTGTCACGAGCCGAGGCCGGATCCGCCGGATCGGCTGGTTCACCCTGCAGCAGCGTGCGGCCGGATAGCGCGCCGGTGATGCCGCCGGCGTGAGCAGCATTCGCCGCGTCACACCCAGGACCTTTCGCGCCGCGCGGCCCAGCGGACGCCGGACGCGCCTAGGCGTCGTAATCCAGCGAAATCCGCGGCGTCCGCGGCATGGCTTGGCACGTGAGGACGAACCCGGCCGCCCGGTCCGCCTCGTCGAGGGCGTAACACTGGCGCATCACGACGTCGCCCGCCACGAGCCGCGCCCTGCACGTCCCGCACATGCCGTTGGTGCAGCCGTACGGTACGTCGGCGCGTACGGGAAGCACCGCGTGCAGGACGTCCTGGTCGTACCCGACGTGCACCTCCGTTGTCCGCCCGCCGAGCCGGACCTGCACCGTCGCGACGCCCGTTTCGGTCTGCGGTATCCGCGGTGCGGTGACGGTGTCGACGTGAAAAAGCTCGGTGTGCACCCGCTCGGCGGGTACGCCGCGGGACCGTAATTCCGCCCGGGCCGCCTCGATCACGCCGAGCGGACCGCACACGAACCACTCGTCCGTACGCTCAACGAATCCGAAGGCGTCCAGCAAGGCAGCGATTTTCGCCCGGTCCAAGCGGCCGGTGAGCAGCTCCGATTCGCGGGGTTCGCGGGAGAAGACGTGCACCACCTCGAGCCGGTCGGGATAACGGTCCTTCAGGTCGGCAATCTCGTCGAGAAACATGACGCTCGCCGTGCTGCGGTTTCCGTACACCAGTTGGAAAACCGCCGCTGAATCGGCCGCCAAGGCAGCCGCCATCATGGAGAGAACAGGGGTGATTCCGCTGCCGGCGCAGACCGCCGTACGCCGGCGAATACCCGGATCCGGGCTGGGAACGAACCGCCCGGTCGGGGTCATCACGTCGACGACGTCACCGGGTCGCATTTCCTCCATCACGTACCGAGAGAAAACCCCGTTAGGAATGCGTTTCACGCCGATGCGGAGGGTCGGCGGCGGGGAGCAGAGGGAGTAGGCGCGCCGCTTGTCGTCGCCTGCAGCCGGACAACGCACGATGACGTGCTGGCCGGGAAGGAAGCGATACTCGTCAGCGAGTGCCGCGGGCACCTCGAAGGTCACCGCCGCGGCGTCCTCGGTGAGCCGGTCGATGGCCGCGACCCGAAGGGCATGAAATCGACCCGCCACGGGCTCAGTGCGGTTTCATCGCCGGAAACGGCTCGCGGCAGCTGGTACAGCGCCGCAGCGACTGGCACAGGGTGGCCCCGAACGCGCTCAGCACCTCGGTGTGCGGCGAACCGCACTGCGGGCAGGCGGGTGCGTCGGCCGATGGTGGGGCGATGCCTGCCGCGGCAAGCTTTCGCCGTCCCTCCGCGCTGATGTCGCCGGTCCCCCACGGCGGCGCGAAGACCACCGAGACCTTCCCGTCCGGAAATCCGGCGTCCTCCAGCACCCGGCGGATCTCCGTCCGGATGACGTCCAGCGCCGGGCAGCCGACGTAGGTCGGCGTTATCCGCACCTCGACGGACGGACCGTCGGTCCGTACCTCGCGAAGAATTCCTAAGTCGCCGATGGTGACGACCGGCAATTCCGGATCGGGAATGCCGGCGATCCGCTCGCGCAGTTCAGGCAGGCTCACCATGATGCGTCCGGGTGCAAGCGGTGCAGGTACTGCATTTCGGCGAGCAGGTATCCGAAGCACTCGGTGTGCACGCCGCGGCGGCCGCCGTACGACGCCCAGATGAGTTCGGGTTTACGGAGCGTCGCCTCCCGCAGCACGTCGTCGATGGCCTGCTCCCACCGGGGCCGGAGAACGGACGGGTCGACGCCGATGCCGCGGGCGGCAAGGGCGCGGGTGACCTCGTCGGACTCGAACAATTCCGGGGTGAACGGCCAGAACCGGTCGACCGCGGCCTGCATGCGGCGGTGACTCTCCTCCGTCCCATCGCCGAGCCGCAACGTCCACTGCTGCGCGTGGTCGCGATGGTACGCCGCCTCCTTCACGCCCTTAGCCGCGACGCCGGCGAGGACGTCGTCCTTTGATGAGATCAGCTCCTCGTACAGCGCGAGCTGGTAGGTGCTGAAGAACAACTGCCGGGCGATGGTGTGCGCAAAGTCGCCGTTCTCCTGTTCGACGAGGTGGACATTGAGAAATTCCGGTTCGGTCCGCAGATACGCGAGGTCATCCTCGTCGCGGCCGGCGCCCTCCACCTTGCCGGCGTAATCGAGCAGCACGCGCGCCTGGCCAAGGAGATCCAAGGCGATGTTCGTCAACGCGATGTCCTCTTCGATCTCCGGCGCGCGCGACGCCCACTCCGACAACCGCTGCGCGAGAATCAGTGCGTCGTCACCGAGGCGCAGCGTGTATGTGAAGAGCAACGGATCGGTAGTCACATCTGCCGCACCTCCTCCGGTAACGAGTAAAACGTCGGATGCCGATAGACCTTATCCGCCGCCGGATCGAAGAACGGATCCTTCTCCTCCGGACTCGAGGCCACGATGTCCTTCGAGGCGATAACCCAGATGCTCACGCCCTCGCCCCGTCGAGTGTAGACGTCCCGGGCATTGCGCAAGGCCATCGCCGCGTCGGGGGCATGAACGCTCCCGGCATGCACGTGGGCCAGCCCACGCCGGGGCCGGATGAAGACTTCCCACAACGGCCACTCCGCCGAGGTCGCCATCATGCCGCCGTCCGCTGCCCGTGCTTGGCGGCGTACGCCGCCGCCGCCTCCCGTACCCACGCCCCCGCGGTATACGCCTCGATCCGGTGACGCAACCGCTGCTCGTTGCATGGGCCGCCGCCGCTGATGACCCGGTAGAACTCCGACCAGTCAATCGGTCCAAAGTCGTAGTGGCCCCGCTCGGGATTCCAGCGCAGCTGCGGGTCAGG
>Ga0070737_10005751_pt1 | contig 11703 bp, 10 predicted proteins | sample Coa_R1_10_FD_66438 | JGI IMG/M metagenome (GOLD analysis project Ga0070737, IMG submission 66438) | Surface soil microbial communities from Centralia Pennsylvania, which are recovering from an underground coalmine fire - Coalmine... | ecosystem: Environmental > Terrestrial > Soil > Unclassified... | reverse complement strand
GTCAGCACGCCCCCAGCCACCACACCAGTCTGCGTCATGACCCGCGATCATGCCGGCCCCCAGACCCAGCAGCAGGCAAACCCACCAGAAAACAAGATCAACTTAAGCTAAGTGGCATTGGGCTTGGGCTAGAGGCCGGGGTTCACGGATCCGGGCGGCCAGCGGGTGCGTGCCGTCCCTCATCTGAGAAAGGGACGGCAATGACCATCGTAGAAGAAAAACCTGCCATCACCGGCGGGGTAGACACTCATTCCGAGGTGCACGTAGCGGCGGCGCTCGATGCCTTGCGGAACTGGGGACCTCAGCGGCTCGCTGACCTGGCCCCGATGGCGTGAGCACGTGGCCGTTCTCCAATATGACGAAGCAGTCGCCACCACGTGGGGGCAGCTCCAGGCCGACGCCCAGCGGCGCGGGCGTCCCAGACCGCAAAATGACACCTGGATCGCAGCCTGCTGCCTGGTCGACAATCTTCCGCTCGCCACGCTCAACACGAAGGACGTCACCGACTTCGCCGAGCAAGACGGCCTCACCCTCATATAAATCTGGCCGGTGCCCTGCTTTCCAGGGCACCGGCCAGATTGTGCCTCTCAGCCCTGGCTGTCACCCATGATGCGGTCGTAAGTCCGCCGCGCACGGGCGCTCCGGGCGCTCGCCCCGTAGCGACGAAGCATCTGGGGAGAAGTCCAGCCGTTCTGCTCCATCAGGTCACCCTCGGCTCCGCCTTTGTCGAGCCAGGTGTGGGTGAAGTGGTGACGGAACTTGTGCGGGTTGACGGCTATGCCGAGCTGCCGACCACGCCGCGCGATCATCTGGTAGATGCCGTTCGCGGTCATCGGCATCCGGTTGTTGACCCCGAGCCACAGTTCCGGGCGGTACGCCTGGATGTGCTGACCCGCAGCCGGAGATACCGATCCACGCTTCGCGCCGCCTCGTGGCCGATCCTCACGATCCGCACCTTGCCGCCCTTGCCATACACCCTGATCTCGCGGTGCATCAGGTCGAGATCGTTGCGCTCAGGGTCATCTGGGACGTAGTGGATACCCGCCAGCTCGGACAAGCGAATGCCGGTGGCGCGGAACACGGAGATGATCGCGTGGTCCCGGCGCTGAATGAACGTCCGGCCCTCGCAGCTCCTAACGAGCTTCTGCAGCTCCTCCTCGGTGAAAAACCGGCACGAGCTTCTCGTCGAACTTGGGCGGCCGGAGCTTGGCCGTGGGGTCGGGAAGCTCCTCCTCAGCCGACCACCACTTGAAGAACTGCTGAATCGCCCGGTACTGGTTGTTAGCGTACGAGTCGCTGTAGCGGTCGAGTAGCCAGACCATCCAGCGCTGAATGTCCTGCCCGTCGACCTCGTCCCAGTCGGCGCGGTCGGTCTCGCGGAGCAAGTGCTGAGCGGCGAACCACTGCGCCGCCTCCACGTAGGTGCGTACGGTCTTGTCCGACTTCCCCTCGGCCGCGAGGCGGAGCCGGAACGAGTCGATCGCCGGTTGGAACATGCCTGCGGCGAACTGCTTGGGCTGCCTGGCGCGCTGCGCCCCCATGCGCATAGGTTTCCTCTCTTCCAGCGCTGTGAAACATGGGCGGCAAACCGCCGAATCAGTGTTTGCGCTGGTGAGAGGTGCTGTGTGGTCAGGGGCAGGGTCGAACTGCCGACCTTCCGCTTTTCAGGCGTGGCAAATCCCCAGTTGTCACGCAACCTGGCAGCGTGGGTGGGTGTGGCCGACCGCGGCCGTGCGGGGGTGGCTGATGCGGTTGCTGTCACCGTTGCTGTCACGGCCGCTGACAACACCGAGCCAGGTAGCCCTCGCGACTTCCCAGGTAACCCTATGGGAAGTATATTGGGAACATGGATAGGAAGACGACGCCGTTCGGGCCCTCGGTCCCGGAAGTGCCGCTGACCAGGGCTCCCCTGGTGAACGTGATCGCTCAAGTCCGCTTTCCCGCGGTGATGAAAATCCAGGACAACTCGTTCGTGGCGAACTTCCAGGAGGAAATTCGAGCCGATTACCCTATCCTCCGCCAGGAGCATCAGCTGGGGGTAGCGATCGGGCCGGGCGGCGCCCAACCCCAGGATGCGGGCACCGTCTGGCGCTTCGAGACGAAAGACCCAGACGCCTGGCAGGTCACGCTTGCGCCGACCTTCGTAGCGCTTTCAGCCAGGCGGTACACCCGGCGTAGCGACTTCCTCACTCGGCTGACTGTCGTCCTCCACTCGCTCGAAGGTTGGCTACATCCGAACGTGTGCGACCGGATTGGCGTCCGGTACGTCGACCGATTGACTGGCGACCAGCTCGCCCAGCTTGGGAAGCTTGTGCGTCCTGAAGTTTTGGGTGTTGCCGGTGACGAGACACTGCTGGGCAATGTGGAGGTAATACATACACTTTCAGACACCCTCGTCCGTCTCGGCGATGGCTCGGAGCTCCGTGGGCGGTGGGGCAGGCTCCCGGCCGGTGCCACATATGACCCTGGGATCGAACCAGCACCAGAACCGTCGTGGGTGCTGGACCTGGACCACTACACGTCGCAACCCGAGGACTTCGACCTCGCAGCCATCGGTGGTAGGGCCGCCCAGTTCTCCGATCGCATCTACACATTCTTCCGGTGGGCAGTCACCAGGGCGTTCCTTGACGAATTCGGGGCTAAGCCATGAGTCCGCGCGCCTATGCCAGACGGGCGCTTCAAGACGACGAACACGACATCTCGGGACCTTGGTCGATCCTTCCGCTTGCCGACACGCAGTTCGAGCGGAAGTCGTCAACAACCACACGGCTTGGGATGCCGTTCGTCGTTGAAGACATCGACGATCTGTTGCTTGGGGCCGAGCGGACAACGGCTGCCTCTGCAAGCTGCGACAGCAGCCAGTTCTGGCAAACGTATGTCAGTTCCACCGAGACGGGCATCACGTACTCCAGTGCTCCCCGCCCTGTGCGGGAGGATGTACAGAACTTGCGAGACGAGATCGCGCGGCGGACGCGTCTCACCCGCGAGCAGATTGCTCGGGCCATAGGCGTTGACCGTCGATCCGTGAGCGCCTGGGTAAAGGGCGTCGTAACGCCTGGTACCGACAAGCTGGAGCGTCTCCGGCTGCTCGCCAGTGTCGTCCGGGATATCGAGGCGACCGAACCGGATCGAGCCACCGAAGTGCTCTTGAGCCGTTCCGGTGGACAGGACCTCCTAGATCACATCGCCGCCGGTCGTTTGAGCCGCGCTCACGAGTGGAAGGTGCTCCAGGGCGCTGCCCCATCTGTGACGATCCAGCACCGTCCTACAAGGAAGCGGCCACTACACCAACGGGCACTTGAAGCCTACCTCCGGGGAGAGTTGCATCCGATCGGCCGGTCTGTCACGCCGCGCCCGGAGTCGGACTATGAGCAGGACCTCGCCCAGGCCGAGCGGCTGATGCCCGACGAACCAGCACACAGAAGTCGGCGGGGCTATCGATGATGCTGCCAGAGGACTTCTACGAGTGGCACGAACAGCCGCGGCAAGGTGACATCGTCCTTTCCGGGCTTTCGCGCATCATCGCCCAAGATCGCTACAGCCCGCCCCAATGGGAGTCGCTAGATGCGCACTTCGTCCAGATCGACAACGCCTGGAACGGTGACCGCCCGCTCGGCATCGCCGCAGGAATCGGGCTTGCCATGGTCTTGACCCATGACTGTCAGCTCGACAAGGAGTGGAATCACCGTGTTCGCGAACTGGAAAGGGCCGGGATGGTCAGGGAGCGCGCCGAGGCCGAAGCGACGGCCGACGTCACGCTCGATCGAACGCTCATCGTCAGTCCTCTTGTTGATCCAAGCGAGCTTCGGGGAGGACGTGGGAACCTGCTCGCGGGGCGAGTGATAGGTTACCTCCCCGTCCCAGCGCATCCGGATCAGCTGATCGACGAGTGCGTAGTCGACCTTAACTATCAGTCCACCGTCGATCGGCTCGATGTAGTCAAGGTGGCTGCGATCAGCGAAGCGGCGCGGAAGCAACTCCGCTACGCGCTCATCCAGCTCGATGCACTCCGCACTGCCGACCTTGGGTTCGAGCTGGAAGCAGTCGTCGGTCGGACGATCGAGGATATTGAGATCCCGGCGCGAGACCCCATCACTGTGCGCATCCGGCTCGATGACGGTCAGGTAATCCAACTCCTGCAACAGCCGAGCACTCCTGATCAGGAGACCGGTCGGTCAGGAGAGTTCTTCTCCGCAGAAGGGGGGTCATAGATGTACTGCTGGTGCATGATCGCTCGCCCGGCTGAACAGCGGAAGGTCTTCGTTCCTGTCCTTGATCGCCACTTCGCGGCGTCTGGCCTGCGCAAACACTGATCGGGCTTGCCAGGTTTCGTAGTCATGAGTGACCGCTATTGCCTGTTTGTGCCCACGGGTCACCGAGCGCTATCGCACGCGGATCGCATGCGAAGACTTGGCAGCGAGGTCTGTGGATTGCCTTCCCGCACCTTGCAGGGGATGGCCCGCGTCCGGCTCGGGCAGGCTCCCGCCTGGCCCTTGATCACTGGCCGGAGGTAGCACAGAGGCTCCGCGGTCAAGGGTGCCCAAAGGTCATTTCCGCAGGAAACGCGTAGCGCCCTTGACGGTGGAGGGGTGCCACCGGACAATCAGCGGGCCATCCCCGGCCTCACGTCCAGCCCCGGTCTGTCATCATCAGTTAGAAGATCGATGGCGTTACGTGTGGACGTGGACGGCAGGGATGCTGCCGCACTGGACCGCCAGGAGTCCATCTGCGCTCATGACTCGGTCGGCGCCTCCGTATTGTTGTTTCCACCACTCTTGCTCGACACCCGATATCGCTGATGGTGGTCCGGCATTATTGAGATGCATGGAGTAGCTGAGCAGTCAAGGGAGGGGCCACGTGTCACGGTGGACGGAGTTGCTCCGCGAGGTCGAACGGAAGGACGCACGTCTCGCAGCTGACCTTGAGCGTGAGTACGAGGTCCTCAGCGAGCGGAGGGCGTTCGGCCTCAACTTCGAGCGACATGTTCCGGAGACTGTTGATCTTCCAGACCGGCCTATCCGGCGCGGCGACAAGGTCCGCTTCCTGCCTGAGCGGGGAACCCCGGCTGGGAGCGCTGATGACCGCATCTGGCTCGTGGTATCGATTGAAAACGCCGACCACGACCGGGCTGCCAGTCTTGTACGGCAGGCCAGTCCCGGCGGCGAACTGGAGACGGCTATTCGCCACATCGAGAATCTTGTCGTGGTCGCAGAGTTTAGAGATCCGATCTATCCCGGCCTCGTATCGACGAGCCGAATTGAGCGCAGCGACGACAAGCCATTCCATACAGTAATTAACTCTGAGAATTTCCATGCGCTTCAGGCGCTGTTGTACTCGCACGAAGGCAAGGTTGATGCGATCTACATCGACCCGCCGTATAACTCAGGTGCGCGAGACTGGAAGTACAATAATGACTTCGTGGACGGCGATGACCTGTATCGGCATTCGAAGTGGCTCGCGTTTATGGAGCGGCGCCTGCTTCTAGCCAAGAAGCTGCTGAAACCTTCGGATTCTGTGCTCATAGTTACGATTGACGAGCGGGAAATCCACCGGCTCGGGCTGCTTATTGAGCAAATATTTCCTGAGGCGAATACGCAGATGGTTACTATCGTGATTAACCATCGCGGTGTTGCCCGAAATCGAGAATTTACGCGTGTTGAGGAGTATGCGTTCTTCGTATTCGTCGGCTCAGCTGGCCCTGCCCTTACAAATGACGATCTACTAACGGGAGACCCTGACGCCGCAGATGGGGATGAAGCCGTTAGATGGGAGCGTCTCATCAAAGGCAGTAATGAAGCTCGGCGCCAGAACCGGCCAAACCTCTTCTACCCAGTCTTTATTGACCCGGCCGACAAGCGCATAGTGGAGGTTGGTGCGGCGCTTCCTGCCGATGCGCCGCGTAACAGCGTGAGGGCCCCGAGAGGCCTTGTTGCGGTGTGGCCTCTTTCGAGGGACGGCGCAGAGAAGCGATGGCAATTGGCACCGGAAACACTCAAAAGCCTGGCTGCCCAGGGAATGGCGAAGGTCGGAGCCTACGACAGAAGGAACGATCACTGGAGCATCTTGTACCTTAATCGAGGCCAGGTTGAGCGTATCGAGCGGGGCGAGATTGCCGTTACCGGCAGGGACGTTAACGGGGTTCTTGAGCTTGAGCAGGTCGCACGGCCCCGCCGCGCCGGTATGACGGTTTGGAATCGCGCGAAACACAACGCTGGCTATTACGGCTCCGGCATGTTGACGGCTCTGATTCCGGACCGCAAGTTCCCTTTTCCAAAGTCACTCTATGCGGTGGAGGACACGCTCCGCTTTGCGGTTGCGAATAAACCACATGCCATAGTCCTGGATTTCTTCGCAGGCTCCGGTACCACCGCACACGCTGTGATGCGCCTGAACCGTCAAGATAACGGTCGACGACAGTGTATTTCTGTGACCAACAACGAGGTCTCCGCTGAGGAGCAGAGCGCTCTTCGTGCTCAATGCCTGCGTCCGGGGGATGCCGAGTGGGAAGCCCTTGGAATTTGTAAGCACATCACCGAGCCACGGCTTCGCGCAGCGGTAACTGGTCGAAGGCCCGACCAGGAGCCGGTGAGAGGCGACTACAAGTTTACGGACGAGTTTCCTATGGCCGAAGGCTTTGAGGAGAATGTCGAATTCTTTGTGATGACCTATGAGGCTCCGAGGGTAGTGGCCCACAACCGGGCCTTCCGCGCAATTGCGCCGCTGTTGTGGCTCCGAGCTGGCTCGCAGGGCCGACGCATTGACACGGTTGCCGATGACTTCGAGCTCGCCGACACTTACGGCGTCTTGTTTGACCTTGACGCAGCAGCAGAGTTCGTCGAGGCATTGCGCAAGAGCGATTCGGCACGCGTAGCATTCATCGTCACTGACGATGAATACGGCTACCAGATGGTGTGCGCTGATCTTCCGCCACATGTGGAATCGGTCAGGCTTTACGAATCCTATTTGACCAATTTTGTAATCAACACGGCCAGGGAGTAATCCTACGATGCGGTTCACGCTAAAGGACTATCAGGACGACGCCGTAGGCGAAGTGTTGCATAATCTGGCCGACGCCCGGGATGACTGGCACCGCCGCGACCGTCCCGTTGCATTCTCGCTGACGGCGACAACTGGCGCCGGGAAGACCGTCATGGCAGCCGCTGTAATCGAGGCCCTATTCGAGGGCAACGACGACTTCGATTTCGAGCCGGACCCCGGCGCGGTGGTGCTTTGGTTCACCGACGATCCTTCGCTAAATGAGCAGACCAGATTCCGGCTGATGGAGGCGGCCGATCGGATAGGTCACTCCCGCTTGGTCGTCATTGAGAACACCTTCAACCAAGAAAAGCTCGAACCGGGCAAGGTGTACTTCCTGAACGCGCAGAAACTATCCAAGAATTCAATGCTCGTTAGGACCGCGCCCGAAGATGAACAGGAGCCGCTATTCGAGCGGCCCGTGAGCCCAGATTCACGGGCGTTCACCATGTGGGACACGATCAGCAACACAATTGAGGACGAGCAACTAACGTTGTATATGATTCTCGACGAGGCCCACCGAGGCATGAAGCCGCGTTCTCCCAGTGACCATGCCGAGCGCTCGACGATCGTTACAAGGCTGATCAATGGCGCCAACGGAGACCCTCCTATCCCTATCGTATGGGGTATCTCGGCCACCGTTGACAGGTTCAACCAGGCGATGGCAAAAGCGGAGGGACGGACAACCTACGCGCCGATCATTGTCGACTCACGCCGGGTACAGGAATCAGGGCTGCTAAAGGACGACATCCGCCTCGGCTTCCCAGTCACGTCAGGACAGTTCGACACAGTGCTCTTGAGACAGGCCACGCGTAAGGCGAAGGAAGCGACCGTGTTGTGGCGCGACTACGCAGCAGGCGAAGGCGACGTTAGCGAGTTGGTCCTGCCCTTGCTTGTCGTGCAGGTACCGAACACGCCATCGGATGAGTTGCTGCTGTCGGCATTTAACACGATTAGCGACGAGTGGCCGGAGCTTAAACCCGATGCGATGGCCCACGTTTTCGGTGAGCATGCCGTCATCGAACTCGGCGGCCATGTCGTGCCACACGTGGGGCCAGAGAAAGTGCAAGAGAGCACGCACATCCGCGTCCTGTTCGCCAAGGATGCGGTCTCAACCGGCTGGGATTGTCCGCGAGCCGAGGTACTCGTGTCCTTCCGAGCGGCTCAGGACAGGACTTACATTACGCAGTTGCTTGGCCGGATGGTTCGCACCCCGCTGGCCCGCCGCGTCCCGGGAAATGATCTGCTCAACTCCGTCGACTGCGTGCTGCCGCACTTCAACCGCGCAACCGCCACGACGATCGCGGAAATGATGCTCGGCAAGAAGGCCGCCGGTGATGATGGGAGTGGTGACACCGGCGGCGGAGATGGCCGCCGAGTGCTCTTCAAACCAGTCGACATGGAGGTTAACCCGGCGATTCCGCAAAGCGTTTGGGATGCGTTCGACTTGCTGCCTTCGCAGACTCTTCCACGCAGAGTGGCTAAGCCGACTAAGAGACTGAGTGCGCTCGGGCAGGCACTATCCCGTGATAGTATCCGGCCGCACGCGCGTCAGGATGCCTACACAGAAATGTTTGCAGTCCTCGATGGCCTAATGGCGCGTTACACCCATAGCATCGCTGAGGCTGTCTCCCGTATCTCTGAGGTCACGGGCGAAACGATTATAGCCGCCGTCCGCGAAGGCAAGGTCAAGACAGGCGAGGAATTCATAGAGACAGCTGATGATCGCGCTGTTGACGCTGAATTCAAGGCTGCTGGCCGTGTACTTTCACCGGATATTGCGCGTAAGTACGCGGAGCACATTGCAGTCCCTATCGGGGATGATGATGGTCTATTTGATGCGCACGTCAAAGTAGCCGCGCTGGCTAAGGTCGAAAGCGTACAGGCTGACCTTGAGCGCGAGGCCGCTGCTCTGACGCAGAGGTGGCTTACCAAATACCGTGTCGCGATCAAGGGACTCTCTGATCAACGCCGCGCGGTTTATGACGAGATCATCGCTATGTCTACCGAGCCGCAACGCGCTGACATCCTGCGACCGCGTGTCCGCACAGAAGAGACCGAGGATGCGGACGGTAACAAGGTTGAAGTGAAGTCCGGGCATTTGATGTCGGATGCTAACGGGGACTTTCCCATTGGAACGCTCAACGGGTGGGAGACAAGCGTACTCGAATCGGAGATGAAGCAGCCAGGCTTTATTGCGTGGTACCGCAACCCTAGTCGCGCATCCGCCGATTCGCTTGCAATCGCCTACAAGGACGGCAAGGGCAACTGGCGCCGTATGTGCCCGGACTTCATCTTCTTCAGCGGCTCTGATGACGACTTGAGGGTGTCTATCGTTGACCCCCATGGCTTCTACTTGGGTGATGCCCTTCCAAAGCTGCGGGGTCTGGCCGATTATGCCGCCGAATTTGGTAGTGAGTTTCACCGTGTCGAGGCTGTTGCGGAGATGCCTGATAAGAAACTCCGCGTTCTGGACCTTCAGTCCGTCACGGTTCGTAAAGCAGTCAACGGGGCTAAGGACGCTGAGGCTCTGTACCTCAGCGATGCAGCGACAGACTACTTCTGACCAACCAACATGAGTTGGACGCTCGAATCCGAGGAATAGGGCGGACCTGCCGCCAGCAGCCGTCGACGAGACCAGCCAATTATCTTGGTGTCCTTCTGTGGTCCGCCGCGCCCGCACGAGCGTGCCCCCCAAGGCTAAGCGCGGCGCGGAGCGCGGCGGGCGGCGGAGCGCAGCGGAGCCGCCCTTCTTGATCTAAATAGGGGCGATTTCGGCAACGCGACGCAGTAAGACGCAGTAAGAGCGGGGCAAGAGCGGTACGCCGTTGGCGCGCTTGGGGCATCCACTGGGATGGCAGCGCTCAGGCATGCTCGCAGCGGAGCCTTGTGGGGCAGCCACGATGACCCGACGGGCACCGGATGCTTATCCCCGCGTTGGTCATGGCCTCTTGGCAATAAGCGGGCCGGACCGCAGAGTCTCCGAGAACGGGCCGGTGTCCGACCAGAGAATGTGATTTACGTCACATTTTGTTGATCCTAGCAGTCACCAGCGGACAATCCCGGACTGCCACGGACACTCACGGACACTCACCAGCGGCGTTACGCCCACGCTCTAGGGTTTGCACCCGGGCGAGTGGCTACCCTAGAAGCAGAGCACCGACCCTGCCGATGGTAACGGGCTGGCAGCCCAGGTCACCGGCAGCGGGCCAGGATTTCGAGCCCGAGGTAGCGGCGGCCTTCGGCCCATTCGTCGGTCTGCTCGGCCAGGACGGCGCCGATGAGGCGGACGATGGCGTCGCGGCCAGGGAAGATCCCGACAGCGTCGGTGCGGCGTATCTCTCTGTTAGGCCGCTCGGCTGGGTTATTGGACCAGATCTGGGTCCACACGTCCTTGGGGAACGCGGTGAATGCGAGGATGTCCTCGCGGGCGCCGCCCAGGTGCTCTGCGACAGTGGGAAGCCTGCCGTCGACGTACTCGAGCAGGCGGTCGAACTGGGCGTTCACGGCCGGGGCGTCGGGCTGGTCGTAGACCGAGTGCAGCATCGCTTTAACCGCTGGCCACATGCTCTTCGGGGTCACCGACATCAGGTTGACTGCGTAGTGCGTCCGGCAGCGCTGCCAGGATGCGCCGGGCAGATTCGCGGCGATCGCCTCCCGCAGGCCCGCGTGCGCATCGGAGGTGACCAGGCGGACTCCGGTCAGGCCGCGGGCCACCAGGTCGGCGAAGAACTCGTTCCAGGCCGGGCCTGTTTCGCTGGTGGCCACCCGCATGCCAAGAACCTCGCGGTGCCCATCGCCGTTGACTCCCGTGGCGACCAGGACCACCGCATTGATGACGCGGCCGCCCTCGCGGACCTTCATCGTGAGCGCGTCCGCGGCCACGAAGGTGAACGGCCCGGCGGCGTCCAGCGGCCGGTGCCGGAACTCCTCCACCGCCTGGCCGAGGTCAGCGGCCATGCGGGAGACCTGAGACTTCGATAGGGAGTCGATACCGAGGGTCTTGACCAGCTTGTCCATGCGGCGGGTGCTGACGCCGGCGAGATAGCAGTCGGCGACAACGGTGATCAGCGCGGACTCGGCGCGCTTGCGCCGTTCCAGCAGCCATTCGGGGAAGCAGGTGCCCTTGCGCAGCTTGGGGATCGCGACGTCGACGGTACCGGCCCGGGTGTCCAGGTCGCGGTGGCGGTAGCCATTGCGCTGGCTCGTGCGGCCTGGTGAGGGCCGTCCCCATTCGGCGCCGACGACGGCATCGGCATCGGCGGACAGCAAGGCGTTGATGATCGTCTGCAGCAGGCTGCGCATCAGATCCGGGGATGCCTCGGCAAGTGCTTCGCCAAGCAGGCCTGCGGGGTCGACAATGTGTGGAGCGGTCATCGTGATGGTCCTCGAGGATTCTGTGGAAGGTTGACTCGAAGGATCACGCGGTGGCCGCGCACTCGCCTACGACTTCAGGGGCGAGCTCGACGACCGCGCTACACCACTATGCGGGACACAACTTGGCCGCGGGCGGGGCCTTGAGCCCCTTGGGTGACCCGTTCAACCTGACTGATAACGCACGCGAGGGCACTTTCATTGCGGGCACCCACCCTTCGCCCTCCCGCTGCCATAGCAGCCAAAGCCTTTAGGCCGCCGACATCATCTGCTGCAGCAGCAGCTAAAGCCTGC
>Ga0070737_10005747_pt1 | contig 11708 bp, 7 predicted proteins | sample Coa_R1_10_FD_66438 | JGI IMG/M metagenome (GOLD analysis project Ga0070737, IMG submission 66438) | Surface soil microbial communities from Centralia Pennsylvania, which are recovering from an underground coalmine fire - Coalmine... | ecosystem: Environmental > Terrestrial > Soil > Unclassified ... | reverse complement strand
AAGATCATCACCCGTCGCAAGCGGGCGTGGCGGCTCACGAAGCACGGCTATCTCCGCCTCTCCGCCTGTGTCGAACGTGCTGTGCCCACGCCTCCCCTCACCATTCCAGAACGGCCTGGGCCGTCCTTCCCTAGCTACGCCGAGATGGAACGCTGGGAACAGGTCTGCCGCTGGCTCGACGCCCAACCCAACCGGCGGGCGCGCCTGCCCTTCACTGGGCTACTCGATCTGCGTCCCTCGTATCTGACGACTGACCTGCCGTTGCCAGAGTTGCACGGGATGCGCCGGTATCGCCTTGTGCGGCATACCTCGTCCTGCGAGTGGGCGCTCTCCCCCACCTGGAAGACGCGCCTGCTTGACCTCTGGCAAGGGCGCAAGGAGTTTCTGCGTGATGGCGCTCCGCCTGATACCCATGTCGAACGGGAGACACTACCGCGTGTGGTCGCGGCTGGCTTAGATACCTGGTATCTCAACTGGCTCAGCGATGTGGCCCTGCCGCCTCGGCTGCGCGCGAAACTCGATGCCTTGCAAGCCCAAGCGAGAGAAGAGGACACAGAGCTAGAGACGCCGTGGACATACGATGGCGCGCCGTTACAGATGTATCGCTTCGGGTCAAGCGCCGCCCAAAGCGGTGGCGTCTCCTGGGGCTACATCTTGCGCAATCCCTCGGTGAATATCGCCATCCGCAAAGCGCCGCTGGGTCGGGTGATCGCCCAAGTCCGCCTGGGCGCAGAATGTTTGTGGCGGCTCACCCCACTGCGGGCGCTCAACGAACTCGATGCCCTCTTCAAGCGGCTCTGGGGGAACACCTTTGGCCAGTGGCAAGTCAGCCAGGCGCATCTGGCCGTAGATGTGGTCAACGCGCCCATCTCAGCGGATGGCTTGTCGCGCTTCGTCTCCCGCTCGCGCAAACAGGCCGTGTATGAAGCGGCCCGCTCACAAATAGAAGCCTTGCAGCGCGATCTGCGTGGCGAACATAAAGCACTGGGCGATGACGATGACCTCACACTGGAGTGGGATGATCCCTTCGCCGAGGCGCTAGATGACTTGGATGTCTTGGCCGAATTGGATGATCCCTTTGATCCGTTTGCCGATGATGACGACGATCTCTTCGGCCCACGTATCTCCCCATCAGCCCTGCGCGCGCAAGCTGACCTCGACACCCCGCTGGAAGAGCGCCCGCTGACCACCTATCGCCAGGGTAAACGCTACTCCGGGGCGTCCTGGTCGGTGGGTGGGGCAATCTCCTTCGTCCTCTATGACAAGACCTTGCAGAACCAGCTGACCAATCGGCGCTACATGGAATCCATCTGGGCCGCCAATGGCAGGCGTGCTGACGAGCGGGTCACGCGGAATGAACTGCGCTTGCGTCGGGAAGTCTTCCGCGAACTGCGCCTGCCGGGGAACGTGACGCCCTGCTTGGATGACCCCTGGCAATTCTTGGAACATCTGCAAGACGTGTGGGGACATGGGGTCGGCCAGCCGGAAGAAGACTGCCCAGATGCGGTCAACGTCGCCTGGATTCGGCAAGTCGTTCCTCTTGACAACGATAGCAATCGCTCGCGCTGGCCGACCGATCTCGCCTGGCGGGTGGTGCAACAAGCGACCTTTGCCGACGCACCCGCTCCGGCGCGTCGCCTCATTCGTCGGAAGCAACAAGCAGCGGATGTGTTGACGCTGGATCGGCTCAATTATGGGACGCTCGTCAGCCGGGTCGCGCGGCTGCATCCACATGGCGGGCAATATGACCTCTCGATGGCGGTGGGCGAGATTGTGCCTGCCTTGCGCAAGGAGTCAGCCAAAGCAGGCAAAGACTTTGGCACGCTCGTGCGAGAGCGGCGGCGCAAATGGGGTTTGCGGCTGCCCGTCCAAGACAAGGTATTGCCCTTCCACGCTGCGTCGTCTGGTGCTGAAGAAACACTCGCTCCATCAACGGCGGGAGACGCTCTGCCAGCAGAAGAAGATGCTCCTCCTTCACCTGATATGCCTGCCACCCCGGATGACGTACACTCTGAAACACAAGCTGCCCTGCGCCTAAAGCTCGCTGAACAACGGCTCCAAACGGTGTTGAACGAACTGCAAGCGGCCAGCGCACGCGACGCGCTACCCTGGGAACTTCAGCGATGGGAACAGGCATATGAAGACGAGATGCGGGCCTATTCTGCCGCGTATACCGTCTGTTACCCGCTGGATGGGGGAACTGGTAGTATACATCTTGACGGCAATCAACCTGACATGAGAGACTAGCCCACATGAGAATGGAAGGAGACACGCATGCCACGCTATGAACAGACGCAACGGCGCAAGCTGCAACAGGCCGCACACCGCCGGTGGGAGTTGCCAGCAGGCAGTCACGTCTGGTGTTACCTGCGCCACTCGCCGGGCGATAATCAGACGATAGATAGCCAGCGCGCAGGGATGCAGGACTGGTGCGCCGAGATGGGCTGGGTGATTGATCGGCTGTTTGTGGATGAGGCAATGGAAGGCAGCCGGGAAGATCGGGAACAGTTTCAGTTGATGCTCTCCCTGGCTCGTCAGGAGTCGCGTCCGGTGGATGGTATCGCGGTGTGGGCGTTCTCGCGGTTTGCGCGCAACCAACTCGACGCCCAGTTCTACAAGGCCGATCTGCGTAAGCGGGGCTATGTCATCGTCAGCAAGATAGATGACATCCCTAACAATGAGATGGCGCCGATCTACGAAGCGTTCATTGACTGGAAGAATCAACGCTTTTTGGATGATCTCTCCGCCGATGTGCGGCGTGGGCAAAACTTCATCGTCGAACGGGGATACTGGCCGGGTGGGACGCCGCCAATGGGCTATACCACAGTCGCCGAAGAGATTGGACAACGGCGCAACGGCGAAGTCCGCCTGGGGCGTCGGCTCATCAAAGATGCTGCTGTCGCTGATCGTGTCGCGCTCGCCTGGCGCATGAAGCTCAGAGACAACGCCAGTTATGAAGAAATTCATGAGGCGACACGCCTCTACAGCAATCGCCAGCATTATTCTCACTTTTTCTCCAATTTGCTCTATGCGGGCGTTTTCGTCTACCACGGAACACGGTTCCCTACGACCTGGGAAGAAGGCGATACCTTCTGTGAACCCTATGTGACGCTAGATGACTTTCTCCGTGTGCAAGCGAATCGCCAAGAACGTGTGGTACTGCGCAAGGAGCACAGCCCGCGCGTCCTTGCGTCTCCTGTGCTGCTCTCTGGTCTGGTGATCTGTGGTCACTGCCTTGCGCAAGGGCGTAAAGTGACTGTAACGGCAAGAGTTGATAAACGCCGCCAAGATACCTCCTGGTACATCTGCGGCGTAAAGCTCCGACAGCGTGGGGCAGATTGCGCAATGCCTCGTGTGGCCTGCTGGTTGCTTGAAGAAACCATCATCCGCTCCTTGATAGATACCATCCTGACGCCTGACTATGTGACGCAAGAAATCGAGCACGCGCAAAGCCTGCTCAACGAGCGGCGTCCTGAATTGGATGTCCAAATTACGATGCTGGAACGTGAAGCTGCGCAGAAAGAAGATGCTGTCCGCCAGTTGCTCAAACTGATCCAAAGCCAGGGCCTCTCACCGCTCCTCGAAGATGAATACCAGCGCGCCAATCAGGCGTGGTCGGTTGCCTCCAATCGCTTAACCATGTTACGCAAAGAAGCAAAGCAAGTGGCGGCTCCGCAGATTAGCCAGTCGGATGTGCTGGCATGTATTGAGGATTTGCGCTCTATCTTATTGGAAGGCGAGATTTCACTGCGCCAGGCGCTCCTGCGTCGGTTTGTGCGTTCAATTGTGCTGTACCCGCATCATGCGGAAGTCGAATATACATTCGGGCTGTCAACCCTTGCGCCGCTGGGCGGTTTCGGAGGGATTGACAGCCCTTTAGGGGGTGCCCCCAGGGCGACTCGAACGCCCGCACCCGGCTCCGGAGGCCGGTGCTCTATCCGCTGAGCTATGGGGGCCAATGCGCAGGAGCATCCGCCTCTGCGCACAGGTAGTGTACCATATGCTTGGCCAAAGCGCAAGGTGTAAACAAGATGTAGACAAGGCGCGGCTGCCTGGCTTTCACCACACAACCACACCACGCCACACCACGCCCTCGCGTGCCAGCGTTTATCCCTGTGCCTCAGAAGGCTTCAACCAGCGGTCGTACCACGCGACGATGCGCGCCAATAGATCGCGCTGGCGACGCTTATCGCTGAAGATGTGGCCCTCGTCAGGATAGACCACCATCTCAGTCGGGATGTTGCGAGCGCGTAACGCATGATAGAGTTCACGTCCCTGGCCCACCCGCACCCGCTCGTCAGCCGCGCCATGCACAATCAGTGTTGGCGTCGTCACCTTGCCTACCGAGGTGATCGGCGAGAGGCGCGTGTAAATCTCCGAGTCTTCGTAGGGCGCGGCGAACATCTGTTGCGTCGGCAGCCAGGTGGGAATATCCGCTGCCTGGAAGCTGAGCAAGTCGGTCACACCTGCGCCGACAATCGCCGCATTGAAACGGTCGCTATGCCCAATCGCCCAGGAGGTCATATAGCCGCCGTAGCTCCAGCCGCCAAAGCCCATGCGGTCGGGATCGGCCAGCCCGCGCTCAATCAGCGCATCCACCCCGCTTGTGAAGTCGGCGAAATCACCCTCGCCCCAGGCGCGCCGGTTGCGCCAGGTAAACTCACGCCCGTAGCCCACACTGCCACGCGGATTCGGCAGAAGCACAACGTAGCCATGCGCCGCCAGCCATTGCGCCCAGTCGTGCCAGCTTGCCAGCAGGTGATCCGACCAGCGTCCGTTTGGCCCGCCATGCGCCTGCACAATCAGCGGGTACCGCTTGCCTTCCTCGTAGCCAGCCGGATAGACCAGCACGCCCTCGATCTCCAGGCCATCCGGCGCCGTCCAGTGTACTGTTTCTTGCCTGCCGAGCGCCACATTGCGTAGATGCGCATTATGGTGTGTCACCTGCTTCAGTTCGCTGCCAGTCTCGCCTGCCCAAACCTCGCGCGGCGCATTACCACTCTCCGGCGCGCAGGCGATTCGTTTGCCGTCACGGCTCATCGTCACATAGGCGTCGCCCATGTTGGTGAACGAGGCAGCCAGCGTGCGCCCACGAATCAGTGTCTCCACTGTGCCGCTGGCAAGGTCGAGCTGCCCAACGAGGGAGCGCGCCCCATCGAGGGCGCCAAGCAGCAACGATTTACCATCCGGCGTCCAGCCCACCCAGGCAGTTCCGCCGCCGTAATCGCGGGTGACGCAGCGCGGCTCGGCGTCCGCCTCGGTGATCACCCACACCTCGTCGCTGGTCTCGTCAACGCTTGCTCCGCCATGTAGCCAGGCAAGCGACTTTCCATCCATCGAGGCGGCAAGTGGCGCAATGGGGTATTTCCCCTTCCAGAGCGTCTGCGCCGGGTTTCCCTCGGTCACGGCCAGCAACGTCCAGGGGAGGATGAAGTCGTCTTCCTCCGGTGTGGGGCTGCTCACTACCGCCCAGCCATCACGATACCAGGCGAAGCCGCGTACCTGATACTCTGGCGGGGTGATCGCATGGGCTTCGGCCTGTGCGCCTTCCACTGGCTCGGCTACGTCAACAACCCACAGCCGCGTGAACTTATAGTCCTGGTTGAGTACCTGCGCGCCCCCCTGTTCGCGTTTACGCTTCTCCTCCTCATCGCTCTCAGCGTCGGGCGCCAGGAAGGCAATGCGCTTGCCATCCGGACTCCACGCCAGGTCGGTCACGCCGCCTTTGGCGTTGGTCAATCGTCGCGCCTCGCCACCGGACGCCGACATCACATAGAGCTGGTGAACGTCGCGCTTCTCACGATCCGAGAGGAAAGCCAGCGTCTTCCCATCTGGACTCCACCGCGCGTGGTAATCGCTGTGGGGGCCAAAGGTGAAGCGGCGCGCAGGCGTGGCGCCAGTGGCGTCGGCCAGCCAGACGCTTGCCTCTGGAGTGCGTGTTGGGCTAGGGGCGTCGTCTGGCGTCTCGGCGTAGTCGCGCGTCAGCGTATAGGCGACGTATGCGCCATCCGGGCTGATCTGCGCGTCGCACACCTGCTCGACAGCGAAGATGTCGTCGAGCGTGAGCCTGCGGCCATGTGTGGCATTTGTAGAGCCAGCCATGTGGGGGTGTTCCCTTCATTGTTTCGCTTTCAAGCGTGGTGTCACTGCCTTGCGTGTAGTGTACCCCATATTCGTGGCGCTATGTTTGGTAGCGGCTCTACCAGAGCAGTGTTTGTTGTCAAGTATCCGATACTCGTGGGGATGCGCGTAGGTATTCTCTATTGGATTGGCGCTAGTAGCCAACAATGTCGAAAATGATGATGGCAATACCAGCAACCCAGATGGAGCCTACAAACACCCACATTAGATGCCTCAGCAGTGGCTTGAGACCGGTTTCCTGATGACTTTGTGCACGGAATCCTACCAGCGTAAGCCTATGAGTAATCGCTATTACAGCAAAGAGGCAGCCAAAGAAAACCCGATGCAATGACGCGGTTATCACTCCAATGACGAAAAACGTAGCCGCAAGTAGAAGCATCACCACATAAAAAAGAGTGAACCCCCACGCATGCTCGTCTCTTTGCTCGGTAGGTTCAGGGGTGATGGGATTTTGAACCATAACGCCTCCTTATATCTTCATGCTATCATATCCTCACTAGCGCGTTTACCTCTGCCCATCGCAGTGAACTCCATTATCGTGTCGCATATTTGGTGTCAGTTGTTCCGCCCATGCCATGCCTTTGCGCCACGCGCCTCTCGCTGGTATACTTGTGCGGGATGGGCACATTGGTTAGAAATTGACAAAGAGGGCGCGGCATGAGCGAGACAAATAGCGAGACGGGTCAAGAGGCGCACGGCGAGAGTTTGAGCGATGCGTCAAGCGCGAGTTCAGGCGCGAGTTCAGGCGCGAGTTCAGGCGCGAGTTCAGGCGAGCAGGCAAATCAGGCAAATCAGGCAAACTGGCGCGCCGTCCAGATCGCGATTGATGGCGCGGCGGGCGTCGGCAAGAGCACGATTGGGGAACGGCTGGCGCGGCGGTTGGGCTACCTGTATGTGGATAGCGGCGCGTTCTATCGCGCGTTGACGGTTGTCGCGTTGCGTCAAGGCGTCGCGTCGGACGACGCCTTGACGCTTACCACGCTTGCGCAGACCTGCCGCATCGTCATTACCGCGCCCACCACCGCCGCGCTCGAAGAAGGCCACCAGTACACGACGCTGGTGGACGGCGAAGACATCACCCAGTGGCTGCGCGCACGCGACGTTGAAGAAAACGTTTCCGCCGTCTCGCGGCATCTCCCTGTGCGCGACGCGCTGATCGTCTCGATGCGCCGGATGGCCGACGAGCAAAACGTGGTGATGGTCGGACGCGACATCGGCACGGTCGTTCTGCCGCACGCGCTGCTCAAAATCTACCTGACCACCTCGGTAGAACGTCGCGCGCAACGACGGCATGGAGATCTCGTGCGGGCGCAGGGCGACGCCGCCCCAACGCTCGAAGCTGTGCAGGCCGCGTTGATCGCCCGCGACGCCAAAGACGCCGCGAAGATGAAGCCAGCGGACGACGCCATCACCATCAACAACGATCACCTGGAAGCCGAGGACGTGGTGGAGCGCATCAGCGAGTTGCTGGCCGAGCGTCTTCCCACGCCAGCCATGCCAGCCACGCCAACTGCGCCCGCTGTGCCCCAATCCACCTCGCCTTCAGAACCCCTAGAACCCCTAGAACCCATAGCGCCCGCAGGAAGCGAAGCCAGCGCGACAGTACGCCAGGATGCGGCTCCAAAGGCATCCATTGCTGCAGCTACTGCTGTCCCTGCCACGCCATCCTCCGTTACACCAAAGAGCGCACCTGTCCCCTACAGGCCAGCGGCAAAGCCCTTGCCGGATGGCACAGGTTCGCCCTGGTTCTATGCTTTCGTGCGGGTGGTAGCTACCATCCTCCTGCCGTTGATTGCACGGCTGCATACCGAGGGTGTGGAAAATGTCCCACGCGAGGGGCCGGTAATGCTTGCTGCGGATCACATTGCCTGGGCGGATATTCCGCTCGTCTCGTTCCGTGTGCCGCGCATCACCCACTATATGGCGAAGATCGAGCTGTTTCATATCCCCGTCCTGAGGACGATTGTGCGGCTGCTTGGCGCGTTCCCTGTACATCGCGGCGAGGGCGACCGTGAGTCGTTGCGGACGGCTGAGCGATTGCTCAATGAGGGCGAGGTGGTGGTCATCTTCCCAGAAGGGCATCGCAGCGGCGGCCACCTGTTGCGTGCCCTACCCGGCGTCGCGCTGATCGCCCTACGTGCGAATGTGCCCATTGTGCCGATAGCCATCTATGGCACTGAGCGAGCCTTCAAGGGGTTCAACTATGGGCCGTTCGCGCCGCATGTCACTGTGCGCTACGGCAAGCCCTTTTACCTTGCCCAAAGCGGCAAACGACGCTCAAAAGAGGATATGGAGCGCGGCGTTGACGAGATCATGCGCCGTATTGCAGCCATGTTGCCACAGGAATATCGCGGCGTCTACGCCAACGATCCCCTGCCCTCAGCCGACGAGGTGATGGGAAAAAATGGCGCCAGCCAAACGATTGGAGCCGGAAGTCAGAAGGACACGCAGGAGACAGCGACGACGGCGGCCAGCGGGGAGTAGCCCTCTTAGCCCTGCCACTCAAGTTCATGCCGACCTGCCACAGTTTCGCCCTCGGCGCGTTCGGCGCGTTTGAAGGTCACACGGTAGGGCGGCATAAGCAGGCGCTCCCCCTGCTCTGTAGAATGGCTTATGACATCCTGGCGAGCGCCAACTCTCTTGCCTCTTCGCCCACCGTCTCGCTGTCTTCGGAAGAAAACTCGGTGGGATTGCGGGACGCCATCCTGCGGAGCGCATGACGCCCCGCCAGCACAGGAAACTCTCCTGAGACGGCGGCGTCAATCGGCTGCGCATACTCGTCAGCCCGATAGGCGGCTGCGGGGACATGTTGGCGAGGCGCCGCCAGCGTATCATGTATTTGTCGTCCAAGCCAGCGTTCGGCGTCTTCCTGCTCGAGCAGATTCCGCAGGTTCAGCGCATGGCGCTCGCGGTCGGTGTCGGGCATCGTCAGCGCGCGATAGAGCGCCTGCGCCATCGCCTTCACATCGAGCGGCGGCACACCCAGCACGTCTTCTCGCAATTGCTCGTAGGCGCCCGCCACGCGCGAGAGGACAATCACGCCGTCTCGCTGGTTGATCAGCGCGCCTTCCTTCACGACAAGGTTCATGCCGTCCAGCAATGGATTGACCATCAGCACGTCATACGCACGCATACAGGCGAGCGCCCGCGCGCGGTCGTTGCCAATGCAGGCGATGATTGGCTCCCAGCCGGGGAGGATCTCGCTCTTGAAGCGGGCATTGATGCGCTCGATGGTTGCGCGCGTGCGCTGCTCATAGGCGCGATACTCTGCCATGCCCTGGCGCGACGGTACCAAGAGCGCCAGGAACGTCACTTTGCCCAACAGTTCGGGATGTTCGGTCAGCATGCGCTCATACGCGGAGAAGCCCTGGGGGATGTTCTTTGTTGGTTCGATGCGATCCACCCGCAGGATGATCTGCCGATCTCCTTTGGGGCCGCGCGCCTGGCGAATCAACTGCGCGCTCTCGTGGCTGATGTGAGCAGCGGCGCTCGCACGCACCTCAGAGGGCGTGACGGCAATGGGATAGACCTTGACGAGAATACGCCTCCCCTCGAACCTGATCTCGCCCGCCTGTGAGCCATAGGCGGAAAGCACGCGCGCACCAGGGAGGAATCGCTCGGCGCCTGCAAGGAAGTTGCGTGCGTCGCTCATCGTCTGGAAGCCGACAACATCGTTTGCGGCCAAGCCACGGTAGATCTCTTGCGTCATCTCCTCCGGCAGCAGCTCCCAATAACGCGCCTCGGGCCAGGGAATGTGGGTGAAATGGGCAAGTCGCGCCTCCGGGCGGCGCTGGCGAACAATCGCAGGGGCTAGATAGAGGTGGTAGTCCTGGAAGAGAATTGGCGACTCGCCGCCCTGCGCGTCCAACTCGGCGATCACTGCCTCGGCGACCGCCTCATTGACCACACGATAGCCCTTTTCCCAGTCGTCAATGGTGCGCTGAGTGAAGAGGCGACGCGATGTCTGTTTGAGCAAATAGTGCTGCGTGAACCAGAGGACACGATTACTGATGCCATCGTAGTAGCGTTTGTAGGCGCGCTCAGGCGCATCCACCAGGCACACCTTGAGATCGAGTTTGTGTAGGCCAGGCAGCGCATCAGGAGCCTCGATAGCGCCGTGATTGGCCTGCGCCACCTCGCGGTCGGCCTTGCTCATCGCCAGCGCGATCCAGGTAACGGGCCGATCCTTCAGCGCGGAAAGTAGACCGCTCACCACACCGCCAGCGCCCTGACGCGCCTCGATCTTCCCCGTTTGGGCGTTTACCGAATATTCTATTGGGCCACGATTACTCACGATGATCAGGCGTCGCCGTTGTCCGCCTTGAGCCTTCCATGCCCGTCCATCACTCACCTCTGCGTCGTCCTCCACCAACCACCTGGGCAAAGCCAGTGGCCTTGAAGCGGCAGACGCTTCGATAAGCTGATGTGGGTTCAGCGACATATCATCCTCCCTTAGTGGATTGTCTAGCGCGTGTAGCGGCGGCGCATTCTCTGCGCGTCAGAGCGCCTCCCGGCATGACTGCTTAGCAAGAGACGCGCCAGAACATACACGCTATGGGAGCGCCTAGCCACACCTGACAGATATGGTCATACAACGCCCCTATAAAAACATGCCACAAGGGAATGAACTGAAGGTGATATGAAAATGAGAAACAGATAAGACAGACGGGCAGCGAGATATTCTTAGTCCCATCTCAGAAAACAAGACGGCAAAGGGCTGAATAGCGTACAATGAGAGAAAGGAGGGAATGTGATGAAAGCGCATATATTACTGGCTGACGACGATAAACGCATCACCGAGACACTCCGCCGGACACTCGCCTACGAGGGCTATAGCGTGGATGTCGCCTTGCGAGGCGACGATGCCTTGCGCAAATCGCTCGAGCGCCCACCCGATCTGATCATTCTCGATCTAATGATGCCGGGAGTAGACGGGCTTGAGGTGTGCAGGCGGCTACGCGAGGGCGGCAATCAGGCTCCTATCCTGATGGTGACGGCAAAAGACGCCATCGCGGATCGCGTGAAAGGGCTGGACACTGGCGCCGACGACTACCTGGTCAAGCCAATTGAAATGGACGAGTTGCTGGCGCATGTGCGAGCGCTGCTGAGGCGGCGAAACCCTGAACAGACGGAGGTGCTGCGCTTCGCCGACCTCGAACTCGATACCGGCACGCGCGTCGCCCATCGAGGGAATCGCGCCATCGAGCTTTCCACCACGGAATACGAGTTGTTGGCGCTGTTCATGCGGCGGCCACGCCAGGTGCTTACGCGCGACATCATCATGGAGCGTGTCTGGGGGTACGACTTCGAGGGCGAATCAAATGTGTTGGAGGTATACGTAGGCTACCTGCGCTCCAAGCTGGAGGCGGGCGGCGAACCGCGCCTCTTGCATACGGTGCGCAAGGCGGGCTATGTCTTGCGCGAAAAGCCGGAGACAGACGGCGCCAAAGCGTGAACCAGCGTGAACCAGCGTGAACCAGCGTGAACCAGCGTGAACCAGCGTGAACCAGCGTGAACCAGCGTGAACCAGCGTGAACCAGCGTGAACCAGCGTGAACCAGCGTGAAC
>Ga0070737_10005745_pt1 | contig 11709 bp, 9 predicted proteins | sample Coa_R1_10_FD_66438 | JGI IMG/M metagenome (GOLD analysis project Ga0070737, IMG submission 66438) | Surface soil microbial communities from Centralia Pennsylvania, which are recovering from an underground coalmine fire - Coalmine... | ecosystem: Environmental > Terrestrial > Soil > Unclassified ... | reverse complement strand
TGCCAGACAGCAGCCGCGCCCAGGCGTGCTCGGTGAGATTGTCGGCGCCGCGGCGCAGTACTCGCCGAATCCCATACAGCGGGTCGCCGCGGCGGCCCCGATGCCCGCACGTTTCTTGTTGCACCCGGCGACGCACATCATCGACGGCCGCAAAGCCCAGGCGCACCACGTGGAACGGATCAAGGACCCGCACCGCATTGGGCAGCCCGGCCGACAGGGCGGCGCCATAGCCGCGGAACGGATCCAATGCCGCCACTGTAACTGCGCTGGCCCACCACATCCGGCTGTTCAGAAAGCCAGTCCGCCAACACCTTCCGGCTCCGGCCAGGTACCACATCAATCAGCCGGACACGATGTAGGTCAACAATGCCCGTGGCGAACGCAGTGCCACGGACCGCATTGGCTCGGGTGAACGCGGTTTCATCCACCCCGATCGCGGTAGCCGCCGCGCCAGGGCATGCCCGCTGCAACAACGGCTCGCCATGGTCGCGCACCGCAGCCATCACGGTGGCCCAGCCGACGCCGAACTCGCGGGCCACCGCGGCCACCGCATGCCCGTCACGACCCACCCGCCGACAGGCGTGGGCGCGGGCCCGCTCGGTCCATGACGCGCGCGGCGCGATCGCCGGATGCGTTTCGGTCCAGGTCTGCTGCTCACATTGGGGATGCACGCACCGCCAGATGCGTTTGACCCACACCAGCGTCACCCGTCGATCCCCGGCCGGCAAATCACGCACCCACGTCGGGCGGCGATCATGCAACCGCGCGATCGCCCCGCATACCGGACACCAGCCGATCGCCGCGGTTGTCTCAATCGCGTACTCCAGTTCACCATCGTGCTCGGACACCGCCAGCACGGCCATGCCTTCCAGTCCAAGCATCACCGTCGCACTACTGTTGTTATTCACCTGGGGCCTTTCCATTCGTGTTCACTAACACCACGAATCATGAGGCCCCAGGCCCATTCCCAGGGTCAGGCAGACAACCGTGTCACCCGACCGCTACCAAGCTTCATTGCGAAGACCCGGCAAATGCGCGCGAGGGTGGCGCGAGCAGACGCAGAATCGCACTGCGCGCGCCCCGCGTGTGCGATTCTGCGTCTGCTCGCCGCCCTACTGCTCCGCGCGATGCGGCGCGAACCCTAGGTGACCAGTGTGACGGAATTGGCCCGGCGCAACTTGCCCGACGGCGTCTTGGGAATGGTGCCGGGTCCCAGCACGACGACGTTGCGGGGCCGCACGTCGACCTCGGCGACAACCTCGTGGGCCACCTGATGCTCGATACGACGCACTTCGGCCGGGTCGTCGTAGGCGTTGGACTCGACCGCGACGGCGAACGTCTCCCGCGAGTGCCCGGCGTCGAGGCGCACGGCCACCGCGCAACCGGGCCGGACGCCTTCCACCCGGCAAGCTGCGCGCTCGATGTCGGTGGGATAGATGTTGCGGCCGGCCATGATGATGACGTCCTTGACCCGGCCGCACACCACGATGTGACCGTTTTCGGTGATGTAGCCGAGGTCACCGGTGTCGTACCAGCCGTGCTCGTCCTGCGCCGGGATGAATCCGCCCATCGTGATGTAGCCGGGCGTGATCGGCTCCCCGCGCAACTCGATCACCCCGACGCCGCGGGGCGGCAGCACGTTGCCGTCCTCGTCGACGACGCGGGCCTCGATCCCGTCGAGCACCGGCCCCAGCGAAGCCAGCCGGCGAACATTGCCCTTGGTGGCCGGCACCGCGCGACGCAGCGCAGCCAGCAGGTCGGCGTCCACCTCGTCGACGATCAGTCCCTGTCCAACCGGCGAGAACGACACCGCCAGCGTGGTTTCCGCCATGCCGTACGCGGGCAGGATGGCCTCCGGGCGCAGGCCGAACGGCCGGCCCGCGTCGATCAGGTCTTCGACGTCGGCAGGATCCACCGGTTCGGCCCCCGACATCGCAATCCGCAGGGTCGACAGGTCGAACTGGCCGGGCTTGGCCTGCTTACGCAACCGCTTGGCGAACAGTGAATAGGCAAAATTCGGCCCGCAGATAAACGTGCCCTTGTACTTGTCGATCAGCTTGGCCCACAGCAGCGTGTCACGCAAAAAGTCCATCGGGGTGACCTTGACCAGCTCGGCGCCGAAGTACATCGGCACGGTCAAAAAGCCGATCATGCCCATGTCGTGAAAGCACGGCAGCCAGCTGATCATCACGTCGGTCTCAAGGTCGTACTTGACGCCGACGAACATGGCCTCGACGTTGGAGTACACGTTGCGGTGGGTGATCTGCACGGCCTTGGGCGAGCCGGTCGAGCCCGACGTCAGCTGCATCAGCGCCAGATCGTCCTCGTCGGTGTCGATCGGGTCGATCGGGTCAGCGGCCAGCAACTGCTCGACGGTCAGCACGCGAACTCCGCGTTCCTGCAGCACCGGCGCGGCTCCCATGAAGGGGTCGGAAACGATGACCGCTTTGGCCTCGATCATGTCGACCACGGTCGTCGTGTCCTGCGCCCATACCGCGAGATCGGTGCGCGGGGTGGGCTGATGCAGCATGGTCAGGCTGGCGCCGCGCATCCACAGCCCCTGCGCCGTCGGCGCGATCTCCACCGGCGCGCCGACAAGCACGCCGACCGCGTCGCCGTGGCCGACGCCGTTAGCCGCCAGCCCGCCGGCTACCCGGCGGGCCCGCTCATGCACCTCGCGCCAGGTATGCCGAACCGGGTTGTGCGGCTCCCCGGTGACCATGCCGCGCGGGCTCTCGTGAGCGTTGCGGAACATTTTCTCGGTAAACCTGCTCACGACACCCTCCTGGCTTCCGGCACCGGCGCTGCCCAGGCCCGAATTTTCATGGTCCCCGCGCTCGCGCGTGATGCCCAGTAGCGGCGCGCACACGATTGGGGAGCGGTTGTGTCTCGAATCGGTGATGCGTCGGCGACCTCGCGCGAGGGTCGCCGGTCAGCGAGAACGCGGTCGCTGTGGTGACTGGTCGACCGCCCACCGGACGTGCCGGTGGGCGGTGCGGTTGGGCGCATTGTTCGACCGCTAGTCATCACCGCCGAACATCTTAAGCTCCTCTTAAGTAACCACCAAACAATTGGATGGTTTGCGCCTCAGGTCACACCTCGGTCACAGGAGCAGGCACCACTCGGGCGCCGTGCACGGGCCCGCTCGCGACGCGGACCGTGCGGCAGACCCCGGCGCCGGATAGCTGGGTGCCGACGTCGATCGCCGACGTCGCCGACGAACACAAAAACGCGCACGTCGGCCCGGATCCGGAGACGATTCCGGCCAAGGCGCCCGCCTCCTCACCGGCACGCAACGCGCGGCGCAGCGAAGGATCCAAGCTCACCGCTGCAGCTTGCAGCTCGTTGCCGAGCAACGGCGCCAACTGCTGCGGATCACCGGCGGCGAGCGCCGCCAGCACAGGCCCGGGATCTCCAAGTCGCGGCGGCGCCCCGGCTTTCCGCAGCCGGTCGAGCTCGGCGAAGACCGCGGTGGTCGAGAGGCCGCTGTCGGCGAACGCCAGCACCCAGTGGAAGGTGTTCCGCGACAACACGGTGGCCAGCTCCTCGCCGCGCCCGGTTCCCAGCGCGGTGCCGCCGTGCAGCGCGAACGGCACGTCGCTGCCCAGCCGTGCGGCGAGGGTATTCAGGTCGCGGCGTGGCACGCCGAGCTCCCACAGCACATTCATGCCGACCAAGACCGCCGCCGCGTCGGCGCTGCCGCCCGCCATACCACCGGCAACGGGAATGGACTTGTCGATCGTGATCGACACATCCGGTGCCCGACCGACATGCTCGGCCATCAGCTCGGCAGCCTGCCAAGCCAGGTTGCGCTCGTCCGCAGGCACCTCGTCGGCGCCTTCGCCAATGACCTTGAGTGACAGCACGTCAGCGTTGCGGACAGTGACCTCATCGACCAGCGAGACGGCGTGAAACACCGTAGTCAGCTCGTGATAGCCGTCGGCGCGGCGATCGCCAACGGCCAGGTAGAGGTTGACCTTTCCGGGCACCCGGACCGTGACCGATCCGGTGGGCACCCACTGAGCAGCGGTGTTTCCGTCCATTGGCACCGCACGAGACTATCGCCGGTACCGGGCAAACCACAGGAGTTCCTGCGACGATGCACGCCGTCACCGGCGTTGGCCCGGCGAGAATGCGGGCCCTGCTACAGCCCGATGCGGAGCCGGGCCATCAAACCCGGTCGCGCCCTACTCTGAGGGCATGCTCGACGCCGGCGAGACCTTCGACGGCTACGTCCTGGACAGAGAAGTTGGCCGGGGCGGCTCGGCCATCGTCTACCAGGCGCATGACCGCGAGCATCCCGACCAGGTGGTGGCCCTGAAAATCCTCAGCGAGGACCACCGGACTGCTCCGGAACGCGCGCGCCTAAACCGCGAATTCGAGTTCGCGCGTCGACTCGGCCATCCCCACATCGTCGAGGTCTACGCGCACAGACCGCATTGGCTGGCGATGCAATTCGTCGACGGCGGCAAATCGACGCGGCTGCAACGACTGGAACAACGCCTGGCCGCGCTTGCCCAGATTTCCGACGCCCTGGATTACATCCACCGTTGTGGTATCGTGCACGCCGACGTCAAGCCAGCCAATATCCTTGTGGCAAACGATTTTTCGCGGACTGGAGCGGTGCTGGTCGACTTCGGGGTGGCGCACGCAGTCGTCGAGGATGTGTTTCGGCGGCCCAAGAACCTGCAGGCCTCGCTGTCGTATGCCGCTCCAGAGGTGCTGCGTGGATACGCACCCACAGCGGCGACAGACCAATACGCGCTGGCTTGTTCAGCGGTGGAACTGATCACCGGCGCACCGCCATTCACCCCAGATACCGCCGCGGAGCTGGTGGACGCTCATCTACGTGGTATCCCCCCACGCATGTCACGTAAAGCCACGTGGCTGCCGCGCGCCTTCGACGCCGCGGTCGCCAAGGCGATGTCGCGAGATCCCGAACTGCGGTATCAATCCTGCACGGAATTCGTCGAACACATCACCCGAGTGCTGCGCTGAGCCGCCCGCTACGACGCCTCCTGGCCGGCAGCAGCGTCGTCCTTCCAGACACCTGAGCGCTGCAGCAGTCGCACGAAGTCTTGGATGGACAGCGTCTCGCCGCGACGGGCCGGGTCGATGCTGGCGGCGAGCAGCCGGCTCGCGGATTCGTTGCCCGAGCCGGCCCATTCGGCAAAGGCATTGCGAGATGTCTTGCGCCGCTGTGCAAATGCGATGTCAATCAGTTCGAACACACGCTGGCGGAAAAGCTCGTCGGTGGGCCACGGCGAAACCTCGTAGCGGTCGATGCGCACCAGCCCGGAGTAAACCCGTGGAATCGGCCAGAACACCGTCGGCGACACCATGCCGAAGCGCCGGACCCGCCCGAAGAAGCGCACTTTGACGCTGGGCACCCCGTAGTCTTTGGCTCCCGGTTCAGCCGCGAGCCGTTCGGCGACTTCGGCCTGCACCATCACCATCACCGTGCGCACTGAAGGAAACTCGGCGAGCAGATGCAAAAGCGCCGGAACGGCGACGTTGTATGGCAGGTTAGCGACCACCGCTGTCGGCTCGACGGCCAGGTCGACCCGACGGATTGACAAGATGTCGCGGTTGAGCACTGTCAGCCGGTGAATTTCGCTGTGGGAGTGCTCGGCGACGGTTTGGTGCAGCCGGCCGGCCAGCACAGGGTCGACCTCGACGGCGGTGACCGCGGCCCCGCGGTCGAGCAATGCCAGGGTCAGTGAGCCCAGACCTGGCCCTACCTCCAGCACATGGTCGGACCGGGCCACCCCCGACGCGGACACCACTCGGCGCACCGTGTTGGCATCGTGAACGAAGTTCTGTCCCAATGCTTTTCGTGGACGGAATTCGAGTTCCCTAGCCAGCCGCCGTATTTCGGTCCGGCCTAGTAGCCGTATGGTCAGCGTGCACCTGCTCTTCCGCTGCACACCGGCCAGGCGCCCCACCCCTGCCGCTGCAGCACCGTCTCAGCAATGGCAATCTGCTCTTCACGGGTGGCTAGATCAGCGCGCGGCGCATACCGCAAGCCGCCGCTGCGTTCCCACGTGTTTTGGTCGAATTGCACACCACCGTAATACCCGTTTCCGGTGTTGATCGCCCAGTTGCCGCCGGCTTCGCAGCGGGCGATGGCATCCCAGATTGTCGCATCGGGCACCGGCGGCACCTCAGTGCCCGGCTTGGTGCCGACCCGCAGCACCGCGTCACGGGCCGGGGTGATCACTGTGTTGGCGACGGGTAACCGGCCAGTCTCCACCCCGTTGACCTTGGCCACAGCGAAGGTCACGTCTTGGGTGCCCGGGCTGCCCGGGTCTTCGACGACCTGGCGGCTGACGTTCATTTCCGGGTCTTCGATGCGGTGCGGCGTCGGCGGCAGCGGCACCCGTTCGGTGATTCTCTCCATGCGGATGCGGGTGACCTCGATCTGCATTCCGTCGGTGACCGGCGTGGAAGCACCCGGCATCACCTTGTCGCTTTGCTGCAGTGGCGCACCAGCGGCGTCGAGCAGCTCGCCGACGTTCGGGGCAGCCAGGTGCACGGTGCGCACCGCGCCGCCGTCGTTGATCCGCACGGTCTTGGCGGTGACCACCGGAAGCGCCATCCCGGCCAACGGAACCCGGCTGCCGCGCGAGGCGGTGGCGGGCGCGGTGTCGGTCATGGCCAGTTGGGCCAGCGCCTCGCCGACCGTGGACGCCGTGGTCCACGCCTGCTTGGTGTCGTGGCCGTCCAGGGAGATCTGCAGTGGCCGGCTGCGCCGCAGGACAATCTCGTCGTCGTTGCGAACCCGCTCGTTGCCGGCAGGGTACAAGTCGTCGCGCTCGCCGACGTCGAACCCGTTCTCTTTGAGCACGTCGATAACCCGCGACTTCATGGTCGTGACCGTCAACCGGGTGCCGTCGACGCTCAGCGTGACCGTCTTACGCGCGGCGACGGCATACCCGCCCGCGAACGTCAGCACCAGCAATAGGGCGGCGACCAGGATCCGCAGGGGCGGCGAGGGGGTCTGGTGGAGCTTGGTGAGTACGTTCACACGCCTTTCCCCGACCTCGGCAGCACTTCAACGACACCGTCAGCAGCCACAAACGAACGGGGCCCAACAGGCCCCGCCGTTCGATCACAAGACGGTAACGAACCGGCCTAGATAGGGCAACTCCGACGCGATGCTCTTAATGGACTCTTAAGAGCCGGTGACGAGCCGGTAGACCCGGCGAGCATTGGCCGTGGTGACCTGCGCCAGTTCGTCCGCGGGTCGCTGCACGAGTTCGGCCAGCGCTCGCACAGTGTAGGGCAGGCAGTACGGCTCGTTGGCAGCGCCGCGGTAGGGGTGCGGGGTCAGATACGGTGCGTCGGTCTCCACCAGCAACTGCTCGGCCGGCACCAGCACGACGGCGTCCCGCAGCTCACGGGCATTGCGGAAGCTGACCGTCCCGGCGAGGCTCAGCAACCAGCCGGCATCGACGCAGCTGCGGGCCATCGCCGGGCCTGACGAGAAGCAGTGAAAGATCACGGTGTCGGGTGCGCCCTCGCCGCACAGCACATCGAGCACCTCGGCGTCGGCCTGGCGGTTGTGGATCATCAACGGTTTGCCGGTCCGCTTGGCCAGGTCAATGTGCCAGGCGAACGCCTCGCGCTGCGCGGCTGGCCGCGCACAGCCGTCCAGGCGGCCCGGCCAGTACAGGTCCATCCCGGTTTCGCCGATCGCCACCACCCGCGGGTGCGCGGCGAGCCGCTCGATGTCGGCGCGAGCGGCCTCGGTCAGCGCGTCGGCGCGGGTCGGGTGCAGCGCTATCGCGGCATAGACCCGCGGATCCCACTCGGCTGCGCGGACCACCCAGCGCGCCGAGTTCATGTCGTCGGCGACGGTCACCACCGCCTCGACGCCGACGGCGGCGGCGCGGTCGACGATCGCGCGCACGCCCGCGACGTCGGCGGCGCCACACGCGTCGAGATGGGTGTGCGCGTCGATCAACGGGGCCAACGGCTCCGGGGCTGGCGGTGCCGTGCGTTTACCGGGCCGGTTGGTGCTCACCCGCACACAATAGGGTGGATTGTCGATGAGGCCCTACTACGTCACCACCGCGATCACTTATCCCAATGCCGCGCCGCACTTGGGGCACGTGTACGAGTACATCGCCACCGATGCGATTGCCCGGTTCAAGCGGCTCGAGGGCTTCGACGTGCGGTTCTTGACCGGAACCGACGAACACGGGCTCAAAATGGCCGAGGCGGCGGCGGCCGAGGGCGTGTCGACCGCTGAGCTGGCCCGGCGCAACTCGGATGTATTCCAGCGGCTGCAGGAGCGGCTCAACATCTCGTTCGACCGGTTCATCCGCACCACCGACCCCGACCACCACGAGGCGTCCAAGGCGATTTGGCAGCGGATGGCCGATGCCGGCGATATCTACCTCGACACCTACTCGGGCTGGTATTCGGTGCGCGACGAGCGCTTCTTCGTCGAATCGGAGACCCGGGTGCTCGATGACGGCACGCGGGTCGCCACCGAGACCGGCGCCCCGCTGATTTGGACCGAGGAACAGACGTATTTCTTTCGGCTGTCCGCCTACACCGACAAACTGCTGGCCCACTATGAGGCCAACCCCGATTTCATCGGGCCCGAGGTGCGGCGCAACGAGGTGGTCAGCTTCGTCTCGGGCGGCCTGCGCGACCTGTCCATCTCCCGGACGTCGTTCGACTGGGGGATCCCGGTGCCCGATCATCCCGACCACGTCATGTACGTGTGGGTCGATGCGCTGACCAACTACTTGACCGGCGTCGGCTATCCCGACACCGACTCGGAGTTGTTTCGCCGCTACTGGCCGGCCGATCTGCACATGATCGGCAAGGACATCATCCGGTTCCACGCCGTGTACTGGCCTGCGTTTCTCATGTCAGCTGGAATCGAGCTTCCGCGAAGGATTTTCGCGCACGGGTTTCTGCTCAACCGCGGCGAGAAGATGAGCAAGTCGGTGGGCAATGTCATCGACCCGGTGTCGCTGGTCGAGCGGTTCGGCGTGGATCAGGTCCGCTATTTCCTGTTGCGGGAGGTGCCATTCGGCCAGGACGGGAGCTACAGCGACGAGGCGATCATCACCCGGATCAACACCGACCTGGCCAACGAGCTGGGCAACCTGGCGCAGCGGTCGCTATCGATGGTCGCGAAGAATTTCGACGGAATCGTCCCCGCCCCAGGCGAATTCAGCGCTGACGACGCGGAGTTGCTGGCCATTGCCGACGGCCTGCTGGAGCAGGTGCGGGCCCATTTCGACGGCCAGGCCATGCACTTGGCGCTGGAGGCGATCTGGCTGATGCTGGGCGCGGCCAACAAGTATTTCTCGGCGCAGCAGCCCTGGGTGTTACGCAAAAGCGAATCGGAGTCGGATCAGATCCGGTTCCGCACCGTGCTGTATGTGACCTGCGAAGTGCTGCGTATCGCGGCGCTGCTGATCCAGCCCGTGTTACCCGAGTCAGCGGCCAAGCTGCTGGACCTGCTCGGTCAGCCCGCGGACCAGCGGACGTTCGCCGCGGTGGGAACTCGGCTCGCCCCGGGCACGGTGTTGCCGCCCCCGGCGGCGGTGTTCCCCCGCTATCAAACGCCGTGACTAGTGTGGCGAGCATCGTGTGAGCCGACGGGAGGCGTCGGTGGAGCCGATGGCCACCAAGGCGCACCAGGCACGCGGCGCTGGGCGAGCGCCGTCGCGGCGGTGAGGAGTCGAGCTGTTCGCGGCGTTCGGCGGCCAGCGCATGACCCGGGCTCCTACCGAGTTCGACACCGACCGCGCGTTCATCGACCTCGTCGGTCGAAGCGCTCCAAATCGCACCTAAACCCTTGCTCACCCGGCGCCGCCAGCACCGTCTTCGATCTGATTCGCCCTCGACTGAGACCGTCGCGCGGGATGTGAACGAAGTCAGGTCACAGTCGGGGAAACATCAATTACGACAAGGGAACTCCCAGGGCTTTCATGCCGGGAATGATCGGCGCGAAGTACACCGTAGCGGTGATGCCGGAAAGCCGTCGCAGACAATCGCAGACACTGTGAGGTCCGTCACAGGCTGTCACATCCCGAAACGCCGCGGTGTCTCCATGGCACCAGGCCCGCGAGAAACCAGGAGAAATCATGACCGACCAACGCCTGCGCGTCGTGGTCGTCGGCGGCGGATACGCCGGCACCGTGGCCGCCAACCATCTGCGGCTGCGCGCGGATCTCGACATCACGTTGGTGAACCCACGTCCGATGTTCGTCGAGCGGATTCGCTTACACCAGTTCGTCGCTGGGACCGGTTCCGCCACCGTCGACTACGGCACGCTTCTTGGCGACGGCATCCAGCTGGTCGTTGACACCGCCGAACGGATCGACATGTCCGACCGCAAGGTGGTATTGGCCTCTGGTGCGGTGTTGGGCTACGACTACCTGATCTATGCCGTGGGCAGCACCGGCACGCCGCCTGCAGCGGTGCCCGGCGCAGTGGAATTCGCTTACCCCATAGCTGAATTCGAGCATGCCGAGCGGCTGCAGCACGCACTCGGCGAACTGCATCCAGACGCACCGGTCGTCGTGGTCGGCGCTGGGTTAACCGGCATCGAAACCGCCTCCGAGCTTGCCGAGCAGGGTCGCCGCGTGACGTTGGTCTGCGGCGGGGTGCTCGGGCCGTCGTTGAGCGCAGCCGGTCGACGTTCGGTGGCCAAGTGGCTGCGCAGACTCGGCGTCGAGGTGCGTGAAACCGCGGTGGTCGAAGCAGTGGCGCCCGGGGCGGTGCGGCTCATCGACGGTTCGGAGCTGCGCAGCGCGGTGACCGTGTGGACTGCAGGCTTTGGTGTGCCGGACTTGGCTGCCCGCAGTGGTTTAAGCACCGACGCCCTCGGTCGGCTGCTCACCGACGAAACCCTGACCGGCATCGACGACCCGCACATTGTGGCAGCCGGAGACGCCGCCGCCCCGTCGGGCCGGCCGCTGCGGATGAGCTGCCAGGCGGCCGGCCCGCTGGGCGTGCAGGCCGCCAACACCGTGCTGGCTCGCATCGCCGGCACGGAACCGGCGGTGATCGACCAGGCGTTCGTTGGACAGTGCGTCAGCCTGGGCCGCAAGCACGCCACCTTCCAGCTCGCCCGCTTCGACGACACGCCGATCAACCTGGCCCTCGGCGGCCGGGTCGCGGCCTGGGTCAAGGAGGCGGTCTGCAAAGCGACGGTGTGGGGCATCCGCCGCGAGGCGGCCAAGCCCGGCTCGAACCCCTGGCTCAAGGGCGGCAAGCGCACCGAGCGGCTTGCGCACGAGGCGGTCACGGTCTCGTGACCGCCTCGCCGGATGCCTCCGAGCACGCCGAACGGTTCACGCTGTTGCGGCCGTTGCTATTCACCATCGCCTACGAAATCCTCGGCTCTACAACCGAATCCGACGACGTGCTGCAGGATGCTTATCTGCGGTGGGCTCAGGTCGACTTGTCGACAGTGCGCGACACCAAGTCCTATCTGGCCCAGCTGGTCACCCGACAAGCGCTCAACGCGCTGCGCGCCGACGCCCGCCGCCGCGAAGACTACGTCGGGCCGTGGCTGCCCGAGCCGCTGCTGCTGGAAGACCAGGACCCGTCGGCGGATGTCGTTCTCGCCGAATCGGTGTCGATGGCGATGCTGATTTTGCTGGAGGCGCTCAGCCCCGACGAGCGCGCGGTGTTCGTGCTGCGGGAGGTGTTCGGATTCGACTACGGCGAAATCGC
>Ga0070737_10005743_pt1 | contig 11714 bp, 7 predicted proteins | sample Coa_R1_10_FD_66438 | JGI IMG/M metagenome (GOLD analysis project Ga0070737, IMG submission 66438) | Surface soil microbial communities from Centralia Pennsylvania, which are recovering from an underground coalmine fire - Coalmine... | ecosystem: Environmental > Terrestrial > Soil > Unclassified ... | reverse complement strand
CCGGGCCTCCCGGGCACGCGGCGAGGAAGCGCGAAGCCCGCAAGGGCAACCCCGTGAGGGGTGCCGCGTGAGTGCTATTGCGTACTCGGCGGCAACGGCTGATGGGGCCGCCTCCTCCGAACCTCCTCGCGTGCCGCCGGCGGTGGCACCGGCGGCCCATCGGCAGAGCAACCAGCCGTCGCTCGCCCCTTTCCCCGGCCAGCGGGCTCTCTCCCTCCAGCCACAGGGCTTTCCCCCGGGGACGTCGCCCGTCGCCACGACCGGTCCCCGCCCGTCGGGTCCGAGCCTGTCTCTCTCACCGTCCTGGACGGGTACAGAATCGGTGACAACCTTCAATTGCCCTCTCACCGTGACACAGTGACCGATCACGAGCTGCACCGGATCGTTGACAGCAGCTTCGAACGGGTAGAGGGAAACGGGAGGCGTATAGTTCTGCACACAGGAGAGGTTTTTGTCCAGGTCCACGACGTCGATGGTCACCGCGGGGACGCAGCTGGAGCGACTGAGCGCCCTCCTCGAGGTCAGCCGGTCGCTCACCTCCGAGCTCGACCTCAACGACATCATCCAGGAGATCCTGGAAGGAGCCTTGCGCGTGATCCCTGGTGCCCATGCCGGCATCGTGTCACTTTACGATGCCGAGCGCCGCAAGCTGACGGTCAAGCACGTCGTGGGCCTCGGACCGAGCGCGTACGAGCTAGAGATGGATGTCGGCGAGGGTATCTCGGGACGGGCGTTCATGCATCGGCAGGCGGAGATCTACCCGGACATCCAGACGGTGCGGGCTGCCATGGAAGGATCGGATCCAGAGAACCTGCGGCGGTTCGCACAGGCCACCCAAGGCATCCAATACCCACAGGCCGCAATTGGCGCGGCTCTGGTCTACAAGGGCGAGGCCCTTGGCGCGATGGTGGTCGAGAACCTCCGCAGCCCGGACGGCTTCGAGCCCTTCGACGCCTATCTCCTCGACGCCCTGGCCCGCTTTGCCGCCATCGCCATCGTCAACGCGAGGTTGTACCAATCCGAGCGCGATTCGAGATTGAAGCTAGAGGCGCTCAACACCCAGCTCAGCGCCCACGGCCAGAGCCTGGAACGGCGCATGCGGATACATGAGACACTCTCCGAGGCGGTGCGCGAGGGCATCTCGCAGGCAGGTCTCGTAAAACAGCTGTCGCGGATCGTCGGTCGTCCCGTGCTCCTCCTCGACTCACTCTATCGCCTGCGTGCTGCTGAGCCTGCCGGCGCGACCGCCGACATCTCGGGTCTGAATTGGATGGAACTGCAGCCCGAGCTGCGACAGGCAGCGAGGAGTCGAGGCCAATATCTTGCCAACCATGCTGACCGCCACGTCCTTGTCACCCCAGCGGTGAGCGGCTCGGAATGCTTGGGATTCCTCCTCTGCGACTATGGCGAGACGACCCCTGACGTCATCGATCGCTGGAGCGCCGACGCCGCGGCGTTGATCGCAGCGGCCGAGTTCTTGCGCGAACGCGCTGCAGAAGAGGGCGAGGTTCGACGTCGTGGGGAGCTCCTTGAGCAGCTGCTCAGCGGTCGAACCATCACGAACCTGCAGTCGTTGCAGCTCATGCGGCCGCCTTATGGGCTGGCGGTGGGCATCGTCCTCGTGCCGACCGCCTACGAGGGGTCGCGCCTCCACATCCTCCGCACCCTCCTGGCCGTGACCCACGAGGCGTTCGACCAGGTCGGCCTCCAGTCGATCGTGGCGGCCAGGGACGGCCACCTGGTGGTGCTCTGGCCTTCGAGCAACGCCCCTCGCGTCGAGGCCCTCGGGCACCAGCTCGAGCTCGCCGTCGATCGCCTGATCGAGGCGGCTCCCGGCACCAGGGTGGTTTTCGCGATCAGTGACGAGATCCCCGAGCTCGGAAAGCTGCGCGCCGGCTACGACGAGACGCGTGCAGCGGCGGAGATCTACGCAGAGCTACGACCGCTGGAACGCGTGGTCCGGATACGGAACCTGGGAATCTATCGACTGCTCATCCGATCCTCCAAGGGGTCGGACGTGGCAGAGCTCTGCCGGGAGATCCTGAGCGGGGTGATGGGCCATGGCCGGGATTCGGGGAGGCGAATTCTCACCACCTTCAGTGCCTACATACGCTGCGGCTACCGGGTGAAGGCGGCAGCGGCCGAACTCGGCGTGCATCCCCACACCGTCCAGTACCGGCTCGATCGCCTCCAGCAGCTGACCGGGCTCTCCTTGCGGCGCTCCGAGGATCGGCTCATGCTCGAGCTGGCCTACCACCTCTGGCATCTCTCGCAAGTCCGCGAGCGACACGGTCAGGAGGAGGCCTGAGCCCGTCGCCGGGCCACCTGTGAGAGGACCACTGCGATCACCAGCGCGCCACCGTAGAAGAGGTCTTGCACGAAGCTCTCCATGCCGAGGATGACGAGGCCGGTGATGCCGGTGACCAGGAAGTAGACGGCTACCATCGTCCCCCAGGGGTTGAATCGGCCGGGAACGATGCTCGTGGCCCCCAGGAAAGCGGCGGCGAAGGCCGGGAGGAGGAAGGTGAGACCGGAGGTGGGGTCGGCGCCTCCCAAGGTCCCCACGTAGAGCGCCCCTGCGCCGGCGCCGATGATCCCGGAGCTCACCATCGCCCCCACCCGCAGCCGAGGCACGTGGTACCCGCTGAGGCGGGCGACGGTCCGACCACGGCCCACCACCAGCAGTCGTCGGCCGAGCGCGGTGAACTCGAGCACGTACCAGAGAAGGAAGGCCAGGGCGAGGCCGTAGTAGAACTCCAGCGGCACCCCCAGTGGGCGCGCGCCCACCACCAGATTGACCCAGGTGTTCGAAACGCCGCTGATGGTGTTCGAATGCGTGATCCAGAGCACGACGCCCGAGAGTACGGTACCGGTACCCAAGGTGGTGATGAGCGAGTCGACCTCGAACACCGTCATGATCAGGCCGTTCACCATCCCGACCACCGCACCGGTGATCAGTGCAACTCCAATGGCGATGGCGATGGGCCAATGGAGATGCACGTTCAAGTGGGCGATCGTCACCGCCGACAGGGTCAGCATGGCGGCGATCGAGAGGTCGTAGTCACCAGCGGTGAGCGGTGGCAGCAGCCCCAGGGCCAGCACCACCAGTACCGCCTGGCTGCCCAGGATGGTGGAGAAATTCGCCTGGGTGAGGAAGGTCCGTGGTTCGAGCACGCCGAAGATGGCCGTGACCAGGGCCCAGGCGATGAGCAGACCGAAACGTTCGGAGAGGGCGGCCAAGCTCGGCAGGCGTCGTCCCTGCCTCTCCTCTCCTTCCTGCGAAGGGTCGTGCCCCCGGCCGTTCACGCGCTCCTCCCCTCCGTCCAAGACCCGATCAAGCAGCGTTCAGCGATCCGCCCCTCGGTCACCTCGTCGCCCCTCAGCTCCGCGACGATACGTCCCCGAGCCACCACGTACACGCGGTGGCAGAGCGCTGCCAATTGCTCGTGGTCCGCACTGCTGCAGAGCACGGCTACTCCCGAAGCGGCCGTCTCGCGGATGAGGTCGAAGATCTGCTCCCTGGCGCCCACGTCGACGCCGATCGTTGGCTCGTCGAGCAGGAGCAATCGAGGTGCCGTGCGCAACCAGCGGGCGAGCAGGACCTTCTGCTGGTTGCCCCCCGACAGCGACTGGTAGGTCAGGTCGGGATCCGGCGGTCTCACGTCGAAGCGGCGTACGAGCTGTCCCGCCTCGCGGCGCAACCGGCCTCGGTCCAGCCAGGGGCCGTTCTGGCGAAAGACCTGGAGGGAGAGGTTGTCGACGACGGAGAGGTCGGCGACGCTTCCGGCCGCGAGCCGATCGGCCGGGACGAGGGCGATCCCTACCCTCACCGCCTGCGCCGGGCGCAGGCTCCCGAGGTCGTAGCGTCGGCCCTCCAGCGCCAGGGTGCCACGGGCCCTGCGGGCCCCGAACAGTGCATAGGGCAGCTCCGAGAAGCCCGACCCCACGAGCCCGGTCACCCCCACGATCTCCCCCCGGCCCACGTACAGCGAGCAGTTCTCGAGCCCCCCCGCCGTCACCCCCTCGGCGGCCATCAGCGCCCCGTCGCCGGCGATCGGCCCCGCCTCCGGACGTGGCACGCCCTCGAGACGGCGACCGATGATCATCTCCACCAGGCGCTCGTGGGACACCTCCGCCGTGAGCGAGGTCGCCACGACCCTGCCGTCTCGCAGCACCGTCACCCGATCGGTGACCTCGAGGACCTCGTCCAGGTGGTGGGACACGAAGACCACGCCGGCCCCCCCAGCGGCGATCTGGCGCATGAGCGCGAAGAGCCGGTCCACCCCCTCGCGGGGCAGGAACGCGGTGGGCTCGTCGAGGAGCAGGAGCCCCGATCCCCTCGTCCCCCTCGCCCGGCGCATCTCCTCCGCCGCCCGCACGATGGCGAGCAGCGCCCGCTCAACCTGGCCCAGCCGTGCCACTTCCGCGCCCGGGTCGATCCGCAGCCCGTAGCGACGGAAGGTGCCCGCCGCCCGGTGTTGCTGCGCCCGCCAGGAGATCCACCACCGGTTGGAGGCGACGAGCTCCCCCAGGTACAGGTTCTCGGCCGCGGTCAGGGAGGGAATCAGGGCCAGGTCCTGGTGGACGAAGGCCATCCCCAGCTCGCGGAACTGCCCCGGTCGCAGGGGAAGGGGCACGGCACGGCCGTCGACCAGGAGCTCCGATCCCCGTTCCGGCACATGGAAGCCCGCCAGCACCTTGATCAGCGTCGACTTGCCGGAACCGTTCTCCCCGACGAGGCCATGGATCTCCCCCGGGAGCACGCTGAAGTGAACGTCAATCAGGGCGCGCTCACCACCGAAGGTCTTGGACAGGTGGCGGACCTCGACCACCGGTACCGTGGCCGAGGTCCTCAGGGGAGCGGGGCTGGCTTGGAGCTCGTGGTCGTTCAGGAGCTCACCTTCCACAGCTGTCGGTACTGCTGCTGGTACTCGTTGCCGTAACCGGTCGAGTTCTGGGGCGGGTTGCCGGTCTGGGCGATGTTGTTCGCGTCGAAGATGCGGAGGGGGATGTGAGGGTCCGCCACCGGCGGAAGACCGGCGAAGAGCCGCATGTGCTGGTCCATGATGGCGTAGGCGATCCAGTCGAGGTTCTCGCCGATGTCCATCTCGACCACGTCATGGTTGGCCACCATCTGCAACACCGAGGGGGTACCGTTGAAGGTCACGACCTTCACCTGGTTCTGGCGGCCGGCCGCCTTCACCCCGGCCACTGCGAACGGCGCCTCCGCGCTGTCGTAGAGGGCGATGATGTAGTTGATGTTGGGGTCGCGGACCAGCGCCGACTGGACCTCGGGCTGAATCGCTGTGGCGACGTCGACCACGCTCACGTTGAAAGAGGTCAGCTTGCAGGATGATCCGCAATGTCGCTGAAACTCGTCCTTGATGCCAGTCATCATGGGCACCGTCGACAGGACCTCGTCAACACGGATCGCCAGGACGTCGGCTTTGCCCCCTGTTTTCCAGATCACCCAATCTGCCAGCAGCCTGCCTGCTTGCTCATAAGGGATGTCCACCGTTGCAGCCAGGTTGGGTGCTTTGGCTTGGTGCACGTCGTAGAGGTGGGAGACCACGGTCCCGATCCCGGCGTTCTTCGCCGCCACCACCTGGGGCATGACGAGTTGAGGGTTCAGGCCGGCCAGGAGATCGATCGAGCTCGCCTTGCGATCGATAGCGGCGTTCATGCCTTGAACCCACTGTGAGGGTTGGCCCTGGTTGGGCCATTCCACGTAGTTGATGCCCATCTGGCCCGAGATCCGAGCCATGCCGTCGCTGATGGTCTGCACGAAAGGAACGGTGTTGGTGACCGGGATCACGAACAGCGTCTTGCCTTGAGCGGCCGCCCTGGCGTCGAAGCTGGGCCCGGGGGCGATCCACCGTGGGAGGCCGAGATACCGATCAACCTGAGCCTTGGCGTACGCCACGCCGGCATTGCTCGCGCCCCCACCACCGGCCGCTCCCCCTCCGCCACCACCGCAGGCGACGACAAGCGCCCCGACGAGGAGGCACGCCAGCCGGCTGAGCCTCCGTTCCAGTGTCCTCATGAGATACCTCCTTTCTCCTCCGCGGTGTGGAGGCGTGTCACCGACCGGCCCGATCGGCTCGGGTCATGATCGCCCGCAGCTCGGCGGTCGCCTTGTGATCGACCTGTAGGGTCAGGGGGTTGATGACGACGCCGTACAACGAGCGTGCGCTCTCGAGGCTGATGAACTCGTCGATCACGTCATCGAGCACGCGCTCGGGGTCCCGCTCCAGAGGGTCGCCATATCCGCCCCCACACGGGCTCACGGTGCGCAACGTGTCCCCGGGTTGAGCCCAACGCGACTGGAACTTGGAGGGGAGGGGGAGCTCCCCGCCGGCGGCGGGAAGGTAGATCACCTCCCCCGGTGCCCCCTCGCGGCCCCCGAACAATCCCCGGGGCGGGTGGCGATGACCGTCACCCTCCAAGCTGAGGTGGGTGCGGCCCAGCAGGCACACGTCTCGGATCGAGCCCATGCCACCCCGCCACTTTCCGGCCCCTGCGCGGTCGGTGCGAAGCTCGTATCGGGTGACGCGCAGTGGCAGATGGGCCTCGATGTCCTCGATCGGGTTGTTGCGCGTGTTGGCGTAGAGCACATCGACGGCGTCGATGCCGTCACGCCCCAGGCGCCCGCCGTAGGCGCCCTCGGTGATATCCATGTAGACCCAGTACTGCTCGTTGGCCACCCCGCTGTAGGCGACGACCTTCATGTTCCCGATCCGGGCCGACACACGGTCGGGGCAGATCGGCGCCAGTGCCGCCATCAACGTGTCGGCCACCATGTTGCCGGGGCAGAAGCGAGCGATGGTCGCGCAGGGGAAGGTCGGATTGGCGAGCGAGCCGCGCTCCGCGATGATCCGGATCGGCCGAACGATGCCGGAGTTCTGAGGCACGTACTCGTGGGTGGCGGTGTCGAGAAGGATCGACCTGAGGGTCACGTAGATGGCGACATCGACGGTTCCCACGAACGGCATGTTGATGGCCCGGTCGCTGACCTGTGGGGCGGTGCCCGTCAAGTCAACGGTTAACGTATCTCCCTCCACGCGGACCGTTACCACGATCGGTAGGTCCCGTTTCTCAGGGTCCTCCTCAAAGCCGTCGATGTAGCCTATGGCCGAATACTCGCCATCGGGCAGACGCTCGATCTCCTGGCGGAGCATGCGCTCCGAGTAGTTCATCAGCTCCTCGCTGGCGGCCTCGACCGTCTCACGTCCGTAGCTCTCGATCAGCTCCAGGTAGCGCTGAGCTCCGATTCGGCAGGCGGCCACCTGCGCCTCCATGTCACCGACCACCATGTCGCTGGCGCGGATGTTGTCGCGGAGCAGACGCCAGACGGCGTCGTTCCGCTTACCCCGCTCGTAGACCTTGATGGCACGGAACTGTAGGCCCTCGGCGTACGCGTCGACCGCGTCCACGATCCCACAGGAGCCAGGGGTCATGGCGCCCACGTCGAGATGGTGGGCCGTGGTGAAGCTGTAACCGACCAGCTCCCCCCGATGGAAGATGGGTACACAGAAGCCGACGTCGGGCTCATGCGAGGCGCCATGGTAGGGAGAGTTGTGGATGACGACGTCGCCCTCTTCGAAACGCTCGCCTCGCTCCTCCAGGAGTCGGAGGATGCCGCGCAGATAACCGGGGATCGGCCCTAGCTGCAATGGTGTGCTGAGCGAGCACTCCGCGATTTGGCGGCCTTTGACGTCGAGTAGCGCCACCCCGAAGTCCTCGGATTCGCGAATGATGGACGAGTAGGACATGCGGGTGAGCTTGTGTCCCACCTCGAGTGCGATGTTGTCAAGGGCACCCGCGATGACGCGAGCCGTGATCGGGTCGACGGGATGGGCAGGGGGGCGACCTCGTTCGTACTCGATGATGTCGACGACCTTGCTCGCAGACATTCCCGTTCTCACACCCTGATCAAGAGCTCGCCTGTGGGCATGACCTCAGCCGAGGCGGCGGGCGGTACCACGACGGTGGAATCTGCCTGCAACACGATGCTCGGACCCTCGAGGCAGGCCCCGACCGGGAGGCAGGAACGTTCGTAGAAACGAGTCTCGACCTGCTTCAGCGTTCCATCGATTGGGAAATGGACGGGAGCGACATCGACAAGGGCCTCATCGAGGCTGCCCGTCGGCACCACCAGCTGGGGGAGACGGGGGGTGGCTCCGGTCGCGACCACGCGGATGCTCACGATCTCGATCGGGTTGGAGGGGAAGGCATGTCCGTACTCCTCGCTGTGCAGGCGATGGAAGTCTTGACGAAAGCGTGCCCAGCTGGCCTCGTCCAGTGGCCGGAGTGGTAGGGGGATGCGCAGCTCGTAGCCCTGCCCCAGATAGCGACAGTCCGCGGCGTGCGTGATGCGGACATCTTCGGCCGGCACCCCGTCGCGGCCCAGGAGCTCTATGGCCTCGGCGTCGAGTCGGGCCAGGTCCCGGTTGATGCGATCTAGGTCGGCGGCCGAGTCGAGCATGAGCTCGTTTTGAATGAGGTCATACTCGAGGTCGGTCGAGAGCAACCCCATGGCCGAGGTGATGCCTGGATAGAGCGGCACCAGCACCTCCGGGACGCCCAGCAGCCTCGCCACCTCGGTTGCGTGCAGCGGCCCGGCCCCTCCGAATGCGACCAAGGTGAACGCCCGTGGATCGTGGCCCTTTTGGATAGTCCGTGAACGGACGGCATTGGCCATGCCGTGGTTGATCAACGTGAGCACCCCCGCGGCGGCCTCGATCCGGGACAGCGACAGCCGGCGGCTGAGCGTGTCCAGGGCCAGCTCGGCCTGCTCGGGATCGATCATCATCTCGCCTCCGAGGAAGTGATCAGGCCGCAGCCGACCCAGGACCAGATTGGCATCGGTCACCGTAGGCTCCTGGCCACCGAGCCCGTAGCATGCAGGCCCAGGACGGGCACCGGCACTCCGCGGTCCCACCCGGAAGGCACCGCCGGCGTCCACGTAGGCCACGCTACCGCCACCCGCACCGACGGTGTGGATGTCGATCATGGGGACCAGGACTGGGAAGCCGGCAACGAACGTGTCACGTGCCGTTGCCTCGACGATGCCGCGTTCGGTGACGATGCCGATGTCGGCGCTGGTGCCACCCATGTCGAAGGTGATCAGGCGCTGACGCCCGCAGATGTGGCCGACGTGGGCGCCCGCGATCACGCCCGCCGCCGGTCCACTCAGGAGGAGGGTGACCGGAAGCTGGCTGGCCACCTCTGCGGTCGCCACCCCACCGTTCGACCGCATCAGCCGAAGGTGGGCACGCATCCCCGCCTCGCTCAGCCGATCCTGGAGCCGATCCAGGTACCGGCGCACCCGTGGGCCCACGAAACCATTGATGGCGGCGGTGGTGAAGCGCTCGTACTCGCGGAATTGGGGGAACACCCGAGCCGAGGTCGTGACGAACGCCTCTGGGAAGATCCCTTCCACGATCGCTCTGGCTCGGTCCTCATGGTCGGGGTTGACGTAGCTGTTGAGGAAGCCGATCACCACGGACTCGACCCCCGCCTCTCGGAGCTCCCGGGCGGCAGCCGCGACCTCGGCCTCATCAAGGGGAACGATCACCTCCCCGCGCGGACCGATGCGCTCGCTGACCACCTTGCGGTACCGACGCCTGATGAGCGCGCGGTCCTGCCACGGGATCTCTTGCTGAATGGAGTAATGCTGAGGCCGTTGGTGACGGGCGATGTGGAGGATGTCCCGGAAGCCTCGGGTGGTGATCATGCCCACGGTGGCCCCGTCGTGCTCGAGCAACGCGTTGGTGGCAATCGTGGTCCCGTGGGCCAGGAACTCGACATCCCGGGCCCAGTCGCCCGCTCCCAGCACGCCCTGGACAAGCCCCTCCGAGGGGTCCTCGGGTGTGGTCGGCACCTTGTGGATCCGCACTTCTCCGGTGTCGGTGTCGACCAAGATCACGTCGGTGAAGGTGCCCCCGACGTCTACACCGGCAAGCCTCATGTGGTGGACTCCTGCTGCGCCTTGGCTGTGATGCTCGTAACTATTCGGATCGGAAGGGCACCGTGTCTATGGGCATTCGGCCAATCGAGATTCTGAGATTTGGCCCATGATCCAAAGCGATGGTTGCCGGCCTGGCCCCGCATCGAACCACCTGACGGGTCAGTACGCGATCTGCTGCAACGTGCCGACCAGCACCCGCACAGCCCTGGCCACGTCGTCCAGGTCGGTGTGCTCGTCCGGCCGGTGGCTGAGTCCGCCACGACTGGGGGAGAAGATCATGGCCACCGGGCAGGCGCCCGCCAGGACTTGGGCATCGTGCCCGGCGTGACTGGGCATCCGCCGCCAGGGGATGCCCGCCTCGCGGCAGACGCGCTCGATCGTCTCGACCAGCCGTGGGTCCATGTCCACCGGCGCCTGGGCGAACGGCCGCTCGAGGGCGACGGCCAGGCCACGGCCGGCGGCGATGCGGTCCACCGCTCGTCGGATGCGCTCCTCGAGCGCGGCGAGCGCCTCGGGATCATCGTGCCGGAGGTCGACGGAGAACCGGGCCCGGCCCGGCACTTGGTTGAACCCGCCGGGCTCGACCTCGAGCACACCGACCGTCGCCACTGCCGGCGGTCCCGCCTCGCGGGCCGCGGCCTCGACCGCCAGCACGACCTCGGCTGCGCCGGCGAGCGCGTCCCGGCGGTCTGCCATGGGGAGCGTGCCCGCGTGGCCCGCTACCCCGTCCATCGTGATCCGCAGCTGGCGCACCCCCACGATGCGCTCCACGACCCCGATCGGCAGGCCGGCCTGCTCCAGCTCCGGGCCCTGTTCCACATGCGGCTCGATGAAGGCGACCAGGTCTGAGCGGCGGGCGGTGGGGATCAGGGCGGGGTCCAGGCCACAGGCCCACATGGCCTGTCCGATCGAGACGCCGCTGGCATCTCGGATCCAGTCGGGCTCGTCGGGACGGATCAGGCCCAGCATGGCGCGGCTGCCCCAGAACCCGGTCGCGAACCGGCTCGACTCCTCCTCGCAGTTGGCGAGGACCTCCAACGTGAGGCGGGGCCGTCCCACCATCTCGCGCAGCCAGCGAACGGCACAGGCGGCCACCGCGATGCCCATGGCCCCGTCGAAGGCCCCACCCCGGGGTACCGTGTCCACGTGGGAACCGGTGAGGACGGTGTCCGCCAGGGATCCGGCAAGGCGTCCGAACCGGCTGCCCACGGCGTCCACCCGGACCTCCAGCCCGGCGACGGTCATCCAGTCCTCCAGCTCCGCCATCGCCCCGCACCACTCCGGCGTGTAGACGAGCCGGGTGACCGAGCCGTCGGGGCCACCGCCATGGCGTCGCATCCGCTCCAGTAGGTCGCCGGCCCAAGCGCGGACGAGGGCATGGTCCCCTGCGGAGAAAATCACTCGCGGAGCAGGCATTCGGGCATCCGAGGTTGCAGCGACATCGCGAGCAGTGTGTACGATCGTCGGCGCCGCGAGCTATGGCAGGGTGCCCAAAGTCGATCCAGATTCCTGGGTTGTGGGCCAAGACTCACCGCCGCCCCACGGCTGCACCCCTGGGGCTGGAGCTTTCGGCTGAAGAGCTCACGCCACGTACGGTGCCTTCGACGTCTCATGAGCTCCGGGCTCATCCCGTTGCCGCCGAGTACGCAATAGCACTCACGCGGCACCCCTCACGGGGTTGCCCTTGCGGGCTTCGCGCTTCCTCGCCGCGTGCCCGGGAGGCCCGGGTCTTACCACGGCTCTG
>Ga0070737_10005742_pt1 | contig 11715 bp, 8 predicted proteins | sample Coa_R1_10_FD_66438 | JGI IMG/M metagenome (GOLD analysis project Ga0070737, IMG submission 66438) | Surface soil microbial communities from Centralia Pennsylvania, which are recovering from an underground coalmine fire - Coalmine... | ecosystem: Environmental > Terrestrial > Soil > Unclassified ... | reverse complement strand
ATTATAACTGAATACGATTATGACCTTCCAGCTTCGCTTGCCCTTTCAACGATTTCGGTTTGTCTTCCAAGCCTCGGTGAAGAACCAGATTGGGATGACAATATAGTCAGTCCAATGAGACGGACAATGCAGAAGGCAGACGGTTTAATATCTCACCGGGACAAAGCAGCATGGGAATTGGGCGGTAGAAATCGGGAACATGACCGTAATTGATTCAAAGTCCCAGTCATTTCGGGTTGACCTTGAAAGTGGGGGCACGTAAAATCGGGCTGTTACGCTTCCCACAGCTGTGGAAGCATGACATTTTGCATGGGAAAGGCGGAAAGGTTGGAGAAAAAGCTTTACTTCCTTGTCCTCGCAGCCGTGATCGTTCTGGGCTCATGCGGCTCCGGAAACAGGAAAGTTGCGGTTAAACCACCCACTTCGACAGTTCCGCCGCCAAGCGCCATTGTGACGCAGGCGCATTCCGTTCCTGCCCCTGCTACCCAGGCGAAACCTGTAGATCCCGTCGAAGCCCTGATTGCAAAGGTTGACTCCGCTTATAACAAGGGGATGGAAGAGTATCATGCCGGCAAGTTCCAGCAGGCCAAGGATGATTTCGACAAAGCTCTGAGCATGCTTCTGGAATCCGGGCTGGACATCCAAAGCGACAGCCGGCTAAACGCCGAATTCAATAAGCTGGTCGAAAACACGTACGGGCTTGAGGCGTCGTCTTCTGCCAACGGCGAAACGCTAAGCCAGCATGACTACGAACCGCCACCCATCGAGTCCTTTACAGGACTTACTTTTCCCGTCGATCCAAGGGTCCGGGAACGCGCGGAGCAGGAACTGACTTCGGTGCATTCGGACATTCCCCTGGTGACGAACGACGACGCGGCCAGCTTTCTTACCTTCTTCCAGAACCGAGGGCAGGGGTACATCGAGAAGATCCTGACCCGGGTAGGCGAATACGGCCCAATGATTTCCAGCGTGCTTCGCAAGTACGGATTGCCGCAGGATTTGATCTATCTGGCGGCCGCCGAAAGTGCGTTTAACCCGCATGCTGTTTCAAAGGCCGGCGCGACGGGCATGTGGCAGTTTATGGCTTCTCGGGCGCGGGACTACGGTTTAAAGATTGATCAGTACCAGGACCAGCGGGAAGACCCTTTGAAGTCCACCGAAGCGGCAGCCCGCCATTTGCGTGACCTCTATAAAGAGTTCGGCGACTGGTACCTGGCCATGGCGGCTTATGATGCCGGGCCGTATGGCGTCCAAAGGGCCATTGAGCGGACGGGTTACGCCAATTACTGGAAGCTGAGGGAATTGCATGCGCTGCCTCAGGAAACGCAGGACTACGTGCCCATCTTTATTGCTACTGCTTTGATTGCCAAGGACCCGCGTGCATACGGATTTGACGTTCAGCCTGATCCGCCGCTCGATCCCGATCAGGTTATTGTGACGGTCCCTACGGACCTTCGGCTGATTGCCGAACTGATCGACCGCCCAGTCAAGGAGTTGGAGAAGCTTAATCCGAGCCTGCTGACCTGGGCTACACCCGAGAATGAAAGCCGGTATGTGCTCAACTTGCCCCATGGGACGCGGAACCTGTATGAAACGCGGATCGCGGAGGTCCCGCCGTCGAAACGGGTCTGGTGGAGGGCCGTCAAGGTGGAAGAAGGCCAGACGCTGTCTGCCATTGCGCACAAATACCGAGTGACTCGGGCCGCCCTCGCGGAAGCCAATCATCTGGATCCGGACGATGATCCCGAGGCCGGTGCGCACCTGATTCTTCCGCTACCTCCAGGGCGCGAGCCTCTTTACAGGCAGGGCCGTTACTACCGCTATCACATCCGACGGGGGGATACATTAAGCGCCATTGCCGCGCACTTCCATGTCAGCATTGAAAGCCTCCGCCGGTGGAACCATCTGCGCGGTTCGCAGATTGTGGCAGGGAGAACGCTGCAGGTTTATGCTCGTGGCTATGTGGCGCCGGAGCGTGCGAGCAGAACTCGAGCGGAAGTTCGCAACGGCGTCCGGTTTTATCGCGTTCAGCGCGGCGACACGCTGGGGGGCATTGCCCGACGTTTCCATGTGACCATCGCAGAGCTTCGGCGGTGGAACCACTTGCGGGGATCGTCTATTGCGGCAGGGCGAACGCTGCGGGTGGGCGGAAAAGTCCGGGAAAGTGCCGTCAGCGTTGCTTCCAGGAACACTCAGAGGAGTTCGCGCGCCCCCGTTTACCATTACCGGATCCATCCTGGCGATACGCTGGCCGTCATTGCGGACCACTTCAAAGTCTCCGTGGAGCAGATCCGGGAGTGGAACCATCTGACTGGTTCCATCATAGTGCCCGGGCAAGTGCTGGCGCTGTACGGGGTGTCAGATTAACGCGTACCGCAGGTTGCCTCTTGACAGCGGAGGCGCAGTGTTATACATCTGGCCCATCAGAGCTTTTTGACCGAAGTCCTTTACAATACAACGCGAGTTCCGGTTTCTGACGGGAGATAAGATTAAGAGGAGGGTTCCATGCAGTTTGACGATGATAACAATACATCCGGCGAAGAGTTGGAAGATTACGGAGAAGACCTCTCCTCCGACTTCGAAGAAGAGGAAGAAACGGGAGAAGAAGGCTTTGGCGAGGAGATCGAAGAACTGGGTGAGGAGACTTCTTACGAGTCCGAAGTAGAGGAAATTGAACCAGCCGAGCCTGCCGAGGTGGAAGCGCCGCCGGCTCCCGAGCCGCCTTCGCCGCCTCCCGCCAGAGCGCCGCGGCCGGCACGGCCCAAAGCGGCTCCGAAGGCAAAACCGAAAAAAGCGGCGAAAGCTAAAAAGCCGGTGAAAGCCAAGAAAGCCGCGAAGGCCAAAAAGTCTGCAGCGAAAGCGAAGAAGCCCGCAGCGAAGGCAAAGAAACCCACAAAGCCCAAAGCCGGCAGGAAAGCGCCAAGGAGCGGGAGATCATGAAGCAGTCGCTGAGTGCGTCTGCGCCGCGCCGGTAATATGCGAACTGGCCGGCACAAGGCGGCGTTCAAGGGGAAGCCACTTCCCGCCCGTTCACGTTGAAGCACAGGTAGTCCTTCCTTCAAAGCCGGTGTGGTGATGGGCGATCGCCGAAACAGTTGCACCGGCCGATCGAGACCGCCACATATTCTGCGGCGATGGCACATCGACGCTGTTGCGGTAATGTGTAATTCCTTTCGCGAATGCATGCACCAACCGGAAAGTCCGGGCCTGAGTCTAAGAAAGCGGCGAGCGCACCGACTTCATCACCCGCCAGGGAGCCCATCTGGGCAGAAAATACTGAGGTCCGCAAAGTTGCTGCCGTAGAAGTTATCTGCCGGATGCGCGGCGGCTCCCAACCTTTCCTGCTGGGTTGCGACGATGGGCACACCTATGTCGTAAAATTCAAGAACAATCCTCAACACGTTCGAGTTCTGGCCAATGAACTGCTAGCCGGCAAGTTGGCGTCGCTGATCCGGCTGCCGGTCCCGGGCCAGGCGTTTGTCGAAGTTGCACAGAACCTGATTTCCGGCACGCCGATGTTGAAATTTGAAACCGCGGGCGGAGAAGAGGAGTGCGCCCCGGGACTGCAATTCGGCTCCAGGTTCCCGGGCATTCCCAGCCGGACGCTCGTAGTAGATTTCCTTCCCGATCGGCTGCTCCGTCGCGTGGCAAATCTGGCGTCTATTTTTCTCGGCGCGTACGTGCTGGACAAGTGGACTTGCAATTGTGACGGCCGTCAGGTCCTCTTTTACCGGACGATCGATCAGGAGGGAAGCAGCTATTCGGCGATGCTCATCGATCACGGCTTCTGCTTCAATGATGGCGAATGGAACTTCCCGGACAGCCCCATCCGCAGCCTTTATCCGCGGCGGCTGGTGTACGAAAGCGTGCGCGGGCTGAAATCATTTGAACCGTATCTGTCGCGAATCGAAAACATCGATCCGACGGAGTTGGACAGATGCCTCCGGGATGTTCCGGCCGAATGGTGCGGAGATGAACCGGAGCAGCTTTCGCGGCTGGCGGAGAGGCTCTACGAGCGCCGGCGGCGCGTGCGGCAGTTGATCATTGATGCTAAACAAAGTTCATTGAGACCTTTCCCTAATTGGGATTAGATTGTGAATAGGGGAGTTTCGGGGCCGGGTATCCTTATGGCCGATTCCGAAAGATTCAAGGAATGCTCGCTTTATCTGGTGCAGTATGTGCCGGATGCGATCCGGGGCGAGCGTCTGAACATCGGTCTTTTGCTTTTCAGCCCGGAGGAAAATTACCTCGGGTGCCTCTTCACGGATGATTATCGAAGGATTAAGCGCTTCCATCCGCAGGCTGACGTGGAATTCCTGAAGGAGCTTCAGCAGGACTTTGAACAGCAAATTGACGAGCACAGCAACGACTTGAAAGCATACATCCGGTGGATGGAGCAGACATTCTCAAACATGGTGCAGCTTTCTTCGGTCAGGGTTTGCCTGCTTCGAGACCCCGCAAGGGAAATCCAGGACCTCTTCGACCGCTACGTGGGCTCCCGCGTGGAAGGACCGCTGCCGGTTGATACACGGCTGCGGATCAAGCAGCGCCTGCGGCTGTCTCTTGTGCGCGCGGGACTGTGGGACATGCCTGCGTTCGAGCGGGACATCCCGGCGGCCCGCTGGACGCAAACCGGCGACCCGTTTACTTTTGATTTTGGATACAGGCCGCAAATCATTTCAGGAAATCCCAACGGCCACATCAAATTTATCCACGCTCTATCACTCAAGCGCGACATCGAACTGGCGAAGGTTCTTGTCTATACCATGGACCACGTGCGCCGCAGTGAGCCCGCCGATCTGACGGCCGTAGTCGAGGGTGTGCCTGAGAAGGATGACGAAGCGGCGAACCTCTCGCGGAGTATTCTGGTTGAGGCGGGCATTTCTATCCAGCCGGTTGCGCTTGTGGACGAATTTGCCCAGTCGGTCCGGCGGGAATTGGTCGTCTGACTCTCCGTGGGCTTGCTTATGGCGATGATCCTCCATGTTGAGTGCTACGCCGGTTACAAGGCCGACGAGCGTCCTCTGCGTTTCCGCTCGCGTGCGGAGGGGGCCCGGACGTTTGAGGTTGTCGAGGTCCTTGACCAGTGGTATGGCGTCGGCTATCGATGCTTCCGTGTGCGCGCCGATGACGGCAACATCTACGTCCTTCGACACAACGAAGCGGAAGATGAATGGTTGCTTGATTCTTTCCGCATGTCCGGTGCGTGACCGCCGCCAAGTGCCTTTCATGACAATCTCTGCAACTCGTGCTTAAATAACTACAGATGGGCCCGATGGCTGTGCTTGAAACCTTCCGGAGCTTTTCCCGCTGACATGCGCAAGGGCGAATTCCTTATTTCGACAATCTTGGCCACCCTGGTTTTCTTGTTTGTCCTGGGACTCCAGCGCAACTGGAAGCCTTCCAGTCTGAAGGAAGCTGCGGCCACTGCGGAACAGTATATGCTCGGCAAATCGAGCGGCCGCGGCGGCTTTCCGGACATTCCGGGCTATGAGCGGATCGAAACTTTCTATATTGGCCGTGATTACCGTGCCGCCCTCTACCGGTCCATTTCGGTCAGCCTGGGCTTCGCGGCTGGCCGCCTGGTGATATATAACGACCACAACCAGATTGCATATCAGGTAGACACTCTTGAAGGCGCGCGGGACGCATGGACTGCCATTTACGATTTCGCAGGAAAGCAGGGCCTCCCCGCAAAGAACAGCCGACCCCGCCCGGCTTATCTTCGCGACCTTACAGGCAACCACAGGCAGGACATCATCGTTGGACTCTATTCCGGCGGAAACCGCTGCTGCACTACGCTAAATATTCTGGAAGTTGACAAGGATTCACTGAAACTCATAGGACACATTGAAGGTCTCGACGGGTGGCCGTTTGTGGGTCTTGAGATCCGCAGGCTCGGCGCGGGTTCCCACTGGAAACTGGTTGTCCATCGCCCTCGGGTGACAGCGTGCGGGCCCCGAGACGAGGCTGCCGATGTGATTTCGATCTACGGATACTCCGGCGGCCAGTTCGTGGACGAAACACAGAAGTTCAGCGATTATCTTCAGGGCGTGCTGCGGGAAAACCTTGCCAGGTGGTCGCGGGAGAAGGAACCTTCGCTTGGCCTGCTCCAGACGCTGGCGGCGCAATATGCCGTGCTGGGCCAGCCGGACCGCGCCAAGGCATTTTTTGCGCAGAACCTTGCCCGCTTCCTGCCTCAAATGAAAGAGCAAGGATTTGATGCCACGGACTGCCGGGACGACCTGAACAGCCTGGTTGACAATCTGGCGAACCCGCAATCACAGCAATAGCCGCTGCAAATGGGAGACTGCCCGTCCGCTTAGAGCACAGGCTCCTGCCAGTTCTCCAAAAGACTTTTCAGGTAGGCCATGAACTGGTCCGCTACGGCGCCGTCAATGATCCTGTGGTCGAAACTCAGCATCAGATAGGCCATCGAGCGGATGGCAATCGCATCGTTGCGGATGACGGGCCGTTTTTCGATGACGCCGACTCCCAGGATGGCGACTTGCGGCTGATGGATAATCGGCGTCCCGAACAGGCTGCCGAAGACTCCGGGGTTCGTGATCGTGAAAGTGCCTTCCTGGACTTCCTCAACATTCAGCCGTTTTGAGCGAGCGCGGCTTGCGAGGTCCTGAATCGCACGCGCCAGTCCAAGAAAGTTTTTTTCTTCCGCATGTTTGATGACCGGCACAATCAGTCCGCTTTCGAGCGCTACGGCAATCCCCAGATTGATTGCCTGCTTGTAAACGATGTTCGTTCCCTCCACCGATGAGTTGAAGATGGGGAACTGCCGGATAGCTTCGACTGCCGCCTGCGCAATGAAAGGCGTGTAGGTCAATTTCAGGCCGTGACGCTGTTCGAACTCTTCAGCCGAACGTTCTCTCACCTCCACGATCCGGCTCATATCCACTTCGAACACGGTCGTCGCATGCGCAGAAGTTTTTTTGCTGAGGGCCATGTGCTCGGCGATCTGGCGTCGCTGGGGCGTCATCGGAACGACGTGTGTGGGGCCCGTGAATGAGATGGGCTGTCCAACGGGCGGAGCCGCCGGAGCAGGCTTGGCAGGCTGGGCCGCAGCTCTCGCGGGCGTTGGACGTTCGAGGAAAGCGAGGATGTCCTTCTTGCTGATTCGCCCGCCCAGCCCCGTACCTTTCACCTGAGCGAGGTCCACATTGTGCTCGCGCGCAATGCGGCGAACCAAAGGAGAGGAACGGATTCTTTCTCCGGTTCGGGTGGCGGATGGTTCCGGAACGTGAACAGGCGCAGCTTCTGCAGCCGGCTGTGCGACCGGGGGTTGCGTGCCGGGAGCAGGCGCCGGTGCCTCCTTCGGCACGGCTTCCTCTGCCTCGGCTGCCCCTTGCCCATCGATGATGGCCACGACAGTGTTGACGGGCACGGTTTCGTTTTCCGCCGCCAGGATCTTCGTTAGAATGCCGGAAGCCGGAGATGGGATTTCGGCGTCCACTTTGTCCGTGGTGATTTCAAACAGGGGCTCATCGCGCTCGATGCGGTCGCCCGGCTTTTTCAGCCATCGGGTGATCGTTCCTTCCGCGACGCTTTCTCCCATTTGGGGCATCACGACATTTGTTGGCATCCGTATCCCCGTCAGTAGCTTGCAAGCTGCCGTGCCGCCTCTGCGGCCTACTGAACGTCTGGCAGGCATTGCCCTTCGATCGGCGAACTAAGAACCACCGTGTCCTGGGCGATAACCAGCATGATCGGGCGGCCAAGGTCCTCGAATGTTTTGCCGGCGTTCACTCCTGCACGTTTCACAGCCATGCCTGCGGTCTTTGTATCCTCATGCAGCAGAATTACCTTGCTGCAGTTGCGCACATCTGCGAGCACGCATTGCCCATCGTACGGCAACAGGGTTCGGAGGTCAACGACCTCCAGCGAGGTCTTCTCGCACGGCAGGCTTGAGCCATATCGAGCCGGGTGCTTTATCTGGGACTTTCCAACGGGTTGGCGGTTGGCTTCCAGCCGGATTGCACGGGAGGTGTTTCCGGCCGTTTCATTTCCATTCCGAACACCGAGCCGAAATGCCGAATGACGCAACCTGTGACCATTTCCATCGGGACCCGCCGGCCCAGCAGCTTTTCAAGCGAAGTCACTCCTTTACCATGCAAGCCGCAGGGAACAATCCAATCGAAGAAGCGGAGATCAGTGTTTACATTGAAGGCAAAGCCGTGAGAGGTGACCCATCGCGACACATGCACTCCCATGGCTACGAGCTTGTCATTGCCCACCCAGACGCCTCGCGCTCCCTCGGTTCTGCCTGCACGAATTCCAAATTCTTCAGCAACGCGAATAAAGACTTCTTCCAGAGAGTTCATGTACCAGGCCAGATCTCTCCTGTGCTGCGTCAGGTCGAAGATGGGGTATCCAACTAGCTGTCCCGGTCCGTGGAACGTAACATCTCCGCCACGATCCGTCTCAAAAAGCCCTGCTCCCAATTGCCCGACCCGTTCAGGAGAAAAGAGGATATTCTCGCGTTTTGCGTTGCGCCCCAGTGTATAGACGGGTGGGTGTTCCAGCAGAATCAGGGTATCAGGAATGTCCCCCGCCTTACGCGCAACGACCCGGTCGTGCTGGAGGCGCAGCCCGTCCTCATAACTGACAACGCCCGGCAATTCAACGTGGCAGATCATTTGGCGGGAAACGGACGGCACGACTTTCCCTCGCAAGTTACGGGAAAAAGCCAAATCGCTATGCTGAGCGAAGCATCCCGGAACTTGCCCGAAAAGAGCTGTCCAGATTCTTGACTCGGCTCACAGTGGCAGCCCTTCGAGTTTGCCAATGTTCTCTCGTTAAACCATGTTAGATATGGATTGCCATTCCATGGACGGCATGGGCCGCTTCGGGAACAGCCTCCGTAAGCGTAGGGTGCGGATGGATGGCCTGCTCCAGGTCCTCGACCGTCCCTTCCAGGCGCATTACCAGGACGGCCTCGGCGATCATCTCGGTGACGCGAGGCCCGATCATGTGCACGCCCAGAATCTCACCGTAACGTTCATCGCTGACAATTTTGACAAAGCCCTCAGTCGAACCAAGAATGGTTGCTTTGCTGTTCCCGGCAAAGGGAAACTTGCCGACCTTCACGTTGTAGCCACTCTCGCGGGCCTGGCGTTCGGTCAGGCCGGTGCTGGCGATTTCCGGTTCGCAATAGGTGCAATTCGGAACCTGCCGATAGTTGATCGGCTCAACAGGTTTGCCGGCCGCATGAGTCACGGCGACAATGCCTTCCATTGATCCCACGTGCGCCAGCAGAGGGCTTCCCGCCACAATGTCCCCGATCGCGTAAACCCCCGGCTCGTCCGTCCGCATATAGGGATCGACCTTAACGAAGCCCCGCTCCAGCCTGACGCGCGTTTTTTCAAGGCCGATGTTCTGTGTGTTGGGTGCCCGGCCCACAGCTACCAGGCATGTCTCGGCCTCGATGGACTGAGATTTGCCCTGGCCATCGGTAAATTCTACTGTCGCTCCCTTGGCGGTCTTCGAGACTTTCTGGACCTTGGCCTGAGTATGGATCGCGATGCCTTGCTTCTTGAATGACTTCTCAAGCTGGGCTGAGATTTCTTCATCTTCGAGCGGGACTACACGCGGCAGCATTTCGATGATGGTCACTTCGGTCCCGAAGCGGTGGAAAATCGAGCCAAACTCTACTCCGACGGCGCCCGATCCGATGACAACCATCGATTTGGGGATTTTCTTCAGGCTGAGAATTTCCTTGTTGGTCAGGATGGTCTTGGCATCCGGTTCAAGTCCCGGAAGCATTTTGGCTTCAGAGCCTGTGGCCAGAATAATGTTCTTCGCCTGGATCTCCCGGACCTTTTTGTTTGCGTCCGTCACGGTGATGCGGCCCGGCCCTGCAAGCTGACCATAGCCCTGCACCGTTTCAACCTTGTTTTTCTTCAAGAGGAACTCGACGCCCTTAGCCAGCTTGGTGACCACTTTGTTCTGGCGGGCCTGTACGGCCGCCCAATCGACCGTAAAGCCTTTGCACTCGATGCCGAATTCTTGGGCGTTCTTGAAGTAGTCGTAAACCTCGGCATTCAGCAGGAGGTCCTTGGTGGGAATGCACCCGACATGGAGGCATGTTCCACCGAACTTATTGTCTTTCTCGATCAGGACCGTTTTCTGTCCCAATTGCCCGGCTCGAATCGCAGCCACGTATCCGCCCGGACCGCTTCCAATCACTGCAATGTCGTACTTCGGTGCTTCTGCCAAATTCACACCTCCCCGCGCGTCAATTCAACTTTTTGCTCACAATTTGGTGCAACCGAAAATCTTACATGATGAGAAACAAGCAAAACAAGTTCATGCTCCGGCCTGCCTTGGTCAATCAGGCTGATGATTGCAAATCCAACGTTCACTTTATCATAGCGCAGCGTGGCTTCAATGGCCGTTGCGCGATGTGTGATCACTGAACTGGCGGACGAAGGAAGAAAGAAGCAACGAGCCAGCCGGGGACTTTGTAACTCCATGGCAAATCGAACTCGCTTTTACGAGCACAAATCATCCGGATGCGCGATGCGGGATTGTGGCTCGCGTGTTCAATGTGGTAGCTTCATAGGTCGGGGCGCGCCATCTGGAATCTACAGATTCATTAATTCCAAAACGCGGAGGTTAGGTGATGAGTTGGACTGCCGATCTTGCCCGTGAAGTCAAGGGCCAGGTCCTTGTGGACGATGCGTCACGCGAAGCGGTTTCAACGGATTTCGGACGGATCATTGTGCGGAAACCCGCTGCTGTCGTCCGGCCGGCGTCGAGCCAGGATATAGCGAGCGTCGTGAAATTCGCGGTCCGCAACGGCCTGTCGGTCTCGACTCGCGGCGGTGGACACTCGCAGACAGGGCAATCGCTCTCCGAGCAGATTGTGCTGGATATGACCTCATTGAATGCCATCACGGAAGTTAATTCAGGTAAAGAGACTGTCGCCTGCCAGACGGGGCTCAGGTGGCGGGACCTGGTGCAGCACCTTGCGCCCGAGCGACTTTCTCCACCCGTGCTCACAAACAATTTGGATGTAACGATTGGCGGTACGCTCTCGACTGCCGGGCTGGGAGTTGCCTCCTGGCGGCACGGCACTCAGGCCGATAATTGCCTGGAACTTGAAGTCGTCAACGGCGAAGGGGAAGTCGTGCGCTGCTCGACCCAGCAGAACCCGGACCTTTTCAACGCGGTGCGCGCCGGGATGGGGCAGTTCGGGGTAATGACCGCCGCAACGCTCAGGATACGTTCGCACAGACCGCACTTTCGCTCCTACTACCTGCTTTATGACGACCTGACAATGCTGCTGGATGACTTGAAAATCGTTATGACGGACGAACGGTTCGACTTTCTCGAATCATGGTGCGTCCCGTGTCCGCAGGGATTCAAACGGGTCGGCGACCTGCGCCAGGCCTTTGCCGAATGGTTCTATCCGCTGCACGCCACGATCGAGCTGGACGGTACGGCAAGTTCGCCGAGCGACAACAAGCTGGAGGGCCTTAGATATTACAAACACGTCCACACGGAAGAAGGCGATCTGATAGATTTCTTCCGGCGGCTGGACGACTTGTTTGCCCTCTGGCGGCGCGCGGGCTTCTGGGAATACGCCCATCCGTGGATGGAGTGCGTCTTGCCATGGCAGACCACCCCTCTCTACATCAGCCAGGTCCTGAAGAACCTTCCGCCCCAAGCCATCGCCGGGGGACACATCCTTTTGTGGCC
>Ga0070737_10005738_pt1 | contig 11719 bp, 8 predicted proteins | sample Coa_R1_10_FD_66438 | JGI IMG/M metagenome (GOLD analysis project Ga0070737, IMG submission 66438) | Surface soil microbial communities from Centralia Pennsylvania, which are recovering from an underground coalmine fire - Coalmine... | ecosystem: Environmental > Terrestrial > Soil > Unclassified ... | reverse complement strand
CAGATTGCGGTCGGCTTCGATGGTGCGGTTTGGGGCTTAAACTCCTCCGAGCAGATCTATCGATTTAATCCCGGCGCGCAGGCCTTCGAGTATGTGGCGGGCAGTCTGGCTCAGCTTTCCGTCGGCACGGATGGCGATGTCTGGGGAATAAACTATCTGGGGAACATCTATCATTTCGATCGTCTGACGCAGGGTTGGCAGCAGACTCCTGGCACGTTAAAAGCAATTTCCGTCGGTTCCGGCAGTAACGTCTTCGGCCTGAACCCGGAAAGCTATCTTTTCAAATTCGATGCCGCCGACGATACCTGGAATCAATTGAACGCCCAGTTGCGGTCGGTTTCGGCCAGCGCGAACGGCTCGGTGTGGGGAGTCAGTTACACGGATCAGGTCTACGAGATCCTCCAGCCGACCCAGGCATCGCAGAGCTGGCACCAGGCACCGGGCACGCTCACGCAAATCGCCGTCTCTTCCGACGGTGACGTCTGGGGCATCAACGCCAACAACCAGATTTATACATTCAATGCGTCGACCCAAAGCTGGACTCTGCTTCCGGGAGACCTGTCCCAAATCGCAGTGGCCGCAGATGGGGTCGTTTGGGGGCTCAACTCCTCGAATGCAGTATTTAGATTCAACGCCTCGAGTCAACAGTTCGAGCTGCTTTCAGGCAGTTTGTCGCAAATTGCGCTCGCCGATACCGGCGATGTGTGGGGCATCAACTCCGTGGGCCAAATCTACCGGTTCGATGCGGCCAGCCAGAGCTGGGAGCTCATTTCGGGCTCGCTGTCGCAGATCTCGGTGGGCGCAGACGGGGACGCCTGGGGCGTGGACAGCCAGAACGGCGTGTTTCACTTCAATGCGCAGACGCAGGCGTGGGCGGCAGTGAACGCCAGCCTCACGCAGATCTCGGCCGGCTCAAGCACCAATGTCTGGGGCCTCGACGCGAACGGATACATCTATCGTCTGAATACGGCGACGCAAGCCTTTGAGCTGGTCCCCGGCACGCTGACGTACATAGCCGCCGCTTTCGACGGCGCGGTCTGGGGCATCAATTCGGGCCAACAGGTCTACCGTTTCGATTCGCAAACACAAAACTGGGTGCACGTTCCGGGTGCGCTCACCAAGCTTGCCGTTGCATCAGACGCGGTGGTCTGGGGCATCAATTCGGGTGGCGGGATTTATCACTTTCAGTAGCGTCGTGAGCGGGCGCGCGGCAGTAGGATGGTGGACTCTAGTGGATTCGAACCACTGGCCTTTTCCGTGTCAAGGAAACGCTCTAACCGGGCTGAGCTAAGAGTCCCAAATTCTACAAAGCGGGTGTTAACGGGCGATGCGTTCGCTCGTTGTTTCCAGCGAAGGCCCCGGCAATTTCAACGATAACACGCGACCAAGTGCGGCTCGATACCCCGTATTGTTCTACTTTGCTGCGGAAAAGCTGTGCTTCGGTAGTGAGCACTCGCGTGTTTACCAGATATAGCCCTTGGCTTGTTTCCGGCGCTCGTAGCTGTCCAGCACATGCACCACCCGGATTTTCTTTAGTTTTGCCGGAGACAACTGCCCAAGAGGAACGTAAATGATCTTGCGATTCACGCGCGCGGCCAACTGCCGGAACATGCTTCGCGGTGGTTTCGAGGCCACGTAAATGACATGCCGCTCTATCGAGTAATCCAGCGCCGCCATCAACAACCGCTCGGCTTTCGTCTCCGCCAGATCATAATCGCTATCGCTCCACACGTCATACATGCGCCGCGGCGGCAGCGTCATCAACAGCCCGCCGTACTCCGCTCGCCCAATGCCGGGACCTACTATGTGGTCGAACGGATGCGTGGAATAGAACGCCATGTCCGATTCGTTCTGGTGTTCGCCCAGCCACGTCGTCAGATAACGATAGCGGTCGCCTCGGTCTTCGTCGAAAATGATGACCACCGCGCCCACTTCGCCTGAAAATTTGCCCAACTCGCGAACGTAGAGCCGCCCTTCGTGCCACTTGCGAATGCTCTCTCGGAGGTCGATACCATCCAGAACAGAAGTGGTAAACGGCTCCACACGCGTCCGCTCTTCCGATAACATCGACTTCGCGTAGCGTTTCAGAAAGTGTCCGTAGCTTTCGATCACCAGGTCCTCGGGCGGATAGGAGCAAATGGACGCCCCGGTGGTCTGCTGCGCCCACTCGCCTTTCACCTTTTCGCGTTTGCGCGGCTTCAACCCCGACGGCTTCAGCATTTGCTTCATGCGCGGCAGCCGGCGTCGAATCCTCATTTTGCGCGTGCGCAGCCATACTTCCTCGCCCGAAAGGTTCAGCGTTTGGAGCGGCGGATCTTCTGTCCGTTGCGCCGCGAAACGATTCGCCATCTGCCAGACTTCATACGCGTAGTTGTCGTCAACGATCGAGCGCGCGCCCAGCGCCAGGTCATAAACTCCCGGCACCAGCCGCCCGTCCAGCATGGCGAGGTTACGCGTGAACTTGGCCAACGTCAATCGCTGCCAGACCTGCATTCGATCGCCCGTGTTGATCGTGTATTCCTGCTCCGCCTCGCGCAGCAGAGCAAGCTGCCAGCGCTGGCGGTCCAGTTTGAACTCCAATGTGCGGTCGCGGCTCGCTTCATACTTCTCCTGAAAGTAGGGAGGCTCGGTGGTCACTTCGGCCAGACAGTCGGGATGCAAGTTGAACAGTTCGGCGCGATCGAATAAGCGCACGCGCGGCGCAGGTGGCGCTTCTTGCGGAATTTCCATCGCATCCAGCAAGGGGTCAAATAAATTTAAAGAAACGACAACACAGATGGACGCGAGCGGATCCGCACCTTGCAGCTTCCAGGCCATCGCAGCCGCGTGCGCTTCCAATTCGGGCGTGCGCTGTTGTGGATAAACGCGATAAGCCTCCACGTAACGTTCCATTCCGATGAGTTCCACCGCATACGGCTCCGGATACGTGTCATTCAGATGCGGCTTTTCATGCGTGGCCGGCTCAAGAAAAACCGTCTCCGCTCGGATTTCACCCGCCGTGCGCAGCGCCTCGACAAAAGGATCCGCCGGTTCGATGGGAACATACGCTGCGCGCTCTTCTTCGTCGGGGCTCTCTTCCGGAATGAGAATGACCGACATGCGCGGGAGCCGCTCCAATGCCGCTACGTAGGTTCGCTCCAAAGAAGAGGGAAGCTCGACGGCCACCACGCCCGGGCGGCGCTCGACCAGGTAACGCCGCACTCGCGCGGAGAACTCGATACGGCCAGGCACCACGGGCAAGTAAGTAATATTGCCGCGCGTGAGCGTTCCTGCCGTGCTTGCTTCCTGTGCCATAGCTGCCTAACGGCGGAGTCCGTAGCGCGCGGCTTCGTCCCCCAAAATCGCGCGTACTGCGGCCTGCAACAGCAGCCTATGCGGCTGCCCGGTCTCGGCATTCAGCTTTAGGGCATAGCGCGCGATGTTAATGCCATCGCGCACTGTGTAGCTTTCGTCCGCGGCATGCGCCTGTTGCAGAAAATCCGTTACGTACTGCAGCACATCGTCGGGCGAAAACGGAAGATTTTCGCGCAGAATTGCCAGCTCTTCTTCGCGCTCCGGAAAATCAATCAGTATCTGCGGCTGCAGCCGCGAGTGGATGTACTCGGGCAGATCGAAGGTCGAGGAGTCGTCGTTCATGGTCGCCACCAACCGGAAATTCCGATCCGCCCGGATCTTCACGCCGGCCACAATCGATTCCACGTATCGCCGGTTATCCAGCAGCGGCGCCAGACTCGCCCAGCTCTTCTCGCTCATGCGATTGCCTTCGTCCAGTACCGCAACGCCTCCGCGAATCATTGCCGTTACCAGCGGCGAAGCGACATACTTCAATTGCGAAACGCCCTCCACTACGGGTGTGATCAGCAAATCTTCGGGGCGTGTATCTACGGTCGCCTGCATCATATACACTTCGCGGCCCAGGCGCTTTCCGGCGGCATACGCCATCGTGGTCTTACCCACGCCCGGCTTGCCCAACAGCCGCGGATTCATCGGCACGTCACGATCGTCAATTACCATCCATGCCGCCATTAGCTGGCGCATGGTCTCGTCCTGGCCCACCCACGAGACGTTCAACTCGTCCGGATGCGCCAGGTACAGCTCGATGCCTTCTAGCGAAACTTTCATGTTTGGTAACGAACTCCTGCCGAATAAGCCGCTTGCTGAGAGCAATTCTCAAATGACTTACTTATTCATCGTAGAATGAGACGAGCGTACAGGGGGTTGATGCCCGTTGTACCCGGCTCAGAAACGAGCGTACGGGGATGATGACTGCCCGTCGTGCGCGGTAATATTAGCCCGAAGCATGACGCAAAAACTGCTGCGGCTCATCTATGCGTTCGAGTTCCTCATCGCGCTAGTGGCCATCTTCACCGCCTGGTCGGAGATCGGGGGCCAGGCCGCCCTCGACCTCATGCATTGGGGCTGGAAGCTTGGGTTCAGTGTTTCGCTGGCCAGCGCGACAGTCGCCTATACGGCCGCCGTTGTTTCGGAAGAATCGCCGTGGACCATTCGCTCCGCGCGCTGGCTCACCGCCATTGTGCTGCTGGTACTCGGCATCGGCGTCGTCACTTACTTCTACGTGCTGCAGGAGGATTCCGGCGAGTCGGATGAAGGCGGTACCATTTCGAATTGCCAAGCGCCTGCGCCGCCTTCCACTGGACTGGCATGATCGCCAAACACCCCGCAACCGAATACGCCACCTGGACCATTCCGGGCGCCTCGTTCACGGTTTCCTATTGGCTGTCGCTGTTTCATGAGATCGATTTCCAGGTGAATGAAGGGTACCGGCGGATTCCGCACGGCGGTATCGAAATTGGAGGACTGCTGTTCGGATCTGCCGAAGAGAACGCGGCGCGCATTGAAGCATTCCGGATCATCGAATGTGAGCACTCGCGCGGACCGTCTTTCGTGCTGTCCGAACGCGATCTGGCTGCGCTGCGAACCCAGCTTTCCTCCGCCGGTTCGGATTCTGAGCTGGACGGTCTGAAGCTGCTCGGATGGTTCATCGCGCATACACGTTCGGACCTGGAAGTGAACGAGCGCGAAAACCGCCTGTTTAACGAGCTTTTTCCCGAGCCCGGCAAGCTGATGATCTTGATCAAACCGGAGCGGTTTCAGCCCACCCGGTTCGCTTTCCTGGTGCGCGGCGCAGACGGAAAACTGGCTGGCACAACAGGTGAAAACGCAATTATCTTGCCGCTGCCGGGACGGGCCGAACGCGCCGGTTCTGGCGAGGTCGCCTCCATTCCCGCGCCGGTTTCGAAGTCGCGGCCAGCCAAAGCGCAGCCGGAATCGCCGGGGCCGGAAAGCGAAGCGCCTCTCGATGTAAAGCCCGCTGCTGTGCCCTCCAAAGAGTCGACAGCCCAGGACCCGGACCCGCTTGCCACACCCGCAACCATACCCGTTCCCATTGAGCCGCCCCTGATTCCGGCTGCTGCGGCCGGCTTGCCCAGACCGCCCCTCGCTCCCCTGTCAATGGAGCCTCCTCCCAGCCACGATCTGCCGTCGATCGAAGAGATCCGCCGCAGACGGTCGGAAGCCATCCGTCAGCCCGATCCCTCTGAGACCCGCGCCGCGCACCAGCAGATTACGCAAGGCATACAGCAGGACAGCCGCCGATCCAACGCGCGTTTGGCGATCGTCTTATTCATTGCGGCGGCGTTGGGCTGCGTCGTCGGCTACTTCATCTATCTACAGCTTCCGCCCGCCGTGATCCCACTCAACGTGGAGAAGCGCTCGCCCGAGCTGATTATCTCCTGGCCCTCCGAGCAGACCCGTGATGCCGGATATGCGGCTCTGCGTGTAGACGATGGAGATCCAATTGTGCTTTCGCCCGAACAAAAAACGCAGGGTCAGGCGGCCATACACTCAGCCGGTGGAAACGTCAAGATTGAATTGATTGCCCAGCACTGGATGCGAGACTCGCGCGGCATTCTGCGTTATGTAGAACCCCTCTCGGCCTCGCCCGCCAGAGCCTCACAATAGTTGTCCGCCCGAGGCTTTCACCCGCAGGTCTCCGCCCTTCATCTGCTCCGGCTGCTCCAGGCCGAGAATGCCCAGCATAGTCGGCGCGATGTCTTGCAATGCGCCGCCCTGCCGCAGCGTGATCTTGTCGTCCGACAGGAAAATTAGCGGCACCGGATTCGTCGTGTGATAGGTATGGGGTCCGTTCGTCAGCGGATCAATCATGGTCTCCGCATTGCCATGATCCGCCGTAATCAGCCACGACCCGCCGTGTCGCTTCAATGCCTGGTAAATCTCACCCAGCCCAGCGTCCACAGCCTCGCAGGCGCGAATCGTTGGTTCGAGTTTACCCGAATGACCCACCATGTCGGCATTCGCGTAATTCATCACGATCACGTCGAAGCTGCCTTGCTCGATGCCCTGAACCGCCTTCGTTGTGATGCCGGCTGCGCTCATCTCGGGTTTCAGGTCGTAAGTCGCCACCTTTGGCGAAGCCACCAGCTCGCGCTCTTCGCCGCGATACGGCCTCTCATTGCCGCCATTGAAGAAGTAAGTCACGTGCGCATACTTCTCCGTCTCCGCGATGCGCAGGTTTTTCCACTGCGCTTGCTCCATTACGTCCGCCAGAATGTTGTCCGGGTGTTCCGGCGGCAGCACAAACGGCAACGGCAATGTTCTGTCATACTGCGTCATCATCGTGTAGGTCAGGTTTTTCGGCGCCAGCCCGCGTGAGGGCCTTTCGAGCAGCGGATCCGTCAACGCCCGTGTGATCTCTCTCGCGCGATCCGCGCGGAAGTTGTACATGATCACGCTATCGTCTTCGCGTATCAGGCCGACCGGTTCACTTCGCGCATCGACAATCGTGACCGGCTCGATGAATTCATCGGTCACGCCGCGCTCGTAAGATGTGCGCACCGCCTCCTCCGCCGATTCGACCTTCTCTCCATTGCCCAGTACCATGGCTCCGAACGCTCGCTCAATGCGCTCCCATCGCTGGTCCCGATCCATGGCGTAATAGCGGCCCGAAAGAGAAGCAATTTTCCCCACGCCCAGATCGCGCATCTTACGCTCCAGCTGCGCGATGTAGCTGACTCCGCTCTCCGGAGACGTGTCGCGCCCGTCCATAAAGCAATGCACAAAAACGTGTTCGAGCCCCTGCCGCTTCGCCATTTCCAGCAGCGCGAACAGATGTGTAAGCAGGGCATGAACTCCCCCATCGCTGCACAGTCCGAGAAGGTGAAGTCGATGCCCCTGAGCCTTTTGCATTGCGTGGATCAGAGCCGGGTTGTGGAACAACTCGCCGGAGCTGATCAAAAGATCTATGCGCGTCACATCCATATATAAGATGCGGCCGGCGCCCATGTTCATATGGCCCACTTCGCTGTTACCCATTTGCCCTTCAGGTAAACCGACATACGGCCCTGAGGTATGGACCAGCGTATTCGGATACTGGCGCAGAAGTGCGTCATACGTCGGCTTGCGCGCCAGCGCAATGGCGTTGCCTGCCATGAGCGGCGAGTAGCCCCAGCCGTCCAGAATCGTGAGCACCAGCGGTTTCGGCATGGCTATTGTCGAAACGCCTTTTCACCCAGATAGATTGCGGCCTCGCCCAGTTCTTCCTCGATCCGCAGCAATTGGTTGTACTTCGCGATTCGATCCGTGCGGCTGGCCGACCCAGTCTTGATTTGCCCCGCATTCGTCGCCACTGCGAGGTCCGCAATAAATGCATCTTCCGTCTCACCCGAGCGGTGCGAAATCACGGTCGTATAGTTCGCGCTCGCCGCAAGCCGCATCGCTTCCAGCGTCTCTGTAAGCGATCCGATCTGATTCACTTTCACTAGAATCGAGTTTGCAATCCCTTCGTCGATGCCGCGCTGTAGCCGTTCGGAATTGGTTACGAAGAGATCATCGCCCACTAGCTGCACCTTCTCGCCCAGCGCATCGCTGAGCTGCTTCCAACCCTCCCAATCGTCTTCCGCCATGCCGTCTTCAATCGAGATAATCGGATACTGCGAGGCCCAGCGCGACCAGAACTCGACCAGCTCTTGCGATGTCTTCTCGCTCTTATCGGATTTCTTAAAGATGTATTTCTTCTTGTCCTGGTCGTAGAACTCGCTGGTCGCCGGGTCCAGCGCAATTGCAATCTGCTGGCCGGGTTTGTAGCCCGCCTTTTCAATCGCCTCCATCAACACTTCCAGCGCCTCATCGTTCGATTTCAGGTTGGGTGCAAAGCCGCCTTCGTCTCCCACCGCGGTCGAATAGCCGCGCTTCTTCAAAACAGTTTTCAGAGTGTGGAACGTCTCCACGCCCATGCGCAAAGCTTCAGAAAATTTCGACGCGCCAATCGGCGCAATCATGAACTCTTGCAGGTCCACTGAATTATCCGCGTGCGCTCCGCCATTGATCACATTCATCATGGGTACCGGCAACACGCGCGCGTTTACGCCGCCGATATATCGATAGAGCGGCGTCATCTCCGATTGCGCGGAGGCGCGCGCCGCCGCCATGGAGACCGCCAGAATCGCATTTGCGCCTAATTCCCCTTTATTCGGCGTGCCGTCGAGAGCAAGCATGGTGCGGTCAATCAGCGTCTGATCCGCGGCGTCAAACCCTGCTAGCGCGGGCGAAATCGCCTTGGAAATGTTCTCTGCCGCTTTGCGCGTGCCCTTGCCCGAATAACGCGATTTCTCGTTATCGCGCAGCTCCACCGCTTCGTGCTCGCCTGTCGAGGCGCCCGACGGTACCGCCGCGCGTCCTATCGTTCCATCCGCCAGCCGCACGTCGGCTTCCACCGTCGGATTGCCGCGTGAATCCAGAATCTCTCTGCCGATTACTTTGACGATTTCCATTCCTGTTCTTGTTCCTTGAAGAGATTCACGCACGTTGCAAGCCTGATATGCCGACTCGCAATGCGCCTTCGCGTTGCGCGAACTTCCACTCTACCAGCAGGCACTGGGAACGAATGCTAACCTGTTTGCGTATCCTCCTGCGAGGCCAAGTGTGAGCAAACCGCGCGGATCTCGTGCCAGCGCATCCTTCTGGGAAGCCGCGCGCATCGCCCTTGATTCGCTCAACAAGAACAAGCTGCGCAGTTTCTTGACGCTGCTCGGTATCATTCTCGCCACCACCACCCTGATCGCCGTCATGTCCTTCGTGCAGGGCATGAACGTCTACATCGCAACCAAGCTCTCCGACATGGGCTCCGACGGGTTCCGCGTAGTCCGCGTCGCCTTCATCGGCAATTGGGATCCCAAGAAATTTGTCGAGATGCAGCGCCGTAATCCGCAGATCAGCACGGCCGAATTTCAATTCATCCGCGATCACGCCACCATGCTCCGCGACATCGGTATGGAGACTTGGAAGAGCGTCCCCGTCGCCTTTGCGGGGCAAACCATGAGCTCGGTTGACTTGAATGGCGTTACCGAGAACATCCCGGCCATGAGCAATATCGAAGTTGCTGCCGGACGTGCCATCACGGACGGCGAAGTGCGCCGCCACGCGCCCGTTGCTTTCATCGGCAATGATGTGAGTCAAAAGTTTTTCGAAGGCCGCGACCCGATCGGGCACGTCATCCAGGTGGACGGAGTCGGCTATCAGGTCGTCGGTGTGGCCAAGCCCCAGGGCAGTGTGTTCGGCCAGTCGCAGGACAAGTTTGTCATGATTCCGGTCTTCTCTTATTTCAAGACCTACGGCATGGGCCTGCACAACGAAATCATGCTCCTGTGCAAGGCCCGAGACCCCCAGCACATCGAGGAGGCGGAAGACGAAGTGCGCATGCTGCTGCGAATTTACCGGCATATACGTGCCGGCCAGGACGACACCTTTACCATCTTTGCTTCGGACACATTCGCGCAAGCCTGGCAAAAACTCACCGGCGCCATCGCCGCCACTGCCATCGGCATTGTTTCCGTATTCCTGGTCGTCGGCGGCATCGTCATTATGAACATCATGCTGGCGGTGGTTACCGAACGAACTCACGAAATCGGCATCCGCAAATCGCTCGGCGCACGCCGCCAAGACATTCTAAATCAGTTTCTGGTGGAATCAGCCATGCTGGCCGCATCGGGCGGCCTCACGGGCGTAATCATCGCCTATCTCTTGATGATTCTGGTGCGTAACGCCACCCCGCTGCCGATGGAGATGCCGATCCTCTCCGTTGTCCTGGGCGTTGGTTTGTCCGCCGCGGTCGGCCTTTTCTTCGGAATTTATCCTGCCCGCCAGGCTTCGAAGCTTGATCCCATCGTCGCGCTCCACTCCGAGTAAGCTATGCCGGTTCTCACCGCTTTGCGCAATAACACCATGCTGGCGCTCGATACCATCCGCGCGCATAAGCTTCGCGCAGCGCTTACCATGCTCGGCGTCATCATTGGAACGGGCACCATTATCGGCGTCGGCGCAATCCTGACTGGTTTCGATGGTGCAGTCACCAATGTCCTTCGCAGCTTTGGACCCAATTCCGTGATCATCTCCCGTACGCCGGCGTTTCAGACCTCCGACCTTACGCCTGAAGAGCGCGCGCGCAAACAGCTCACGCACGAGGATGCGACCGCGGTTCGAGACGAATGCGCCACCTGCACACGAGTCTCTGCCATGCTCTGGCCGAACCACTTTCCCGTCGTAGCCAAGTATAAAGGCAATGCCATCTATCAGGCACAATTGCGCGGCGTTGAGGAATCTTATGCCGAATCCGGTCAGATAGATCTACATCGCGGCCGCTTCTTTACCGAGGCCGAAGATCAGCATAGCGCGCCCGTCGCGGTCATCGGCGCCGATGTCGAAAAAGCATTATTTGGCGAGGAGAATCCGCTGGGCAAAACCATCAACGTCGATGGGCAGCAATTTCAAGTCATCGGTTCTATGTACCGTCCCAGCGCCACCTTTTTTGATAGCTCTGACAACCGCGTTCTGGTGCCGTTCTTCAGCATGCGAAAGGCTTACCCCAGCGCGCGCGACCTGGCGCTCATCATCACCTCCGGTGATGGTATGCTGCCGCGGGCCATGGACGAAATTCGAACCATTCTTCGTATCCGGCGTCACGTGCCGCCGAACAAGCCCGACAACTTTGCCATGTCTACCGCCGAGCAGATGGTGGAACAATTCCGCCAGATCACTTCCATGACCTTCCTGGTCATGATCATTCTCAGCTCCATTGGTCTGCTGGTCGGCGGCATCGGAGTGATGAATATCATGCTCGTGTCCGTCACGGAGCGCACCCGTGAGATCGGCGTCCGCAAGGCCATTGGCGCACGCCGTATCGATATCGTCGTTCAATTCCTGCTCGAGGCCGCTGTTTTGACCGGTTTGGGCGGGCTGCTCGGCCTCGGTCTCGGCTGGATGATCGCGATTCTGAGCAGGCTCCTCTTCAGCTCGTTGCCGACTGCTGTTCCCGCCTGGGCCGCGATTCTCGGCGTCCTGGTGTCGGTAGGCGTGGGTCTCTTCTTTGGAATTTGGCCGGCCAGTAAGGCGGCGAAACTCGATCCGGTGCAAGCGCTCCGCTACGAGTAAATCAATACTGAAAACTACACCAGCACGCGTGCCATCTCCGACGGTTCTTCGGCAGGCGACGGTACACTCGACTTGCGATAGTAAGCTACCCCGTTCCGCTCTTCAACGAACGAGACGCGATCGCCAATGTGAGCGCGTTCGTGCGGCTCTCGCCCAAGAATGCGCACCGTCAAGCGGCTTCCCCCATCGATGTCGATGATCGCCAATTGATAAGGAGCGTCAGCCGCGTACTGTTCGGGAGGCGAATGAACTA
>Ga0070737_10005735_pt1 | contig 11721 bp, 8 predicted proteins | sample Coa_R1_10_FD_66438 | JGI IMG/M metagenome (GOLD analysis project Ga0070737, IMG submission 66438) | Surface soil microbial communities from Centralia Pennsylvania, which are recovering from an underground coalmine fire - Coalmine... | ecosystem: Environmental > Terrestrial > Soil > Unclassified ... | reverse complement strand
GCGATTTGCCTGCGACGGCCGAGCAGAGAGAATCGCTTCGCGTTGATCCCTCCGCTCCGCGCCCTTTGGGGCGCTCCGGTCGGGATGACAAGAAGGGAAGGAAGACGGAAAGAGGGCGCTTCGGTCGGGATGACAAGAAGGGAAGGAAGACGGAAAGCCGGCGCTCCGGTCGGGATGACAGGGAAGAAAGGAAGACGGAAAGGAGGCGGTCGGGATGACGGAAGGAGGTCGAGAACGGCGCTCCGGCAAGGATGACAGCAGAGGGCTGCAAAAAAAATAAGGGAAGCGAACATGAGCGCGCTGTTGGAAGAACTCAACCGCCGCGCGATTGCGCTGGGCATCCCGTTGGGTGCGCAGCTTGACGTGACCTGGCGATGCAACGAGCGATGCATCCACTGCTACCTGGACCACGACGATGCCGGCGAGATGAGTTTGGCGGAAATCCACGATCTGCTGGGGCAGATGGCGCAGGCCGGAACGCTGTTTCTCACCATCAGCGGCGGCGAGCCGCTGTTGCGCCGCGACCTGTTTGACATCATCGGGCGCGCGCGCGGGCTTGGCTTTGACGTCAAGCTCAAGACCAACGCGATTTTGATCCGCGAGCGCGAAGCCGCGACGCTGTGCGAGCTGGCAATCGACAGCGTCCAGGTCAGCATCTATTCCCATCGCGCGCAGGTCCACGATGCGATCACGGGGGCGCCGGGGTCGCTGGCGCGCTCGATTCGGGCAATCGAGGTCCTGCGCGCGCAGGGACTCAAGGTGATCATCGCCAACGTGCTGATGCGCAGTAATCGGGCCGACTATCCGGGCGTGCAGGAGCTGGCGCGGCGGCTGGGCGCGCAGTTCAGCATCGACCCGACCATCACCCCGCACCTCAACGGTGGCCGTGCGCTGCTGGCCTTGAACATCGCGCGCGAAGACCTGCGCCGGGTGATGCGCGAGGACAGCCTGGTCGGCAACGCGGCGCAGTTCTGCGCGCCGCCGGCCCCGGCCGATGACGCGGCGCTTGACGCGCTGCCGTGCAGCGCCGGGCATAGCGCGTGTTACATATCGCCCTACGGTGATTTCTACCCGTGCGTGCAGTTCCCGCTGCCCTGCGGCAACATACGAACGCAGCGCTTCATTGACATCTGGCGCAACTCGCCGCAGCTCGCGCAGGTGCGATCGATCCGGGTGCGCGATCTGCCGGTATGCTCGACCTGCGCGCACGTTGCGTCGTGTTCGCGATGCCCGGGGCTGGCCTACATGGAAGGCGACATGCGGGGACCGTCGACGGCGGACTGCGAGAAATCGTTGGCCCGCACCGGGATTCCCAGCGCCAACATGACTCGATTGGGGCGTCGAGGGATGTGCCGCTCGCGCACCACGTAAAAACCGCGTCGCGGCGGCCCTCGGCCTGAGCAATTCTGAGAGCAGGGCGGGCGGGCCGCACGCCCTGCTAAATATCCAGTTGAGTCTCGCAGAGCCGCGCCGATACGACTCGTCCTGGCGCGAGCGCACCCCCTGCCGGTACAGATGGATGCAGTTGTAGGTGCGTTCCACCGGGTCGACGTGGGTCCAGTCGTGGAGCACGGTTCGCCGCGCGATTTTTCCTGCCCGTTGCGCCGCTCGTAGCGGTCGATATAGCGGCCGCCCAGCGTCACGTCGACCTGCTACCCGGCGGAACCGCTGCGATATCGCCTTAATCCTCCTGTCGGATTTGACCGATGACGGCAGCTATACACTTGAAAGGCCGGCTTGTCTTTTTCCGCAGACCGCTTAAGCTCCCGCGTTGGGAGCGTTGCGGACCAGCGCCGGCATCATCTGCGCGGGTGTCAGGCGAGTGACGAAGTAGCAGAATACCGAGCCGTAGTTGACCACGCCGACCCACACATCGCCGGAGCGATAAAAGTGTATCCCGTGTACGACCTGGCCGCCGGGCGGTATCGCGAAATCCACCTGCCGCAGGTTGATACAAAGAATGGAGCCGGCCTTGCCCTTGTAGAGGCTGTAGGCGACAGTCCCGCCGTCGGGCCGATGGTCGATGCGGGCGCCGGCCAGCGTCAAACCCAAGGGCGAAAAATCCCAGATAAACGGGTAGCCGAACTCGTTGGTCAGAGCCAGAGCGAGGTCGGCCTGAGAGCTGATTGCCGGGCTGGCCGTGAACCCGCGCTCGGCCTGGAGATAGTCGGCCACCGCCGATTGCAGGGCGCGATTTGCCGGGGACTGACGGCCCGGACCGCCGGCCACGATAAGCAGCAGGAGCACCGCCGCCGTGGCCAGCGCGGCGAACGACCCGATCCACAGCGTCCGACGGCGTGCGGTGAGCCGGCGCGCGTCTTCCCGGTCCAGGGCGTGGATTATGTTTCGGCGCAGCTCCGGCGGCGCGGGCAAAATCGGGAGACCCTGGCGCACCATCGCCTTGAGCGCGCGCTCATCGGCCTGACGCTGGCGGCAGTCGGCGCAAACCGCCAGATGCGCCGCGACCGCCTGGCGTTCGGCCGGATTGAGCGCTCCGTCCACATCGGCGCTCAGATACTGCTCGATGTATTGCCGGTGGTCCATTGTTCGTCGAACCTTGTTACCGCCTCAAATCAGGAACCGGTCGAACGCCCGATGCGCGTGGCCTGCTTCAAAGCGTAGCGCATCATCGCGCGCGCCCGCGACAGGCGCGAACGCACTGTGCCGATCGGAACCTCCATGGCCTTGGCCGCCTCCTCATAACTCAGCTCGTTGACGTCGACCAGCAGCAACGCGGTCCTGAACTCCTGGGGCAGACTGTACAGGGCCTTTTGCACGTCAGGCTCCAGGCTGGAACGGGCCAGCATCTGCTCCGGATCGGCACTTGAGTGGTTCCGATTGCTTTCGACCTCCAGTGCGCGCTCGAATTCCTCCGTCGTCGTCGAGGGCTGTTCGCGCCGGCGCTCGCGCGCGTAGCGGCTGCGAAAGGCGTTGTACAGAATAGTTAACAGCCAGGCCCGGCAGTCGGTTCCCGGCTGGAACTGATGGAAGGACCGATAGGCGCGCAGCATCGTCTCCTGGCTAAGGTCGGAGGCGTCGTCGCGGTTGCGGGTCAGATGCAGCGCGGTGGTGAACAGGGTATCCAGGTGGGGCAACGCTTCCTGCTCGAAGCGCTTGCGGTTTTGCGAATCACCTGTCCCCATGACTGAATGCGGCCAGGCCGGCGGCGAGGAAAAGCCCGGACCCTGACTATAAGCCCGCCCGTGGCTGCATCCGGTTAGGATCGGATGCATACCTGCTCATGTCAACGATTCTTTGCGCCTTTCGGCGCTCCACCTGCACCGTTATGTTGCCGCGAGCAGTTCGGCGTCCGGGAACTTTTTGCGCCGGCCAGCGGTTGATAGGTGCGATTGCGACCTTCGGGGCATGGCCGGCCGCTGGGGGTCGAATCGGGGGACCGGCGGCGCCCACAGGTGCCATAGCTGTAGCGCGCCGCCGGCATTTATCCACGGATTTGCCGGCTCCTCACACTACGTTTCGCTGCGCGTGGTGGCGTAAGTTTGCGCTGCTCCTGATTGTAAGTCGTGCACTGATCGCCATCGGGGCGCGGTGGACTGGAGTGGCGGTGCGACCTATGGTGTCCGTGCAGGCTGGGAGCATCGGTTGCGATTTAGCCACAGGGAGCGCGGATGGATTTCAACTTCACCCCCGAGGAAGAAGCTTTCAGAGCGCGGGTGCGCGCGTTTCTGGAGGCCAACCTGCCTAAGGGATGGGACGGGTTGGCGTCCGACCTGCCCCAGGAATTGACGGGCAAGCGGTTTTTGATCGAATGGCATCGCAAGCTCTACGCCCACGGCTTCGTGGGGATGTCGTGGCCCAGGGAATACGGCGGCCAGGGCGCGACTTTGGTCCAGCAGGCGATTCTCAACGAAGAGTTGGCGCGCTATCGGGCGCCCGCGCCGCTGGGCGGAATCGGCCTGGCGCTGGCCGGCCCGACGATTATCGTCCATGGCACCGAGGCGCAGAAAGAGCGTTATCTGCACAAGATTCTGGCGGGCGAGGAGATCTGGTGCCAGCTCTTCTCCGAACCCAACGCCGGCTCCGACCTGGCTGCGCTGCGCACCCGTGCCGAGTTGCGCGGCGACGAGTTCGTCGTCAACGGGCAGAAGATCTGGACCTCGGGCGCGCGTTCGGCCCATTTCGGAATCCTGTTGGCGCGCACCGATCCCGATGCGCCCAAGCACAAGGGCATCAGCTACTTCATCGTCGATATGAAGAGCCCCGGGATTACGATTAAGCCGCTGCGGCAAATCACCGGCGAGTCGCATTTCAACGAAGTCTTCATGGACGACCTGCGCGTGCCGCGCGAAAACCTGGTCGGCAAACTCAACGCCGGATGGCAGGTCGCCAACACCACGCTGGCCAATGAGCGCGGCACGGGCGCGCTGGCGCTGCTGGTGCGTTTCGGTACCCAGTTGCAGGAGGTGGTGGACTTGGCGCGCAGCGTGCGGCGCAACGGGCGGCCAGCGGTCGAGGATCCGCTGGTGCGCCAACGCCTGGCACAGTTCTATATCGATTTGCAGGAACTTAAGTACAACGTCTACCGGGGCTTTTCCGCGATTATCAAGGGCGGCAGTCCGGGTCCCGAAGGATCGATCCAGAAGCTGGTGTGGTCGGAATTGAGCCAGCGGATGCAGGAGTTCGCGCTGGAGTTGCAGGGCCCCGGCGCGCAACTGGCCTTTCGGGAGCCGCGCGCGGCGGTGCGCGGGTACCATCAGCGGATGTTCCTGCGCTCGCGCGCCGACACGATCTACGCCGGCACCTCCGAAATCCAGCGCAACATCGTGGCGCAGCGCGTGCTGGGCCTGCCGCGCACGCATTGAAGGCGTCAGCCGCCGGCCTCGGGACATCCCCTTTCTGACTTCTCTGTGCGTGCCTGCTTCGCTATAAGTGCGGCGGGAGCAAACGCCATGGCAGAGGATTCCGGCCGTTATCAGAGCAATCCGCAGGCGGCGCCCGGATGGCGCATCGAGCGCGTCATCGGGCCCTCGCCGCTGTACGGTTCCAACGGGATGCGCTTTGGGCCCGACGGGCTGCTGTACGTCGCGCAATGCTTCGGCAACGAGATTACCGCCTTCGATACCGCCACCGGCGTGCGCACCGAGGTCAGCCGCAACGGCGGCCCGATCAAGGCGCCCGACGACCTCGCCTTCGATTCGCGCGGCGTTCTGTACGTGACCGAATTCCTCAACGCGCGCGTGGTGACGCGTTCGCCAGCGGGCCGGGTCGAGGTGCTGGTCGACAACGTGCCGGGCGCCAACGGTATCACCATTTATCGCGACCGCATCTTCATGGACGAATGCCGCCCCGAGGCGCGCGTGGTCGAGCTGTTTCGCGACGGACGTCCACCCAAGGTCCTGGTGCAGGGTCTCCAACTGGCCAACGCGCTGGCGGTCGGTCCGGACGGCAAGTTGTATTTTCCGCAACTGGCAACCGGCGAGGTCTGTCGTGTCCCGCTCGACGGCGGCGCGGTCGAGCGGGTTGTCGATGGCCTTGCGGTGCCCACCGCGGTCAAGTTCGACAATCGTGGCGCGCTGCTCGTGCTGCAGGCGATGACCGGCGAGGTCTCGCGCGTCGATATCCAAAGCGGCCAGAAGAGCTGCGCCGCGATGCTCGACGCGGGGCTCGACAACCTGGTGGTCACGCCCGATGACCGGTTGTTCGTCTCCAATTTTATCGACGGCACCATCACCGAGATCGCTTCCGATGGCGGGCAGAAGCGGTTGTGCCCGCCGGGGATGTGCGGGCCGTCGGGTATTGCCTGCGCCGCCGACGGCACCGTCTATCTGACCGACTTCATGGCGCTGCTGCGCGTGCCCGGCGCGGGGCGATGGGAGCGCGTGGGATGGAGCTTCGACGCGGACTTTCCCGGCTTCATGCGCGACCTGTGCGCCGGCGAGGGCGACGTCGTCTATACCACCACGTTGCTGGGTAACCTGACCGCCTACGATATGCGCAAACACGCCTGCGAGGTGCTGGCCAGCGGACTCGATTCGCCTTTCGGGGTGGCGCGCACGCCGTCGGGTGGGCTGATGGCGACGGAGTTCGACGCCGGGCGAGTCATCAAGGTCGAACCCAGGGGCCAGCCCAAAGTGATCGCGCGCGGCCTGGACCGTCCCACCGGTATCGCCGCGGCAGCGGACGGTTCGTGCTTCGTCGCGGAGACCGGCAATCGCAGAGTAGTAAAGATCGACGGCGGCATCACGCCGGTGCTCGAGGGATTGGATCGCCCCGAAGGACTTGCAGTTGCAGGCGATGAGCTGGCGGTGCTCGATGCCGGCTCCAAGCAGTTATGGACGGTGTCGCTCAGCGGCGGCAAATCGCGCGTCGTCGCCAGCGGGCTGCCCGTCGGTCTTCCGCCGGGCGCGACACCGCAGCCGCAAGCCGGAGTTCCGGGCTTCCTGCCCGGTTCGATTCTGCCCTTCGCCGGCGTCGCCGCCGCGCCCGACGGCACCATCTACATCGCGGCCAACGGCGAAGGCAGCGTGCTGGCTGTGCGCCGCAGCTAGGACCGGGATCGGAAGCGGTCGATCAAATCGCGCTCCGCGGCGCGGATGAATTCCATCACACCCGACTCGTCGCGGGCGCGGGTGTAGAGCACGATGCGATGGACGCCCAACTCGGCGTAGTGGCGGGCGACGTCGCAGTCCACGCGCGCGCGCGGCGTTACGCTGATCTCGATGTCAGCGAAGCGCCGCCCATAACGCTCGCATGCCTTGCGGATGCCGTCGATATAAGAAGCGGTGCGGTCGCGATCCAGCCCAAAGCCGAACCAGCCGTCGCCCAGCCGCGCCGTGCGGCTGAACGCGTATTGCGAGTTGCCGCCGAAGACAATCGGCGGACAGGGTTTCTGGAGCGGGCGGGGTTCGGCGCGCACGCCGGAAAACGACACGAATCGTCCGTGATACTCCGGCCTCTCCATCGTCCATAGCGCCTTCATCGCGCCGATATACTCTTCGGCGCGTCTGCCCTTGTGCTCAAACGGCACGCCCAGCGCGCCATACTCCACCGCCAGCGAACCGATCCCAAAGCCGCAGATCAGACGCCCGCCCGACACCACGTCCACCGAAGCCAGCGATTTGGCCAACACCACCGGATTGCGCTGCGGCAGGATGATGATACCGGTGGCGAGCTTGATGGTTTCGGTGTGGCCCGCGGCGAAGGCCAGCGCGACGGCGGAGTCGACGAATGGCACGTCGGGCGGCATCGGCGAGGGCGGCGTCTGCGGGTCGGCCAGCACGATATGCTCGCCGGTCCACAGGCTGTCGAAGCCCGCCTGCTCGGCGGCGCGTGCGACCCGGGCGGCGGTCGCGGGATCGTCGCACGGCCGCATATTGATTCCGAACAGCCCGAACTTCATGCGCTGCGAGATAGCATGAAAATCAATGCTGCGCCAAAGGATTGCCGGCGGCGGACAGGACCGCGCCTCACTTTGCGTTGCAGGGCTGGTCGCGCGAGCAAGAATGCTCGCGCATGCAAGGCGGGCAGAGACAGCCGCCCCACCATTATCCAGGTGTATGGCTCAGAGCATTTGAGGTTTCCGCCCAAGTAATATTCCCGGTTGTTTGGGCTTGCACTAGGCGCCTGTTGAGTCTGTTGGAATTTGATTTGCCAAACTGGCGCGGTATCAGAACACGAAGTCCTGGATCGCTGCCCAATTGTACAGATGGGTCGAATTGCCGCCGTCAAGCCGGCTCATCATCGGGTCGGAATCGCGCAGATTGCCGCGCGGGCCGCTGATGGGCCCTGCGGCGCATCCGCCGCCGCCGCACGACAGTGAACCGACGTACGCGTACTGGACGTGCCGATGGCCCGCCGGTGCGGAGGGTGGGGCGCTGAGATGAATCAGCACCTGGCGCCCGCCGCCTGCCACTTCGACTGCGCGAATGCGCGGCGGCGCGGGCGAGTCGTCGGTGTAAACGAAACCGAAATTGCCGGGGTCGCGGATTGTCTGCGTGTCCAGCACTATCGGCGGCGACGGGATATGGTAGGAGAGCGTAATCAGGTCGGCCTCCAGCGCGGCAGCGGTGATGTGCAGGGGCTTCCAGGCTACGCCGTCGACGAAGGTTTGCTTGATCGCTTCGCCGTACTTTTCGCCCAACAGTTCTTCCGACCTGCTGGTCAGATGGGCGCCGTCCTTGCGATAATGGGTCAGCCAGTACTTGGGGCAGACCAGCACGATCGACTCGGGATGGTGCAGGGCGGCACTGAGCTGCGCCAATGGAATCGGCGCGATCGGCGCGGCTTGCGCGCCGAAGACTGCGCTGGTGTAACTGCTCATCTGGTCGGTAAACAGCATCACGGGCTCGCGCTGTCCCGTGATTGCGCGCAAATCGATGTCGTAGTCGGCGCGCCATTGGACCAGGTAGCTTTCGTACTCCGCCGCGCTGACGCCCATCTTGTAGTCGGTTTCGCCATGACTGACGGTGACCGCGCGCACCACGTCGCGCTTGCCGGCGGCGCGCACCAGCGCCGCCACGCGTCTGACCGTCTCCAGCGAATTGCGGTAGGCGATCGTGCCCCGCTTGAGCATCTCGTAGGAGGCGCCGGTCACACCGTGCATCGAGAAGACCACCGGCCAGGGCGGCCGGCCTGCCGCGCGCGCGAGGTCATTGACGGTAAAGGCCATCGCGGCGCCGATCGTCTCGCCGTCATGGTCGGGGGTGGAGGCTTCGACCAGCGGCACCAGCGATGTGATCAGGATGGGCTTGAGAGCGCGGAACTGGCCCCGGTCGCTGACCTGGCGTACGCCCAGGTTGGTCATCAGCGCGGCGTCGGGCCACATCGGAACGGTGGAGATGGCCGGGTTGGCAAACAGTCCCATCGCCAGGCTTTGGCCTGTACCGACGATTTCGTTGACGACGGGGAGCTGGGCGGAGTTTGCGGCCGACGGCGCGCGCGCCGGCGTCAAAAGCAACAGTGCGGCGGCGACCAGAGCAACACCACACCGCCGGCGCCTGGTGCGAGAAGAGCAGGCGCCGCGATCCGCCGGCCCTGTTGCGGCAATAAAGACCGCGCCTCCTCCCGCTGTCGTCACGGCAGCGGGAGGAGCATGGCGGCCGACCGATGCGGATTGGGGCCGCGCGGCGCGGCGCCGATTTGTGCTATGCCCCGATATCGCAACTGCGCAGCACCTTGCCGGGCAGCGCGCCGGTGCAGACGTTGTCTTCGAAGGTGACCTCGCCGTTGACCAGGGTGTAGCGATAGCCTTCGGCCTTTTGCACGCGCCGCCAGTCGCCGTCGGGGAGATCGCGCACCCTCTCGCTCGGCTTTATGCTTAGTCTGGCCTGATCGTAGATGACGATGTCGGCCGGCATCCCCTCGCGCAGCCAGCCGCGGTCGCGAATCCCGATTGCCCACCCGATCATCGCCGACAGCCGCCAGTGGGCCTCCTCCAGCGACATCACGCCCTTGTCGCGCACCCAATGCGACAAAAAGTAGGTGGGATAGCGGCCGCTGGTGAGGAACTTGGTGTGGGCGCCGCCGTCGGAGGCGCCCACCAGGGTCAGTGGATGCTTGACGATTTGCGCCACCGCTTCTTCGTCGCAGTTGACCACGCTGGGCATCCTGAATTCGGTCTTCAGATCCTCCTCGACCGCCAGGTCCAGCAGCGCGTCCACCGGATGCTTACCGGTCTCGGCGGCGATCTCGCCGATCGATTTGCCCACCAGGCCCCGATTCTTCGCCAGCTCCACTTCGGACACGAACGTCGCGTCCCATTGGAACATCGAAACCTGCCCGGCCTCGCCGTCGTACCGGCCGTCCTGCGTACGCATCGGACGTGGCCGCATGTCGTGTTTGAGTGCGGCGCGGCGCGCAGAATCGCCCAGCTTGTTTTTGCGCTCTTCCAAAGTGCCGAGGGTCGCTTCCTTCCAGGCCGGCAGATTGTCGAACAAGCCAATCGTGTCCAGGGTGAATTCGAAGTCCAGTGGCACGCAGATGTTGACCGGCAGAACGGTCGCCTCACGGCAGGCCCTTTCGGTCCAGGCCAGGATCTTGCGCCATCCATCGGGCTCCATCGGGCTTTGGGCGACGCCGTTGAAGCAGACCGGGCGTCCGCTGGCCCGGGCCAACTCGAGCAGGAAGTCCATGCCCAGTCGCTCGACATGCTTGCCGGTCGTCCATTCCAGCGAGCCGCGATTGTAATCGGCCAGCACCGATGCCATCTCCAGGAATTCCTCGCGCGGCGCGACATGGGTCGGCAGATAGCCGCCGTCGTAGTCGCGATTGGCGGGGCTGAAGGTGGCCGAGAAGCCAAAGGCGCCGGCCTCGATCCCCTCGCGCAACAGGCGCTTCATCTCGGCGACCTGCTCGGGCGGGGCCTTGTAGTTGGGGTCGCGCGCGGCTTCGTTGCCCATCACCCACGCGCGCAGCGGCGAATACGGCACCATCGCGGCGGCATTGACCCCCATCTTGCCGCGCTCCAGGCTGTCGAGATACTCGGGAAAAGTCACCCAATCCCAACGCATCCCGGCCTGCATGCAGGAGAGCGGAATCGATTCGGTGCGCTCCATGCGGCGCATCGCGCGCTCGCGATCCTCGGGGCGCACCGGCGCAAAGCCGAAGCCGCAGTTGCCGATCAGCACTGTGGTCACGCCGTGCCAGCCGGAAATCGTCGCGTACGGGTCCCATTTGGTCCCGCCGCTGAGCGCGGCGTCGTAATGGGTATGCAGGTCGATAAAGCCGGGCGCCACGATCAGGCCGCTGGCATCGATCTCGCGTCTGGCGCTGGCGCCCCTGATACGGCCCATCGCGGCAATGCGTCCGGCACGGATGCCGATATCGCCGCGGTAGGCGGGGATGCGGGTGCCGTCGACAATCGTGCCGTTACGAATCAACACATCATACTCGGCCATGAGAGCCTCCTTACGACTGTTGAAAGTTAACCGGCCATTGACACTTTGCTTGCTGTGCAACCCTATAGCACACAAAGTGCGCCGCCCACAGGGTTGGATGCGGATTCATTCCACCAGCCGCGCCAGTTCATCCAGCCACGGCAGGATGCGGTCGTTGGGATGGCCGGTCAGGCGGTAGATGATGCGCTCGACTCCGCAGCGCCGAAACGCCTCGATGGCGGGCAGTTCACTCTCGAAGCCGCGCTCGGGGAAGTTCTGATGTACGGTGATGCGAACCGAGCGCGGGTCGCGGCCGCGTGCCTCCAGGCGGCGCGTCAGCCGCTCGCGCATCGCGGTGAATTGCTCCAGCGGCATGCGCGGCGGGAACCATCCGTCAAGGTAGTCGATATGCCGAGTGGCGGGATTCACTACTCCCAGCAGCAGGGGCGGGTGGGGTTTCTGCACCGGCTTGGGCGGGCAGAAGATCGGATCGAAGTTGACGAACTCGCCGTGGTATTCGGCCTGCTCGCCGGTCCAGATTGCCTTCATCGCTTCGACCCGCTCCCTGAACACCGTCCAGCGGTTTTCAAAGGCGGTGCCGTGCGTTTCGATCTCGGAGACCCATCCGGTACCCAACCCGATGATGATGCGGCCGCCCGACAGCACATCGAGGGAGGCGAACTGCTTGGCCAGGATGATCGGGTCGTGCGCGGTCACCAGGCATACGCCGCTGGCCAGCTTGATGCGGCGGGTGACGGCGGCGGCACTGGCCATCGCTACGATCAGGTCGAGTTCCTTGAGATACTCCGGCGACATTACCGGCAGCGGATAAGGGACGCGCGGCCTGACCGGGATGTGGATGTGCTCGCCCATAAACAGCGCGTCA
>Ga0070737_10005729_pt1 | contig 11726 bp, 11 predicted proteins | sample Coa_R1_10_FD_66438 | JGI IMG/M metagenome (GOLD analysis project Ga0070737, IMG submission 66438) | Surface soil microbial communities from Centralia Pennsylvania, which are recovering from an underground coalmine fire - Coalmine... | ecosystem: Environmental > Terrestrial > Soil > Unclassified... | reverse complement strand
GCGGGCGAGGGACGCACGCTGCCGATCGTGCTCGGCCGCTCCCACCCGCTGACCCGGATGGTGGAGGCGGCGCTGGCCGCGGGCACCGAAGCGCATGACGTCGCGATTGCGCTGGACGACGGACCGCAGCATACCAGCCATTGCCTGGTGTCGATCTTCCCGCTGGCGCGTGGCCGCGAGGCGGCCGGACTGCTGGTTGCGATGCGCGACCTGAAGCCGGTGGCGGAATTGGAAACCGTGGTCGAGTATTCCCACCATTTGGCCCGCATGGGCGGGCTGATTTCCGGCGTCGCTCATCAGATTCGCAAGCCGCTCAACGTGCTGGCGATTCGGCTGGAATGGCTGCGCCAGGACGCCGCGCAGAACATGCCGCTGGCCGCCCATATCGAAAGTATACGCTACGAAATTCACCGCCTCGACCGCGTCGTCGACGGGCTGCTGCGCTTCATGCGGCCCGAGCGCCTGGAACGCGGCCCGGTGGCGATGGCGGACTTGCTCGAGGAAGCCGCCGCCCAGGTCAGTTCGTCGACCATCGAGGTCGATTGCCGGATCGATGGTACGCTGCCCACACTTCACGCCGACCGTGCCCTGCTGGCCGAAGCCTTCCGCAACATCTTTCAGAATGCGGCCGAGTCGATGCCCGCTGGAGGCAAAATCGTGGTCAGCGCCGCCCATTTGCGCGACGGCCCGGTCGAGGTGGTGATTGCCGACCACGGCTGCGGCATCGAGCGCGAACAACTTGACCACATCTTCGACCTCTACTTTACCACCAAGCCTGGCGGAACTGGCCTGGGTCTGAGCCTGGCCTTGCGTGCTATCGACCTGCATCAGGGCACCATCGAGGTGGATTCCCGGGTCGGAGCCGGAACGCAAGTGCGCGTCAGGCTTCCGGCCCAGAGCCCTGCCCGGAGTCTGGAATTAACCCCTTCTGATCAGCGACTGTGAAATCAATTCGGTTTGCAACGATTTTCCTGACCGCGCTGCTGGCGACGGTACAGGCTTGTGAGTATCTGCCCTTCATGGCGGCCAGACCCGCACCGCCGGTAATGCCCTCGGCCACACCCACACCGACCCCGACCCCGACGCCGACGGCCACTGCGACGCCGATGCCGAAAAGGGTCAAACGCCGCCGACGAATGCGCACGCCGATTCCCACCCCGGCCGGCTCGCCGGTTGTCCAGACCACTCCCGTCGCCGGCACCGTCATCACCACCGGTGAGCCGCTCGCTGAGCGCCAGGAAATCGAGCGCTCCATAAGGCGGGTCGAAGACCGGCTGGCAACAATCGATCGCGCCCGCCTCACTCCGGCCGACGGCGCCGATTACGATCGCATCAAGTCATTCGTCGCCGACGCCCGCGCGGCGCTCCAGGAACAGGACACCCTGCGCGCGCGCAGCCTGATGGAGAAGGCTACGCGCCTTACCGCCCAACTGGCCGAACGGGTTGCACCTCCGTAGCGCCCGCTTGCCGGAGCAGAGCGCTAATAGGCCGACAGGCCGCCGTCGGCGGCGATGGTGGCACCGGTTATCATCCGCGATTCGTCCGAGGCCAGGAACAGGGCGATGTTGGCGATGTCCTCGGGCTGGCCGACGGCGAATGGATGGCCCTTCATCTTGTCATTGAATTTAGAGGACACGCGGCTGGCCGCGGGGCCGGTGCGGGTCTTGACCCGCTCGGTCATCACCGCGCCCGGACAGATCGCGTTGACCCGGATGTTGTGTTCGGCGTACTCGCACGCCATCGCCTTGGTCAAGGAAATTATTCCGCCCTTGGCCGCCACGTACACGTGCGCCGGTGTGAATCCCATCAGGGCCGCAACTGACGACATGTTGATCACCGACCCGCCGCCGCTCTTGATGAGTGCGGGGATACCGTGGCGCGAGCACAGGAAGCATCCCAGCAGGTCGAATGAAATCGTGTGACCCCATACGCTCATGTCCACTTCGGTGACCAGCGTGTCCTGCACGATCGAACCGCCGGCGCAGTTATAAAGGACGTGCAGACCGCCGTAGCGATTGACCGCGGCCGCGATGCTCTGCCGCACGCTGTCCTCTTTGGTAACATCGGTGTGCACAAAGGTGGCTTCGCCGCCCGCCGCCTTGACCTCTTCCTCGCCGGCACGCCCCAGCTCTTCCTTGATTTCCGCGATTACGACGCGGGCACCCTCGCGCGCAAAAATCCGCGCCGCGGCGCGCGCGATGCCCGAGCCGGCGCCGGTGATAAACGCCACCTTACCCGCCAGCCGTCCTGCATTGCTGCTCATCACTCGCCCTCCCGGATGCGTAATCGCGCCGCCGGGTTTTGCTTATACCCTGCCGTAGACGCGATCGAAGTTGTCCGCGCCGATTAGCCGCCGTTCGTCATCGCTCAGCGGCAACTTTTCCATCACCGCGACGTAATCGGCCTGGCTGACGAACGGATAATTGCTGGCAAACAGCACGCGGTCGACACCGATGCGCCGCAAGGTGTCGGCGGTCTCCTTCAGGCTCCATCCGCCGGGTTGACCGACCTCGTGCAGCCGCAACGAAGTGTCGGTGAAGACGTTGGGATACTTGTTGGCCAGACGGATAGTGTCCTGCTCGGCGCCCATCCCCAGATGCGCCAGCACCAGCTTCAGGCGCGGGTAGCTGCGCACCACCGCTTCAAAGCGGCTGGGATGATGGATGTCGGTGTAGCGCTGGTCAACGCCGATTTTGGCCAGTGCTTCGGGCGGGACGTGCGCGACGGCAAGGGTAAGCACGGCCAGCTCGCGCCGATTGGCTTCCTCCCACAGCACCGCCATCTTTGGGTCGTCGGGATACACGCCGATACACATCGGCAGGATCTTGATGCCGACCGCGCCCTCCGCCAGCCGCGCCTCGATCTCGTTGCGTGTCCATTGCTCGCCGAACAGCACCGGGTTGACGGCGATCAGCCCGGCAAAACGCCCGTTGTGCTTGTGGCGCGCCGCTGCGGCCCAACTGTTGTACTGCGACTGCTGCGCGGCAAGCTGCTGGACCAACCGGTCGCGATCGGGCTTGCCGCCGCGCCTGGTTTCTTCTTCGATACGCTCGGCGAGCAGCTTGGTATCCGCGATTAGCGGCACGATCATGGTCGTCGCGATTGCGGCCTGATCCATGATCGGCAGCGCCTGTTCGATGGTGCCCTCCCACGGACCGTGAAATTCCAGCGCGTTCATGAAAGCCTGGGTCGCGCTGGCTGACGGATGAATATGAGTGTGGGCGTCCTTGTAGCCGTGCATGGAACATCCCTCCCGGGCGCGCCGACACCGCGCCCCACCGGATGTTAATGAGCCCTCGTCCTGAGCGCAAACGTCCGCCCGGCTGACTGGATCAGAGCGAGATTTCATGGTGAAAGCAGAACGCGGTCGCGATAGGGTTGGATCATGGGACTGCCACCGGCATTGGAGCGGGCGATCGAAGACGCCACGGCGGCGATACCGGCGCCGGCCTTGACCAAGGCCGCTGCGGAACTGGGGCGGGACTACCGTGAAACTGCCGTCCAGCGCGCGCCGCGGGTCGCGTCGGACGCAGCGCGTGCCGCGTACCTGGAGGTGCGGATGCGTGCCATCTTCCAGGTCAATCGAGTGCTTGACGCCCAACTTCAGCAGCTCTGCCCCGCAATGGATATCCGCAGCGTGCTCGACCTGGGATGCGGCCCGGGCAGCGCAACGCTGGCTGCCCGCCAGACCTTCGCCCGGTTGCAAACCGCAACGCTGGTCGACCGCGAACCGCAGTGGCTCAAATTGGCCGAGCGTTTGATCGCCGCCACGGATGCGCCGTTGACCGCTGCTGCACGCTATATGGCGGCCGACCTGCGCGGCATCGCCAAACTGGACGAACACGACCTGGTGGTCATTTCCTATGCCTTGGGCGAGCTGCCGGAGCCGGCGCGGAAAGCTGTGGTTGAGCGCGCGTGGGAATCGGCGCACGGCGCTATCGTGATTGTCGAACCCGGGACGCCGCGCGGATTCGAAGTGATCCTCGGCGCACGCGAAGCGCTGCTTGCGGCCGGCGCCTGCATTGTCGCGCCCTGCACACATCGCCAACGATGCCCGCTGGCGGGTGCGGACTGGTGCCACTTCGACATCCGGGTGGACCGCACACGCCGTCAGCAGCAGATCAAAGCCGGAACGCTGGCCTATGAAATCGAAAAGTTCTCCTACCTGATTGCGGCGCACCAACCGGCTGCAATTGCGGGGGGCGCCGCCCGCATCATCCGCCATCCACTGAAGAAAACCGGCCACGTCATCCTCGACCTGTGTACCGGCGATGGGAGTGCGCAGCGGCTGGTTGTCTCCCGGCGCGACGGGCAATCGTATCGCGATGCGCGCGCCGCAAAGTGGGGCGGCCTATGGAGGCCCGTCATCGATGGAGCAACGTGACCACGCCATAAGCCACGATCAACCGATCGGGACGCTTCACGTTGCCCTACGATGATTCGCCGGCAGACGCGCTGTCCTTCTCGGGCAAGGCGGGCGCGTTTTCGATCGACCTGGCTGTGCTGGGCGCGCTTGTTTATGCCGGCCGCATTATCGCGGCGGGCGTGGTTGTGTACATCGACAATCTGGCGCGTCAACTCGTGATCGGATCGGCCCTATCGACCAGCCTGGCCGACCTTCAGAGCCAAATACGGTTTCATCCGCTGTTGCTGGGGCGGCCCGCACTGTTGGATGTCTTGTGCGAAGAGCTGGGTCCGGCCGCGGTGCTGGCTTGGTACTTTGCTTTCCTCAAGGCGCAGTCCGCCGGACTTACGCCGGGCCTGATGTTGGTGCGTCGCGGCGTCTGGCCGGTTGTGAATCACGCTCTAAGCAGCCTGTTCGATTTGGCCGCGGGCCGCGCCTTGCAGATCATCGAAGCCTGGTTGCCGGGCGCCGGGGGTCTGGCCGCCTTGCGCAAGCGCGTGGGCAATCTCAGCGGGCTGTTTGCTCCGGCCCGGATGCTGCCGGCTGACTCACGGGCAATCGGAGCCGCCGCATTGTTCCTCGTCGCCGCGGCGACCGCCGCCACGCCGTTAGTGCTGGCCCTCAGCAACTTGGCCCGGGTGGGATTCGAAAACGCGTACGGCAGGGTGGCCTTCGTCGCACAAGTATCGGTGTGGCTGTCGCTGGCGGTGCTTGCCACCGGATGGGCCGCGGCGCTGGTGGGGGCGTGCATGACCAGCCCCCTGGCTGTCGCGGTGGTAGGGCCGGTTTATATCTTCAGCTTTGTCTTTCTCGGCCTGACCCGAGGACGCGCCTGGTGGCTTGCGCTGCCGCAATGGATTTTGCCGGTGCTGGCCGCAATCGCGCCCTCGCCGCCGCGCCGCTGGCCGTTGCGATACGCCCTGCTGTGGGCGTTATGCGCTCTGGCTGTCCTCCACAGCTTTCGTCTCACGCCCCTGCATGCCTTCGCTGCCTGGTCGTCGTGGCGCATTGTGCCAGCGCTTGGATTGCTCGCCGCGCTGGCCGCTGGCCGCCTGCAGCGCGGCCCTGCGCCTGCAGTTCGCTTCGTCGGCTTGCTCATCCTCAACGCGGCATTTGTCGCCGCGGCACTGGGCGCCGGCCTGGCGCCCATTGCCGCGGGCGTTTACGCGTCACTCTACCAACTGGCGGGAATTCTGACTCTGTTCTGGTTCCTGCTCGGCAGCAATCTGGTCGCCGCCGCCATCGGTTTGACCCGGCGCCTGCTATCCGCAGCACACCGGCTGTGCTCGGAGCAATCGCTGCCATGGTTGGTGGTCGGCGTATGCCTGGCCGAACTGTTCTTCATCGGCGAACTGCTGCGGTTTAATCCTGCGTTCATGCACGGGCTGCGCACCGCAGACCAAACCATGGTCAGATTCTCCACTTTGCCGGCCCATCAGGGCGTCGCGATTGGGGTCCTGCTGATTGCGGCCGTGTGCGCAGCCGCCGGCGGGCTGACACCAGGGCGCGCGCGGGGACTGCTCGCGTTATGGGCATTTTCACTCTTCCTGATCTGGACGTTTTTTCTCGCGTCGTTGGCCCTGCTGTCGCGTGCAGGTGCCGCTGCCGCCTCTTCGGCAGCGCCGCCTCAGGCGTTGGCGCTGCTCCGGGGAATCGAAAAACGGCTGGGCGGAGAGGCACAATTCGTCGCGATCGGTCTGATCACCTTCTCCCTGCTGTGGGAGGCATTCGCCGGCGCTGCGCCGCAACAGGGGCAGGACGCGCTGTGGGCGCGGGCGCCGGGCGGACTGATTCTTTATCTGGGCCTGATGGCGCTGCTGGCGGCGCTGACGCATTTTGCCTTCATCTCGGCCACCATGCATCCGCAGGCCGCCGATGCCTACATGTACGCCGGGATGCAGTCGTTGTGGCTGCCGATGGCGCTGTACGCGGGATTCTGCGCGACCGCCCAAGCGCGCATCGGCAGCGTGTCCAGGTTGCTGATTGGCGCCTTCTTTGTGGGAATGCTCGCCGCGATACCAGTATGTTTTCAGCGGGTCCTGCTCGGCGATCCGGCGCGGATCGAACTATCGGCAAACCTCAGCGTGATGGCGGCCGCGGCATTGATCGTGCTGAGCAGCATCATTCTCGGCGTGCGTTTCGTGCCCATTACCCGCGCGATCGACGCGGCGGCGGCCGCAGTGGCATTCACGATGGGTTTCGCGGTCGCCTACACGCAGGCTCTGATCGCCCCGCTGCTCGGTCAGTTTGTCGGCATCGTGGCGGCGCTTACCGGATTTTCTTCCGCGCTGGCTGCGGTGCGCGCCTGGTTTGCGCCCACGCGTTGGAGCGTGATTCCGCAGGGCGATCTGTTGATCTACTATCTTGCCCTGCCCGCGCCCGCCGCCGCCGCGGCGGTCGTGTTATGGAATGCCGCACGGCACGGCCGGCGCGGATGGGCTTTTGTGGCCGCTGCGGCAATGCTCGCCGCGACCGTGATCTACTCGATACCGTTTTATCTCAACGACGCGCTGCGCATGCCGTTTAGTCCGGCCTCGCCCGCACCGCTGACGCCGGTGATTTATGCACGAGCGCTCGCCTGGCTGACGCCGCTGGTGGCGGCGTGTGGCGGGTATGTTTACGCGGCCGCCTGGCGCGAGGCTGGCGTTCGAAACGCAAACGCAACTGCGCAGGCGAAGCCGGCGGACCCGCTGTCGTTGGCGCACTGAAATTCTCCAGCGCGGAAAATTTCTTTTTCCGAACGCTGCCGAAGCTATTTGAACAAGGAACCCACGAACCGTTCCAGTTCGATGTTGAGTTTGGGGATCAACTGATCGGAGCCGCGGGTTAGACCGATGCCGAGGCCGAAGTTATATTCGATCATCCCCGGCAGTTCGCCTCTGATTACCGGGAAGATGTAATGTTTTTGCTGGTGGAGCGGGTCGCTGTCGTCGATCAATCCAATGCCGCCGTAAAACTCCAGTCCCGGCGACATCCAGCGCCAGTAGTTGTAGTAGATGCCTGAGGCGTAGCCGAACTCCCAGCCGAGATTTTTGTTGGGGCCGGTGAAGATTGCTTTCTCGAACTTCGGATTGAGGTCAATCTCCAGCCGTCCGAACTGTTTGGTGATGATCGGACGAAATTCCATCTCCAACTCGTTGTCGTCGAACTGGGGCACCCGCTGCCATTCCAGTTCCGCGTACCATCCCAGGTCCACGGGTAGCTCGCCCTGGTCGAACAGGCTGCCGCGCAGGCGAAACTTCGAGCCCGCGTACTGAAACGAACCGCCGTTGGGATGCGCCAGGTTGAGGTAGGCGGCGGCTTCGATCTTGTCCGTCAGGCCGTAGGATAGCTCGAAAGCCGTGCGGTACATCCGGTTGGAACCGTATTCCTGGTCCTCGCCCGCATGGCCAATGGCGGAGAAGCTGTTGAGCGATTCCAGCTCAACCATTCCCTTGTTCAGAGTCTCAGCGGGATAGACTTCGAATTCCCACGGATCGACCTGTGCGGACGCGGCGGTTGCCGCAAGCATCAGGGGCAAGGCGAAAAATACCGATCTGAACTTCACTGACATAAACGGGTCTCAATTTGCGATGCGCCCGGCCTCGCGCCGCGCCCAACTCGCGATCATGCGCCGCTGCGCCGGCGAAAGCCGGGCCTCGGGATGCAGTATCGTGTAATACCAAGGCGCCATCTTTCCGCTGCTGACGAATTCGGCGATTTCCTCAAGTTTGTGGCTGGCCGTTGCGGGGTCGGCGGTGTAGGAAATCCAGTCCGAGAAGTTAAGCCGCCGGCGCCCCTCGCTTACTTCATGCACCACCAGCCACGACGCCGGAGCGAGCGCGCCATACCAGGGCCATCGGGTCCGATTGGAGTGGCAGTCGTAGCACGCGGCGCGAAGCGTGTTCTTTACCGGTGCTGGAGCAACCAGGTCGCCCGGGATTGGCGGGTTGCTCCGCTGCACGGGAATGAACTGGATTGCCACGATCGCCATCGCGGCGGCCGCCGGCCACCGAGCCGCGCGCCCCATCGCTATTTCACGACGATTGCTCCTTCGGGAGTATCGCGATGGAAATCGTCGAAGAACTTGTACGTGCCAGGACTCAACGCCGGCATGTTGACGGTGATGGTCTCACCCGGTTTGACCACACGCTCGCGGCGCAATTCAAAACTTTCGAACTCGATGGGAGTTTTTTCGGCGCTGATGACCAGCACCTTGAAAGGCCGATTGGCGGCCACCTCCAACTGTGAGGGACTGAAGTGCCCGCCCTCGGCCTTGATGGTAAAAGCCGGCGCATCGGCGGCCTGGGTCCCATACGGCATCAGCATCGAACTGGCGGCCGCCATCGCGGCGGAAAAGGCTACGACATGAACGAAGCGCATCGCACAGGCTCCGGCTCTGATATTGAAAACGATTCTCAATATCTTAAAAGCCACGGCCGTTGTCAAGCCCCGCGCCGGGCCTGATGAAAAAAAATTTTGCCCGGCCTCTGTGTTATTCGAACACGATGGTGCGGTTGCGATGGCTCAGCACGCGCTTTTGCAGATGGGCGCGCACGGCAGTGGCCAGCACCACCACTTCGAGGTCCTTGCCCTTGCGCGTCAGCTCGGCCACCGTGTCGCGATGCGTCACCGGGGTGGTGGCTTGGGCGATGATCGGACCGGCGTCGAGTTCCTCGGTGACGTAATGGGCCGTCGCGCCGATTAGCTTGACGCCGCGGTCGTGAGCCTGTTTGTAGGGGCGGGCGCCGACGAACGCCGGCAGGAAGCTGTGATGGATGTTGATGACCGGCTTGTGCCACGCGCGCAGGAAATCGCCGGACAGAATCTGCATGTAGCGCGCCAGCACCAGCGTGTCGCAGCGCAGCGCTTGCAGGCGTTCGATCAACTCGCCTTCCGCCCGGGGCTTGTTATCCCTGGTCACCGGGATGACATAAAACGGAATGCCGAAGGGCCTTACCAACTGCGCCAGGTCGGGATGATTGCTGATCACCGCGGCCACTTCGGCGTCCAGCTCGCCCGAATGATGACGGCTCAGCAGGTCCATCATACAGTGATGGAGCTTCGAGACCATGATCACAATCCGCTCGCGATAGGCCGGGTCGAACAGCTCCCAGTGAAGCGCCATGTCGGTGAACAGCGTGGGCAGCGCGGCGTTGAGTTCCGCGATTACGGCCGCAGCGGCGCGGCTGCGCGACTCGAATAGGATGCGCCAGAAGAAATGCCCGTCCTCATCATCGGTGTGTTGATCGGAATCGATGATGTTGCAGTCCAGCGAGTAAAGCAGGCCGGAGACCCGGGCGATAATCCCGGGCCGGTCCGGACAAGAAATCAGCAGAATTGCTCTGGCCGATGGCATCGTGTCCACGATTGTAATTGGCGCCGCGCGCCGGGCACAGCCCTACACCCTAAATGAAGCCGGCCCGCGCGGCTTAACCGCGCGCCGCTTGCGCCAGTGCGTCGCCATCCAGGCGCCAGATGGTCCATTGCTCCATCGGCGTCGCGCCCAGCGCGCGGTAGAACTCGTGCGCGGGGGTGTTCCAGTCCAGCACCGCCCATTCCATCCGGCCGTAGCCGCGCTGGGTGGAAATCTCCGCCAGACGCTGGAACAGCGCCCGTCCGATGCCGCGGCGTCGATATTGCGGCATCACGAACAGATCTTCGAGGAACAAGCCGGGACGCCCGCGCCAGGTGGAGTAATTGCGGAAAAACAGGGCGAAGCCCGCCGCGGTGCCCTCCCACTGCGCGATCAGACATTCGAAGGGCGGGTCCGCCGACTCCATCTGCGCGCGCACAATCGCGGGCGTCAGTTCGACTGCCTCGGGCTGGCGCTCATACTCCGCCAACGCATGCACAAAGCCGACGATCGCCTCCGCGTCGTGCGCCGTGGCAAAACGTATCGACAATCCCATCGCATCCTCCGTCACTGCGGCCTGGCTTGTTTATGCCTGGGCTTTGCATCACGATGGCTCTGCCGGGCGGCATCGCGCCCGCATTACGCCTTCAATGAATTGTACCGATCTTGAACGCTGACGCATCGCATACCAGCCCTGGGCGCGGGACGCTCTACGTGGTGGCCACGCCGCTGGGCAACCTGCGCGATATTTCGGCGCGGGCGCTGGAAGTGTTGGCGCAGGTGGATTTAATCGCCTGCGAGGATACGCGCCGGACCGCGCAGTTGCTGACCGCACATGGGATCAGCCGGCCGCTGGTCAGTTACTTTGAACATAACGAGAGGGCGCGGGCTCGGGAGCTGACGGAAAAACTGCGCGAGGGCGCGACCATCGCCTTGGTCACTGACGCCGGTACACCTACCATCTCCGACCCCGGCTACCGCCTGGTGCGCGCGGCACTGGAGGCCGGATGCGCCGTGCGTTCGATTCCTGGCCCCAGCGCCGTCACAGCCGCACTTTCGATTTCCGGATTGCCCACCGACCGCTTTGCTTTCGAAGGCTTTCTGCCGGCTGGCGAGACTGCGCGCAAGGCCGCAATCCGCGAGCTTAAGCGCGAAACGCGCACCATGGTCTTTTACGAAGCCGCGCGCCGATTGCCCAAGACCTTGGCCGAGATGGCAGCCGAGTTCGGCGCCGCGCGCGAGGCGGCGGTCGTACGCGAGGTATCCAAGCGGTTCGAAGAAGTGGTGCGCGGGGGGCTGGGCGAGCTTGCCCGGCGATGGCAGGACATGCCGCCCAAGGGCGAGATCACGCTGGTCGTAGCCGGCGCACCACGGGCGCAAGCAGTTGCGGCGGATGGGGCGGGCTTGACGGTCGAGGACCTGATCGGCGCTGGACTGGAACCGCGTCAGGCCGCCAAAGTGATTGCGCGCCTGCAAGGACGCAGCACCCGCGAGGTTTACCAGGAGGCGCTCACAGCCCGGCGCCGCCCGCAGCACGAGCCGTAAAATAAAGACCTGCGGGCGGACGCGATCGGCCCTTGCGTTGTGATACAATCGCGCCGCGTTTGAGGAGCGCGAAGCGATGGCGGTTAGAAAAGGCCATACGCACGACCGGCGAATTTTGGTCCTGCACGGCCCCAATCTCAACCTGCTCGGTGAGCGTGAGCCCGAGATCTACGGACGCGTCACGCTGCATCAGATCGATGCTGAATTGCGCCGCCTGGGCGAGGAGTTGGGCGCCGCCGTGGACACCTTCCAATCCAACAGCGAAGGCGCACTGGTCGATCGAATTCAGGCGGCGCGCGGGCAGTACCAGGCGTTGGTGATCAATCCGGCCGCTTACACCCACACCAGCGTCGCGATTCGCGACGCAATTCAGATGCTGGGGATACCTGTGGTCGAGGTGCACCTGTCAAATGTTTACCGCCGTGAGCCTTTTCGCCATCA
>Ga0070737_10005728_pt1 | contig 11726 bp, 14 predicted proteins | sample Coa_R1_10_FD_66438 | JGI IMG/M metagenome (GOLD analysis project Ga0070737, IMG submission 66438) | Surface soil microbial communities from Centralia Pennsylvania, which are recovering from an underground coalmine fire - Coalmine... | ecosystem: Environmental > Terrestrial > Soil > Unclassified... | reverse complement strand
AGGCTGTCGGCGTCCATGTCCTCGCGCCAGCGGGCCTCGACCACGACCTCGGACGGTTCGATGTCGAGTACGTCGGCCACACAGGCCTGGAAGGTCGTGAATGCTTGCACGCGGTCCATCGCCCTGGCACTCCTCGTTGTCGGACCCCGTGACGCTAGCTTGTGGCAAGCACCCCGCGTTGGCTTCTCGCCCGCTGGCCCCCGGCCTGCCCGGGCGCGGGCGGCGTCCGGGTAGCATCGTCGGCCATGTCGGGACTCCTGAAGGGCAAGCACATCCTCGTCACCGGGGTGCTGACCGACGACTCCTTGGCGTACGGGACCGCGGCCATGGCGCAGAGCGAGGGCGCCGAGATCGTGCTGACCAGCTTCGGGCGGGCCATGTCGCTCACCCGGCGGGTCGCCAAGCGGCTGCCGTCCCCGCCCGATGTGCTCGAGCTCGACGTCTCCTCCGAAGCGGACCTGGCCGCGGTGGCGGCCGATCTGACCCGGCGGTGGGGCCGCCTGGACGGGTTCGTGCACGCCATCGGCAACGCCCCGCCGTCGTGCCTGGGCGGCGGCTTCCTCGACGCCCCGTGGGGCGACGTGGCCTCCACCATCCAGATCTCGGCCTACTCGTTCAAGGCCCTGGCCTCCGCGTTGCGGCCGCTGCTGGTGGCCGCCGGCGGCGGCTCGGTGGTGGGCCTGGACTTCGACAACACCAAGGCCTGGCCCGGCTACGACTGGATGGGGGTGGCCAAGTCGGCCCTGGAGTCGATCTCCCGGTACCTGGCCCGCGACCTCGGCTCCGACCGGATCCGGGTCAACCTGGTGTCGTCCGGGCCGGTGCGGACGGTGGCGGCCAAGAGCATCCCGGGGTTCTCCCGCTTCGAGGACGTCTGGGACGAACGGGCCCCGCTCGGCTGGGACATCACCGACTCCGAGCCGGTGGCCCGGGCCTGCGTGGCCCTGCTGTCGGACCTGTTCCCGATGACCACGGGCGAGGTCCTCCACGTCGACGGCGGCTTCCACGCCATGGGGGTCTGAGATGAGCGGACGGGTCGTGTTGGTAACCGGCGGCAACCGGGGGATCGGTCTGGCCGTGGCCCGGGCCTTCGAGGCGGCCGGCGACCGGGTGGCGGTGACGTCCCGCAAGGGCGAGGTCGAGGGGCTCCTGACTGTCCCGTGTGACGTGACCTCGGGAGCCGAGGTCGAGGCCGCCTTCGAACGGGTGGAGGCCGAGCTCGGCCCGGTCGAGGTGCTGGTCGCCAACGCCGGGATCACCGCCGACCAGCTGCTGCTGCAGATGAAAGAGGACGCCTTCACCCACGTCGTCGACACCAACCTGGCCGGCGCCTACCGGGTGGTGCGCCGGGCCGTCCCCAAGATGATCAGGGCCCGCACCGGCCGGATCGTGCTGATCTCGTCGGTGGTGGCCTTGACCGGGTCGGCCGGCCAGGCCAACTACGCCGCCTCCAAGGCCGGGCTCATCGGCCTGGGCCGGTCCCTGGCCCGGGAGCTCGGGAGCCGCAACGTGACCGTCAACGTGGTCTCGCCCGGGTTCGTGGCCACCGACATGACGGCCGCCCTCTCGGAGACCCGCCAGGCGGAGATCGTCAAGGAGGTGCCGCTGCGGCGGATCGCCACGCCGGGGGAGGTGGCGGCGGTGGTGCAGTTCCTGGCCTCGCCCGAGGCCGCCTACATCACCGGTGCGGTGGTGCCGGTGGACGGTGGTCTGGGGATGGGTCATTGACGGAGGAGAGGGGAAAGGAGGCCGAAGAGGCGCCGGCGCCGCTCGCGGGCCCGCTCCCCGAGCCGGCTGACCTGCTGCCGCACCGGCCGCCCTTTCTCTTCGTCGACCGACTGGTCGAGCTGGTGCCGGGCACCTCGGCGCGGGGGGAGTGGCACCTCACCGGCGAGGAGCCCTTCTTTGCCGGGCACTTCCCCGGCCGGCCGACCCTGCCCGGCGTGCTGATGGTGGAATCCCTGGCCCAGCTGGGCGGGATGGCCGTGCTGTCCGACCCGCGCTTCGCCGGCACCCTCCCGCTGTTCGGCGGGATCGACAAGGCCAGGTTCCGCCGTCAGGTGGGGCCGGGCGACACCTTGGAGCTGTCGGTCACCCTCGGCCAGCTGGGCACCAACGCCGGCAAGGGGACCGGCGTGGCCCGGGTGGGCGGACAGGTCGCCTGCCAGGCCTCGCTGCTGTTTGTGATCGTCAAGCCGTAGGGAGTCGGGTCCTCAGACCCGGCGCCACACCACGCTGGCGTTGTGGCCGCCGAACCCGAAGCTGTTGGTGATGGCCACGTCGACCTGCTTGGCCCGGGCCTCGTTGGGGACGTAGTCGAGGTCGCAGTCGGGGTCGGGGGTCTGCAGGTTGATGGTCGGCGGCAGGATGCCGGTCTGCATGGCCTGGATGCAGAAGATCGACTCGAGGGCCCCGGCCGCGCCGAGGGTGTGGCCGGTCATCGACTTGGTGGACGAGGTCGGGGGCGCGTCGTCGCCCCAGATGCGCCGCACGGCCAGCGACTCCGTCTTGTCGTTGGGGACCGTGGAGGTCCCGTGGGCGTTGATGTAGCCGATCTGGTCCGGGGTGATGTCGGCGTCCTTGCACGCCTCCAGCATCGAGCGCACGGCCCCGTCGCCGTCGGGGCGGGGGGCGGTCACGTGGTAGGCGTCGGAGGTCGAACCCCAGCCGCCCAGCTCGGCCAGGATCGGCGCCCCGCGCCGCAGGGCCGACTCCCGCTCCTCCAGGACCAGGGTGGCGGCAGCCTCCCCGAGGAGGAACCCGTCGCGGTGCAGATCGAACGGGCGGGACGCCCCCTTGGGGTCGTCGTTGCGGGTCGAAAGGGCCTTCATGGCCGCGAACCCGGACAGGCCGAGGCGGGTGACGGCCGCCTCGGAGCCGCCGCACACGGCCGCGTCGGCCCGGCCCAGGCGGATGAGGTCCATGCTCTCGCCGATGGCCTGAGCCGACGCCGAGCAGGCGGTGACCGGGCAGGAGCTGTACCCCTGGATCCCGTGGTCGATGGCGATCTGGCCGGCCAGCATGTTGGCGATGGACATGGGCAGGAGGTACGGGTTCATCCACTCCGGACCCCGCTCGACCAGGGTGCGCCCGCCCTCCTCGATCGAGGCCAGCCCGCCGATGCCGGTCCCGTACACCACCGCCACCCGCGTGGGGTCGGCGGCGATATCGAGCTTCGATGCCTCGACCGCCTCGTTGGTGGCGACCAGGGCCAGCTGGGTCACCCGGTCGAGGTGCCGGGCCCGCCGCCGGCCGAAGTAGCCGTCCCCATCGAACCCCTTGACCTGGGCCGCGATCCGCACCGGCAGGTCGGTCGGGTCGATGCCGGTGACCTCGTCGGCCCCGGAGCGCCCTTCGCAGAGTGCGTCCCACGTCGAGGAGGCCGTCAGGCCGAGCGCGGTGACGGCACCCACCCCTGTGACGACGACGCGTCGCGTACGTAGCATGTCCACCGGGCAGACGATACCGACTCGTCAGCCGCTCGCAGGCGATTCTGCTCGCTTTCGCGAGCAGTCCCGTGGGGCTACGCCCGGATCAGGTCGTTGGTGTCGGTGAGCAGGGCGTGGGACCCGTCCGGCATCTGCACGAGCAGGGCCCCGCCCGGCTGCTCGGCCACCACGGCGTACCACGCCCCGGGCTGCACGACGCCGACCGGCGACTGACGGTTGTCGGGGTGGAAGACCGTCCGCGGCGTCGGCACCGCCCCCCAGAAGGGGCTGAACGACCCCGCCGCCGGCTCCTGCGCCGCGGCCGGCTGCTGCGCGGTCGGCGGCTGGGTCGTCCCGCCGGCCGGCGACTCGGACGATGACCCAGCGCCGAGACCCCAGGGCGACGGCTCGCCCCACGCCGGTTGGCCCGTCTGCGGCTGGCCTGTCTGCGGCTGGCCTGTCTGCGGCTGGCCTGTCTGCGGCTGGCCACTCTGCTGCCAGGCCTGCTGCTGTTGGGTGGGCTGCTCGCCCCGGTCGGCCGCCTCGGGCTGGCCGCCGAGCGCCTGACCCGGTTGTGGCTGCGCCCCGAACGGCTGTTCCGCGAGTGGCCGGCCGCCGAACGGCTGGCCCTGTTGCGGCTGACCCGGTTGCGCCTGGCCTTCGAGCGAATGGCCCGGCTGGACCGGCTGTTGCCAGGCCGGCGTGGGCTCGCCCGGCTGGTCGGCCCGCTCGGTGGAGCCGGGGCCGGCGTCGGCCGGCTGCGGCGCCCACGGGGACGGGGTCTGGGAGGCCGGTTGGGTCGGGGCGCTCCACGGGTTGGAGGACCCGTAGCCGGGGGTCGGCGGCTGGCTGGGGCCGGCCTGGCCGGGCATCGGCTGCCCCGCCATCGGCTGCCCGGGCATCGGCTGCCCGGGCATCGGCTGCCCGTAGTACCCGCCACCGGGGCCGGGGTAGCCGCCCTGGGCGTAGCCGGGCATCTGGTCGTAGCCGCCGCTGCCGGCTGGCAGGGCCCCCGCCGGCTTGGGCGGCCGCCCGATCAGGGCCACGTTGAGCGCCGGCACCGAGGCCAGCACGCAGCCGGCCAGCAGGACCACCGCGCCGCCGATGGCGAGGTAGGGGCCGGCGCCGATCCCGATCGACCCCCGGACCTTCGCCTGGAACAGGAACTGGTGGTAGCCGATCGGGGACACGATGGCACCGACGAGCACGGCCACCGCCACCCCGGTCGCCCACTGCACCCACGGGAGGGAGCGGGGGAGGAGGCCCAGGCTGGCGAGGACCACCACCACGCCGACGAGGGCGCCGAGCAGCTCGGTGGCCACCAACTCGGTGATGAAGAGCGAATGCCAGCCCGTGTAGCTGTAGGTGCTGCCGAGGAGGTGGCCGCTGTAGGTGGCGAGGAACGGGCTGACCACGAGCAACACCGCCGCCACGAGGGCCAGCGCCTCACCCAGCCCGACTCGGAGCCTGCGGCCGTCGCCGGCGGCCTGCGTCGCGCTTGGGTCGTCTGACACTCGTCTCGTCCTTCCTCCGGCCGGGCATTGGCATCCTTGCCGGGTTGTCGCAAATCTAAACAGACTTCCAGGTCAGCGGCCCCCGGTCCGCTTCTCGGCGGGGTTTGCGCGACCTCTCAGCCTTTTCCCAGTTGCTGGTGCGATAACTGGGACATGCCATCCCCAGCTGCCCACCGCTCTTCCGTCCTCGGACGGGCCCGGGTCGCCACCGCCTGGTTGGCGGCCGCTTCCCTCGCCGGTGTCGGGCTGTTCAGCGGACTCGCCGCCCTCCGCCAGACGGCGAGCGCCGCGTCGACCTCCTCGGGCAGCGGTGTCCGGTCCCGGCCCGCCAAGTCGTCGTCGCTCACCCCGGCGACGACGGCACCGTCGAGCAGCTCGCAGCCGGCCCACGTCTCCTCGGGCGGCACCGGTCGTGGCTGAGCTTCTCCACACCTTCCCGGCCCTCGGCACCACCGCGGTGGTCGCCGTCGCCGCCGACCGGCCGGCCGCCCTTGCGGCGGCCGTCGACGCCGTCCGGGCCGAGGTCGACGCCTGCGACCTGGCGTGCAGCCGGTTCCGCCCTGACTCCGAACTGACCCGGCTCAACGCCGGCGCCGGCCGGCCGGTGGCCGTCTCCGACCGGCTCCTCGACGATCTCGAGGCCGGGCTCAGAGCGGCCCGGTTGACCGACGGCGTCGTCGACCCGACGGTCGGCGGGGCGCTCGTCGCCCTCGGCTACGACCGCGACTTCGAGCTGGTCGCGGCCGAGCAACAGGGCCTTCCGGTCCTCACCTTCGTGCCCGCGCCCGGCTGGCGGGCCGTCCACCTCGACCGCCGGGGCGGGACGGCATCCGTGCCGGCCGGCGTGAGCGTCGACCTCGGCGCCACGGCCAAGGCCCGGTGCGCCGATCGGGCCGCGGCCGCGGCGACCGCGACCGCCGGGTGCGGCGTGCTGGTCAGCCTGGGCGGCGACGTCGCCGCCGCCGGGCCCGCCCCGGCTGCGGGCTGGCGGATCCGGGTGACCGACGACTCCTCGGCGCCGGTCGACGCCCCCGGCCAGACGGTGGCCATCACCGACGGCGGCCTGGCCACGTCGAGCGTGACCGTCCGCCGGTGGCGGCAGGGCGGCCGGGCCGTCCACCACCTCGTCGACCCCCGCCGGGGCGGCCCGGCCGACGTCGTCTGGCGGACCGTCAGCGTCGCCGCCGGCTCCTGCCTCGATGCCAACATCGCCTCCACCGCGGCGGTGGTCCTCGGCGCCGCCGGGCCGGCCTGGCTGGCCCAGCGGGGCTTGGCCGCCCGCCTGGTCGCCCCGTCCGGCCGGGCCGTGACCGTCGCCGGCTGGCCTGACGAGCGGGGGAGGGAGGCGGCATGACCGCCGGGCTCACGGCCGCCCTCACCGCCGGTCAGTCCAAGGCCGACTGGTACCTCATGCGCGGCACCGGGTTGGTGGCCCTCGTCCTCTTCACCGTGACCCTCGTGCTCGGTGTCGCCGGGGTCCGGGGCTGGTCCCGGCCGGGATGGCCCCGGGCGGTGGTCGCCGTCGTGCACCGCAACGCGGCCCTGCTGGCCGTCCTCTTCCTTACGGTCCACATCGTCACGGCCATCGTCGACCCCTACGTCACCGTCGGGTGGCTGGCTGCCGTGGTCCCGCTGGTGTCCCACTGGGATCCGGTGTGGACCGGGCTCGGCGCCCTCTCCCTGGATCTGGCCCTGGCCGTGGTGGCCACCAGCCTGCTGCGGGCCCGGCTCGGTCGCCGCACCTGGCGGGCCGTGCACTGGTTGGCCTACGCCTGCTGGCCGTTGGCCGTGGCCCACGGCTTCTTGAGCGGCACGGACAGCCCTAGCGCCTGGGACCGGGTCGTGTACGGGCTGTGCCTCCTGGCCGTGGCCGCCGCCGTGGTCTGGCGGCTGCGTCAGACGGGGGACTGGGCGCCGGGCGCCGGCCGGGTCGGCCCGGCGGCCCGTCACCGCCCCTCTCCCTGGGCCGAGCCCGCCGTCCCGGTCGCTCCCGCCTCCCCCGACCAAAGAGCCTCGTGACCTTGCTCGTCCCACCGGCGCCGGTCACGCCACCGGTCGGCCCCGCCCGCCTCATCGCCCCCGACACCGGTCCGTCGCTGGGCGAGCACCTGGCCCGCCTCGGGCCCCTGCCCCGCCCCACTGGCGACCTGCCGGCCATGGTCACCGCCGCCGGCGTCCGGGGCCGGGGCGGGGCCGGCTTCCCGACCGGGACCAAGCTGGCCGAGGTGGCCGGGGCCGGAGAGAGCAAGTACGTCGTCGCCAACGGCACCGAGGGCGAGCCGCTGTCGGCCAAGGATCGCGCCCTCCTGACCGCCTCCCCGCACCTCGTGCTCGACGGGATGGTCGCCGCCGCCCTTGCCGTCAGGGCCGGCACGGCCATCCTGTGCGTGAGCGAGGGGCGGCCGGACGTGCTGGCGGCGGTCCGACGGGCGGTGGCCGAGCGCCGGGACCCGGTCGAAGTGGTCGTGGCCGCGGTCCCGGATCGCTACGTGGCCGGCCAGGAGACGGCCCTGGTCAATTGGCTCAGCGGCGGTGACGCGGTGCCGACGAGCGGCCCCCGCCCGGCCCGGCGCGGCGTTCGCGGTCGGCCGACGCTCGTCGACAACGTCGAGACCCTCGCCCACGTCGGTCTGGTCGCCCGCTTCGGAGCCGGCTGGTTCAGGAGCCTCGGCCTGCCGGAGGAGCCGGGTACAGCCCTGGTCACCGTGGCCGGCGGGGTGGCCCGTCCCGGCGTCTACGAGGTGCCGATCGGCTACCCCCTCGGGCAGCTGCTGGCCCGGGCCGGCGCCGGACCCGTCGGCGCCCTGGCCGTCGGCGGCTACTTCGGCACGTGGATCGACCCGGTGAGGGGCTTGGCCGCGCCGCTCTCCGACGCCGGGTTGGGCCCGCTCGGCGCTCGCCTCGGCGCCGGTTGCCTCGCCGTCCTGCCCACCGACAGCTGCGCCCTGGCCGAGGTGGCCGCCGTCGCCGACTGGTTCGCGGCCAGCAGCGCCGGCCAGTGCGGACCGTGCCTGTTCGGGCTGGCCGACCTGGCTGCCGCCGTCCGCTGGCTGCTGGCCGGTCGCCCTGAGGGGGCGCCGGCGGCGGACCGGTGGAGCGCGATGGTCGAGGGCCGCGGCGGCTGCCACCTCCCCGACGGAGCGGCCCGCTGGGTGCGGAGCGCCCTGGCCGTGCTGGGCCAGGAGATCGAGTGGCACCGGGCCGGCGGTTGCGGCCGCCCGTACCGGGGCTACCTGCCGGCGCCGGTGCCCGGGGGCCGGGCATGAAGCGGCTGCGCCTCGTCGTCGATCCGATCGCCTGCGACGGTCGCGGCGTCTGCCGCGACCTGCTCCCCGAAGTCGTCGCCCTCGACGATTGGGGCTTCCCGATCCTGCCGGCCGGGCCGCTGCCGCCGGAGGTGGTGGCCGACGCCCGCCGGGCGGTGTCGTTGTGCCCCCGCCTGGCCCTTCGGCTGGTGGAGATGACCGGTGCGTAGGCTGCGGAGCCCGTGCCCGATCAACAGCTGCCGCCCGACCACGAGCCGCCGAGCGTCCAGGAGCGCCTGTATCCCGGCCTGACCTGCTTTTGCTGCGGTCACGCCAACCCCAAGGGTCTGCACCTGCGCAGCTACCAGGACGGCGACGCCGTCGTCGGCACCTTCCGGCCGTGGCCGGAGCACGACAACGGCGCCGGGTTCCTCAACGGCGGGGTCATCGCCACCGTCCTCGACTGCCATTCGTTCGCGGCGGTCATGGTCGAAGCCGACCGGCAGGGCTGGGAGCCGCTCGGCGGGGCGCCCCTGCCGTTCGTCACCGCCGGGATCGAGCTGCGCTACCTGCGGCCCACCCCTCTCTACGAGCCGTCCGGGCTGTGGGCCCGGCTCCGGTCGGCCTCGGCCGACGAGGTGGTGGCCGAGGCCGAGGTCCGCTGGGACGGCAAGCCGCGCGCCGCGGCCGTGACCACATGGCGCCGCTGGCGACCCCGGTAGCTGCCTACCGGCTGGCCGTCATGCACCTGGACCGACGGCTGGCCGCCGGCGACCACCGGCGGGCCGCCTACGGCGGGCTACAGGACACCGTCCCGCGCGCCGGGCTGCTCGGCCTCCACGCCCGCATGGACGGGGTCGACCTCGGGTCGTGGGAGCATCCGGACCTGGCCCAGGTCTGGTTGCGGTGGGCCGATTACCTGGTACCCCGGCGCGACGTCGGGATCTTCACCCTCGGCGCCGCCCCGCGGGATCCCGAGCTGCGCCGCCGGCTGGATGACCAGGCCGACGCGGTGGTCGCCGCCCTCGACGGCCGGGCTCGGTCCTACCGGGAGCTCGCCGCCGTGCGCCCTGACCTGCGCGACTCGAGGGTGCTCCGCCCCCTCGCGGTGACCGGCAAGCTGCACCTCCGCTGGGATGCCAGCGCCATGGCCGTGGTCCCGGCCGTCCCGGCGGACATCGACGAGGAGGAGGCCCGCCGTGAGCTCGCCCGGCGTTTCCTCCACTGGCTGGGGCCGGCCACCGCCGAGCGGTTCGCCCGCTGGGCCGGGGTCAGCCGGGCCGACGCCGAGGCCACCTGGCGGGCCATCGGCCCGGAGTTGGTGGCGGTCGGCGCCGGGTGGATGCGGGCCGAGGACCGGGCGCTCCTCGACCACCCGGCCGCCCCGCCCGATGGCGCCCGCCTCCTGCCCCAGGGAGACCCGTACCTCTACCCGCACGGCGGCCTGAGCGTCCCCCAGCCGCCGCCGGGCCTGGCCGAGCAGCTCGAACGGTCAGGGGTGCCGGCGCGGGTCCGCAACGGCCTCGGGGGCCGGGTGATCGTGGCCGGCCGGATGGTCGGCTCCTGGGGTCGGGCCGGGGCGGCGGTCACCGTGGCTCCGTGGCGGGCGCTCGGCGACGACGAGATGGGGCAGCTAAAGGCCGAGCTCGACCGGCTCGCCGGGCCCCTCGGCCGCCCGCCGGCCGTGAACTGGCTCACCTGACCTCCGGCAGCCCGCCAAGCGGCCGGGATGCCGGAGGGTAAAGCGAAGATGACCGCTTTTAGGCCGTCGCCCGGGCTTTGAAGGAGCGGCGGTAGGACTGCGGGCTGACCGCGATGGCGGTACCGAAATGTTTGCGCAGGTTGGCCGCGGTGACAAACCCGCTGCGGGCCGCCACCCGGTCGACCGGCAGGTCGGTTGTCTCGAGGAGCCGCTGGGCCAGCTGGATCCGCTGCGCCAGCAGCCACCGGTACGGGGAGGTGCCGGTGGTGGCCTGGAAGCGGCGGGCGAAGGTCCGCCGGCTCATAGCCGACCGCCGGGCCAGGTCGTCCACGGTCACCGGCTCGTCGAGGTGCTCCCGCACCCACGCCATGGCGTCGGCCAGGAGGTGGGAGGTCTGCACCTCGGGCAGCGGGGTGGCGATGTACTGGGCCTGGCCGCCCTCGCGGAAGGGCGGGACGACCATCTCCCGGGCCAGGCGGCCCGCTACCTCGGCGCCGTAGTCCTGGCGAACCAGGTGGACGCACAGGTCGATGGCCGCCGCGCTGCCGGCCGAGGTGAGGATGTCGCCCTCGTCTACATACAGGGCGCCGGCGTCGACGACCACGTCCGGGTGCTCCAGGGCGAGGCGCCCGCAATGGGCCCAGTGCGTCACCGCCCGGCGCCCGGACAGGAGGCCGGTGCGGGCCAGGACCAGGGCCCCGGTGCACAGCGAGACGAGGCGCGCTCCCCGGGCGTGCGCCCGGCGGAGAGCGGCGAGGGTCTCGGGCGGGACCAGGTCAGGTCGGCTGGTCGGGGGCAGGACGATCGTGCCGGCTCGCTGGAGGGGCGTCAAGCCGTGGGGCACGTGCAGGGTGCACCCGGCCGAGAGCCGCACCGGGCCCGCCCGAGCGGCGCACACCATCAGCTCGTACCACGGCACCCCGACCAGGGTGCTGTGGTCGGGGCCGAAGACGTCGCAGGCAACCCCGAACTCGAAGGCCGACAGGCCGTCGTAGACGAGGACCGCCACCCCCCGATCAGGGTTGGCCGGATCGTCGCGCATGGTGACCATCGTGCCACTCGACCGATCACTCCCGGGGGCGGATGCTCACGGTATGGCTTGCCCCCCAGTCCGATACCGGCACCGGCTGGCGGCCTGGATCGCCGGCGCCGGCCTCGACCAGCGGCTGTCCGCCGGACTGCCGTCCGATCAGAACCCACGGCTGGCGGCCCGGGCCGAGCGGCTGCTCGCCCCGGCGGCCCGCCGGGCCCTGGCCCGCAACTGGTCCCGGCTGGCCGACCGGGCCCTCGAGCCGGGGCCGACGGTGGTGGACTCGAGGACGCCGATCGCGACCGGGTCGATCCTGGCCGCGTGGGAGGAGATCGGCCGGCTCATCGTCGTCCTGTCCGCCGACCGCCCTCCCGATGTCCGCCTGGTCGCCCTCGCCCGCCGCCTCCTGGTGGACGGCGCCGGACCCGTCTACGAGCCCGGCGGTGATCTGCGGCGGGTGCTGGCCGACGCCCTCAGTCCCGGTGAACCGCCATCTCCCCGAGTTCGGACCAGTCCGTACCGGGAACGGTGAAATTGACGATTCGGGGCGTTTCCACCAAATGGGGAGGGAGCGTCTGCTGAGCCAGCTTAAAATGGTCCGACCCGACGTGGGCGGCCGCCGCTTCGTCCTGGAACGCCTCGACGAGCACGTATTCTTCGGGATTGTCCACACTCCGCGACCATTGGAACCAAAGGTTGCCGGGCTCGGCCCGGGTTGCCTCGGTGAACTCGCGGGTGATTTCCGGCCAACGGTCGGCGTCCTCGGGTTTTACCAAGAACTTGGCGGTGATGAAGATCACGGCGGGC
>Ga0070737_10005727_pt1 | contig 11728 bp, 9 predicted proteins | sample Coa_R1_10_FD_66438 | JGI IMG/M metagenome (GOLD analysis project Ga0070737, IMG submission 66438) | Surface soil microbial communities from Centralia Pennsylvania, which are recovering from an underground coalmine fire - Coalmine... | ecosystem: Environmental > Terrestrial > Soil > Unclassified ... | reverse complement strand
CGGGGAAGTTGTAGATCTCTCCGTTGAAGACAACCCAGACGGTCTCATCCTCGTTGTGGATCGGCTGGCGGCCGCCGGCCACGTCAATAATGCTCAGTCTGCGCATTCCGAGGCCAACGGGACCCTTCACGTAGAGTCCTTCATCATCCGGCCCTCGATGCACCATGGCCTGGCACATGCAATGGATCAACTGCGGATCGATTGCGGCGCTTCGATCAGAGTTTATGATTCCGGCAATCCCGCACATTAAAAATTCTCACAAAGGTTATCGCTCATGGAATGATGACATCCTGAATGAAGCTCTTCACTCCGTAGGCGTATTGGTGATAGTCGCCCCGCAGCAAGGGACGCATGGCGCCCAGGGCGCGCCGGCTGCGGCCCATGCTCTTTAACCTGGCTCTCGCCAGCTCAAACTGAAAATACCGCTTGCAGAGGTCACGCAGATTGATAAACCGCTCGGATCCTGCCGAAGCAAATCCCTGGCGCTCAAAATTCATCAGGCGCTCATACATCTCTTCCCAGCGCCGGTATCGCACTTCATATCCGGCAGGACTCGACCACTTCCAGCTCATTCGCACCTGACCCCACAGTCCGGAGTCCAGGTCGGGGTCCGCGCGATAATTCCCTCCGTGCCGCCGGTAGTACATCAGCGGGCGGTCGAGCATCTTCACTTCGCCCAAGGCGTAGGCCAGCGCCGCAATCCAGCGATCGAACACCCACGTTTCCGCAAACGGCAGGATAAGCGGCTTCAAAACCGACCGGAACGACATGACACAACCATTCACCCAGATGCCTTTCAGAAAATGATCGGCGCTCATCCCCGCATGCACCCAGCTTTTTTCGCGACGGCCATTTAACGTGAAGCCCAAAGGCCGCGAGGACTCGTCGATCAACTCCGCGTCGCTTGCAACCATCGTGACTTCCGAATTCTCGGCGTAGGCAGCGGTCACGACGGCAATTTTATCCTTGAACCAGACATCGTCGTCATTGCTCAAGAAGATGATGTCGCCGGTCGTTTGACTCACGGCGTTTTCAAAATTTCTCCTCACGCCCAATTTTTCGGGATTTTGCACCAGCCGAAGGGCTGGGTTGTTTTGCCCGATGCGCCGGATGCTCTCAATGGTTCGATCGGTCGAGACATCATCGCATATCACCACCTCGTCAGGCGGGCGCGTCTGATTCAGGATGCTTTCAAGCTGCGCCTCAACCAGCCTTTCGGCATTATGGGTGCACATCGCAACCGAAATTTTGAAGTTTCCGTCTCCCATCCCCCACCTGTTTCGGATCAACTCAAATCGGAAAATCAGCCGCAAGGAATCTGCGGCGCATGTTCCCCCTTGCATCAGGAAAGCTGTGTGGCCTGCCGGGACTTACGGAATCACAATATCCTGGACAAAACTCTTCGCGCCGTGCGCATGATGGCGGTAATCGCCCCGCGCGAGCGATTTTAAACCGGCGAACATGCGCCGCGGTCGCGACCGTTGTTTAAGATTTTCTCTCAGCCGGGCGAAGCGAAGGCAATCTTCGCATTCCGCCAGCAATTCGTTAAACCGGCTGCGGGAACTTACCGGAAGGCCGCGATCCTGAATCTCACGAAGCCGCTGCAACAAATCGTTGAAGCGGCGCACCCGATGAGCATATTGTTTCAACTCGGATTTCTTTGCTGCCGCGCGCCACCGGCCCCAAAACCCGCTATCCAGGTCAGGATCCATGCCTTGATTTTGCGCGTGCCTCCGATAATAGAGCAGAGGCCGGTCAATCCACCTGACTTCGCCCACCGCATAGGCGATGAAGGTGATCCAATGGTCCTGGGACCATTGATTGGAGAGCGGAAGAATAAACGGCTTCAGCGCGGAGCGGAAAGCGATCATCGGGCCGTTGATTCCAAGTCCGCGGCCCAACTGGTGAGCCGTAGGGATCGTCGTCAGCGGCCGATCTTTTCTTCTGCCAAATACAGTCTCGCCGCGAGGCCGTAAATTACCGTCCGCCAGCTCCGCATCGCTATAAACCAGCGCCACATGAGGATTCTTCTGGAAAGCGTCCGCCATTGCGGAAATCTTCTCGGGAAACCAAACATCGTCAAAATCGCACAAGAAAATAACGTCGCCGGAGGTCTCACAGATTGCTCTTTCAAAATTTTTAATGAAACCCAGATTCTTTGGATTTTGCAGGATTCGCACCGAGCAAGGGCAACCCGCAAGCGCTTCCCGCACAATTTCAAGCGTCCGATCCTTCGATCCATCATCACAGACAACGATTTCATCCGGAAGCTGGGTCTGTCGCAGGATGCTTTCCAACTGCTCCCGCACAAAGGCTTCGCCGTTGTACGTGCACATGGCCACCGAGATTTTAAGCCTGCTCTCAGTCATCTTTCGGTTCTCCGCCGCCTCCTGAAGCGTAGCAGTATTTTTATCACGCCTGGCGCATCCTTGCGGGGCCTCGCTCACCTTGAGAATTGGCGAGAGAGCCGCTCCACGTAATCCACCTCCAGGGGCTGAACTTTATTCCCAAAGGGCCGCGACGAGGCATTCGGGGTCTCGAGAGTGTCGCCGGAAGCTTCCTTCTCTTTTGCGATCCCGTAAGCGCAGGTGGTATAGGCAAAAAGAAAGTATACGAAAAACTGATAGGCATCTGGAAAGAAGAAGGCCGCCAGCGCAAACGCCAACAAACTGGCCAGCAAGGCGGTTACCCACATGCCAAGCTCTGATGAGCCTTTAATTTTTTGTTTCACGCGACACAGGTTGAGAAAAGCGCAGCGATAAACCAGCAGGAACAGGAGCAGGGCCGGCAGGCCAGCCTCCGAACTGAGCGCCGTATAAATGTTATGGGTGGGCTGCCAGGCGCCGGAAATAACCTGGAAATTCTCGAGGCCCACGCCGAAAATCGGATACTCTGCTGTCACCCGCAAACTTTCCATCAACAAATGTCTTCGGTGCTCTGCGGAAGAGTAAGAACCCTGATAATTGCCGTTGGCGCCCGAGGTATCCGAAAGCCTCGTTACCACCTCTTTTCCGGCGAATGCGAAAATCAGCATGCCGCAAAAGAAAGCAATCAGCAGCAAATGCGGGCGGCGGCCTTGAACCCCGAAGCCCCACAGACAAACCGCGGCCGCCACTAAAAATGCCAGAAAGCCGGCGCGCGATCCGGTCAGGAAGAGGGCGTAGACCATGACCAGCGAGGCGAGCATCCAAAGCGCTTTGCGAAAAGCGCTTCGAGTTCTCAGCAGAAAGACAAGGCAGAACGGAAGCGTGAGCACGACGGCGAGAGCCAGGTCGTTGGGGTTGGCGTAGATTCCGTTCAGCACGCCCATCAGCCGGCCTCCATGGGCGCGCCCGCGAATCACTGAGACCAGCGCGACGGCCGCCACCGAGGCCGTCTGGACAAAAATCAGCTTCCGCAGCCGGATGAGCGAAGTGACGGCCAGAACCATGACCATGACGATCAGGACGACCTTGGAGAACTCCAGGGTAACCCCCAAAGAGCGCCCCTTCCAGATGGGGGAGAAGACGGAAGCCAGAAAAAACTGCAACAACAGCAAGATCAGGAAAATGATCTCTTTCGGAAAGCCCTGCTTCAGACGGCCCAGGCTCATCACAAAGGCGACCAGCGCGAAAAAACCTACGATTCGCGCCAGATGGAGATGAGCCAGGCCCGGAATGTAATCTTCCGGTCGGGCGCAATAAACCAAAAAGAAAGCCAGCAGCCAGAAATAAGCGCCGGCCAGCGGTTCCTTTTGTTGCTCGGCCGCCTTTTTGCCTATTGTCGCAACAGTTTCCATAAATCTCTCAAACTTCCAGCGGCTGGGATCGCACTTATCGCACCCACACTTGCTTCTTTCCCGCCACAAAATAAACGAAAGCGAGCGCCGCCGCCGTATTCAAAAGTAAAAAGGCCAGCGCCACATCCGCCACCCGGGTCAGAAAGCCAAACCTTGGCCGCAGTAAGGCGAGCATGGCCAATCCGTAAAAAACAAGCTGAGCCGCTACGGCGAGATCATAAATCGGCCCCGAGAGCATCAGCGAGCTTGCCAGCATCGCGATCAAGGCGAAAGGAACCAGCAGACGCAGGAGCTTGTGGCATACAAACTCAAACCGGATAGGGTTCGAGCGGGTCAGCAGCCACGGAGCGAGCTGCAGCAACTGATAGTTCCCGGTCAGGGTGCGCACTTTGCGGCGGAATTCCCGTTGCGAAGGCGCAATGCGGTCCCAGGCCCTGGCGCGCGATTCAAAGATCACCCGTTTTCCGCGTCTCGCAATCTGGAGCGGCTGATAAACATCGTCCAGCAAAGTCCCTATGGGCAAGGGTGCAAGCAGTTCCTTGCGCGCCCCGTAGAAAGCCCCTGTTGCGCCGACCATCGCTCCGGAATTGCTTTCCCACTGCCGGATCAGTTTCTCAATGCGCCAGTAAAGCCCCAACCCCTGGCTTTTTTCGTCTTCTCCAGGCTCGCCCAGCATCAGCTCCCCGCTCACACAGCCCACTTCAGGATCGGCGAAATTCGCAACCAAATTCCGCAGCGCGTCCCGTTCAATCAGTTGTCTTGCGTCCGTAAACACCACAATCTCCCAGCGCGCAGCTTCCATGCCGCGATTCAGGGCAGACGCCTTTCCTTCGTGCTGTTCTAAAAGCAGAAGCCGCATCGACGCACAAGCCGCATTTTCTAAAATCTCGTTTGTTGCATCTGTTGAGCCATCTGAGACGACAATCACTTCGAACCGATCTCGGGGATAATCGAGCGACGCCAGATTCTTCAACTTATCCGGCAGCGTGAGCGCTTCATTGCGAACCGCCATCACAATCGAAACGCTGGGAAGGATGGGAGCCGAACGAACCGGCCTCGGACGCCACCGGCTTCGGAGGTACATCAAAAAGGGATAACCCATGTAAGCATAGACGGCGAGGGCAAATGAAAACCAGAAGATCCACTTCATCTCGCTCCTCGCCCGAGCAAGATGACCTTGATCGTTTGCAACAGGATCCAGAAATCGAGCCCAATCGACATATTCTTGATGTAAAAAAGATCGTATTGAAGCTTTTGTCGGGCGTCCTCAACCGTATTTCCGTATTTGTAACGGATTTGCGCCCATCCCGTAATGCCAGGACGAATAATGTGTCTCAGATTGTAGTAAGGAATCTGCTGGTTAAGCATCTCCACAAATTCCGGACGCTCCGGTCGCGGGCCAATGAACCCCATGTCGCCTCGCAGCACATTCCACATTTGGGGAATCTCATCCAGCCTCAGATGCCGCAACAGGTGTCCTACCCGGGTAATGCGCGGGTCATCGTCTAATGCCCATGTTGCGCCGGTGTCAGCTTCCGCATCCGCCCGCATGGTGCGAAATTTGTAACAGTTAAAGATGCGTCCCTGGTAACCAACCCGCTTCTGGCGGTAAAACACCGGGCCTGGCGAACTTAACTTAACGGCCAGAGCGATGAGGGGAATGAGCGGCAGGCAAAGGATAAGCCCTAAGGACGCAATGATGATGGAAACACAGCGCCGGATGAGCAGAAAAGAATAGTTCAGCCGAAAGCCTTCGGAAAAAATCAGCCAACTGGGGTGCAATTCGTGAACTTCAATCTTTCCCGAAATTTTTTCGAGCAGCGCGGTCGAGTCATCCACCTTGATGCCGGAAAGCCGCAACTCCAGGAGCTCACGCACGGGCATTTTCCCCCGGCCGTCGCTCATGGCGACAATCACATGATCGACCGCACCCTTATCTCTGAGCGCCATGAGTTGGGCGCCCAGTTGCTCGCGCGTCAGCGACCCATTGCCCACCGCCCCGGCCCATCCCACTACCTCAAGACCCAGGTCCCGACGAGATCGCAACGCTTCCACCAGACGTTGCGCCCGCTCGCCGGACCCCATCACGTACACGCGCTCACGAAAAAAGGGCTGCGAAATGAGCCAGACATAAACCCAGCGCCAGCCAATCAGAGCCAAGGTCAGGATGGTAAGGCCCACCAGAAAGACGTCATTGCCCAGCAGGAATCCCGGGAAAAAGTATCCAAGGCCGGCCAGCAAAAATGACAGGATTCCAAGCACCACCAGCAGCCGGAAATACGATTCGCCGCCCGGAAAAACCCGTTGCGTGTCGTAGAGGTCAAAGCAATAGAAACACACCAGGGCCACCCCGGCGATTGCCAGGATTTTATAAATCCCGTTTTCATAGCCCAGAACCAGAATCGAATCCTGTCCAAGCCGGATCATCGCCGCCAGAATAAATGAGGCGCAAACGATGAGCAATTCTCCAAGGACCAGGACCAGAGTGCGGACGGGATAATAAACGTTAAACAGACGAACCACGGCTGGTTATTCCTTCGTATGTGGTTCTCGCGGGCGCTCCTCGACCGCATGGTAATAATATGCGCTATACGCAGATTGTGGGGACACTTGATTGAGGACCACCCCGAGTAGTCGCTTGTCACGGAACTGCTGGCTCCCCTTCTGCGCCATATCAAAAGGAGTTTTCCCTGACCGAACTACCAGCAGCACGCCATCGCAGAGGTCGGCGAGCAGGCTGGAATCGGACAAAGGAACGCTGGGAGGCGAGTCAATAATAATCCAATCAAAAAGCGGCGCCAGCCGATGGAGCAAGCTTTTGAGACGGCCATTGCCAATCAACTCCACTGGATTCGGCGTGGGGTGGCCGGCAGGGATGAAGAACAGGTTCTCAGGAACACCTCGCTGGAGAATTTTGGAAGCCTCGACGTCGCCGCGTAAAAAATCCGAAAGCCCCGGAGCGATCTCCGCCCCTAACATGGCATGGAGCCGGGCCAGGCGCAGATCACAATCCATCAGTAGGACACGCCGTCCGCGCTGCTGCACGAAAGCTTGCGCCAGGTTCGCCGCGATAAACGTTTTCCCCTCGCCGGGCAAAGCGCTGGTGATCAGAATGGTCTGCAATGGGAGTTTTTCCCGCATCTGGAGAAGACGCGTGCGAAGCGTCCGAAACTCCTCCATCCCTAGCTGGCGCGCCCGGGGATCCGCAAAGAGCACGCTTTGCCGGTCGAGATTCCAGCGCGCCGTCGGGCATTCTGAAATCCAACCCTCCAGCGTCATCGGCCCGCCGCCCTGCAAAGGCCGCAAAGGCAATTCCACTTTCCTTTCGGGCTCAGGTTCCGCCTCCACCGGCTCTTCCTGCGGAAGCGCGGGAGAGAAATCGGGAGCGGGAGGCTTGATCACAACTTCAGAATGGAGATCGGCCATGCTTTCCTGCTCGGCTTTTTTAAGCGCGTCGTGAATCCGACTCATAAAGTTCCTTTAAATGCCACTCGCTGCTATTCATTGTGACGCAGCCGATCCATCAGGGTCGCTAAACCCTCCAAGGCTTCGACCAGGCGCGGATTTCCAGCGATCGAATTAAGCGAGGTTTGGGGCGGAGGGGCTTCGGCAACCAGCATGTCAAAATCCTCCGCTACGGTTTGGACAATCTCTGCGGTGATCGGCTTGCGCTGGTCCGCAAAGGCATTGATCAGCGAGTGTTCGCACAACACATTAATCACACGCGGAATCCCTCGCGAGTGCCGATGGATCAGATCGATCGCCTCGGGCGTGAAAATCGGTTGCCCGTCACTGCCCGCAATGCGCAGGCGGCTGGTGATATATCCGCTAGTTTCCTCAGGAGTCAGCGGATAAGTCTTGCTTCGCAAGGTAATGCGCTGCCGCAGTTGCCGAAGCTCGGGTTGTCTCAATTTATGATCCAGCTCCGGCTGGCCAGCGAGCACAATCTGCAAAAGTTTTTCCGTATAAGTCTCAAGGTTCGTCAGCAGGCGAATCTCTTCCAGCACCGCCGGTGAAAGATTCTGCGCTTCGTCGATGATCAACACCGCTGTTTCGCCAGCCCGATATCGCTCGAGCAGCCACTGATTGAGTCGCAGCAGAATCTGACTTTTGGACTTGGCATCGCAGGGGATGCCAAAGTCGGTCATCATAAATTCAAAGAATTGCTCCTCGTTGAGCCGGGAATTAAAGATAAACGCCGTTGGAAGGCCTTCCCGGTGCAGCCACTCGAGAAACTTATTGATAAGTGTGGTCTTTCCGGTTCCCACCTCTCCGGTCAGTAAAATGAACCCCTTTCGGCTTTGCACCCCATACGTAAGGCACGACAGGGCCTCCTCCGTATGCGGCGTTACGAAGAGATAGCGGGGGTCCGGATTCACATTGAACGGGTTTTCGCGTAGCCCGAAGAATTTCTTGTACATGTTGCGAGTCCTTCGGCTACCCGGCCAGCCGCTTCGTTGTCGCGCCTCTCAGTCGGGCTTTCCAGTCCAACAAACGCCGGTTTCTTTGGATAGAATCCAGGGCCGGGACTACCCCCAGGGTTGGCACGCCCAGAAAATACTCGATATCTCGCTCGTCCCGGAGCGCTTTATCCCGCATTTCAAGCAACAAGACCGCGCCGAATCCCAGGAGCAGACCCACCACCAGTCCGCCCCCGGCAAAGCGCAGGTAATCAGGAAATGAGGGCTTGTGAGGCAAATTCGCCGGATCGAGAACGCTGAACTGTTCTCCCTCCTGCCGCTTCTCCAGACTGGTGGACATTTGCGACTGATCTTCTTTGGCAAGAAGGCTGTTGTAAAATTCCAAAGCGGTCTGATAATTGCGCGTGATGTCCTTATATTGCTGCTCGACCGCAGGGGTCATTTTCAGCCTGGCTTCATAGGAGGCAATTTCTCGACGAATGCGCGCCTGCTCGCGCTGATTGCTCTGGATGCTTTCTTCCAGGGAATGAAGTTGTGCCCGGAGTTGCCGGATTTCAACAGGCTCTGCCAGGATATTGAAGGGTTTGGAAACCGCCGTCTGCTGAGTTTTCCCAGACTTCTCTGCCGCTTCCTGCTGGGCGATTCTTTTCTTTAACCGCGCGATGTCATCTTTTACTTTGACGACATCCGGATAGTTATCCGTGTAGCGCGATCGCAGTTCGATCAGGTGATTTTCCAGGGCCACAAGCTGTTGCTGTAGCGTCTCGGGGCCCACCCCGGTCTGGCTGGCTTTCCAGGCCGCAAGCTGCTGGGTGAGGAGCGATTCGGTATAGGTTCGATCCTGCTGAGCCCGGCCCAAGGCGTCCGACAAACTGTTCAATTGTGACGTCAGGTTTCCGATGATCTGAATGGTGGATTGTTCCTGGTCCGGAAGAGCGCCGAAATACTGGCGCTTGAAAGCCGCTAATCTCGCATCCTGCTCATCCAGCTTTTGCTTGGCTTGCTGAAGCTGAGTCTGGATAAAGTCCGTGGTTCCTTCGGCTCGCCGCTCGCGAAGCCGCAGATTTTCCTCAACAAACATCGAAGTAATTTCACTGCATACAGACTGCGCAAGACGGGGTGTATCCGCGGTGAAGCTGATTTGAAATCCCGGAACCTGGTTCCCCTGCTGGCCGCTGGAATCGAACGTATTGGAGAATGAAACTGGCTTTACGACAATCGACTCCCGCATCCGTTCAACCAGGGTCTCAATCGGGACGTGGTTAATGTCATCTTTGTAGAGGCCGTATCGCCGGATGATCGGCTCAAGGCGGCTGCGGCTTAGAATCTGCTCCTCCATCGCCGCCAGGCGCGCCACAAGGTCGTTTCCCACAATTGAAGGGACAATGCTGGCCGGCACTTTCGGTTGCTCAATCAGGATCAAGCTGGTGGATGTGTAGCGCGGCGGAAGCTGCTTGGCAATAAAATAGGCAGCGATTGGACCTAACAGGACGGGAATCAGGATCAGCCAGTAGCGGCGGCGGAGAATTCCCCAATAATCTTCGAGATTCAGTTGGCGACCTACAAGCATAGCAACCTTTCTTTCCGCGACGATCTATTCAAAAATTACAACCACGCCGTTTCGAACGCGGGATCGGTAAAAGCGCCCCGTCTTTAAAGGCCAAGCGGCCGGGGCGTGAAAGTGAAGCCGAGGCCGAAGACTTGCGTGGCGAGATTCCCAGCGCAAACGCGGGCCGTGCAAGGCCCGGAATTGGTAGTCTGGCGCTGATATTCATAGCCCACAAAGAAGCTGACATAACGTCCGAAATTCCGGTTTAAAGATAAATTTCCAAACCAATAACCGTAATGAGTCGCGACGGAATTATTCAACTGCTTGAATGAAGCGTTCCGGGAATATCCTCCGTAAGACCTTATGTTCCATTTTCGCGTTAACCGACGACCCCAACTCCCCGTTACGCTGGTCGTCTGCGCCCCAGGGATGACGCCGGAACCTCCGCTCGCATACCGGGCCGCGTAGAGGCCCAGGGAGTTCCGCCCCCAGGCATAGCTCAACCCGCCTGAAGCATTGACGTAAGTTTGATTTCGAGACCCTAAAGCCGTGCGAAACGTCACAAGCTCGGGGCCGCCGTAAAGTTGCAGAGCAAGCCGCCCGGTGATTTTGCGTCCATAGGCAAAGTTCGCAATTTGCGAGCTAAACGACTCCGGCAAACCCACGTAATGAAAAGTTCCGTAAGAATAAAGCACGCCAATCGTGTCTTTGGGCGTAAGCTGATGATCCAGCCCGATCAACCCCATTGCATTGTTGCCGTTGATAAAGCCCGCCCCATGACTTCCGGCCTGGAGCGTGCCGTAAGAACCCGCCACGTTGATGGAAGTTCGGGGTGTCGCGCTGTAGGAAGCCTGAGCGATCGCGGCATTGCTATAAACGCTGTACTGAGAGGTCAGGATGGTTTGCCCGGGTGTATATGTGGGGTTGATCTGCCCCCAACCGGTGCCGAACCCAAACCCGCCAAAGAAACCGGAACCCAGCCCGCCAAAGCTGCCGACTCCTCCAAACCCGAAGGCAGCCTGAGGTAAATACGTGAAAAGATCAGCAATGCTCAGATGCCAGCGACGCAACTGCAGGGTGTCGTTCAGCATCAGGCCATGGAAGGAGGTATCGAGAGAGGTATCATTATTGTAAATGAAACCTCCACCCATATAGCTCGCTGCAAACTCATTGCTCCGGCTTACGTGGACCAACGAAAGACGGGCCATGGGAATGGTCGCGGTGGAAAGGCTTTGCTTGGCATTAGGAATATAATGGGCGTTAGTCTGACCCACTTCGCTCACTGAGAATTCCGGCTGAAAGTAACTGCGGCCTTCCATCTCCGAGCCCAGCGTAAACAGAAACGCGCCGGCTAACGGATGCGTATCCGGCTGCATCTGGGCGCCAGAACTCTGATCGGTCTCAGAGTTGTTTACGCTCTGCGAAGGGCCGGAGGATGCAGGCGCGTTGCTCTGAGACGAAGTATCCTGGGGCTTGGCTATAGGGACAAAAGCTACTGCAAGAATCCAAACCAGCAACAGGGAAATTTTTCGGTTCATATTATGAGACTCAGCGCAACAATTCTTATGGAACAATAATCGTATCACCCGGCTTCAGTTCAATGTTCTCCTGCAAGTTCTTCCCTTCGACGACATCCTTATAATTAAACGGCATCTTCTGCTGCTGCCCGTTGACATTTCGAAGAACGTAAATCTTTTTGGAATTGGCGAATTGAGTGAACCCGCCTGCGGCGGAAAGCGCCTGAAGGACGGTAATGCCTGGAAGCAGTGGAAAGACTCCCGCGTGCAGAACTTCTCCTAAGACGTAGTAATGCTGGCTGTTAACGGCTGCCACGACAACAGTCACTTGCGGGTCCTCAATATACTTCTTGAGCTTTTGTGTGATTAACGCTGAAAGTTGCATCGCGGTAAGCCCGGAGGCCTTAACGTCATTGATGAGAGGCAACGAGATCTTTCCATCCGGCCGGACCGGCAATCCCCT
>Ga0070737_10005723_pt1 | contig 11732 bp, 14 predicted proteins | sample Coa_R1_10_FD_66438 | JGI IMG/M metagenome (GOLD analysis project Ga0070737, IMG submission 66438) | Surface soil microbial communities from Centralia Pennsylvania, which are recovering from an underground coalmine fire - Coalmine... | ecosystem: Environmental > Terrestrial > Soil > Unclassified... | reverse complement strand
GACGTAAAGGTCTCCGTCAGATCCGGCCGCGAGGTCGGAGACCGAGATCTCGGGAGGGCTATGATGGAGGTTGCGAGGGCAACAAACGGCGTGGGAGGAGGACTACGGAACAGCGCCGGCGCGCGCTTTTCGATCGTTAGGCAACAGGAATTTCAGGCCATGGTGGACGAACTATTCCGTCAGAGAAAATAACCAAACTATCTGCAAGAATGCGATTCTCGTTCAGGGACGCAAAGATTGCAGATTCGGTGTACACCGCGTTGCTCCCGGACAACGTTCGGATCCCGAAGGGAATGGAGATCGATCAGAAACGCGATGACTCCTGCCTTGAGGTGAACGTCCAGATAGGTTCTGGCGTCAGCCTTGAAACTTTAATATCCACACTCGATGAATTTCTCTCGCACATCACTTCGATCACACATACCTTGGATAAAACTGAAGAGCTCAATGATCGACATAAAAATTCTGAGAGACTCGCCTGAGAAAGTAAAGCGTAACCTAGAGATAAGAAACCTCACCGCTTTTCCATTCGAAGAGCTCCTGTCCCTTGATCGTGAACGGAGGGAGACGATCACAAGGAACCAGAAGCTAAGGGAGGAACGTAACAGGATCTCGGTGGAGGTCTCAAGAGCCAAGCGCGAAGGTAAAACAGCCGACGATCTGATTTCAGAGATGCGCACCACTTCAGAGGAGATCACAAGGAACGACAAGAAGATTTCAGAGCTTTCACTGAGATTTGAAACGCTGCTCTCCGCCGTCCCAAATTTCGTCGATCCAGAGGTTCCGATCGGGATCGATGAAACGTCGAACAAGGAGGTAAAGAGGTGGGGTGAGACAAAGCCAGGCAAGCTCGACCACATCGACATCTCTGACAAGTTGAAGTTGATAGATATCGAGCGCGCGGCAAAGACCTCCGGAGCCCGATTTTATTTTCTGAAGGGGGACCTTGCGAGGCTAAACTTCGGGTTGATATCCTACGCGCTGGATTTTCTGAGGCAGCGCAACTTTATACTGATTCAGCCCCCGTACATGCTCAAACGGGAGGCAATAGGAGGCGCCGTTATCCTCGGCGATTTTGAAGAGGTAATCTACAAGATAGAGGACGAAGACCTGTACCTGATCGGGACTTCGGAACACGCGATCGCTTCGATGCACATGCAGGAAATCTTCGACCCGGGCACTTTGCCGATCAGGTACGGAGGTGTTAGTCCTTGCTTTCGGAAGGAGGCGGGTGCGCACGGTCGCGATACCAAGGGGATATTCAGAGTACATCAATTCGAGAAGGTGGAACAGTTTGTCTTTTGCGAGCCCTCCGAGTCGGAAGGAGAGCACAGGCTCCTGCTTGAAAATGCGCAGAACTTCGTCGAGAGCCTGGGGATTCCTTATCGAGTCATGCTGCTTTGCTCTGGGGATATGGGAAAGGTTGCTTCGAAGACGTTCGACATCGAAGGTTGGATTCCTAGTCAAAACAAGTACCGGGAACTAATCTCCTGCAGCAACTGCACGGACTTTCAAGCAAGATCTCTCGGCCTGAAGTACAGGCCCAGGTCGCATGAGGAATCGCAGTTTGTTCACACGCTTAACAGTACACTCGTCGCGACCGAGCGAACCCTCGTGGCGATACTTGAGAACTACTGTGACCCAGACTCGGTTTCAGTAAAGATTCCGCATGTTCTGCAAAAGTACATGGGTGGTCAGACGGAGATAAAATCCGCCCCCGTGGCATAGCTTGCTTTATATTAGCGGAAAAAGCATTGTTCGGGTCATCTAATTATGCCAAAGCCGAAAAGAGCGGGTAAGGTGAAGGACAAGTGGCGCGAGAAGCGCTGGGTGACCGTCCTTGCTTCGCCCGGGTTTGATAGGACGCCTATTGCGTACATCCCGATTACGAGCAATGAACTTGCTGTTGGAAGGGTGATTGAAACCACGCTGTTCGACATCTCAAAGCAGGATCCTCAACAAAATATGCTGATCAAACTACACTTTCAGATATCCAGCGTGGATGGTTCGCTTGCCAACACCATACTCAAGGGCCAAGAATACTCGAGGGAGTACCTGAGGAGCCTCATCCGAAGAGGAGCTTCCATGGTCAACTTTCTGAAAGACTACAGGACAAAAGATAACGCCATAGTTCGTGTCTACGTTGTCGCCTTTACAATCGGTCGAATAAACTCCTCGCGCAAGCACGAAATCAGATTGGCCGCGGACAGAATTATCACCTCGAGAGCCTCATCTATGTTCTACGAACAGTTTGCTCAGGAATCGGTGAAGCAAACTCTCGCCAGGGAGCTCTACGGCAACTGCAAGAACATTGCAAAGATTCGCCACATCGGGATCAGAAAGATCAAACTCATCGAACCTCCGTCAGGCTATGTTCCGGGACCCTCAGCAGCAGGCGAGCAAGCAAGCGGAGTGGGCGAAGGAATCAGGGTGGACGAGGAGCTCGAGGGCGCAGAGTCCCCCACCACGGAGGAGGAAGAGGAAGAAGTGGTCGCCGTGTCGGGCGGGGAAAACTTGGAACGCCCGGCAGTCGCAGCCTAGTTGCTAGCTTCGCTTCGCTGTTGCGACTATCTTCAGCACGTCGTTGTTCTTCAAAACATAGTCCGCGCCGTGTCTGAGTCCGGTTCTTGCATCAACCGCGTAGAGGAAAGTATTGCCTAGATCTGAATGAATCTTGTATGCCAGATCCTCCGCTGTCTGACCCTTGCGCATGATCCTTGCGTCGGGAAGGACGTTCCCCTTCTTGTCTGAATACTTTGTCTCATCTTCGACCGGGTAGATCACGATCCCGTCGAGCAAGCGAAGGTAGGAGTCGTTGATCGCCTTCTGAACTCCTGTTCCGTGCCATTCCTTGAGAACTTCCGCTACCTTATCGAGCGCCTTCATCTGTTGCGCGGTGATCTTGGACCTGTCGTTTATCGAGAACGTTTCATCACCAGGGAGATATCTGATCAATCCAGCTTGGGATGCCTTTCGCAAGACGAGTTCGGCCTCTGCCGCGCAGGGAATGAGGACATGGGATTTGCCGATGGAACCGCTTAGCTTCTGGATTATTTCTTTGGCCGAGGGCTGGTCACACTTGTTCGCAGCAATGAGTATGGGTTTTGAAATTTCCAAGAGTTGTGTTGAGAAGTTACGTATGTCCTCCTTCGTCCAAGCAGTCGGTTTGTCGCCCTTGAGCCGGAGCTTTCGAACCGCATCCTCGATAGCACTCTCGTTGATTGACAAACCTGACAGTTTTTCAGCCAGTGCGGCGCCCAAAGTCTGGGCGTTTGTTGCTCCCGACTCGACTGTCCTTGAGATTCTTGCCCAATCTTTCGTTATGATCGATTCAACCCAGGAGACCATCTCATCGTGCACAAATTCAATGTCTCTTGCTGGATCGTGCGAACCCGGTTCGACCTGTCTTCCCTCCTCGTCGGTTCCTCCCGATGCATCTATAACATGAATCAGCGCGTCTGCCTGCCTTAGGTCATCGAGGAACTTGTTTCCTAGGCCCCTGCCGGTGGCGGCGCCCGGAACGAGACCAGCCACGTCCACGAGTCGCACAGGAATCAGTCGGATCCCGTCTTGGCAGACGGAGTTGACGGGGTTATCCTTGACCCCGAGCTCCTCGTGGACGCACTTGACTCGGACGTATCCCGTTCCAATGTTCGCGTTAATGGTGGTGAAGGGATAATTGGCCACTGCAACATTCATGAGTGTCGCTGAATTGAAGAACGTCGATTTTCCGACGTTGGGCTTGCCGATTATTCCCGAAATCAAAGAGTATCGTAATCCCGATTCCTAATCTTGTACTTCTTGTTGATTCCAGCAATTTCAAGATCGGGTAAACAATTAAAGCCTAACGCTCAAAAAGTGCTGAACGTTTAGCGCTTCCATGCCAAGAGCCAAAGTCCTAGTATGCGATCCCATCTCCGACGAAGCAATCAGGTTGCTCAGAGAATCAGAAAAAGTACAAGTGGTAAACTCCCCCGCAATAACGCAGGGCGAGCTCCTCGAAACGGCGGGCGAGTACGACGCATTTATCGTGCGGAGCAGGACCAAGATCACAAAGCAGGTCATTGAGAAAGCGGTCAGGCTCAAGGTCATCGGACGTGCTGGAGTCGGAGTAGACAATATCGACTCAGAAGCAGCGGCCGAGCGCAAGGTAAAGATATTGAACACTCCCGACGCGCTGACCAACGCGGTCGCAGAGTTCACAGTGGGGCTCATGCTGTGTCTTGCAAGGAAGATACCGCAGGCCCACGATTCGCTCAGAAACGGTCAATGGCTAAAGTCCTCGTTTCACGGAACGGAGCTCAGCGGGAGCACGTACGGGACGATAGGAATCGGTCGGATCGGTCGGCGCGTGGCCGCACTTTCCTCCGCGTTCGGAATGAAAATAATCGCAAATGACGTGATACCCGTTCCCCCTGATCTGATAGAAAGGTACAACATCGAAGTGTCATCGCAGGAGGAAGTTTTTGAGCGTGCAGATTTCGTGGATCTTCACGTCCCTCTCACACCCGAGACCACGCACCTTGTGAACTATGACAAACTCCGGAAAATGAAGAGGAGTGCATACTTGATCAACACAGCACGGGGCAAGGTGGTTGACGAGAACGCGCTCGTGAAAGCTCTGAATGAGAATCTGATTGCGGGAGCCGCTCTGGATGTGTTCGAAGTGGAACCGCCGACGAGGAATGAATTACTGAAGAGCGACAAGGTTATTCTCACTCCGCACATCGCTGGGCAGACAATTGAATCGCAATTGAAGGCGGGAACCCAGATAGCCGAGCTCGTGCTCAACGCCTTTGATTGACCGGAAAGAGTCCGCTCTCGTAATCATCCGATCCTTCCAGCCGAGCAAGGCTATCTTTCAGGAGGAAGTTGGATAGCAATTCTTATTTGGGATTCAGAAAATAGTCTTTGAGCTGTTCGACGATGTACCGAAATATCGCAAAGACATGGCGTTCGATGACCAAGGACGCCGCGCCAGCATTCAAGCAGAGGGCGATCGCATGGCGCAGGGGACCGACCTTGGAAAGGATCGAGAGACCCTCAAGGCTCGACCGTGCAAGAGCTCTGGGCTACAAAGCAAAGCAGGGAATAGTGGTTGTGAGAATCAAGGTCACCAGGGGCGGAATGCGCCAGAAAAGACCAAGTTCCGGCCGTAGACCCAAACACCTCGGCGTCCTGAAGATCAAGGGTCACTTCAGCTCTCAAGACACGGCGAATAGGCGGGTTCTTGAAAAGTACCCCAACACGAAGCTCGTCGGATCCTATCCCGTGTATCAGGATGGTCGCTACATCTGGTTTGAAGTGATCCTCGCGGATACAAATCATCCCGCCCTGAGCAATTCCTTCGACATTCGAAAGAGATTCGGGGCCTAGGCTGACTTTTCGCTGCTGTGTCCGGGGAAGAGGTGTGCGCTTGGATCCGTGTACTTTTTCGCGACGTTTACAGCGATTGCTGCCTGAGCGAATCCAGTAGCGATTAGGTTCAGTTTCACGGAATCGGTGGGGCAAGCGATATCCCCCGCCGCGAAAACTCCCGGAACGCTAGTTTCCATCCTCCCATTGATTTTGATTGATCTATTCTCCATCGCTAGGCCCCAATTTGCTATGGCCCCGAGGTTTGCCTTGAACCCGATGTTAATCAGTATGCAATCTACAGGAATCGTGACCTCCTGGTTTGTCCTGTTATCGAAGATGGTGGCGCTCTTGAGTTGGGAATCTCCGCCAACCGCCTTGAGCTCGTGAAAAGTTTTCACTTCGACCGAGTTGCTCGAAAACAGTTCCTGCACGCTTTGCTCATGCGCTCTAAATTTGTCGCTGCGATGGATCAGGGTTACTGATTTGGCGACGTTTCTCAAATTGAGGGCCCAGTCGCACGCGGAATCTCCTCCCCCAACGATCAAGAGATTCTTTCCTCGGAAAAAGTCGCGGTGCTTGACAAAGTAGTAAATCCCGTTATTTTCAAACTTCTCCTGATTTGCGATGTTCAATTTGTTCGGCGAGAAGGAGCCGACTCCCGCGGTGATGAGTACCGACTTTGTCCTGAGGTCCCCTTTATCCGTCACTATGGTGAAAGTATTATCGAGGTTCGGCTTTAGGTCATTTGCCTTTTCACCCAATCTTATCGTTGGTGAGTAGCGGGAGGCCTGTCTCACAAGTACGTCCACGAGCTCTCGCGCCTGGATTTCATAGTATCCCGGAATGTCGAAGATCGTCTTCTCGGGGTAGAGCACAGTGAGTTGGCCGCCTGGTTCCGGCAGCGCATCGAGCAAGACGGTCTTCATTTCGCGGAACCCCGCATAGTATGTCGCGAAAAGGCCGGCGGGGCCTGCTCCGATCACGGCGATGTCAAATAAGTCTGAATCCTCTTCCCATGTTAACGGCGGGCCGTTCTTTGATTCGGCTTTTTGGAGAAGCGCTTCTTGTCCCGGCATCCTCGGCTAATTCAACCTCCAGCAGCAATTTCAATTAAAGCTACTTTCTTCTCTATTTGCCTTGGTACATAATCCGAATCGTAAATTTGCGAAGATATAGCTTTCTCCCACCCTCTAGAGGAGCTTTAGTTCACCCGTATACCTGTCTGCGAGCTCTGACGGGAGAGGTCCGATCCCGAGAGCGGTTGTTGTCCCGGGTTCGAGCTGCGTCAGACCCGCATCTTCGATGAGAGCGTTTGGTATGCCGACCTCATCCAATCTTCCCTTCAGCTTCCGCAACTCAGATTCGTTTTCTATTTTCACGCAAATCTTCGCTTGGCTTTCTGAAAGCCAAGAATCGAACCAGTCCTTGCGTTGTTTCTTTGTTCGTTCCGCCGACGAGATTGCAGCATGCGCCACCTGGACAGCAAGCTTCCCCTTTCCCATCTGGATATCTTTCCTGACCACGATCACCTGCTTGAATCTGGTCATGGCGACGGGGATGCCGCTCCTCCCAACCTTTAGATACACGAACCCTTGCCTTTAACATGATCAATCGAAGTTTGAAAAAGTTAATGTCGCTAGATCTCCTTTGATTGCATTCGTTCGATTATCGACGTTGTTTATGCGGGGCTGTATGTAGCAATTGAATACAACCGCCAGCGTGATCGGTGGGAGTGTCGCCGGTCTGATCGCGGCCGAGGCGATCGCAAGGGAAGGAGTCGATGTCTCGGTCTTTGAGGAGCACAGAGAGATAGGCGTTCCCGAAAAGTGCGATGGACTCGTCAGCGCGTCCGGAATCGCCGAGCTTGGCATCACGCCGCCTTCGAATTGCATCCAAAACTCGCTCTCCAGGGCGATATTCTTTTCGCCCTCGGGAAAGGAGATCGAACTGGACGCAACGAGGCAGAAAGTGATTGTCCTAGACAGGGCCAGGTTCGACAAACATCTTGCAGAAAGGGCGGTGACGGCCGGTGCGCGGTTGTACGTTGGAAGGAGAGTCTCCGGTCATACCCAGTCGGCCGATTCTGTGGTCCTCCGTACGGATTCGGGTGATGTGAAATCCAGCTACATGCTCGACTGTTCCGGGTACGAATCATATATTCGAAGCGGCGGAGCGACGTTGCAGGGAGGGCAGTATCTGGTCTGCGGCGGGTCGTTTGAAAAATCTACCGTAGAAGTCTACGTCGATCCAAAATTTGCTCCGGGTTTCTTTTACTGGGTGATACCTCTTTCTACCGATATGGCAAAGATCGGGATTGGGGGCACCGCGATAAACACGTTCGAACGTATTGACGAAATTGCGATGAAAAGGGGCGCGGTTCCGATTCGCAAGATGGCTGCACCGGTTGTCTGCTCCGGTGTCCTGAAGAAGCTCGTTGACGGTCGAACCGCGAAGGCGGGCGATGCCGCGGGCATGGCGAAACCGACCACGGGAGGCGGAATATTCACGGGGGGATACGGGGGCCTGCTGGCCGGTAGGGCCCTAGTATCAGCCGCAAAGAGCGGGCGACCAGCGGAACTGGCTAAATTTGAATCTTCTTGGAGAGAGAGGTTTGGGAACGAATTCAGGATTCAGCTCTATTCGCGACGGATCTTTGCAAAGATGAGCAATGAACAGCTGGACGATCTCTTTGGTACAATCAGAAACTCCGAGATACCCAGGATCATCTCGGAGGAGGGGGACTTTGATCTACATTCGATCGCCATTGCAAAAGCTTTTGGATTTTCAAAGTCTCTCAGTGCAGTTGGAATGGTACTTGCAAATGAAATAAGAAACCTGTTCAGCGGCTAGACTCGATCCTCGAACATCATGGTCACGAACGACTCCGTCTTTTCGAATTTTGCTCTCGCACCGAACACCTCTTTCAAGGTAGCCTGCATCGCTCCCTGCAGAAACGAGCTCCACTTGCTCCCCATGTTGTGTGCGAAGACGAGGTGATGCTTGTTCCCCGTTGATTGGTGCTCAAATTCGAAGAGATGCGCGTAGGTCGAAAGTATCTGGAGCAGAACGAAGAAATCTTCGGTCGAGGTACCCCCGACGATAAGGTTCATGTATTGACGCGCGTTCTTGCCAGCAAAGTTTGCGACGCTTCCGACAATCTCAGCTTCCTCATCTGAAAGGAATGAAAGAATCCTCGACAGCGTCTCCTTTGATACAGTCAGCGAACCGATCTTGTCCGCAAAGCGATCAAAGTGTGCGTATTTTCTAAGAGCTTTGGTCGTGACGGCTGTGTGTGTCAGCCCGAGTTGTTCCGCTTCCTGTTTGATGATCTTGTCGATTGAAGGGTCGAGCCTGATCGTCCTTGCGACTGTGACTCTGCCTGGCATCTTTCCTTACTGCTTTCCCCCTCGGTTCTTGCGTCTATTTAATGTGTACACTTGGCTCGTTTGTACTCATTTGATGCTAGAAGAATCCTACCGCTGAAATATCTGTACCTTTTACTCGCGCCTCAAGAGTGAAAAGAGGCTAATGTCCGAGGTATTAAGCCAAGGTAAGGCGGAAAAGAGTCAATCGGGGTCAAGATTCAAGAACAGAAACAGGATGGAAATAGTAGCAAATCTGCTCACCATCGCCAAGACTGGAGCGCTCAAGACTCACCTCATGTACAAGGCAAACTTGAGCTACCTGATGGTCACCGAATACCTGAACTTCCTGTGTGGATCGGGGCTGGTCAGAGAAACCCTCGATGAAGAAGGAACCACCAAGCTGTACCAAACGACTTCAAAGGGGAACAAGTACCTTGAGGTTTACGACTCCCTCCAGAGCATCGCCGGTTTGGACACACAAAAGATTCGCTCAACGTCACCTGATCTGTTCTCCTGAGCGGGCAAACTTTTCCCCGCGCGGGGAAAACTATATTACGAATATTTTTGAATTAGTTATGCTTACTCAAAAATGTCCGCAGAGAAGCAAATCCAGCTCCCGATCTGCTCTTCCTGTAACAGGCCGATAATGCCTGGAGAAAGAGCGGTCAAGTTCTACTGTCCGAACTGCGGCGAGGTCTTGATCTGGAGAAACGAGAAGTGCAGGCGTTTCTCGAGACCATACCGTTGCGTCAACTGTAGTTACGAAGGCCCGTAGGGCATATCGCGCTGTATCTTTTCAAAGCAAAACTAGTTGAGGGAGAAGTTCGCGTGGGAAATCTGTTAATCAGGGTCAAGATCATGCCGGGGGAAGCAGACATCACGCCACAGCAAATTCTCGAAGACCTCAGGAGTTCCAGGGGCCTTGAGATCAGAAGTTCCAAGGAGGAGCCAATCGCGTTCGGATTGGTAGCTTTGGTTGCCGATGTGATCTCCGAGGATGCCTCAGGCGCGATGGATAAAGTGGAGAATGCTATCCGAGCATCACCGTTGGTGGGGGAGTTCGAGGTTCTGGGCAGCAGCAGGATCTCCGCGACCGTTCGGAAGTAAGCGAAGTGGCCAATCGAACAATCAACCTAAACCTATAGTTATTGGATCTGAAAAATTCTGGTTTGAAGTATCCGCTCCGAAACATCGTATTCGAAAAAATGAAGGAGGCGGACAACCTCACGGACAAGGAGTTGCTCACCGCCCTCCAGCGTGAGGGTGAGGACGTATCCATGCGTGATCTTAACAAAGTTCTCATGCAGCTTGAGATACTGGGGCTCGTCTCCGTTAGATGGCAATCCAAGGACACACGAAGGATCGAAGTCGTGAAGGTTCGTCCGGGCGCCTCCTCGCCTCTCCAGCGCGTACCGAGCGAATGACTCGCTCCTGAGCATATAGGAACTCTCCATCCCTTTTGGGAGAGCTCATTCCCAAAAGCATACGCAATCCAAAACACCTAATTCATCGTTTACCACATTAAGAGTTAGGTCATGCGAAGTTGGGCGTCAACCTGAGGGATATCGCGAGCCCGAGGAGGATAACCTTGCAAGAGCTGTCGGGTCGCGTGATCGCGATAGATGCGTTCAACGCTCTGTACCAATTTCTTTCAACCATCAGGGGACCAACGGGAGATTTACTCCGCGACACCAAGGGACGCGTCACGAGTCACCTCAGCGGTCTCTTTTATCGGAACATCAACCTGATGGAAACAGGAATCAAACTCATCTACGTTTTCGACGGCAAGCCCCCAGCTCTGAAGAGCGCAGAAATACAGCGCAGGAGAGAAGTTAAGGCTCTGGCTGCCGCAAAATACAACGAAGCGCTCGAAAGGAAGGACTATGTGAACGCCAAAAAGTTTGCATCGGCTACGTCATACCTGGAGGACGAAATGATCCAGGATTCAAAGAAACTTCTCGATCTCATGGGAATTCAATGGATTCAAGCCCCCTCGGAGGGAGAAGCCACCGCGGCGCACCTCACCACCACCGGATCAGTTGATTACGCGGCAAGCCAGGACTACGACAGCCTCCTGTTCGGGGCGACCAAACTGGTTCGAAACGTCACAATATCAGGAAAGAGAAAGCTACCCAATCGGAACGTCAGAGTGGACGTCATACCGGAAACAGTCAACCTCAACGATGTTCTCACGACCAACGGGATAACGCGCGACCAACTGATAGACATTGCCATTCTCCTCGGGACCGACTTTAACCCGGACGGTTTCGAGGGGATTGGCCCCGCCACGGCCTTGAAACTCGTCAAAAAGTACGGGACGATAGAATCGATCCCGCAACTCAAGGGCAAGTTGGGCTTTGACCCCCAAGAGATCCGCAGAATATTCCTTTTCCCGGAGGTTTCAACGAAGGAGGTGGCACCAAATCACAATCCACCGAAGAAAGATGAATTGATCTCGTTTCTCGTGTCTGATCACGACTTTTCACGCGAAAGAATCGAATCTTCGCTTGAGCGGCTCAGCAAATCAAGCGCCGAGGAGACTGATTCCCTTGAAAAATGGTTCTCCTGACCTTGCACGTGCAAGGGAGCACCTCATCGAGTCGCTCAAGCGGGAAAACATACTTCACTCTCAACAGGTCGAAAGGGCGTTGCGGCTCGTTCCGAGAGAGAATTTCTTGTGGAGCAAAGAGCAATCAGTTTCCGCGTACGAGGATGAGCCGATACCACTCGGAAACACGGGACAGACGATCTCAGCACCTCACATGATCGTGACGATGCTTGAAGAACTTGACCTCTCGCGTTCGCAGCGAGTTCTCGAAGTAGGTGGCGGAAGCGGGTACAACGCTGCGTTGATCGCGCAAATCGTGGGGGACGGTCTTGAACCATCCGAGTGCCCCGTGATAAGCATCGAGAGGGATCCGGCACTGGCTCAGTTTGCTCGGAGAAACTTGGAATCTCTCCGCATGGAGAAAATGGTTTGCGTGGTGGAAGGGGATGGCTCTCTAGGGT
>Ga0070737_10005721_pt1 | contig 11732 bp, 10 predicted proteins | sample Coa_R1_10_FD_66438 | JGI IMG/M metagenome (GOLD analysis project Ga0070737, IMG submission 66438) | Surface soil microbial communities from Centralia Pennsylvania, which are recovering from an underground coalmine fire - Coalmine... | ecosystem: Environmental > Terrestrial > Soil > Unclassified... | reverse complement strand
GACAGGCTGGATGATTTTTCGAGTAATCTCCTAACGCCTCGAAGTCATGAGGTACCTCGATGGCCGATGCTGAAAAACTCCGAGTAACCGCACAAAAGTGGTTGATTGTCAATCGTATCGCCACCCCAAAAATCCAGTGGCGTGCGATGAAAAAAAGAATGTTTAGATTTGGTGAACGCGGATAAAAATATATCCTATTGAAAATAGATAGGTTATTTTCTTAATGTTCGCTGAGTGTTGACCAACAATTTCCAAAATTAATTGTATCTATAAGAATCTAAATGACTTATTAATTAAATTTGTTCGCTGCTCATATTTGAAAGAAAACAATTGACTTAGCGAGAAAATGGGGAAATTGTTCGTCGTTCGGTGATATGAGGGTAAGGCGAGGATCGCGCCAATTCTTGACAGGCTCTGCTGATGCCGATAAAATTAAAGTGGTATATCTCCCTAATTCCTTGAAATAAAGCAGGTTAATTTAGGATGAGGGACGACGGCGAACTCGACAATAGAGAACAGGAAGTCTTGGCCATGATCATCCGGCAGTATGTGATTATGGGAGCGCCTGTAGGCTCAAAAACGATCGCCGCGCAATTCCCTGAACCTTTGAGTCCTGCCACGATTCGCAACATCATGGCGGACCTCGAAGCAGCGGGCTATCTGACGCAGCCTCATACTTCAGCAGGAAGGGTCCCGGCCGATAAAGCTTATCGTTTCTATGTTGATCGTATCAGCAGGCCCGCACGGCTCACCCCTGCGCTGGAGAGATATATCGAAGACAGTTTGGCCGCTGAACCAGCCTCAACAGATGAGTTAATGGAGAAGATCTCAGCCATACTCTCGGAGGTTTCCAGCCATCTTGGCGTGGTCCTTGGACCAGCCTTGGAAGAGAAGCTGCTGGAGCATATCAAATTCGTGCTTTTGCCCGACCATCGCGTGCTGGCGGTGATTGTTTCGAGACCGGACCTGATTGAGAACAAGATCTTCCGTTTGGAAGATGATCTCAACCAGCAAGAGCTTGATCAGGCTGCGGATTTCCTAAACTCGGAGTTTCGCGGCTGGTCGCTGCGAACAATCCGGCTTGAGATGGTGAAGCGCGTGGAGGAAATGAAAGCCGCCTCGGATCGCCTTCTTACAACGGTTGCAAAACTCTTAATGTGGGGAGCGCTGGCCCATGAGCAGCCTGGCCCGCTTTTTGTCAGCAACGCTACCCGATTGTTGAGTCAGCCGGAATTCGTGAATGTGGGCATGGCAAAAGAACTGCTGGCGGCCATTGAGGAAAAGGTCAAGGTTGTGAAGATCCTCAGCGCCTGTCTTGAAGCGCCCCGGGGCGGGGTGCAAGCGCTGATTGGTCGGGAGAATCCCAATTCTGAAATGCGGCAATGCACGTTTATTGTCGCTCCTTATCACTACCGACACCGCCCGGTGGGCGCGCTCGGCGTCATTGGACCGACGCGGATGGAATACGACCGCGCCATCAGAACGGTAGAATACGTTGCCGAAGTCACCAGCCGCCTCCTCAGCGCCAACTAGAGCTTTGACTCTCTACCAAATTCTTGCAGGGTGGAAGGGCGCGAATTTCTATTTAAATCATTGGGGAACGAAATCGGATTTATGGAATCAGAAAAAGAACTTGAGAAATCATCCCAGGCTGCGGTCGAGTCTGAGGCCAAGCCTCAGGAGCTTGCGCAACAGGAAACCGGCTCCGCGTTGCCTGGAGATCTTCCCGCCGCCTATCAGAAGCTGCTGGCTGAAAAGCAGGAGCTTTACGACCGGCTGCTGCGCAAACAGGCGGAGCTTGAGAATTCCCGCAAACGGATGCAACGGGAAAAAGAAGAATTCCTGCAGCACGCGAATTTTGACCTGATTCGAGCGCTTCTGCCGGTGTTGGATGGGTTCGATCGCGCCTTCAGGCAACGGGATTCGAGCATTCCGGCGCAGTTTTACGAGGGCCTGGACCTGATCCATCGGCAGCTTCTCGACACGTTAGGAAGAGCCGGGCTGACCGTCATTGAGTCCAAGGGGGAAACTTTCGATCCTGCAATCCACCAGGCTGTGGAGACGGTTGAAGATCCCCAGCATCGCGATCATGAGATCGTTGAGGAACTCCAGCGCGGGTATAAACTGAAACATCGACTGCTGCGGCCCGCGCTGGTGAAGGTGGCGGTTCAGCCTCACGGGCAGGGCGCGCATTTGGAAGGGAATAAGCGCGGCGAAAGGCGGGAAGCGACGAACGAGGGGTGAGGCGCGCGAGATCGCTTGCCGCACAGTCCCGGGGAGAAAAGGTTTCGCAGGTTAGTTCATTCCTGGTGCATCATTCCGGGAGTTCCTAACGAGGGGTTGCTTTGAATCATAAGCGCGATTACTACGAGGTGTTGGGCGTTGGGCGCGAGGCTGGCGACCAGGAAATCAAAAGCGCCTATCGCAAGCTGGCGCTTCAGTACCATCCGGATCGGAACCCGGACAACAAAGAAGAGGCCACGGAGAGATTCAAGGAAATTACCGAGGCTTATACGGTGCTCGCCGATCCTCAGAAGCGGGCGGCCTACGACCGCTTCGGTCATGCCGGAGTGAGTGGCGCGGCAGGCCCGCAGCCGGACTTTTCCTCCACGATCTTTGCCGATTTTGGGGATATTTTCGGCAGTTTCGGCGATCTCTTTGGCTTTGGCGATATCTTTGGCCAGACTCGCACGCGGCGGCGTGGCGCGGAGCGCGGAGCCGACCTGCGCTACGATCTGGAAATTTCCTTTGAAGAGGCCGCAGCCGGTCTTGAGACGAAAATCAAAATTCCGCGCATGGAGACTTGCTCGGATTGCAACGGGCGTGGCGCCCGGCGCGGCAGTCAGCCGGTGACGTGCCCTGCTTGCGGCGGCAGAGGGCAGATCCGCACTCAGCAAGGTTTTTTCACGCTCTCACAGACCTGTCCCCAGTGCCGCGGCATGGGCCAGATTATTCGGGAAGCATGCCCCGCCTGCCACGGTGAAGGCCGGACGCGCCAGGAGCGCGTGCTGGGCATTAAAATTCCTGCCGGCGTCGAAGATGGCATGCGCTTGCGGGTAAGCGGCGAGGGTGAAGCAGGCTCGCAGGGCGGACCTGCAGGAGACCTCTACGTGGTGTTGCGCGTCCGCGAGCATCCCTTCTTTGAACGGCAGGGAAGCGATCTCTATTGCACCATCCCCATTTCTCTTACCCAGGCGGCGCTCGGAGCAGAAATCAAGGTGCCCATTCTGCGCGGCGGTCACGAAAAGCTCACCATTCCTGAAGGCACCCAACCCAATACGCTCTTTCGCTTGCGAGGATTTGGTCTGCCTAGCGTCGAAAAGCGTGGTCACGGGGACCTCTACGTGAAGGTCCAGGTGATCATCCCTGCCCACCTGAACCGCGAACAGCGCCGGATTCTGGAAGCGCTGGCCCCCGCCTTCCGCGTGGATAACAGTCCCCTCAAAAAACGCGTCTCCGAAAAGGCGAAGAACAGCTTCGGATAGATAGGGCCGCTGCTGGAAGTGACCGGGCCGTATTCCTGCCGCGGGCAGAGGTTGGAGACATGCAGAACGGAAGCGTCCTTATCGCCCGCTCATCCAGCAGCGCCCGATCGTGAGAATGATCTTGATTCCCGCCTGCAAACTGCCTTTCAGCGTGCCTGAGATTTTGGACTTGCCAAACCTTCGTCGACGATAATTCACAGGAATTTCGGCAACTCGCAGGCCGAGCATCGCGGCTTTGACCTGCATTTCCACGTTCCACCCAAAGTCAGGATCGCCGAGGCGAAGTCTCGCAAGAGCTTCGCGGCTGACGACGCGAAGAGGGCCAAGGTCTGTATAGCGCACACCCCAGATCCAACGGATCAGCCGGGTGGTGAGAGCATTGCCGAACTGCTGAATGAAAGTGAGGGAGCCTTGCTCGGCCTGGCCCAGCACGCGCGAGCCCATGACGAGATCCCACGAGCCTGACTCAAAAAAAGCCAGCAGGCGTTCAAGGTCTGCGGGATCATCCGAGCCATCGGCGTCCATGAATACTACGGCATCCGTAGAGCCGTCGAGCGCAGTGAGGCCAGCCTGACAGGCCTGGCCATAGCCCCGCCGAGGCTCAAGGAGGACGCGAGCGCCCGCCGCCTGCGCTGCTGCCGCAGTGCCATCGTGGCTGCCATTATCCACCACCAGGATCTGCTGAAAACGATGCCTGGGAACTTCCGAAAGCACCTTGCCAACTGACCCGGCCTCGTTCAACGCGGGAATAATGAGCGCATAGCGCAAACAAGATTTACTTGTTGAATCTTTATTGCCGCTGCTTTTCCGGGATTCGAGTTGAGGATGGGTTGAGTTGCTGGTCATTGCGGCATCAGATCGAGATAACGATCACTATCGTATTCCATTCGACAACCAGCGCCAAGCGGCCTCGATTTCCGGCGATATTCTAACTGACCTGAAGATCGTGGATATCGTTGCATGAAGAAATCCCTTCCTCCAATAGCAATCGGGATGCGCCCAGCCGTGGCATGTTGCCAGATTATTGCCCTTGAAAAGCTGTCTTGATACGCGAGGTAAAAAGGAAGCAACAGAATTAAGCGTCGACCTGATGAACGACGTGCTATTCTCCCTGAGATGTGCAAGAATTTGTTTTCTCTAAAACTCATCGAACCTCGATGCTGACTCAACCCATCGTTCCCCTTCCAAAGAACTTCGCCGAGCACTTGAACTCCTATTGCGAGCAAATGACGGCGGCGATCAAAGACCGGAAACACCACGACTTTCGGCGCGCGTTGCTCGTGGATTTTTTGCGGAAGAGTTTTGGCATCGAAGTCAGCGAGATTGATCTTGAGCACAAGGTCAAGGCCGCTTCGATCAGGGGGCTAATCGACGCCTTTTATCGATTCGTGATCTTTGAAGTCAAGACCGACCTCGAACGGGAACGCGCCGAGGCGTTGAGTGAGCTCAACAAATATTTCGAAGCGCAGCAGATTCCTGCTGATTACGTCGCCGCTGTCACGGATGGCCTCCAGTTTGAAGTGTATGACTACGACCCGCGCGAGCGATTCCCGAAGCTGGTGCGTGCTTTCAAACTGGAAGCCGAGGCGCCATCGGCGGCATACAGCCAACTCGACGAACTCCTCGCGACAGGCCGCAAGCTCCCTCCTCTTTCCGGTGAAATTGTGCTTCGTTTTGGAGCGAAAAGCCTCACGTTCACCCGGAGCGCCCAGTCGCTTCTGGCCGCCTTTCAAGCCGTGCAGGACCGGCCGTCGGTTGAAACAAAATTCCGGGAGTGGAATGCCCTGCTTGCCAAAGTTTATGGCAGCGCCCTGGGCGACGTGACCTTGTTCATCAAGCACACTTATCTCACCATGGTATCCCGCGCGATTGTCACCATGGCCCGCTTCCCCAAGGTTCAGCGCAGCACGGCGCTCTATCAAGGATTGATCGATGGCGAATTTTTCCGCGCTCACAACATCCAGAACCTTGCCGAACCGGATTTCTTTTCCTGGGCATTGGGAACCGGGGCCGAGCCCGCACTTGTGGATTTCTTTGCTAATGTGTTTCGCAGGTTGGAAGAATTCGATTGGAGCAAGCTTGATGAAGACCTGCTGAAGATGCTTTACCAGGAGCTGGTTGATCCCGCCGACCGTTCTGAGCTCGGGGAGTTCTACACTCCCGATTGGCTTGCCAGCCTTGCGCTTGAGGAGATTGGCTACAAAGACGGAACCCTTTTAGACCCTGCCTGCGGTTCCGGAACATTCCTGTTCTGCGCTATCCGCCGCTTGAGAGAGCAGGGCCTTAAAGATGAGAGATTGGTCACCCACGCTCTCGAATCCGTGGTTGGCATCGATGTGCATCCGGTGGCCGTTCTCATGTCGAAGGCAAACATCCTGCTTGCTCTTGCCAAAGAGCTCAGCGATTACGGGGCGCCCGTGAACCTGCGGGTTTATATGGCCGATACGCTCATGACTGAGGAAAATCCGCGAAAGGGTTATCTCGGGGTAGTGGTGAGCACCAAGGAGGAATTTCACATACCGCTCGAAAGCCTAGAGCGCGGGCGAGACTTCGACGGGCTCATCGATACAATGGTGGACTTTGCCCGGCGCGGCACAGCCTCCGAAGGCGCGGAAAAGCGCGCCGCCAAGGGGTTTGAAGACCGGCTTAATGGCTTCTCCAACGGTGAGCTGTTTTTCTGGAAGCACAATTTTCAGCTTATGGTCCGCCTGGTAAAGGAGGAGCGCGATTCCATCTGGGCGTTCATCTTGAAAAATGCCTATCGGCCCGCCTACCTGCGGCGACAGAAAGTGGATGTGATCGTTGCAAACCCGCCCTGGCTTTCCCTTCGTGACATCACAGACCAAGCCTACAAAAACAAAATCAAGGAACTGACCTTCCAATATGGGTTGCTGGGTAAGAAGGAAGTGAAGCTCTTCACCCAGATGGATACCTCAACTGTGTTTTTTGTCCACACTGAGCACGAGTTCCTTAAGGAAAAAGGAAAAATGGCTTTTGTGATGCCGAAATCCGTCATTCTTCCTGCCAAGCAGCATTTCGCATTTCAAAGACACGGTTTTACGGCAATCCACGACTTCAGCAAAGTTGAGCCGCTGTTCAGGGTTCGGTCATGCGTTCTTATTCGAGACGCAAAAGCGCGCGAAGACCGGATTCCCATTACTTATTGGAGTGGGAAGCTGCCCCAGAAGAACTTGCGATGGTGGGCCGCAAAGACGATTCTCACAAAAGAGGAAGAGGTTTATTCGTTCTTAGGGGAGGGCGCGGGGCACTCCCCTTACTTCCAATCTTTCCTGCAGGGAGCAACCCTCGTTCCGCGCTGCCTGTGGTTCGTGGAGCCACCGGGCGATAGGCCAGTGAACCGTGAGCGGCCGTTCCTCCGAACGGCAAAGGCTGCAAAGGCTCTTGCAAAGCCTCCCTGGAAGATCGCGCTGGAAGGATTCGTTGAAAAGGAGTTTATTTATGGAACTGTCCTCGCTGAAGACGTTCTCCCCTTTGCTGTGCGAAAGCTCGTGCCAACGGTCCTACCCATAGTGTACAAGGGTGGAAAGATTGCACTACTCAACTATCTCGATATTCTCGCTGAGGGAGCACCGTTCGCATCAGACTGGGCGCAACATTCAGAAAACATTTGGAATAAGCGACGTAAAGACAAAAAACAATCCGTTTTCGACCGCCTGAATTACAACGGTCTACTATGCGACCAGCACGCCAAAGTCAAATTCACGGTCCTTTACAACAAGTCGGGCACAAACCTTGTTGCAGCTCTTCTTACAGCTTCAGAATGCAGGAGAATTGGTAAGCTCACCATTCGCGGCTTTATTGCTGACCACGTGACATATCGCTATTACGCGGACACCGAAGACCACGCCCTTTACCTCGTCGGCGTCCTGAACAGCACGATTGTGAACCAGGCGATCAAGCCTTATCAGCCGCAGGGGTTGATGGGTGAGAGAGACATTCACCGCCGTCCGTTTGAAGTTTGTCCGATTCCTCTCTTTGATCCTAAAAACGCCCTGCACCGAAAGATCGTCGCGGTGGCTCGAAGCGGACGCGAAAAAATGCTAACGCGAAGAGCAAAAATCGAGGGCAATGCTGCCCAGGCGCGCGAGGCCGCCCGCCACATCGTTCGTGCCGAAATTGAAAGGCTCGACCAGCTTGTGGTCGAACTCCTTAATGGTCACGAATGGGTTGCTGCGCTCAGCTCACAAAAAAAGCTATCCGGCAATCCCACGCTATTTACAGGGGATTACAAATTATAGTGACACTATTTGCTATAGCGGCGCTGTCCTCAGCGCCGAAAGACGCCGGTAGGGACACCGGCGCTACAGAAGAAGTCGTCACTATAATTTGTAATCCTCAATAGCAGTGGATAACGCGCCGGGTGTGTAGCGTTCCGGTTGTTGGGCGTGGTATAAAATAAGAGGCGATTGATACGCGACAGATGTTGCGGTGTGGATGAGCGATGGCAGACCAGGAAAAGGGGACGGAAAATCGATTCCGCTTCTTTGACAGCCGCTACTGGCTGCGCGACCTGATTCTTTCGCTGCTCATGGCCTTCATTGTGATTGTGTTCTTCTACCAGCCGGTGCAGGTGGAAGGCACCAGCATGATGCCTGAGCTTTATAACCACGAGAGGATCTTCATCAACAAGTTTGTTTATCGGTTCGAGCCGATTCATCGATTCGATATTGTGGTGTTTCATTATCCCTTGGACCCCTCCAAGAGCTATATCAAACGGGTGGTAGGATTGCCGGGGGAGTGGGTGAGCATTCGCGCCGGCCGGGTTTACATCAACGGCAAGCCGCTGAAAGAATCCTTCATCCCGCTCAGCTATCTGGATCATGATGATTATCCTGCCACCTTTGTTCCTCCTTATCATTATTTTGTCCTGGGCGATCATCGGGACGAATCGAATGACAGCCGGGAGTGGGGAACCGTGGATCGGAAATATATTTACGGCAAAGCGGTTTTTGTCTATTGGCCCTTCAGCCAGATTGGGACTCTGAATTAACAGCTATCACGCCGGCAATCTGCCACCGCCCCTTTGTCAGAATGGGCAAGGCCAGGATGGCGCTGAAGCCTGTGTGGCGGGAAAGGGTAGAACGGTTTTGGCAATTCAATGGGGCGGCAGCGGATCATGATTGAGGCTGGCACCCACGACACCTGAGATCGAGATTGGATGATGGAGGCAATACTCGCCTTAGAAGATGGCACGGTATTTCACGGGCGCGGTCACGGCGCCCGGTCAGAACGTTTTGGCGAAGTTGTTTTTAACACCTCCCTTTCCGGCTACCAGGAAATCCTGACCGACCCTTCTTATGCCGGTCAGATTGTGACGCTCACCTACCCTCACATTGGAAACTATGGAACCAACCCGCTGGATAGCGAATCGATCCGTCCTTTTCCAGAAGGCCTTGTGGTGCGGGAGCTGAGTGAACTGGCCAGCAACTGGCGCAGCGCCGAAGAGGTCTCGGAGTTTCTCGCCAGATTTGGCGTGCCGGCCATTTCAGAGATCGACACGCGAGCCCTGGTGCGCCATCTGCGGCGGCACGGCGCGATGCGCGGCGTCATTTCTTCCATCGACCTGGATGAGAAGAGCTTGACAGCCAAGGCCAAAGCTTCTCCCAGCATGCTCGGACTAGACCTTGCAAGCCGCGTGACCACGGCGTTTCGTTATCCCTGGACTGAGCCTTCAAAAGATATCTTTAATTCCAACCGCTCGTCTCCCCCGGCGCGTTTCCACGTGGTGGCCTACGATTACGGCATCAAGCACAACATTCTGCGGCGGTTGGTGGATTCGGGTTGCCGCGTCACCGTGGTTCCTGCGCAAACGCCGGCGCGAGAAGTCATGAATCTTAAGCCGGATGGCGTTTTCCTTTCCAACGGGCCGGGCGATCCCGAGCCTCTTGCCTACGCCGCCAAAAACGTGCGCGAGCTGATGGGACGCGCCCCGATTTTTGGCATCTGCCTGGGTCATCAGCTCATCGGGCTGGCGCTGGGCGGAAGAACCTATAAACTGCGCTTCGGACATCACGGAGGAAACCATCCGGTGCTGAATCTTGAAACACAGAAAGTGGAAATCACCGCGCAGAATCACGGTTTTTCAGTGGATCCAGACTCGCTGAAAACCAGCGAAGTGGTTTTAACCCATGTCAACCTGAACGACCAGACGCTCGAAGGCCTGCGCCACAAATCGCTGCCGCTTTTCAGCGTGCAGTATCACCCGGAAGCATCTCCAGGGCCGCACGACTCAGCGTACTTGTTTGAGAATTTTGTGAAGATGATGGAGGAATGGAAAAACGGGAAATGAACGCAGAGAAGCCGTCGAATTCGAGGACTGACGCACTGACTACGGTCTCAGCCGGGAACCAAAATGGAAAATTTCCCCTCTCCCTTTCAGGGAGAGGGTGCCGCGCGGAGCGCAGCGGGTGAGGGTGACCATGATGCGCAAGTTGAGGCCGAGCCAGCACTCAATTGAAAGAGCTCGAAAGCTAAGGCGAGATTCAACTCCTGCTGAGCAGGCTGCCTGGAAGCTGCTTCGTAACCGTGCCAAAATCGGGATGAAGTTCCGCCGGCAACACCCCATTGGACATTACGTTGTGGATTTTTATTGCCCGGAGCAACGGCTTGCGGTTGAGTTTGATGGAAGCGTTCACTCGCAGCCAAGCCAAGCGCGCAGAGACGCAAGACGAGACGCATTTTTGAAGGGGCGAGGAATTTGCGTGCTGCGAGTGCCGAACGGGTACGTGCTTGAGGATCCCGAAGGATTCATTAAGAAGGTTCTGGCGAGCCTACCCTCACCCGTCCCGCTACGCGGGACCCCCTCTCCCTTTCAGGGAGAGGGGGAGGAACCAGACTGGGAAGAGACACTCACTCCCGGCACGGGTGAGACCCGGGGCAACCGGGCCTGGCGCCGTTACGAAGCCGGACCCCACTGTTCTCTTCTGCCGTAGCGCTCTCCCCTCTGGGGAGAGGGTGCTTCGCGCAGCGTCTGAGGGTTGCCTTCTAACGTATAAGTCAGCACGAGTGCTCGCGAATGGCCGCGAGGAACCCAAAGCTGCGCGGTGGCTAGAGGGCGACCATAAATCGTCAGAGGTCTTACGGAGGCGCATGTACAATGCTAGACCTCTCGGTACAGTTTGAGTGGTTTCCTGTCCGGACCTCCACAGGACAACCGTAACTTTACCTTGCCAACGGTCAAGACTTCCGACAGTGGGCCTCGCCTGCCGTTTATCGTGGGCGCTTCGCGGGGCAACCGGTAAAGATCGATTTCTGGTCGGCGAAACAGATAACCTGTTGAGAAGGGTTAGAGAATACTGCAGCCATCGGAGCAAGTATCATGCGAATCTCCGGAAGCGTTTTAGCGAGCACATCCAAAAAGGGGGCAGGGTGGAACTTGAAGCCCTCCGCTTCGGAGATTTCACCTTGTGCAGCGTACTCTTCAGCGTGAGCGCGCTAGCCGATCCTCTGCTGCGCCGCGTGCTCGAAAGCTTGTGCTGTGCAATGTTGAAGGGTGAGGGCTTCGAATTGCTGAACGACACGCTCGATAAGAGACAGAGAAAGAAGATAGAGGCCGAGATCCACAACCTTTCGGCTGAAGAGTTGGTGTCGTGGTTGCAGAAAATGGGGTTACGAAGGAGATGATTAGGTCGAAACTTCTCAAGCTTTCCCTTTCGGCCCAAATATAAGTTTCCCGCGTTGTGGAAGACCAATGCCCAAACGAACTGACATCCACAAAATTCTGATTATCGGCTCGGGACCCATTGTGATCGGCCAGGCGTGCGAGTTTGACTATTCGGGCAGCCAGGCGTGCAAGGCGCTCCGCGCTGACGGCTACGAAGTGGTGCTGGTCAATTCCAATCCGGCCACCATCATGACCGACCCGGAGCTTGCCCACCGAACCTATATTGAGCCCCTCACGGCGGAATATCTGGAAGCCATCCTGGTGCGCGAAAAGCCTGACGCGGTGCTGCCCACGGTGGGCGGGCAGACGGCGCTTAATCTTGCAGTCGAACTGGCGGAAAAAGGAATTCTCGACAGGCATGGAGTGCAGTTGATCGGCGCTTCGCTCAACGCCATCCGAATGGCCGAAGACCGCTTGCGGTTCAAGGAGGCGATGCGCAAAGTGGGATTGGACGTCCCGCAGAGCGTCCTGGTGAACAACGTGGAAGCGGCGCTTGAGGCAGCCGACCAGATCGGTTTCCCCATCATTATCCGTCCTTCTTTCACGCTGGGCGGCACCGGCTC
>Ga0070737_10005715_pt1 | contig 11741 bp, 10 predicted proteins | sample Coa_R1_10_FD_66438 | JGI IMG/M metagenome (GOLD analysis project Ga0070737, IMG submission 66438) | Surface soil microbial communities from Centralia Pennsylvania, which are recovering from an underground coalmine fire - Coalmine... | ecosystem: Environmental > Terrestrial > Soil > Unclassified... | reverse complement strand
CGGTCCTCCCCTGCGCTGACCTGCCGACCCTTCTGCCAAGGCTGGCTTGTCGGCACGAACACCACTTCGTCCAGATCGAACCGGTCAGCCACCTCGCTGGCCGCGACCAGGTGGCCGTTATGGATGGGATCAAACGTCCCACCCATCACTCCCAGCCGCCGCTTTCGCACGATTTGCCAGCTTACTGGAGCTCCCCCTCTCTGCCGCGACCGTGCGTGTCGCCGGGCGACACGCCGAAGAAATCACCGGGTTTGCGCACGCTCGCGGGGCGAATGGGGGCGCCTACTGTTAATCCTCGCCGAGGAATCTCCGGTTCGCCGCACTTGCGCGTCCGTGCAGCGGTCTCGTCCTGCCCGATGATTGCAAGCACGTGGATGCCGCTCGCCGTGAGCGGCTCGATCTTGCGGAGCCGACCGGCGCTAGCCAGGACGTCGGCGATCCAAGTGGATCACGCGAGGTCTACCGTGAGCGCCGGCAGGAGGGCCAGCTACATCGTCGACATGGCGTGCCGTGCGGCGAGCGTGCGCAGAAACGTGTTTCGACCCAGCGTGTCGACCGGTGACACGCACGCTCGCGGCTAAATGGGCAGCAGTTGGTCGATAACCGCGGCCAGCTGTTTGGCCGACCGGCATTCGTGCATGGTGATCACCTCTTGGTAGCGCGGCACCGCTGAATCCCCGCTGCCCCATAGGTGTTTGGGCTCGGGGTTGAGCCAATGCGCATGCCGGCTCGCGGTCACCATGTGCGACAGCACGTCGATGGCCGGGTCGCGGTAGTTGGTGCGGCCGTCGCCGAGCACCAGCAGCGAACTGCGCGGCGACAACGCATTGTGGAATTGGTCGGTGAACGACACGAACGCATTGCCGTAATCCGAATGCCCGTCGCGGGTGTAGACGCCGGCCTCCCGGGTGATCCGCTGGATGGCCACCGCCAGGTCGGCGTCGGGCCCGAACAAGTGCGTTACCTCGTCGGTGGTGTCGATGAAGGCAAACACGCGCACGCGCGAGAACTGTTGGCGCAGCGCGTGAACCAGCAGCAGCGTGAAGTGGCTGAACCCGGCCACCGATCCGGACACGTCGCACAGCACCACCAGCTCCGGGCGGGCCGGCCGCGGTTTGCGCAGCACCAGGTCGATCGGCACGCCGCCGGTGGACATCGAGCGGCGCAGCGTCTTGCGCAGATCGATGGCCCCCGCGCGGGCGCGGCGGCGCCGCGCCGCGAGCCGGGTTGCCAGGGTGCGGGCCAGCGGCGCGACCACCCGGCGCATCTGGCGCAACTGGTCACCGGAGGCGCGCAGGAACTCGACGTTCTCGGAAAGCTGTGGGATGCCATACATCTGAACGTGGTCGCGCCCGAGTTGTTCGGCGGTGCGCCGCTTGGTTTCAGCGTCCACCATCTTGCGCAACTGGGTGATGCGTTGTGCAGCCAGCGCTTTGGCGATCTCCTCCTGCGTCGGAGTGGGCTCGTCGCCGTACGGGGCGAGCAGCCCGGCCAGCAGCCTTCCCTCGAGCTGGTCCAGCGCCATCGCCTTGAGCGCCTGATACGACGAGTACGACGGGCCACGGCTGGAGCTGTATTTGCCGTAGGCCTCGACGATTTGGGCGATCATCGCGACCAACCGCTCGTCCATGTCGGCCAGGTCGGCGTTCTCGGTCAGCAGATCCACCAGCATCTGACGCATCGCCTCGACGTCGTCGGGCGGCAACTGCAAATCGGGAAGGGCGTCCTCGACCTCGTCCGTCACCACCGCCCGCGTGCCCAGCGCCGCCGGCCACCACAGGTCGAACATCGCGTCGTAGGTCTCGCGGTGGTCGGGCCGGCGCAGCACCGCACAGGCGATGCCCTCACGCAGCACCTCCCGGTCACCCAAGCCGAGCACCGCCATCACTCGACCGGCGTCCACCGTCTCCGACGGGCCGACCGAAATGCCTTGCCCGCGAAGGGCTTCCACGAACTCTACCAGATGGCCGGGCAGCCCGTGCGGGGCCAGCGGCTGGCTGGGACGAACGCGGCGAACGGCCATCAGTTCAAGCGAAGCTCTGCGCCAGCACGTTGCTGGTCGGACTGATGTTTGAGCACGACGCCCAGCGTGGCAGCGATCGTCGCGTCGTCGATGGTGTCCAGGCCCAACGCCAGCACCGTGCGGCCCCAGTCGATGGTCTCGGCCACCGACGGCAGCTTCTTGAGCTGCATGCCGCGCAGTACGCCGATGATGCGCACCAACTCGTCGGCGATGTGCGCCGGCAGCTCGGGCACACGGGACAGCAGGATTCGGCGTTCCAGCTCGGGGCTGGGAAAGTCGATGTGCAGGAAGAGGCAGCGACGTTTGAGCGCCTCGGACAGCTCGCGGGTGGCGTTGGAAGTCAGCACCACGAACGGCGCCCGCTCGGCGGTGATGGTGCCCAGCTCCGGCACCGTCACCGCAAAGTCGCTCAAAACCTCCAGCAGCAGGCCCTCGATCTCGATGTCGGCCTTGTCGGTCTCGTCGACCAGCAGCACGGTCGGCTCGGTGCGCCGGATCGCGGTCAGCAGCGGCCGCGACAGCAGGAACTCCTCGCTGAACACGTCGGTCTTGGTCTGGTCCCAGTCGCCCGAACCGGCCTGAATGCGCAGGATCTGCTTGGCGTGATTCCACTCATACAGGGCGCGGGCCTCGTCGACGCCCTCGTAGCACTGCAGGCGGACCAGGCCCGATCCGGTGGCCTGCGCGACGGCGCGGGCCAGCTCGGTCTTGCCGACCCCGGCCGGACCTTCGACCAGCAACGGCTTGCCCAGCCGGTCAGCCAGGAATACTGCGGTCGCGGTGGCGGTGTCGGGCAGGTAGCCGGTTTCGGCCAGCCGACGGCCGACGTCGTCGATGTCGGCGAAAAGGGGCACGGGCCGGGCGGGAACGGTCACGGGGATTCTCCTAGGGGACACGGGTGTGGCCGTCTCCCCAGACGATCCACTTGGTCGAGGTCAATTCCGGCAGCCCCATCGGGCCGCGGGCGTGCAGCTTCTGCGTGGAGATGCCGATCTCGGCGCCGAAACCGAACTGCTCGCCGTCGGTGAACGCCGTCGACGCGTTCACCATCACCGCGGCGGCGTCGACCCGTTCGGTAAACCGGTGTGCCGCAGCCATATTCGTGGTGACGATCGATTCGGTGTGTCCGGTGCCGTATTCGTTGATGTGGTCGATCGCGGCGTCGACGCCGTCGACCACCGCCACCGCGATATCCATCGAGAGGAATTCGCGGCGCAGCTCGTCGTCGGAGGCGTCGAGGTGCACGGTGACCCCGGCGTCTTGCAGCGCCCCGACCAGCCGGGGCAGGGCCTGGCCGGCGATCGCCGTGTCGACCAACAGCGTCTCGGCGGCGTTGCACACGCTGGGCCGCCGCGTCTTGGAGTTCAGCAGCACCCGCTCGGCCATCTCCAGGTCGGCGGCGCCGTCGACGTAGACGTGGCAGTTGCCGACACCGGTTTCGATGGTCGGCACCTGCGCGTCGCGCACCACGGCGTCGATCAGGCCGGCTCCCCCGCGCGGGATCACCACGTCGACCAGCCCGCGGGCCTGGATCAGGTGGGTGACGGTCGAGCGGTCCGAGCTGTCGAGCAGCTGGACCGCGTCGGCCGGCAGGTCCTCGGTGCGGAGCGCAGCACGGAGCACGTCGACCAGCGCGGCGTTGGATTTGGCGGCCGACGAGCTGCCACGCAGCAGTGCGGCGTTGCCGGATTTGAGCGCCAAACCGAACGCGTCGACGGTGACGTTGGGCCGGCCCTCGTAAACCATGCCGACCACGCCCAGCGGGACCCGCTGCTGGCGCAGCTGCAGCCCGTTGGGCAGGGTGTAGCCGCGCAAGATTTCCCCGACCGGGTCGGGCAGCCCGGCGACCTGGCGTAACCCGTCGGCGATGCCGTCGATGCGTTGCGGGTTCAGCGCGAGCCGGTCGAGCATGGCCTCCGGCGTGCCTGCGGCCCGGGCGGCGTTCAGGTCGTCGGCGTTTGCCCCGACAATCTGGTCGACGTGGGCCACCACTGCGTCGGCTGCGGCGCGCAGCGCGTGATCCTTGGCGACCGTCGGCAGCGTGGCCAGCGCCCGCGCGGCGACGCGTGCCCGGCGGGCGGCGTCGTGGACCTCTTGGCGCAGGTCGGGCCGCGGCGGTGCGTGCACACTCATCAGATCAGGGTATCGGGCGTCGAGGAACTGCGACGACACGGCTACCCGCGACGTGCGACGGGCCAACTCGTTGTGTAACCAGATGCGACTCCATAACGTCGGCGCAATGACGGCACGGATTTGCGTGGTGGGCAGCGTGAACATGGACACCGTCTTCGACGTCGAGGCGTTGCCGCGCCCAGGTGAAACAGTGCTGGCGACATCGGTTCGCACCACGCCCGGCGGTAAAGGCGCCAATCAGGCAGTGGCCGCGGCCCGCGCGGGTGCGCGGGTGCAGTTCGTCGGTGCGGTCGGTGACGATGCGGCGGCCGAGCGCCTGCGCGCACACCTGGCCGCGAACGGAGTTGGCACCGAAGGGCTGATCGCCGTGGCCGGGCCCAGCGGGACGGCGGTCGTGATGGTGGATTCCGCCGGCGAGAACGCGATCGTCGTCGCAACGGGCGCCAACGGCCACGTGACGGTGGACTCGGATGCGGTCCGCACGATCGTCGCCGAGTGCGATGTGTTGTTGCTGCAGTTGGAGATTCCGGTTGCGACTGCGGCGGCGGCCGCCCGGCAAGCGCGCGCGGCCGGCGCGGTCGTCATGGTCAACGCCTCACCGGCGGGCCGCGACCCGCACGAGCTGGCCGAGCTCACCGACGTGCTGATCGTCAACGAAACCGAAGCCGAGCACTGGGTTTGGCCGGTGGAACATCGGGTGATCACCCGCGGCGCCGCCGGCGCAACCTATACGGGCCCCGGGGAGAGCTTTGCGGTTCCGGCGCCGACGGTTAAGGCGGTCGACACCGCCGGCGCAGGCGATGTGTTCGCCGGTGTGCTGGCCGCCGGATGGCTGACCGGTCGCGACTACGCGTTGCGGCGGGCCTGCGCGGCCGGTGCGCTGGCGACGCTGGTGCCCGGCGCCGGGGACTGCGCTCCGCTGAGCAAGGCCATCGACGATGCCGCCGTCGGCGCCTGAGTTATCGTCCTGTGATGCCGAGCGCAGACAGCAGTCCACGCCCGCCCGAGGGCGATTGGTTGGGAACCAAGTTCCTGAAATTCACCCGCGAGGGCCCGTTCGCGATCGTCACGCTGGACCGGCCGCAGGCGCGCAACGCCATGACGCCGGCGATGTACTTCGGCATCCGCTACGCGGTCAGCCGGGTCAACGCCGACGCCGATTTGGCGGGGCTGATCATCACCGGCAGCGGTGATGTGTTTGCGCCCGGCGGCGATCTTGGCGGCGGGGGCGACGACAACTGGATGCAGTGGGGCTCGGCGCTGTCGCTGGATGTGACACCGTTTGACACGCTGCGCAAGTCGGCCAAGCCGGTGGTGTCCGCGGTCAACGGCCTGTGCCAGGGCGGCGGGTTGCAGATCGCGATGTGCAGCGACGTCGCGGTGGTCAGCGACCGCGCGACGTTCCGGGTGCCGGAGTTGTACCGCGGTATCGCCGACACCTACTACAGCCAGATGCTGGCGCGCATCGTCGGGCCGGTCCGCACCCGCGACCTGATGTTCACCGGGCGCACCCTGACCGCGGCGGAGGCCGTCGAGTGGGGCATGGTTGCGCGGATGGTTGCCCATGACGAGCTGATGGACGCCGCGCGCGACGTGCTGGCCCGGTGTTGTCGCACCGCGCCCGGCGCGCGACGGGTCGTCAAAGCAAGCCTGGACAACTACCTCGGGCTCTACGACCGGATCGGCATGGAGGCCAGCATCGAAGGGCCGGAGGCCGTCGAAGGCTTCCTTGCATTCAGCGAACGACGATCGCCGAACTGGGTACATCCCGATCTGCGGGTCGACGGCCGGTTGTGACCATGGCGTCCAGCGTCGAGTTGTTGTGGTGAAACGGCACGATCTCCCTCAACAACCCCACACTCGACGCAAAGGCCCTCACTCCTCGGGGATGTCGCGCTCGATCTCCTCGAGCCAGGCGCGCGCCGACATGTCCGACGGTGCTCGCCAGTCCCCGCGCGGGGACAGCGAACCGCCGTGCGACACCTTGGGCCCGTTGGGCAGTGCCGAACGCTTGAACTGGCTGAACGAGTAGAACCGCTGCACAAAAACATGCAGCCAGTGCCGAATCTCGCTCAACGAGTACGACGGCCGCTTGTCTTCCGGGAAGCCGGGCGGCCAGCTTCCACGGTCGGGATCGCTCCACGCGTGCCACGCCAAAAACGCGATCTTCGACGGGCGGAAGCCGAAGCGCAACACCTGAAACAGCGAAAAGTCTTGCAGCACATACGGTCCGACCTTGGCCTCGCTGCTCTGGATCTCCTCGTCCTCGCCGGCGGGCACCAGTTCCGGGGTGATTTCGGTGTCCAGCACCGACTGCAGCGTGTCGCACACCTCCTCGTCGAACTGTCCCGACGAAATCACCCAGCGAATCAGATGCTGGATCAGCGTTTTCGGTACCCCGCTGTTGATGTTGTAGTGCGACATCTGGTCGCCCACACCGTAGGTTGACCAGCCCAGCGCCAGCTCGGACAGATCCCCGGTGCCCAGCACGATGCCGCCCCGCTGATTGGCCAGCCGGAACAGATAGTCGGTGCGCAGGCCCGCCTGGACGTTCTCGAACGTGACGTCGTAGACCTCTTCGCCGCGCGCGAACGGGTGATCCATATTGGTGAGCATCAGCTTGGCCGTGTCGCTGATGTCGATCTCTTCGAACGTGACGCCCAGCGCCCGCGACAGCCTGACCGCGTTTTTCTTGGTGCGATCGCCGGTGGCGAATCCCGGCAACGTGAACGCCAGAATGTCGCTGCGGGGCCGGTTTTCCCGATCCATCGCCCGGGCGGCGACGATGAGCGCGTGCGTCGAGTCCAGCCCGCCGGAAATGCCGATGACGATCTTCGGGTAGTCCAGGGCGCGCAGCCGCTGCTCGAGCCCGGCAACCTGGATGTTGTAGGCCTCGTAGCAATCCTGTTCCAGCCGGTTCGCATCGGACGGCACAAACGGGAACCGCTGGGTCTCCCGCAGCAGGCCGATGTCGCCGCCCGGTGGATCCAGCCGAAACTCGATGCGGCGGAACGACGCTGCCAGTTCACGATGGTGGCGACGGTTGTCGTCGAACGTACCCATCCGCAGCCGCTCGGAGCGCAGCAATTCGAGGTCGACGTCGGCAACTGAGCGTCGTTCGCCTTTGGGGAAGCGTTCCGACGTGGCGAGCAGTACCCCGTTCTCCCAGATCATCGTCTGGCCGTCCCAGGCCAGGTCGGTGGTCGACTCCCCTTCCCCGGCGGCGGCGTAGACGTAGGCGGCCAGGCAGCGCGCCGACGCCGAGCGTGCCAGCAGGCAGCGGTCTCCGGCGCGACCGATCGTGATCGGGCTGCCGGACAGGTTGGCCAACACCGTCGCACCGGCCAGCGCCGCCTCCGCGCTCGGCGGGATCGGCACGAACATGTCCTCGCAGATTTCGACGTGCAACACGAAATCGGGCAGATCGGACGCGGAGAACAGTAAGTCGGGCCCGAACGGGGCTGCCACGTCGCCGATCCGGATGGTGCCGTTCTCGCCGTCTCCCGGTGCGATCTGGCGGCGTTCGTAGAACTCGCGGTAGGTCGGCAGGTACGACTTGGGCGCCACCCCGAGAATCGCGCCGCGATGGATGACGACGGCGGTGTTGTAGATGCGGTGCTGGCGGCGCAGCGGCGCGCCGACCACCAGGACCGGCAGCAGATCCGTGGAGGCCACGACGATGTCGAGCACCGCATCCTCGACGGCATCGAGGAGGACGTCCTGCAGCAGGATGTCCTCGATCGAGTAACCGGACAGCGCCAATTCGGGGAAAACGGCCAGGCCGACGCCGTCGTCGTGGCATTCCCGGGCGATCCGAAGGACCGAGGCGGCGTTGGCCGCCGGGTCGCCGATCGTGGTGTGCTGCGTGCAGGCGGCGACGCGGATAAAGCCCTGGCTGTAGGCGTTGTAGAAGTCCATCGTCCCCTCATTGTCGCCCGGCCGGTGTCAATAGTTGCCCATCGGGTATCAACTGATCATGAGCGACACCGCTGTGCTGGTCGTCGACATGCTGAACGGGTATCAGCATTCCGACGCCGAACTACTGATACCCAATGTCGAAGACATCATCGATCCGCTGGCCGATCTGGTCCGCCGGGCGCGTGAGCGCGACGACGTCGACCTGGTGTACGTCAACGACAACTACGGCGATTTCACCGCCGAGTTCTCCGACATCGTCGCGTCGGCGCTCGACGGCGCGCGTCCGGATCTGGTGCGCCCGATCGTGCCGGCCGAGGGCAGCCGTCAGGTGACCAAGGTGCGCCACAGTGTGTTCTATGCGACCCCGGTGGCGTATCTGCTGGGCCGTCTGGACACCAAACGGTTGATTTTGACCGGGCAGGTCACCGAGCAGTGCATCCTCTACAGCGCGCTGGACGCCTATGTGCGCCACTTTCCGGTCGTGGTGCCGCGCGATGCGGTCGCCCACATCGACGCCGAGTTGGGCGCGGCGGCGCTGAAGATGATGGAGACCAACATGGAAGCCGAGCTGACGACGGCGGCGGACTGTCTGGACTGAAGTGCGCGAGCGTGCGCAAACCCGGGAATTGTCCGCACGCCACTTGCGACACCCCACGCTCGCGTCGGGTGGTTAGGCTCGGACGGGTGGAATCCCCTGAGCTGGTTGCCGCGCTGGCCGGTCGCCGGGTGGCGGTGCTGACCGGCGCCGGAATCTCCACCGATTCGGGCATCCCCGACTACCGCGGGCCGGATTCGCCGCCCAGCAATCCCATGACAATCCGCCAGTTCACCTCCGATCCGGTGTTCCGGCAACGGTATTGGGCCCGCAATCATGTCGGTTGGCGGCACATGGACGACACGCTGCCCAACGCCGGGCATCGCGCCCTGGCCACGCTCGAGGAGGCCGGCGTGGTGACCGGCGTGATCACCCAGAACGTCGACCTGCTGCACACCAAGGCCGGCAGCCGGACGGTGGTCGATCTGCACGGAAGCTACGCGCAGGTGGCGTGTTTGCGGTGTGGGCTGACGATGTCGCGGGCCGCGCTGGCCGAGCAGTTGGAGGCTTTGAATCCAGGCTTTATCGAGCGAGCGGAGGCCGTCGGCGGGCTGGCGGTGGCTCCCGACGCCGACGCCGTCGTCGCGGACACCGCTTCGTTCCGCTACCTGGACTGCCCGTCATGCGGCGGGATGCTCAAGCCCGACATCGTCTACTTCGGCGAAAATGTGCCCAAAGACCGTGTTGCCCAAGCCTATTCGCTGGTCGACGGCGCTGAGGCGCTGCTGGTGGCGGGGTCGTCGCTGACGGTGTTCTCCGGCTACCGGTTTATCCGGCATGCCGCGGCGCGCGGCATGCCGATCGCGATCATCAACCGCGGCCCCACCCGCGGCGACGATTTGGCCACCGTCAAGGTCGACGGCGGCTGCTCGGAGTTGCTGACACTGCTGGCCGACGGGCTCACCGCCGCGAATTCGGCGCGATAATCAGCGCTAAGCGCAGACAATCGCGCCGAACTCACCAGCTGCATGGCATCTTGCGGATGCCGTGAATGAAGCTGCCCGCCAGGTATTCCGGATCGCCGGCCTCGATATCGGGTAGCTGCCGGAGCAACTCACCGAAGATGGCGCGCAGCTGCGCCCGGGCCACATGTGTCCCTAGGCAGTAATGCTGTCCGCCGCCGCCGAAACCGATGTGCGGGTTGGGGTCTCGGCTCAGGTCGAAGCGGTGCGGTTGTTCGAACACCCGGTCGTCCCGATTGCCGGACGCATAGAACATCGCCACCTTCTCGCCGGCACGAATAGTCTGGCCCCCCAGCTCGTAATCGGTTGCGGCCGTGCGCCGGAAGTTCATCACCGGCGAAGCCCACCGGATGAACTCCTCGACCGCCGTCCCGATGCGTTTGTCGAAATCCTCCCGAAGCCAGGCTCGTTGGTCCGGGAAGTCGGTGAGCGCCTTGAGGGCGTGGCTGGTGGTTTGGCGGGTGGTGTCGTTGCCGGCCACGGCGAGCAACACAAAGTACGCGGCCACGTCGGCGTCGGTCAACCGATCGCCGTCGACTTCGGCGTTGACCAGGCTGCTGAACAGGTCGTCGCCGGGATGCGCGCGTCGCTCTGCGGCCAGCCTGCCGGCGACCTGGTGCAGATACATCACGTTTTCGAACATGACCTCCAACGGGTTGCGACCGCCGAGAAAGACCGGGTCGGTTGTCGACACCAGGGCGTCGGCGGCTTGTGCGACGCGCTCGCGCTCGGCATCCGGAATGCCGACCATGTCCGACAACGTGCGCAGTGGCAGTTCCTTGGCGCAGTGCTCGACGAAATCGGCGCCGCTGCCGGCGGCGCGAAGTTCCTCGACGATGGTTTTCGCGTTCGCCTTGATCGAGTCCTCGATCCGCCGGACCTGCCGGGGGGTGAACGCGGCCGTAGCGAGCTTGCGCAGCATGGTATGCCTCGGCGGGTCCATGGCCAGGAAGGACTGAGTCGATTCGAGCACTTCCTCGGGATAGTTCTCGAACATCACGCCTTTGCCGGACAGGAACACGTCGTTGGTGCGGCTCACCGTGACGATGTCGGCGTGGCGGGTGATCGCCCAAAAACCGGAGTCGTCGGGATCGTTCAGCATGGCGTCTTCGACCGGTGGGTGCCAGCTGACCGGTCGTTCGGCTCGCAGCACGGCAAACGAGCGTTCCCGCTCCGCGGCAGTGGTGGACCAGAACGCGCGCGAGGACAAGTCGATCGGGTCGTAACGGCGGGCAGTCATAGCGGCGACGCTAAGCCTAGACATAGTGTCTAGTCAAGATGTCAGCTATTCTTTGATGCATGCCCTCGGTAACCCGCAAGCCGCAGGCCAAGCGGCAGGAGCGGCGCGAGCAGATCGAGCGGCGATTGCTCGACGCCACGGAGCGGCTGATGCGCGACGGCGCGAGCTTCACCGAACTGTCCGTGGACCGGCTGGCCACCGAGGCCGGTATGTCACGCGCCAGCTTCTACGTCTACTTCGAGGACAAGGGCGATCTGGTGCGCCGGCTCGCCGGCCAGGTCTTCGGTGATCTCGCCGACGCCGCCGAACGCTGGTGGGGCACGGCGTCCCGGCGCAATCCCGACGATGTCCGTGCCGCGATCACCGGCATCATCGCCAACTATCGGCGTCACCAACCGCTCCTGGTCGCGTTGAACGAAATGGCCGGTTACGACGCATTGGTCGGCGCGGCTTATCGCGATCAATTGGACTGGATTTCGGGGCGGGTGACCCGGGTCATCGAGGATGGCCAGGCCGACGGCTCCATCCGGCACACGCTGCCGGCGGCCACTACCGCCAAGGCGCTGACCTGGATGGTCGAGCGGACCTGTCAGCAGAACCTTCCGGGTTCACCGCCCGACTATGACGCCGAGTTGGCGCAGGCGCTCACCGAAATCGTCTGGAGCGCCTTATATCTGGAGCCCGTTCGGTAGCGCGAGCAGACACAGAATCGCACGTTCGGGCGCCGGATCGTGCGATTCTGCGTCTGCTCGGACGCTAGAAGGCGACCAGGTCGTCGGCGTGCACGGCTGGCCGACGCAGTTCGGCGGGCAGCTCGGACGTCGAGCGTCCCATCATCGTGGCCAGCTCGGCGGCGTCGTAGGCGACGAC
>Ga0070737_10005713_pt1 | contig 11744 bp, 10 predicted proteins | sample Coa_R1_10_FD_66438 | JGI IMG/M metagenome (GOLD analysis project Ga0070737, IMG submission 66438) | Surface soil microbial communities from Centralia Pennsylvania, which are recovering from an underground coalmine fire - Coalmine... | ecosystem: Environmental > Terrestrial > Soil > Unclassified... | reverse complement strand
TCCCAGGCCAAGTGGGAGCAATATCAACGCGACATCGGGAAGACGGAGACCGAGCTTCGCGACAGCTTCCGCCCGGAGGCGGAGCGGCGGGTGAAGACCTCGCTGCTGCTGGGGGCCATCGCGCGCGCGGAGGGAATCGAAGCGACCCGGGATGACATCGAGCGCGCCCTCGAGCAGCTTGCCGCCCAATACCGCCAACCCAAAGAGCGGATGCTCGAGCTGCTCGCGCCGAATCTGAGCTCGCTGGGAGCCGACATCATCCGCACGAAGACGATGGATATGCTCCTGGATGCAGCGCAGCCGGCTCCGGCAACCCCGGAGGCGACGGCGTAGTCTGTAGGGGCGTCAAGCTACAGGAGATTTGATGGGTCACCTTGTCCCGATGGTCGTCGAGCAGACGGCGCGCGGTGAACGTGCGTTCGATATCTATTCGCGTCTGCTCAAAGAGCGAATCGTCTTCATCGGCGGACCGATCGATGACGGTCTCGCGAATCTGATCATCGCGCAGCTGCTCTTTCTCGAAAAGGAAGACCCGGACAAAGACATCGACATGTACATCAACAGTCCGGGCGGCAGCGTGACGGCTGGTCTTGCCGTCTACGACACGATGCAGGTCATCCGTCCGGACGTCGCCACCATCTGCGCCGGGATGGCCGCGTCGATGGCATCGATCCTCTTGACGGGCGGAGCCGCCGGCAAGCGGTTCGCGCTCCCCTTTGCCAAGATTCTCATCCATCAGCCGTGGGTGTCGCAAGTGGGGGGGCAAGCGACGGACATAGAAATCCATGCCCGCGACCTCATTGCGACGCGGCGAACGCTGGCGGGCATCTATGAGACGCACACGAAGAAGCCGACTGACCAAATCCTCAAGGATATCGAGCGCGACTACTACATGACCGCACAAGAGGCCGTCGACTACGGTCTCGTCGACGCGATCATCAAGAAAGAATCGCGGACCGTAACCCCGAGCAGCTCCCCGCTAACGTAGGTACGCAATGTTTCGTTTCGGCGACGAAAAAGGCCAACTGAAGTGCAGCTTCTGCGGTAAATCGCAGGAGCAGGTTCGGAAGTTGATCGCGGGGCCGGGCGTTTATATTTGCGACGAGTGCATCGAGCTTTGCAACGAGATCATCGAGGAAGAGCTCTACAAAAACGTCGATGAGAACCTGCGGCTGCGGAACATTCCCAAGCCGAAAGAAATCAACCACATTCTCAATCAGTACGTCATCGGCCAGGAGCGCGCGAAGAAGTCTCTCGCGGTTGCGGTCTACAATCACTACAAACGCGTCAATGCAGGTGGATCCAGCGACGACGTCGAGCTTCAAAAATCGAACATCCTGCTGGTCGGCCCGACCGGCTCGGGCAAGACGTACCTGGCACAGACGCTCGCAAAGATATTGGACGTGCCGCTCGCCATGGCGGACGCCACGTCGCTCACCGAAGCGGGTTACGTCGGCGAAGACGTCGAGAACATTCTTCTCAAGCTGATCCAAGCCGCCGACTACGACGTCAAGCGCGCCGAGAAGGGCATCGTCTACATCGACGAGATCGACAAGATCGCGCGCAAGAGCGAAAACCCGTCCATCACGCGCGACGTCTCCGGCGAAGGCGTGCAGCAAGCGCTGCTCAAGATCCTCGAGGGCACGACGGCCAACGTTCCGCCGCAAGGCGGCCGCAAGCACCCCCATCAGGAATTCATTCAGATCGACACGACCAACGTGCTGTTCATCTGCGGCGGCGCGTTCGACGGCCTCGAGAAGATCATCGAGTCACGCGTCGCGAGCAACGCGCTCGGTTTTCGTTCGAACCCCGAATCGAAGCGCAGCGACTCGCGCACGGGGCGCCTGCTGCAGCAGCTCATGCCGGAGGACTTGCTGAAGTTCGGGCTCATCCCCGAATTCATCGGGCGACTCCCCATCGTCGTGACGCTCGACGCGCTGGACGAGCTGGCCCTTCGCCGAATATTGGTTGAGCCGCGGAACGCACTGGTCCGACAATTCCAGAAGATTCTGGGCATGGACGGTGTGGAGCTGACGTTCACGAAGGACGCGCTCGTCGCGATTGCCATCAAGGCACAGAGCCGCAAGACGGGGGCACGTGGTTTGCGGTCGATTCTGGAAGAAGTGATGCTCGACGTGATGTACGACCTGCCGTCGCTGCAAGGCGTCAAGAAGTGCGTCATCACGAAGGACGTGATCGAGAAGCGGGAGCAGCCGACGCTGGTCTACGCGGAGCGGCCGAAGGACCAGAGCGCCTAGCGGCGCAAACCCTGCCAACCCCGTGGTGGACTTTGCAATTCGGCGTGGTTTTGCCGGGACGATCGGCAACACGCCTCACATCGTCTTGCAGAGGCTCTCGCAGTCGATCGGCCGGACGATCGTCGGCAAAGCCGAGTTTCTCAATCCGGGCGGCTCCGTGAAGGATCGGGCCGCGCTCGGAATCGTGGAGGCCGCCGAACGCGACGGGCGGCTGAAGCCGGGTGGAACCATCGTCGAGGGCACGGCCGGCAACACGGGCATCGCGCTCGCCCTGCTCGGCAACTCGCGCGGCTATCGCACGATCATCGTCATCCCCGACGACCAATCGGCCGAGAAGATCGCAATGCTGAAGACGTTCGGCGCGGACGTGCGCATCGTGAAGAGCGTGCCGTTCACGGACGAGCAGAACTACTATCATGTCGCGCGCCGCATCGCCGAGCAAACACCCAACGCCATTTGGTCCGACCAGTTCAACAACACGGCGAACCGCGCGGCGCACGAAGCCACGACGGGCCAGGAGATTTGGCATGCATTCGGGTCCTCTCTGAGCGCGTTCGTGACCGCGACGGGTACCGGCGGAACGCTCGGCGGCGTCGCCCGTGCGCTGAAGGCCCATGACCGAAAGATCAAAACGGCGGCGGCCGATCCGCTGGGCTCTGCGATTTACTCGTATGTGAAAACGGGCGAGCTGGTCGCCGAAGGTGATTCGGAAGTCGAAGGCATCGGCATCCGGCGCATCACGGAAAACTTCAAGGACACGCCCTTGGACGACGCAGTCCGCGTCGAAGACCGCGCGTGGATCGCAATGGCGCACTGGCTCTTGCGCAACGAAGGCTTGTACCTTGGCGGCTCCGCCGCGCTCAACGTCGTGGCTGCCGCGCGTTACGCCAAGACGCTGCCGAAAGACAGCATCGTCTGCACGATTTTGTGCGACGGCGGCGAGCGCTATCGCTCCAAGCTGTATGACGGCGCGTGGCTGGCGCAACAAGGCTTCGTGCCGGAGGCTGACGCGCTCGAATTATTATGACCGCTAACCTCGCGAAATCGTACGAGCCCGCGAACGTCGAGCCGCGCATCTACGCCGAATGGATGGCGCGCGGTGTTTTCCACGAAGTGCCGGATGCGGCGCGTCCGCCCTTCATCATCTCGATGCCGCCCCCGAACATCACCGGTCGCGCGCATTTGGGACACGCTTCGACCTATACGCCGATGGACGTTCTCACGCGTTATCACCGGATGCTCGGCGAGAATGCCGACTGGATTCCCGGTCAGGACCACGCCGCCATCGCCACGGAAGCCGTCCTGGTGCGAGAGCTCGCCAAAGAAGGTCTGACGCGGGAGGGACTCGGGCGCGAGCGCTATCTCGAGCGCGCGTGGCAGTGGCGCGAAAAATACGGCCACGAAATCTACGAAGCGTTTCGCGCGCTGGGCTTCGGCCCGGACTGGGCGCGCGACCGGTTTACGATGGATCCCGGTCTGTCGGCGGCCGTGACGCGCGTCTTCGTGCAGCTCTACCGGGAGGGTTTGATCTATCGCGGCGTGCGCCTCGTCAACTGGGACATCGGCTCGAAGTCGACGCTCTCCGACGCCGAAGTCGAAAACGAAGAACGCCCCGGGCACTTATGGCATCTTCGGTATCGTAGCGAGGACGGCAAAAAGGAAGTCGTCGTCGCGACCACGCGTCCGGAGACGATGCTCGGTGACACCGCGGTCGCGGTTCATCCCGAGGACGACCGCTATCGCGCGCTGATCGGCACTACGCTCGTGCTGCCGATCCTCGGCCGCCGCATTCCCGTAATCGCCGACGCTGCAGTCGAGCGCGAGTTCGGTACCGGCGCGGTCAAGGTAACGCCGGCCCACGACCTCACCGACTACGAGATCGGGCTGCGGCACAACCTGCCGATGCCGTCAGTGATCGGCTTCGACGGCAAAATGACCGAAGAAGCCGGTCCGTTCAGAGGATTGGACCGCGTTGCGGCCCGCGACGCCGTGGTCGAACGGCTGCAGCGCGAGGGGGCGATCGTCCGCGTCGAAGAGCACGTCGTCAACTTGCCGATCAGCTCGCGTTCCGGCGAGATCGTCGAGCCATTGCTCTCGCTGCAGTGGTTCTGCCGGATGGAAGGCTTGGCGAAGCCGGCGCTCGAGGCCTACCGGGACGGGCGCATTCGTTTCGCTCCGGAGCGTTTCGGCCGCACGTACGAGCAGTGGCTGGAGAACATCCGTGACTGGAACCTCTCCCGCCAAATTTGGTGGGGACATCAACTGCCGGTTTGGTACACTCCGGACGAGCACGTCATCGTCGCGGAGACGGAGGAAGAAGCCAAACGGATCGGTCTCCAGACCTACGGGACCGACGACATCCGGCGCGATCCCGACACGTTGGATACGTGGTTCTCGAGCGGCTTGTGGCCCTTCTCGATTCTCGGTTGGCCCCAGCAGACGCCGGAGCTGAACCACTGGTATCCCAATCAGGTCATGATCACGAGCCGCGAGATCATTTTTCTGTGGGTGGCGCGGATGGTGATGCTGGGAATGCATTTTGCCGGCGGCATCCCGTTCCGCACGGTGTTCATCACCCCGCTCGTGTTCGACATACACGGCCGAAAGATGAGCAAGAGCCTGGGCAACGTCATCGATCCGATGGATCTCATCGCACGTTACGGCGCGGACGGCACGCGTTTCGGAATCGTTCGCCAAATGCGGCTGGAATCGCAAGAGCTGCGGTTGGACGAGCGTTACTGCGACGAAGCGCGGCGATTTGCCAACAAGCTGTGGAACGCGTTGCGCTACATTCGTTCCCTGCCGGAGGGCTTACCGCCGGCGGGCACGTTGCCGGCCAATTCGGAGCTGCGGCTCGCCGATCGATGGATTCTGACGCGCCTGGCGCAGACGATTCGCGACGTCACGAACGCGCTCGACGGATTTCACTTCGGGATTGCCGCCGATCGCATCATCGAGTTCGGATGGTACGAGTTCTGCGACTGGTATTTGGAATCCACGAAACTCGGCGGCTCGACGCGGGCGGCAGTCTTGTCCTATGCGCTCAATGCGCTCGTGCGCTTGCTGCACCCGATCGCACCGTTCGTCGCGGAAGAGATATGGCAGGCGCTCCCGCACGATGGCGATACGATCGTCACCGCCTCGTGGCCGGATGCGGAGGAGATCTCGCCCGACAACGATGCCGCGGCCACGTACGAAACGCTGCGTGCTACGGTCGAACGCTTGCGCAACGCGCGTCATGCCTTCGGCCTCGTCGACCGGCAGAAGCTCGATTTGCGGGTTCCCGCGCGCTTGGCGTCCGCAGAGGACGTCACTGCGCTCCTGGCGCTGCATGCCGGTGCGGAAATAACGCTTGATGCCGGCGGCGACGGCACCGCGAGCTTCGACGACGCGATGGCCGCCGTACGGGTGCAGGCGCCGGTGGATCAGTTGCGCGAGCGGTACGCAAAGGAGGTTGCGCGCTTGCGCGCCGAGGTCGAGCGCGGCGAGCGAAAATTGGCGTCCGAAGGATTCGTCGCGCGCGCCCCGGCCGACGTCGTCGCGCGCGAACGGGAGAAGCTCGAAACGTATCGCCGCGATTTGGAGCGGACCCAGCGCCTTCTGGTCGAAGTCCAGCGCTGATGTCCGTACGTGCACCCGCGGCGCGCCGTCGCACGCTCATGAATGCCGAAGAAATCGAGCGCGCGATCGCCCGCATGGCCCATCAAATGGTCGAGCCGGAAGACGCGCAGTCGGGGCTGATTCTCATCGGCATCCGGCGCGGCGGAGAGAGCCTCGCGCGGCGCCTGGCCACGCGCGTGGCCGAGATTTCCGGCCTCGAGCCGGCGCTGGGCTTTCTGAACATCAACCTCTACCGCGACGACGACGTCACCCACGAGCTGCCCGAATCTGATATCCGGCAGGACGTCCGCGGCCGTACCGTCGTGATCGTGGACGACGTCCTCTATACCGGCCGCACGGTGCGCTCGGCGCTGGACGCGGTCACCGATCTCGGCCGCCCCAAGGCGATCCGCCTGGCCGTCCTGGTCGACCGGGGCCAGCGGGAGCTGCCGATCCAAGCTGATTACGTGGGACGCGTCATTCCGACCAGCCGGCGCGAGCGGGTCGATGTCCGCCTCGCCCCGCAACCTTCTCCGAGCGACGACGTGTCTGTCGCCGACTGGGAGCATGCGAATTAGGCGGAGCCTTCTCGACGTCGATGACCTCTCGCGCGAAGAAATCGAGCTGCTCATCCGGCGTTCCGCCGAATTTCGCGCGCACCCCCAGCAACGTTCGCTCCTAGCCGGCGTCCCGGTACTCAATCTCTTTTTCGAGGCGAGCACCCGCACAGCGACGTCGTTCACGCTTGCCGAGCAGCGCGTCGGGGCCGACGTGATCTCGTTTGCACCCGGCACCTCGAGCCTGGGAAAGGGCGAGACGATCGCGGACACCGCGATTACGCTGCGCGCCATCGGCGTTCGGGTCATCGTCGTCCGGCACGGCGAATCGGGCTTTGCGCGCCGGCTCGCGGAATCGTTCGACGGCCACGTCATCAACGCGGGTGACGGCACCCACGCTCATCCGACGCAAGCATTGCTCGACCTCGCCACGCTGCACGCCGAGTTCGGAAGATTCGAAGGGTTGCGCGTTGCGATCGTCGGCGACATCTTGCATTCGCGCGTGGCGCGCTCGAACATCGTCGGCATGTGCATGCTCGGCGTCGGCGTGACGCTCGTCGGCCCGTCAACCCTCCTTCCCGACGACTTCGCGCGCGAGAGCGTGCGGATCGATCGGGATTTCGACAACGTCTTGCCGCACGTCGACGCCGTCATGATGCTGCGGATTCAACGGGAACGCATCGCTGCATCGCTGCTGCCGGCGCTCGCGGACTACACGATCGGCTATCAACTCGGCGCCCAGCGTCTGCGCTTGCTGCGCGGCGACGCGATCATCTTGCACCCCGGACCTTACAATCGCGGCGTCGAGCTGACGGACGAGGCACTCGACGATCCGCGCTCGCGCTATGAGGCGCAGGTCAGCAACGGCGTTTACGTGCGTATGGCAACCCTCGATCTGCTCGTCAACGGGTCGGCGGTCCCGGCATGAGAGTCCTCATTCGCGGCGGTCGCGTCATCGATCCATCGCGCGGCCTGGACGCGGTGCGCGACGTTGCAATCGACGGTGGGATAATTCGGGCCATTTCGGAGCACGTCGAGGAACGCGGTCACGAGGTCGTTGAGGCCGCCAACTGCATCGTTGCTCCCGGCTTCATCGATATGCACGTGCATTTGCGCGAGCCGGGACAGACCCACAAGGAAACGATCGGGACCGGTACCGCCGCGGCCGTCGCAGGCGGGTTCAGCGCGGTCGCCTGTATGCCGAACACATCCCCGGCAATCGATAGCCCGGCGATCATCGCGGAAATTGCGCAGCGCGCGGACGCCGCGGGCTTGGCGCGCGTATATCCCATCGGCACGATTACCAAGGCGCGCGAGGGCACGGAGATCGCGCCCTATCACCAGCTTGCGGCTGCCGGGGCCGTCGCGTATAGCGATGACGGCTCGACGGTGCGGAGCGCGCGGGTTCTGCGAAACGCCGCCCTGTACGCTCGGGACGTCCGTGGACCGTTCATCTCTCATGCGGTCGATGAGGATCTGCACGGCGATGCCGTCATGAACGAAAGCCCGCATTCCGCGAAGCTGGGGCTCTCCGGAAGCCCGAAGCTCGCCGAAGACGTCATCGTGGCTCGCGACGTCTTGATCGCGGGCGACACGGGTAAGCCGTGGCACATCGCTCACGTGTCCACGGCGACGTCACTGGACATCATCCGCTGGGCGCGAGCGCGCGGCACGAGGGTAACGTGCGAGGTTACGCCGCATCACTTGCTGCTCCACGACGACCTCTTCGTCGATTATCACGCGCGCGCAAAGGTTGCGCCGCCGCTGCGCGGAGCAGCCGACTCGTCTGCGCTTCGCAACGCCGTGCGCGACGGCACGGTCGATGCGCTCGCAAGCGACCACGCTCCCCACACGGCGGAAGAGAAGAGCCAACTGCTGTCCGCCGCCCCGGTTGGTTTCTCGGGTCTCGAAATAGCCGTAGGAGCCTACGCCAGGGCGCTGCCGGATTTGCCGCTCGATCGGTTCATCGCATTGCTGTCCACGAATCCCGCGCGCATCCTCGACGTCGAAGGCGGGACGCTTGCCGTCGGGTCGCGTGCGGACGTAACCATCTTCGCGGAACGCCCGTGGACCGTGGACTCGCGGCGCTTTTATTCGAAGGGGAAGAATACGCCCTTCGACGGCGTCCGCTTCGAACGGCGCGTCGTCGCGACGCTGGTCGGCGGACGTCTTGCATATCACGTCGATCGCGGCGTGATCGAGCCGCTGGCGTACGCATGAGAGCGTCATTGCTCCTGGCCGACGGGGCCCGCTACGATGGTGAGGGATTGTCGACGCAAGGCATCGCGCTCGGCGAAGCCGTCTTCTACACCGGGATGACGGGCTACGAAGAGGCGCTGACGGATCCATCGTACGCAGGCCAGATATTGACGTTTACCTTTCCGATGATCGGAAACTACGGCATTTCCGGCGAGGCAATGCAGCACAACCGCGTTTGCGTCGCCGGAGCGGTCATCAAGCGTCTGGCCGCGCGTCCGTCGCATTACTCGAGTCACAGCGATTTGGGTTCATGGCTCGACGCTCAGGGAATTCCGACCGTCCTCGGCATCGATACGCGGGCCCTCGTAATCGCGCTGCGCGAGCATGGAACGATTCCAGCCGCTTTGGCCGCCGGCGACACGGCGCTGGCGCAGGCCGACGCCGCTCTCGCCGATTACGCGCGGCGCAGCACCACGGTCGGGCTGGTCGCTTCGGTCGCCGCGGAAGACGATTACGCGCCGCAAAACGGCAGCGGACCGCGAATCGTCGTGCTCGATTGCGGCGTGAAGCGCGCGATCCTGCAGCAGCTGGCGGGCCTGGGTGCGCACGTCGAGGTCCTGCCGTATTCCGCTTCCGCGGACGAGATCAGAGAACTCGGCCCGGAAGCGCTTGTGATCTCACCCGGCCCGGGAGATCCTGCCGACCTCAAAGCCACGATTGAAACGCTGCGCGATCTGCTTGGATCGCTGCCGATGTTCGGCGTTTGCCTCGGGCACCAGCTGCTCGCGCTGGCTTGCGGCGCAACGACCTTCAAGCTTCCGTACGGGCACCGCGGAGGAAACCAACCCGTCAAAGACCTTCGCAGCGGCGGGGTGATCATCACCGCGCACAATCACGGCTACGCGGTCGACGGTTCCTCGCTGCCCGGGGATTTGGAATCGACGATGATCAATCTCAACGATGGAACCAATGAGGGGTTCCGTCACCGCCGCTTACCGATCGTCGGCGTGCAGTTCCATCCCGAAGCGGCACCCGGACCGCTCGATGCTCGGCATCTTTTTGCCGACTGGTACTCGGGAATTCACAGCCGCGTTTAAAAGACTTGCCGCCACGGCCCTCTTTGCCGTCACGTGCGTTGCAAACGCGCGCGCGCAGAGCTTGCCGGAACTCACGATCACGGCTCTTTCGATCACGTCACAGCGAACGAGCGTTCCCGAGGGAGAAGCTTTTCATGTGACGATCCACGTGCATGCTACGCAGCACGACGCCGACCTATCGTCCTTGATCTTGCCGGACATGCGGAACCTCACGATACTCGGGGACGAGAAGCACACTACGCCGATTCCCAAAGACGGCACGGACTATCTCGAAGTGCTGACCGTCGCCGGCGTGGCTCCCGGCACCGCAACGATTTCCCCCGCCTACATCGACGCGCGCGATCCGTCTCGCGGCGGGAAGCCGTTTCGCTTCTCTTCGAACTCCGTTCGTATCACGATTCTGCCCCAATCGTCCGGCAGCGAGCCGAGCTGGGAGGACGCCACGAAACGCGCGCTCCGGATCGGCGCCGGCGCGCTCATCGGCGCTGTCGCGATCGTCGTCTTGGGCTTGGTGCTGCGTGCCGTCGGACGCGCGCGCCGCAGAACGTACGTCACGCTACCTCCCGCGCGGCCGGTCGCCGCGCGTCCGCCGCCGCGTGCACCGGACCAAGAGCTCGACGGCATACGCCAAGCTGCGGCGCACCTTTCCGTCGAGCGCAGCCGCGCGCGTGCGGCCGACGTGCGAAGCGCGCTCTTCGCGTACGCCGGCGCGCGCAGCGATGAAACGCTTGCGTCGCTGCTGGAACGGATTCCGCCGGAGAGAACGGCCCTTCGCGCCGCGCTGCGAGCTGCGGAGCGCGCGACGTTCGTCGACGAACCTCACCTGCAGGGAGCGCTCGAAGACCTGTTGGATGCGGTTCGGCACGTGATCGCAGCATGACCGTACGCCCCGGAGCCCTGCGCGCAGCCGTCGAGCAGACGATCGTCGGTCAGCGCGCCGTTGTGGACGGCATGCTCGTTGCGCTCATCGCGAACGGGCACGTGCTCCTCGAAGGGCCGCCGGGCGTCGCCAAGACGCTCGCCGCGCGCAGCTTGGCCAACGCCATCGGGGGGACGTTTCGGCGCATTCAGTTCACACCCGATCTCCTTCCGAGCGATATCGTCGGCACGCGCATCTTCGATCAGCGCAGCGGTGAATTCACAACGGTACGCGGTCCCGTCTTCGCCAATATCGTTCTGGCCGACGAGATCAATCGGTCGCCGGCAAAGGTGCAATCGGCGCTGCTCGAAGGCATGCAAGAGCGGCAAGCCACGATCGGGCCGCAGTCCTTCCCGTTTCCTAACCCCTTCATCGTGCTTGCCACGATGAATCCGCTCGACGATGACGGTACATATGCCTTGCCGCTGGCGCAACGCGACCGCTTCGCGCTCAACCTGTACGTCGACTATCCCTCACGGGAAGAAGAGCTTGCCATCCTCGAACGGTTTGGCGGGGGCGACGTGCCGCTGCAGCAGGACGCGGTAACGCTGGACGACGTGCGCGCGTGGCGCGACGAAGCGGAGGGCGTGCACCTCGAGCCGCGCTTGCGCGGCTACATCGTCGACATGATTCGCGCGACGCGAGAGCCGGACGGCGCGCGCGGACGGTACGTTGAACGCGGCGCCAGCCCACGCGCCGCCTTGATGCTGGCGCATCTCGCGAAAGCGCGCGCGGTGCTCGAAGGGCGGAACTACGTCTTGCCTGATGACATCCGCAGCCTCGCCGTCGCGACGCTGCGTCATCGTGTTGGATTCACGTACCGGGTCGCTAGCGAGCGTGTGAACGTCCAAGAGCTGCTCGAGTCGTTCATCGCGCAGGTGCCGGCACCGTGAGCTCTCCCATCCGTGCCGCGCTGCTCGCCGGCCGGCGACGGCCTGTCGTGCGCGGCGGAGCACGGCCGTATCCGCGGCGGGGCGATGGGCTCGAGATCGCCGAGCTCCGCGCGTATGTTGAAGGCGACGATCCCCGGCGCGTCGACTGGGCGGCAACGGCGCGGGCGGGGAGCTTACAGGTTCGGGTCCTCTTGGAAGAGCACGCGCTCTGCTTCGGTGCG
>Ga0070737_10005711_pt1 | contig 11748 bp, 7 predicted proteins | sample Coa_R1_10_FD_66438 | JGI IMG/M metagenome (GOLD analysis project Ga0070737, IMG submission 66438) | Surface soil microbial communities from Centralia Pennsylvania, which are recovering from an underground coalmine fire - Coalmine... | ecosystem: Environmental > Terrestrial > Soil > Unclassified ... | reverse complement strand
TCGCCGGCACTGCGCGCTACAAGCCGTGCTTGCGGGCTACCACGACAATGAGCCACCACCATGCAGAGGCGACCTGCATCTTGTCGACGGATCAGGGAGAAGACAATGTGCATTGAGTTCCAGGCCGAGCATTGCTACCATAACTCCGCTCTAAGCCTTTATCTTGGGAGGGCTTCCATGGCATCACCATCGCGGGCTGTCTTCTTCGGCTTGGTTGCAGCTGCCTTGCTTCTCTCTGCCTGTGGCCCCGGAACAGGATCTCACGGCCTGAAAGCCTGGTTCACCGATTCGCTGGTCAAGGTATTTCCGGAAGATCCAGTGGGAACAGGCCGAGTCGCCTCTTCCGAATTTACAGCGGCACGCAACCAGCACGTCAACATCCAAGTTTCGTTACGCTCAACGAGGTCTTTCTCTGCTGTTACAGCCCATCTGGAACCGCTGAGGGACACGAAAGGGCTGGAAATCCCCTCGTCCGCTGCAAGCATCCGGCAGGTTGGTTACGTAGTGGTCGGCTCCCATACGCCCGGTTCGCCGCCCGATGAACTCATTGGTACAGCGCCCGGATGGTATCCCGATCCCCTTCTTCCCCTCCCGGTTGACATGGAAGCAAACCGCACGCAATCCATCTGGGTTGAGATTCATGTGCCGGCTAACGCTTCGCCGGGCATTTACCGGAGTGCGGTCGATATTGCTGCCGGAAGACAAACGCTGGCGCATCTTCCCTTCCGGCTCACTGTCGTTGCGGCGTCGGTTCCTGAGAAGCGTTCACTCAACATCACGAACTGGTTCACGCTGGGAGACCAGCAGTCGCAGCAGTTTTTCGGTGTGCCGGCGTTTTCAGATGGGTGGTGGAGGCTGGTCGGCAATGTCGCCCACGTGTTTGCGGAGCACCGGCAGAATGTCGTCTTCACTCCGCTGATGGAGCTTGTGCAACCTGAAGTTAAGGGCGGCGCACTGCGCTACAATTTCAGCAACTTTGACCGCTGGGTGGAAACTTTCCAGGCGGCGGGAGCCATTGGATATATCGAGGGAAGCCATCTGTTGACTCGGCCGTACTATACCGCTCCGTTGGGAGTAGAAGTTTTTCAGATTGAAAGAGGCAAAGCAGTCACAAAGACTCTGCCGCCTGACTCGCCAGAAGTGCGTCGCTTTCTTGCCGGGTTTCTCACGGCGCTCGACAAGCATCTGGAAAGCAAAGGCTGGAAATCAATTTACCTTCAGCACGTGCTGGACGAAGCCCACGGGAATGAAATTCCATATTACGGCAGGATTGCCACACTGGTGAGGCGTTACTTGCCGGGCGTAAAAACCATCGATGCCATCGACGCCCAGCAAATCCCGGATGTTATCAGGGACGATTGTGACATCTGGGTTCCACAATTGGGGCGGTTCGACAATGCCGTGGACCTGTTGGAGCAGAGAATCAGGGGCGGCCACGAGGTCTGGTACTACACCTGCCTCTATCCACAGGGACGATATATCAACCGTCTCATGGATTTTCCGTTGATCAAGACGCGCCTGCTTCCCTGGCTTGCCTTCCGTTATAACTTCACGGGTTTTCTGCACTGGGGCGGCAACTACTGGACCCCCAAGCCCATGCTCGACACCCAGCCGGTGATCGACAACAACACAGAATTGCTTCCTTCCGGAGATGCGTTCATCTATTATCCCAATCGGCAGGCCATGACGTTTGACAGTTCAATCCGCATGGAGACATTCCTTGCCGGAATCGAGGATTACGAGTTGCTGCGCCGCCTCCAGAGTGAAAATCCTGCCGAGGCCGGCCGGTTGGCGAACAGGGCCATCACCTCTTTTACCGATTACGTTCGCAATCCGATTGCCTTCCGGCAAATCGAAGCACAACTCCTGACCTCCTCCTCAAAACCCTGATTGAGTGCGGGCTGGCAGAGAAGGTGCAGCCAGCGCGAAACTCACAGTGAGAATGCGCTAAGATAATCACAAGAATGCGAATTCTCCAATGCGAATCCCGATGAAAAACTGCGCCATTGTTCACCGCCAGGCGGACTGGCCATGTCCTCTTCCACCGGCTAACGGTGGCCACGCAGGGACATGCTTCGTTGTTCTCTCTCTTCTGGCGTTCCTGTTTATTTTCACGCCGGAGGGATGGAGCTGGCCGCAGGACCTGTCTCGAGATCTCGCGTTTGGGCCCTCTTGCAATGAAGCTGAGGACATGCTGAAGCTTGGCCGGGACATGGCTCGCGCGAAGAATTATCAGAAAGCTATCGACCAGTTCCAATCGGCGCAGAAGCTCTGTCCGCAGGATGAAAGCATTTCTCTTGAACTGATCCGTGCCTACCTCGATGCCCGCAGGTTTCCCGAGGCGGAGTCTGCGGCCAAATCATTCCTTGCCCAGCATCCGCGCTCCGAGCCGGGCCAGTTGTTCCTCGCTTACAGCTATTTCATGCAGCAGAAATTTCAGTATGCAGGCCAGACGCTGCAAAAACTGTTGGCACAGGACGGCAAAAATCCGGATGCTCTCAAGTTAATGGGACTCACTCTCTTCTTTTACAAAGAATACGTTCTGGCGGAGAGGGCGCTGCACGCCGCGCTGGAACTTCGTCCGAATGATGACGAAGCTCTTTATTACCTTGGCCGCGTCTATTACACGCAGAACAACTTCCCGCCAGCCATCAAGGTGTTCAATGACTTGATTTCGCGAAACCCCAGGAATTACCGCGCGTATAACAATCTCGCCCTCTGTTATCAGGCTATCGGGAAAATTGATGAAGCCGACAAAGCTTTCACTGAAGCGGAACAGCTTGCCGCGCGGGTCAATCCCAACGATGACTGGCCTTACGCGAATCACGCCGATATGCTCGTTGAGCAGGGACGCACAGATGATGCGTTGCGCTGCATTGACAAAGCGTTGCAAGTCAATCCGCACTCAGCGCGCAACCAGTACATTCTGGCGAAGGTTTTGATGGAGAAGAAAGATCTTGCAGGCGCTGCGGAACATCTCAAACTTTCAATCCAGTCTGATCCGAGCTTCGCAAAGCCGCATTATCTGCTCGGGAGAGTTTACGAGCGAATGCACGAAAAAGAAAAAGCTGAGAAGGAATTCGTTCAGTTTAAGGAACTCAGCGAGAAGGCCCAAAGCCCCGGTGGACCCGTTGGGCCGGGCAGCAGCGAATAATGTCGCGCAGTTTGGTTAGTGCATACTGGAAAAGATCCACAAATATCCCGAGCCTGACGCGCCCGCCCGTTTGCCTTTCAAGCGCCGCTCTGCAATTCCTGGATGGCTTCCCGCACCTTTGGAATCAGATTGGTATACTGGCCGCGCTGCGCCTTCTCAAGAAACAATTGAAAATAATGAATGGCCTGCTCCTTGTGCCCGGTCTTCTGATAAAGCAAGCCAAGGTTTAGGAGCGGCTCCGCTTCTGATGGATCAACCTCGACAGCCTTCTGGAAATTGCGAAGCGCTGCTCCCGCGTCTCCCTGCGCAATTGCGACCAGCCCCAGCCCGTTGAAAGCCGGCCCGTAGTTGTCGTTCTGAACTGTAATGGACTCGAAGGCCTTGCGCGCCTCCGGCAACCGGCCGAGCTGGAGTTCGGCTGTGCCCAGATTGCGAAGGTTGTCGAGGTCCGTTGGATTCAGTTCGCTCGCACGTTGCATCGCCTGGACGGCTTTATCCAGTTGGTGGGTTCGGAGATAGTCCCTTCCTAATCTGGAAAAAATCTGATCCGTTTCCATATGCATGCTTACAGCCTTTTCATATACCTGAATTGCGTGCGGGTAGTTTCCCATGCCTTCAAACGACGCAGCCAGATATATCATGCCAAGCGGGTTTGTCGGGTCCTGCTTCAACGCCTGTTCCATCAGTTGGGCCGACCGTGCGAATTGCTTTTGGTTCATCAGGTGTTCGACCTCACCAAGGACCTTCAGGACCTTTATCTCATCCTTTGGATCGGGCGCCGGAGTCCCCAACTGAATGGCGCGGGGCGTGCCGCCGCTGACATATCCGAGCGATGCCAAGTCCTCGCGCGTCTGTTCGCTCATGGGACTCGAAACCAGTTTCTCAGTACGGCGGCCTTTACCAATGATCGACCACATGCTGTTATTCAAACGTGAAGAGATGACCGGCTCGCGTGCGTCCACGTTGTTCGTTTCCCGCGGATCGCCCTCAAGGTTATAGAGTTCGGGGTGTGGAGCAAGGATATACTTCCACTCGTTAGTGCGAATGCCGCGAAGTTCTGACCATCCCATATAGGTGCGTGGATAGAGCGTTTCAAGATACGCAGTATCCGTCGCCACTGGTTGTCCTCTTTGAATGAGCGGAAGGAGGTTCGCCCCCTGCGCCTCGGGCCCGGGCGAAAGATTGAGAAACCCCAGAATCGTGGGCATGATGTCAATTGAGCGAACCTGCTGCGCAATGACTTTGCCTGCAGGAATCCCAGGGCCGGCTATGATCAACGGAATATGCAGCGTCGCATCGTAAAGGAAAACGCCGTGCGTCTCCTCTCCGTGTTCACCCAGGCTCTCACCGTGATCTGCCGTCACAACAATCAGCGTCCGGTCCAGAAGGTTTTGTTGTCTGAGATAATCAAACAACCGGCCAAGCTGGCTGTCCGTGTAAGCGATTTCTCCCGAATAAAGATCACGCGCGTACAAATGTCGGTAAGGTTCCGGCGGCTCATAAGGAGCGTGCGGATCATAATAGTGACACCAGAGGAAGAAATTCCTTTTGCCGTTGGATTTCAGCCATTCAATCGCATGGTCGGTCACTACGTTTGCCCGGCGTTCCGGGAACACGCCCGGCAGGCTCGCTTCCACGATGCCTTTGCCCATATCATCGTCGTAGGTTGCAAAGCCGTTGGACAGGCCAAAACGGCGGTTCAAGACGCTGGCGCCAACAAAGGCCGCGGTTGCATAGCCCGCCGCTTCGGCAATTTGGGCAATCGTTGGATGGGTCTTTGCAAGAACGAACCCTCCCATGTCCCGCAAGCCGTTAACCTCCGGGTAGGAGCCCGTCATAATGCATGCGTGGGATGGAAGCGTGAGCGGCACCTGTGCCGTGGCATGCTCGAAGCGGACTCCGCGCGCGGCAAGAGCATCGAGGTTTGGAGTTTTCGCGCCATCTGGAGCGTAACAGCTCAGGTGGTCTGCCCGCGTCGTGTCAAGCGTAATTAGAACGACGTTGGCATTGCGCGCTCTTGAGGTGGAAGTCTCAGTCTTCCTGACACGGCACCCAAGGAACGCGGAGAGGATTAAAGTAAAGGCCAGCACAAGGCCAAGGTGCGGCTTCCGCTTCTGTGCGCTCATTATTCCTCCTCCAAAGCGTTCCAGTGGACTTGCTTTCAGGCTACATCAGCGGAATGGCTCCTTGCAATCACTGAAGAAGAAAGAGGGCCCGCGGAACGCGGGCCCCGGAAGGCAAACCTCAGGCAATCGAGAACCTAAGGCTAGAAGTTGATTCGGGCCGAGAATTGGACGATTCGACCGCCGTGCTGCGGACCGAAAATCAGTCCGAATGTTCCCGAGTCCGTGTCCGTGTCCGGATCTCCGAGTCCCACACGGTTAAAGAGGTTGAAGAAGTCCGCCCGTATTTCGAAGTCTGACGATTCCGTAATGTTCGTCTTTTTAAGAATCCCAAAGTCTTCGCTGGCGTGAGCAGGCCCGCGAATTGTAGGCAGTAGGCGTGGCGCGGTCCCGAACGAAAGCGCATACCCGTTATCCGGAGAAACGGCTGGGTCCGCGAATGCTGCTGGGTTCAGGTACGGCGTCCCGTTTTGAGCGTCCAGTCCACTATGCGTCAGAGTACCGTTGACTCCCGTAATCACATTGGGCCGAACACCGCAGCCGTCCCCATAGGGTCCACTGTAGAGGCCCGTGCAGAGTTCTGAGGTGATCGCAAGGGGGTCTCCTGAAGTGTAGCTCTGAATCGCAGTGATCGACCATCCGCCTGCAAGCTTGCCGAGCACTCCGGAAGTTCCGCCAAGGAACCTCTGCCCGGGGCCAAAAGGCAGGTCATAGATCCAGGTGAGCTTCAGCACATGGGTGTAGTCGAAGGACGCAATGGACTTCTCAGCGGCACGGTTGTAAAAATCCTGGCCGAAGTTGTACACTCCGAAGCCGCCAGTGGGATAGTAAAGCGCGGTGTCGGAGTTGGTCAGCGTCTTCGAATACGTGTAGGCCGCGATAAAATTCAGCCCTTTTGTCGCGCGCTTGCGCGCCATGACCTGAAGCGAATGATACGTGGAACTGCCCATGGTCGGGAAGTTGTTGGTTACCACGTCATATTGTGGGAAAGGCCTCAGTGCTTGCGCCACAGTAGGATTAAAGTCGTTATTGAAAGTCGGGTAGGGCAAGCCCGTGATTCCGTATTGAGCCAGTATGGCCGCCTTAGCAGGATCAGCCAAGTCGTCAGCCAGGTTGTCCCCTAGCATATCGCCCAAGCCCATATACCTGGTCGGAACTTGATTGAACATGTTTGCGAACATGCTCTGGAGCAGCCGGGTGCCCTTCGATCCTACGTAGTCCACTTCCAGGAGGGTTTCCTTGGGAAGCATGTATTGGAACCCTGCGTTCCAGTTCTGGACGTAAGGTTGCGCCAACGAGTTTCTGGGCAAAAAGTCTATGCTGTTGCCGTTCGCTAATGATGGATTGCGGTCAGGCAAAACCCCGGCAAAAGGCGGAACGCCAATCTGAGCGTCCGAAGGGACATTGGCACCCTTTAAAGGCGACCAATACGTCACAGGATCAAAAGTGAATCCCGTCGGCGAAGTCCCGCGCACCAAGGGGACGGAACCGTTGAACCCAAAAATGTTCTGGCTTCCAAAGTTGTTCAGAATCGGCGGACTGTAGGAGATGCCGTACCCGCCACGGAATACCAGTTTATCGGTTATTTGGTACGCTAGCCCAAAACGCGGCGCAACCTCTTTCCAGTACATATCCTGGAAGGAGTGGCGACCATTGCAACCTGTGCAATTACCCAAAAAGACGAGCGCTCCAGGAATTCCTCCCGCCGCAGGATTTGGCACAGTCGGATCAAGGCCTGACATTCGGTCGAAGGCCTCTTTTTTGGGCAGCGGGATATCGTACCGGATGCCCAGGTTCAGAGTCAGCTTCCGTGTGACCTTCCAGTCGTCGGTGACAAACATGCCCAGGACTCCGGCACGATAGCCGGGTTCGGTTGTATAGACTGAGCGGCCTCCGCTTTCAACTGCCCCAAGGATGAAGCTGGCGAATGGATTGCCCGTTGACGATGTAAAGCCGGGCAAAGCCGTGGCGTCAGGCCCAAATGTAAAGGTTCCACCCAAGCTTCCGGGTTCATACGTATTGTAGCGATACCTGCGAAACTCTCCGCCGAATTTGAAACTGTGCTTCCCCCGCAGGTACGCTAGAGTATCGGTAAAGATGTAGCTTTCCGAAGGATCGTTATTTTCGCAGCCCACACCATATCTTCCCAACTGGCCTGTGCGGAAACTGATGGGCGGGAAGCAACTCGTGTCAACCCCCGGTATTCCAAGGTCCTTCGCGAATTTCGCATTAGGGGTCACGTTATTGTCATTGAAAAACCGGTTGTACCCCATCGCGAAGTTGTTAATGGTGTGATCATTAATGGTCCAGTTGTGGGAAAAGCGGGCCATAGGTCCGCCGACGATCTGCTGCTTGACAGGGTTCAACGGATATCCCGGGTAGGGAGGAAAGGTTCGGGAGTTCCGGTTAAAGCGCACGCGACGGATATAGTTGAACGATCCCGAAATCTTCTGCTTGCTGTTAATCACCTGATCCATTTTCAGGCTCCAGTGGTTCACGTTCAAAACCGGACAGCAACCACTGAACGCAGGCTGGTTTCTAATCAAGCTGCTGAACTGGGGGTTCGGGAAGAGCCCAATCAGCGAGGACGAGGCCGTGCTGAAGTCCGCAGATGGGATGATATTATTCGGGAAGGGGTCGCGGATAGTCGCGTCGCTACCGCTATTATTTGTGAGGCCTGTGACCGGATCGACGGCGCCTGCCGCCACTGTCCGTGTCGTGAGCGGGTTATAAATTTCTCCGCTATAGACCGGTCGGCCCAGGGCGTCTGTCCCAACCTGCGCCCCAAGCCACGCGCTGAAGTCACCCTGCTTCATGGGGACCGTCGGCAGGGTTGTCAAACCGCTCAAGTTAAAGCTTCTATAACGGTCACCTTCATAGGTAAAGAAGAAGAAGGTACGGTCCTTTTTGATGGGGCCGCCGATGGCGCCGCCAAAATCGTTGTCCTTGTGCGAAGGCTTCACGCCGCCGAAAGCGTTGTTGGTAAAACCAGCCGCATTAAGGGCCTCGTTTTGCAGGTATTCATAAATTGTACCGTGGAAGTCGTTCGTCCCGGATTTCATCACAAAGTTCTCGACGCCCCCGCCTGTGTTGTCGTACTCAGCGGAGTAACTCGACATCTGAACCTTGAATTCGCCGATCGCATCCGTGGAGGGAGTGAACTCATTCAGACTGCCGCCATTCAGGTCATATCGGCCGATTGAGATGCCATCGATCATTATTTCTGAGCTGAACAGTTGTCCGCCGTTAATCGACCCTGCGAAAGAATCACCCGTAGTTCCCGGCAGACTCGTAAAGATGAACGTTTGCAACTGGCGGCCACCGTCATCTAAGGCGATGGGCAAGGTAGCAAACTCTTTGGGACTCATCGAGGCGCCAACTTCGGCGGTGTCCGGCGTCAGCAGCGGCGGAGCCGACGTCACGGTGACCGATTGTATTGCCGCACCCACCTGCAAGGTGATATCTTCTGTCACAACCTGCGCCACGGGTACGACGACGTTGTCGATGATGCCGGTCTTGAAGCCTTGCTTCTTGGCCTCAATGCGGTACGTTCCCGGGGGGACCGAGACGCGATAGTAGCCCGCACTTGTGCTGTTAACGCTTTGTGTGATTCCCCTGTTGACTTCGGTGATTGTGATCGCTGTGTCCGGAACCACGGCGCCGCTTGTGTCAGTGACCGTTCCTGTGATGGTTCCTAAAGCGCCTTGTCCTAATGCACCAGCCGGAACGAAAAGACACACTAACGCCACCAGGAATGCTATCTGCGGTTTCAGCATCGCCCTCTCCTCTCAGATTTTCCCGATATATGTTCCGACCCGACGAAAGCTTCCAGAAAATCACATGGTCGCGCGGAAGGATTCTGCCGCCTTTGGAAACCCATTCATGGCCTGCAAAGGTTCAACGCAACCTAAGAACTATAAGAACTAAATGAAGATGACTACCACTTAAGCGGAAAATCAACCCTCCAAAAAGATTGGAGACTACCACTTCCTCATGGGGCGAAATATGCTATATCGAAACCAAATTGTCAATAGTTTTTTTGCGTTCGAAATAAATCTGTAGTAGCTTGAAAGCTCAAGCGCGTCATCCCGAAACTATTCGAAGTCCGCAAACAAATAGCAAGAATATAGGTATGCTGGCCTTAAAGGAGTGGATTCGGGCAGGGCAAAGATGTTTTTACTTGGCGACGACCACGAACCCCATCAAAGACGTCGCCGCGCTATCGGATCACATACGAAATGTGCAGGGCGGGTGTATCTCGAATTTGGACATGCGTGGCACCGGGCCTATTTCGTCAAATGGCATTAGCAAGCCGACGCTTCGGACTCTGAAATACGCGGTCGATTTCGGAGAAAAGGTCCTGGTAGAGGCGGTCTTTCAGGACGAAGCCATCGGCGCCCCCATTTTGGCACTCATGGCGGAGTTCATCCCCGTGCATAAACGTAACGACGATAATGCGGGTGTTCGGCAGGAAACTCCGAATCAGCCGGGTTGCGCTGAGGCCGTCGAGTTTCGGCATTTGCAGGTCCATCAGAACCAGGTCCGGGCGCATATGGCGAGCGCGCGCCACGCCTTCTTCCCCATCGCCCGCAGTGCCTACAAGTTCGAACTCGCGGCGGCGTTCAAGCAGCACGCAAATGGCTCCGGTTGCAATGGGCGAATCGTCCACCACGAGCGTGCGGATGATTTTTTGATGCCGGCGTTTCCCGGCGAAATCCGCTGTGGAAACCTTCATCACGGTGTTCCTCCCTGCTGCCTGGAGCGGCGGAGTTCGCATCGGGTCAGCAGCCGACGGGGCGTATCGGAAATGTCGCGGGCGGGATTCGTTGTCGAACGCTTCGCCGGCCGCACGGCCTGACAAGCGGGGCCTTCCCCACCGCTCTACTGCGAAATCACCATCTGCGACGCATCGCTCAAGGTCACCTGGTAATTTTGGAGCAAAGGCGTCATGAACCTGAAATTGTCGCTTACTGCGACACGGACGCTGCTTCCCGGCGCGTTATTGGGGCTCCAACTTGTTGACACCGTCAGCGCCGATGGATCGATCCCCTGAGGTGTGATCGACTTCACATAATTTGCGATATCGGCGGCCGTCACCGGATCCGTGCTGGCGGCCCCGCGCACCATCGCGTAACGTGTCGCCTCACAGGCGGCGTTACTCACAAAATGATAGGTGTAAATCGCGCGACCGAAGTCCATTACGCCAAAGACAAACATGAAAAACACCACAATCACCAGACTGAATTCAAGCAGGGCAACCCCTCGCTCGTTCCTTCTGGATGCACGGCCTTTCTGAACATTGTTCTTCTTCATAGCGTCCCCCTCTTCTATTGATTTGTCGCCATTGCCTGAAGCTTGCAGCAAACGGGCAGTACCACAAGGGCTGCCCGCCTATATTCAGCGTTGCTACTGGCTAACCCGCATAATCTTCTCTCCCGAGGCGGTGAATGTCTTCGGAAAGCCGGGATAGCCAAACATGCTGTTCAACTGGACCTGCGTATTGACCTTGACGTACTCGATGATCCTGCTGCCGGAGCAGTCCGTCGGCTGACAGGTTGAGCTTGAACCATCCGCACAGGTGCAGTAGTGGCTTGCCGTGACGGTCATATCCGGAAAGCCCGGAGCGTCAGCTTTTGCCGCCTGGATGATCAGGCTGTTCTCCGACGCTGTCACCCTGTTCTGCGCACCAAACTGGACGCCCGCGTTGGCGGCGTGGCTGACCACAAGACACGCATTGGCGTAGCGCCCGATTTCTGCGACGCCAATCAGAAGCCCAAGGGCAACAGGCAGCAGCACCGCCATTTCCACAAGCGCTTGCCCGGAATCGGACGCCACCCGGGGCCGTCCAAGCCTGCAACTGCGAAACCAGGAATTGATGGTCGATCTTGTGTTCATTTTAGGTTTCCCTCCCCTTCTTTATTCAGCCAGGATCGCACTGTGAACCGGCGAAGAGCCGTTGGGCAGAGCCTGGTACGAATCATTAATAACTGTCGTATTGGAAATCGTAACTGTGTTGGCAATCAAAATCGTGTAGAGCGAGTCTGTGCTGCTTCCTGCGTAGGTCAGATTTGTCGTCGGAAAATAGAGCGTCCCCTGGATGTCCGTTCCAGCGCCGCCGGCGATGTTGCTGTTCGCCGCGGAAGAACTGGACGATATGGAGCGGTCCTGAAAGAACAGAATTGAAGCGTATGTTCCGAACGACGGAGCGATCAACTGGCTGTTGGTGCCGCCCGTGATCGAAACGCCCTTGAATGAACTCGAGGTGCCGGTGATATAGAACGTTACGCCGTTGCCGTGGACGTTGGCGCCGCCGCCGATGTTCATTCCACCGCCGTTGATGATGTACGTTCCCGGGTTGAAGGTGACGTCAGTCGATCCGCCACTGATGCTGATGCCGCCGCAATAGACGCCTGGATAGAGCGTTTGCGTGCCGCCGCTGATTGAAACGCCGCTCGGATAAGTGCACGGCCC
>Ga0070737_10005708_pt1 | contig 11749 bp, 8 predicted proteins | sample Coa_R1_10_FD_66438 | JGI IMG/M metagenome (GOLD analysis project Ga0070737, IMG submission 66438) | Surface soil microbial communities from Centralia Pennsylvania, which are recovering from an underground coalmine fire - Coalmine... | ecosystem: Environmental > Terrestrial > Soil > Unclassified ... | reverse complement strand
AAGTCGACCGGTGCCGGCAGCTGCCCGGTGGCCACGTAGTAGCGCATGTCGCCCTCGATGCTCTCCCGATTCACCCGCCCGTCCGGATCGATGCCCTGGAACACCATGCGATCATAAAGGCTCGGGTCCTTCACCGGCGTGTGGGCGATGAACATGGGCACCAGCTCGGCCTTGACCCGCGGGTCGCCCTTGATGAATCCGTCGTTGTACAGGCGCACACTGCGCAGCAGGGCGACGGTGAAGCGCTGGACCAGCTCGGGCTGGGCGAGGAACTGCGGCGCGGTCCAGATCAACGATGTCAGATGATTGGGGATGACTTCGTCAGAGTACGCATACACCTGGCCACAGCCGCGGTCGAGCGCGAGCGTGGTCGCCGGCTCGGCGGTGGCGGCCATGTCCAGTGCCCGGTTGCACAGCGCGGCCACCTGCTCCGCGAAGTTCAACTGGACGAACTCGACATCGCTCGCGGTGAGCCCGCCGCGGCGCAGGAGCGCGTCCCACAGGACCTCGATGCCCGTGCCCGTGGCCGACAGCCCCACCTTGCGCCCCCGGATGTCGGCCGGGGAGCGGATCTGCTCGGCCAGGTCCGCGCGCACCAGAAACGCGTTGTTGCCGTGCCCGGGCGGGCTGCCCGAGGCGGCGGCGATGCCCTTGATGCCCACGCCGCGCGCCACGGCGTTCAAGGCCCCCGCGCTGATCACGCCCTGGCCCGTATCCAGCTGGCCAGCGCTGAGAGGCGCGATCATCCGCGCGGCCGAGTCGAAGGGAATAAACTCCAGCACGATGCCCTGCTCCGCGTAGAATCCCTTCTCGCGGCCGATCAAGAACGGCGCATCGCCGATAGAACTCAGCACCCCGACGCGCACGATCGTCGGCGCCGGCGTCGGCGCCGCTAGCGCCGCGGCCGGAGACGCCTCCCGCTCGCTGGCGCGCGCCCCACTCGCGGCCCCACTGCTGCTCGGGCTCGACGGGGCGGCCGTGCACCCGAGCAGCGCAGCGCCGAGGAGTATGCCAATGAGCGTGGTCGCCCAAGAGTGTCGCGAGGCCAGCACGACCGCCTCCCCCTCGATCCGGCGCTCGGCAGCGCCGCGCTGTTGGTGCCCTGGGTTGTAGCGCGGCGTGGGCGGCCGCGCAACGCGCACCACTGGCCCGCGCGCCTCAGGCTAGCGCCCGTACAGCTGGGCGATGAACCCACTGTCCACGATCCGCTGCAGCCAGCGGTGGTCGATCAGCTGCGTCGGGTCCACGGTCCGCAGCGACGGATCGCCGCGCGCGAGAAACTCCAGGATATAGCGCACCCCCTCGACCGAGGCGTATGGCTCGGCGGGGATCAGACGCAAGATGATCTGGTCGTACGCCTCGTCCAACCCGCGCCGGTCGGTCACCCCGATGAACTCGGACAGCAGCGCCAGCGTGGCCTCGCGCTCGGTGCGGATGAAGTGTATGGCCCGCACCACCCCGCGCAGCAGCCGCTCGGTCGCCTCGGGGTGCTCCTCGGCCCACCGGCCGACCACCGTCACGGTCTTGTGCTGGAAGGGGAAGTTCTCCTGCGCGGGATCGTACAGGGTGTTGAAGCCGCGGTCTTCCAGCGGCGCCGTGTCGGGCGGATAGGCCATGCCGGCTTGGATAGTGCCACTAGTGAGCGCGGTGAGCAGGACCCGCATGTCGCCCAGGGCGAGGACCTCCACGTCGGCGGGGCTCAGCCCGAGCTTCTCCACCGCCAGCCGCGCGGTCATGTCCGTCACCGAGCCTGGTCGCGTGATGCCGATCCGCTTGCCGCGCAGGTCGGCCGCGGTGCGGATGCTTGGCTCGGCCATCAGGCGGAACGGTGTGGAATTGAAGATGCCGGCGATGATGCGCACGTCGCCGCCCTGGGCCGCGGCAGCGATCGCCTCGGCCCCGCCGCTGGCCACCACTGGTGCCTGCCCCGACAGCTGCGCCGCGTTCGCCGCGGTGGCCGCCGCGTAGTCGAGCGCGACGTCGAGCCCCTCCTGGGCCCAGAAGCCCTGGCGGTCGGCGACATAGAACACCAGCGAGTCGACGTTGCGCGAGGAGTACAGCGCGTTGATCCGCTCCGGCAGGACCGCCGAGGGCGACGCCGCGGACGACGGCGCGGAGGCAGGCGCGGCGGCCGGCGCCCGCGCGGGAGCGGCCGGCGCGGCGCAGCCCACCGCCCCCAGTACCAAACCGAATAGCAGCCACCCTGCCCCGCGCATGACCGTCCCCCCCCAAGTTCCCGGCCTGCCCCCCGGCCGACACCCCGGCCGCGTGACGCCATTATAGGCGCACAGCGCCGGGGCTACGGGGGGAGGATGCGCACGCGCCGGCCCTCGACCCGCAGGCGGCCGGCGGCGTGCAGCGCGATCGCTTGCGGCAGCAGGTGGTGCTCCTGCTCGTGGATGCGCGCCAGTAGCGTGGCGGGGGTGTCGTCGTCGTACACCGGCACCGCCGCCTGCAGGATGATCGGGCCGGCGTCGACCTCGGCAGTGACGTAGTGCACGGTGCAGCCGCTGACCTTCACCCCCCAGGCCAGCGCCTCCTCCACCGCGTGCATCGTGCCGGCGAACGCCGGCAACAGCGACGGATGGATGTTCATCAGGCGGCCCGTGAAGGTCGCGACGAACTCCGGGGTCAGCACCTGGTCCCAGCCGGCCAGCACCACCAGCTCCGCGCCAGCCGCCTGGAGCGCGCGGGCGAGCGCCGCCTGGGCCGCGGCGCGCGAGGCGTAGTCGCGCCGCGGGAAGAGCGCCACGGGGAGGCCCTGGGCGCGCGCCCAGGCGATGGCCGGCGCCTCGGGGCGGTTGCTGGCCACCAGCACGACACGCGCCGCCAGCTCGCCGCGCGCGATCGCGGCGTGGATGGCCATCAGGTTCGTGCCGCGTCCAGAGACCAGCACGCCGAGCGGCAGCGGCGACGGGCTCATCGCACGCGTCCCAGGGCGGCCCAACGCTGCCGCCCGCCGGCTAGCATCGCACCTCGAGCAGGTGCTTGTTCGCGCCGGTGTACACGCCGAGCGGGTAGTCGCCGGTGAAGCAGGCGTCGCACAGCGTCTCGGCGGGCAGCCCCACCGCCCAGCGCAGCCCCTCCAGGCTCAGGTACCCCAGCGAGTCGGCCCCCAGCGCGCGGCCGATGGCGTCGACGTCCGCGATGCGCGCGGCGATCAGCTCCTCGCGCGTCGCGGTGTCCACGCCCAGGTAGCAGGGGTGGCGCATCGGCGGCGCCGAGATGCGCAGGTGCACCTCGCGCGCCCCGGCGCGGCGCAGCATCTGGATCACGCGCGGGGTCGTCGTGCCCCGCACGATGCTGTCGTCGACCACCACCAGGCGCTTGCCGTCCAGCTCGTGGCGCAGCGGGTTGAACTTCAGCTGCACGCCGCGTTCCCGCAGGCGCTGGTCGGGCTGGATGAACGTGCGGCCGATGTAGCGGTTCTTGATCAGCCCCTCGTGGAAGGGGATGCCCGACTCGCGCGCGTAGCCGATCGCCGCCGGCACCGAGGCGTCGGGCACGGCGATCACCGCGTCGGCGGCGGCCGGGTGCTCGCGCGCCAGCGCGCGCCCCATCCGCTCGCGCGCCCGGTACACCTCGCGGCGCTCGATCACGCTGTCGGGCCGCGCGAAGTAGATGTACTCGAACACGCACAGCGCGCGCCGCGGGCCGTCGGTCACCCGCTCGGTGTGCAGCCCGTCGGCGTCGATCACCACCAGCTCGCCCGGCTCGAAGTCGCGCACCATCTCGGCGCCGATAGTGTCCAGCGCGCACGACTCCGAGGCGATCACCCAGCCGCGGCCCAGCCGGCCGAGCACCAACGGCCGCACCCCTAGTGGGTCACGCAGGCCGATCAGCTGTGTGGCGCTGCACAGCACCAGGCTGAACGCCCCCTGCAGCAGCGGCACTACGGCGCGCAGGCGGTCGGGCCAAGTGGCGCCTGCCGACGACATCGCCAGCAGGGCGATCAGCTCCGAGTCGGTAGTCGCCGCGCGGCGCTCCTGGCCGCGGCGATCCAGCTCGGCGGTCAGCTCGGGGATGTTGACGAGGTTCCCGTTGTGGGCCACCGCCAGCTCGCCGATGTCGGCGCGCACCAGGATCGGCTGCGCGTTCTCGATGCGGCTCGCCCCCGTGGTCGAGTAGCGCGTGTGGCCGACGGCGATGTAGCCGGGCAGGCTGGCCAGGCTCTCCTCGGTGAACACCTGGCTGACCAGGCCCATGTCGCGGTACACGTGCACGCGCGCGCCGTCGCCGGTGGCGATGCCGGCGCTCTCCTGGCCGCGGTGCTGGAGGGCGTACAGCCCGAAGAAGGTGAGGCGCGCGACGTCCTCGCCGGGCGCGTAGATCCCGAACACGCCGCAGGCCTCGCGCAGACTCTCGGCTCCTGGCATCCACCCGCTCCCTCAGCAAGCGCTGGCCGCCGAGCGCGTCATGGCTCGTCCAGCGCGGCGCTCCAGCGCGCCGTCAGCTCGGCCAGGTCGAGATCGATCGCCTCGGGCCAGACCAGGCGCGTGCCGCCCACGCGCCCCAGCTCCACCGCCGCGACGCCCGCCGCGGCCGCCGCGGCCTGCACGGCGCCCACCGCCTCGGGGGTGCACTCGACCACCACGCGCGACGGCCCCTCGCCGAACAGGGCCAGGGCCAGCCGCACGCCGTCCTCCTCGACACCGAGCGCCGCGCGCCAGGTCGGTGCGGCCACGAAACCGAGCCCGCCCAGCATCGCGCACTCGGCCACCGCCACCGCCAGGCCGCCCTCGCCGCAATCGTGCGCCGCACGCACCTGCCCGCCCTGTACCAGCGCGCGCACCAGCGCCTGCAAGCGCGCCTCGTAGGCCAGGTCGAGCGGCGGCGGCTCGCCGGCGCGCAGCAGCTCCGGCCGCTCGGGCGCCGCCACGCGCAGGTACTCGCTGCCCGCGAGCGTCACGCGCGGGCTGCCCAGCAGCAGCACCACGTCGCCCGCGGCCTTGAAGCCCGCGTCGGTCGCGCGCGCCACCTCGGGCAGCTCGCCGACCATGCCGACCACGGCGGTCGGCGGGATCGCGCTGCCCTCGCTTTCATTGTAGAGGCTCACGTTGCCGCTGATGACGGGGATCTCCAAAGCGACACACGCCTCGCGCAGCCCCTCGACCGTCTCGGCCAGCGCCCAGGTCACCTCGGGCCGCTCGGGGTTAGCCAGGTTGAGGCAGTCGGTGATGGCCAGGGGCTGCGCGCCCACGCAGCTCAGGTTGCGGGCCGCCTCGGCCACCGCCAGCGCGGCGCCGCGCCGCGGGTCGAGCACGGCGTAGCGCGCCGCTGAGTCGATGGTCACGGCGAGGCCCTTGGCGCTGCCCACCACGCGCAGCACCGCCGCGTCGGCGCGCCCCGGCGGGATCACCGTGTTGCCCTGGACCGTGTGGTCGTACTGCGTGTAGATCGGCGCGCGGCTGGCCAGGTTGGGACTGGTGAGCAGCGCCACCAGCGCCGCGGCGGGGGCGAGCGCGGGCACCGCGGCCAGGTCGAGCGGCGGGGGCGGCGGGGGCGGGGCGCAGGGGCGCTCGTACACCGGCGCCGCCTCGGTCAGCAGCCGCACCGGCAGCTCGGCCACCACCGTCGCGCCATCGCACACCCGCAGCAAGCCGTCGTCGGTGACCACGCCCACGCGGTCCGTGTGCAGCCCCCAGCGCGCGAACACTGCCTCGGCGCGCGCCTCGGCGCCGGCCGGCACAACCACCAGCATGCGCTCCTGCGATTCGGACAGCATCACCTCATAGGGCGTCATGCCCGCCTCGCGGCGGCTCACCTGGCTGACGTCGAGTGTGATGCCGCAGCCGCCGCGGCTAGCGATCTCCGCGCTGGCGCTGGTGAGCCCCGCGGCGCCCAGGTCCTGCATGGCCACCACCTCGCCGGTGGCCAGCAGCTCGAGGCACGCCTCCAGCAGCAGCTTCTCCAGGAACGGGTTGCCCACCTGCACGGCCGGCCGCCGCTCCTCGCTGCGGGCATCCAGCTCGGCCGAGGCGAACGTGGCGCCATGGATCCCATCGCGGCCGGTCGCCGCGCCCACCAGCAGCACCGGGTTGCCCACCCCGCTGGCCCGCGCCCGCACCAGCCGCTCGCGCGGCGCGAGCCCCACGCACATGGCGTTCACCAGCGGGTTGGCGCGGTAGCCCGGCGCGAAATGGACCTCGCCCGCCACTGTCGGCACGCCCATGCAGTTGCCGTAGTGGGCGATGCCGGCCACCACCCCCTCCAGCAGGTAGCGGTTGCGCGGCTCGCCGGGCGGGCCGAAGTGGAGCGAGTCGAGCAGTGCCACCGGCCGCGCGCCCATGGTGAACACGTCGCGTAGGATGCCGCCCACGCCCGTCGCGGCTCCCTGGAACGGCTCGACGGCGCTGGGGTGATTGTGCGACTCGACTTTGAACACCACCGCCAGCCCGTCGCCGAAATCGACCGCCCCGGCGTTCTCGCCCGGGCCCTGCAGCACGCGCGGGCCGCGGGTCGGCAGGCGGCGCAGGTACACGCGGGAGGACTTGTACGAGCAGTGCTCGCTCCACAGCGCGCCCACCATGCCCAGCTCGACGTGGTTGGGCGCGCGGCCGAGCGCGGCGCACAGGCGCGCGTACTCCGCTTCGGTGAGGCCGACCTCGGCCAGCAGCGCGGCCAGCGCGCGAGGCTCAGACCGTAGCGACAAGGCCCACCTTGCCCAGCACGCTGTCGAACAGCCAGCGCCCGTCGGTGCCGCCCAGCAGCGCCTCGGCGGCGCGCTCCGGGTGCGGCATCAGGGCGAACACGTTGCCGCCCTCACTCGCGAGGCCCGCCACGTTGGCCACCGAGCCGTTGGGGTTGGCGGCGGGGGTGACGTGGCCGGCGGCGTCGCAGTAGCGCAGGAGGATCTGGCCGCGCGCCTCCAGCCGGGCCAGCAGCTCCGGGGGCGCGTAGTAGTTGCCCTCGCCGTGCGCGATCGGCAGGTGCAGCACCTGGCCCGGGCGGCAGGCCGCGGTGAACGGCGAGCGGGTATGCTCGACGCGCACGTGCACCCACTGGCAGCGGAAGCGCAGGCCCACGTTGCGCCGCATGGCGCCTGGCAGCAGGCCTGCCTCGAGCAGGATCTGGAACCCGTTGCAGATGCCCCACACCAGCCCGCCCGCCCGGGCGAAGCGCTCCACCGCGCGCATGATCGGGGAAAAGCGCGCGATCGCCCCCGCGCGCAGGTAGTCGCCGTGCGCGAAGCCGCCGGGCAGTACCACGCAGTCGATGCCGCTCAGATCCTCGCTGGCGTGCCAGAGCAGCTCGGTGGGCTGGTGGTACAGGTCGCGCAGGACACGCACCGTCTCCTGCTCGCAGTTGGTACCGGGGAACACGACCACGCCGAAGCGCACGCCACGCGCCTCCCGCAACGCGCTGCCGACGCCGCATTCTAGCATGAGCGCGCGGCAGGCTGCTATAGTCGTTGTGAGACATGCCCTTGCACCGCAGGGTGTGGTCGCACGTCTGCGCGGCCCCTATAATGGCGGTGCAAGTCTGGGGTCCCGAGCGAGGAGGAGCATGGCACGGGTGGAAGAACAAGCGGGCAGCCAGGTTGCAGCCGCGCAGACTTCCCCCAACAACGGCGGCGTGCGCTCCTTCATCTGGGAGATCGTCCAGACGGTTCTGCTGACCCTCATCATCTTTCTGGCCGTGCGCGCGGTGGTCCAGAACTTCAAGGTCGAGGGGGCCAGCATGGACCCCACGCTGCACAGCGGCCAGTACCTGCTGATCAACAAGATCGGCTACCTGCGGGTGACGGGCACACCGCTGGAGCACCTGCTTCCCCCCGGGCTGGTCAGCGAGAACGGCTATCTATTCGGGGGCCCGCAGCGGGGCGACATCGTGGTGTTCCGGTCCCCCGTGCAGCCCGACAAGGACTTCATCAAGCGGATCATCGCCCTGCCGGGCGACACGGTCGAGGTGCGCAACGGCCAGGTGTACGTGAACGGCGAGCCGATCGACGAGCCGTATATTTCCTACCGGCCCCCGTACGTGGTCCCGCGCCAGGTCGTGCCCCCGGACCACTACTACGTGCTCGGCGACAACCGCCCGAACAGCAGCGACTCGCACGTCTGGGGGCCGGTGCCGGCCGAGAACCTCATCGGCCGCGCCTGGGTGAGCTACTGGCCGCCGAGCTTGTGGGGGCTGGTGAGCACGCCCGCCTACGCGCGCTAACCGCACGGTTGCACCATCCCTCGCGCTCATCTACCCCGCATGGCAACTCGGCGCTCGCTATCCTGAGGAGCATAGCCGCCCATAGCGGGATGGTATGATGCCCCTAGCCGGTTCGCTACCCAGGGAGAAGAGCTGTGGACCTCATGCGCTTCACGGTGATCGATGAACGCACACGGGTCAGCTTCGTGGCGCCCTGCCCGACGCTGGAAGCGCTCGTCGCGGCCTGCGCCCAGGGGCCGCGCACCCTCGAAGAGCTGCTGGACGCCGCGGCGCCGTTCGCCCCCGAGCTGCGCGAGCGCGTGCTCAGCGGCCTAGCGGTGTTCGACGAGCACAACACGCCCGACAACCTCCAGCGCATCCACGCCGCGTTCGACTACTGCCGCCCGGAAGAGGTGCCGGTGTTCCGCATCCTCGACGAGCGCACCCGCGAGATGTCGCTCAAGCCGGTCCGCGCGGGCATCGTGCTGTTCAACCTGCGCGAGCGCCGCATCGTGCAGGTGCAGAACACGTACGCCGAGATCCAGCGCAAGGGCCGCGTGCGCGTGGCGCGGCCGGGGCCGAACATGGCGCGCGTGCAGCGTTACGAGCTGCCGGCCGAGTGGTCGCTGGTGCCGGGCCGCTAGAGCGCGAGGGAGGAGCGCGTGGACACGTTCCTGACACGGGAGCAGGCGGCGGAGGTCCGCGAGCGGTTCGGCACCCCCTGTTACGTCTACGATCGCCAGCGGCTGGAGGCGGCCGCCCGTACGGCGCTGGCGTTCCCAGCGCCCTACGGCTTCACCCTGCGCTACGCGATGAAGGCGAACCCCACCCTGGGCATCCTGCGGGTGTTCCGCGCGCTCGGGCTGCACATCGACGCGTCCAGCGACTTCGAGGTCGAGCGCGCGCTGCGGGCGGGCTTCGCGCCCGCGCAGATCCAGCTGACCTCGCAGATGCCCTCGCGTCGGCTCGCCGAGTTCGTGCGGCGGGGCGTGCGCTTCAACGCCTGCTCGCTGCACCAGCTCGACCAGTTCGGCCAGGTGGCCCCGGGAGGCGAACTGTCGGTGCGCCTGAACCCCGGCCTCGGTAGCGGCAGCACCAACCGCACCAACACCGGCGGCCCGGCCGCCAGCTTCGGCATCTGGCACGAATACCTGCCCGAGGTACAGGCACTCGCCGCCCGCCACGGGCTGACGATCAACCGCCTGCACACGCACATCGGCTCGGGCTCCGACCCCGAGGTGTGGAAGCGCGTGGCCCGGCTAACGCTCGATCTCGCCGCGCGCCTGCCCGCCGTGCACACCGTCAATCTCGGCGGCGGGTTCAAAGTAGCGCGCATGCCCCACGAGCAGGCCACCGACCTCTTGACCGTGGGCGAGTATATCCGGCAGGAGCTGGTGGCGTTCCGCGAGCGCGAGGGCCGCCCGCTGCACCTGGAGATCGAGCCGGGCACCTATCTGGTGGCCAACGCCGGCGCCATCGTGGCGACCTGCATCGACGTGGTGGACACCGGCCGCGATGGGTACCTGTTCGCCAAGCTCGACGCCGGTATGCCGGAGATCACGCGTCCGGCGCTGTACGGCGCCCAGCACCCGATCACCGTGCTGACCGCGTGCCAGGAGCAGGCCGACGTGGTGTTCGTGGGGCCATGCTGCGAGTCGGGCGACATCCTCACCCCCGCCCCGGGCGACCCGGAGGCGCTGGCCCCGCGACGCACGCGCCGTCCACAGATCGGCGACCTGGTGGTGATCGGCGGCGCGGGCGCCTACTGCGCGGCGATGGCCACGATCAACTACAATTCCTATCCCCAGGCGCCCGAGGTGCTGCGGGAGCCCGACGGCACGCTGCGGCTCATCCGCCGGCGCCAGCGCCCCGAGCAGATCTGGCAGAACGAACTGGATACCGACGCACCAGGTTAAGCGGCCCGCTAGCTGGCCTGCGGGGCCAGCGTGAGCGGCGCCGCGGGACGGGGCAGCAGCGCCTCCAGCGCGAGTGCCTCATCCACCAGCCGCACCCGCACGCTGGCTACCCGCCCGCGCACCTGGACCTCTTCTAGCGGGAAGTAGCCGAGATCGACGTTCGCCGCGGCCGCCACGCTTTCGGAGACCACTAGCTGGCAGCCCCGCTCCTTGGCCAGGGTCTCCAGCCGGCTAGCCGTGTTCACCGCATCGCCGATGGCCGTGAGGTAGCGCGCGCGGCCATAGCCCATCTCCCCGACGATCACCTGACCGCCGTGGATCCCCATGGCCACGCGCAACGGCTCGGGCAACTCGCTCGCCAGCACGCGGTTGAGCTCCTCCACCGCCCGGCCGATGGCAGCTGCCGCCTGCAGCGCTTGCCGGCAGCCCGTGGTCCAGCCGCTGGCCACGCCGAATAGCGCCATGATGCCATCGCCGATGAACTGGTTGGGCTGCCCGCCCGCGCGCTCGATCGCGCGGCCCAGGGTATCGTGCCACTGGTTGAGCAAGAACACGACGTCGTAGGGCAGTCGGCGCTCCGCGAAGCGCGTGAAGCCGCGCATGTCGGCGAACAGCACCACGACCTCCTGCTCGGCACCGCTGGCGCCACGGCTGGGGCGCAACAGCGCGGGCGACACCTGCTGCGGCGCGAGCAGCGGGAACACGTCCACGTCGCGCGTGGGCCGCGTCTGGCAGGCCAGGCGCACATTAGGCGGCGCGTTGATCCGGGCCAGCACGCGTCGCTCCGCCGGGCCAGGCGGCGGCAGATCGGCGAGGCCCGCGCCGACGCGCACCCGACACGTCGAGCAGCGCGCCCGCCCGCCGCACAAGGCCAGGTGAGGGACGCCCAGGAGCCGACTGGCCTCCAACACCGACGCGCCCGGCTCGACCAGCACGCTGCGCCCATCAGGGTAGGTCACCCGCGGCCAGTCGGTGCGCCGGCGCCACCGCCCACGGCCCCAGCGCGCCAGCAGCGTGAGCCCCACGCTGCCAACGAACAGGCCGACGGCCCGATCGCGCCAGCTGTCGAGCTGCGCCGCGGCGCCCGGCGCGAGCGGCGGGGCGACGCGCGCTACCCAGGCAGGGTCCTGGGCCAACACGCGCACCTCGCGCCCCATGGCCACGAAGCCCACCAGGGCGAGCAGCGGCAGTAGCCCGCCCACTACCCGCAGGGGTTCGAGCAGGGGTTGCCAGCGCGGGCTCGCGCGCGCCCAGAAGTACAGGCCGAGCCAGCCGTGGGCCCACGCGGTCACCAGCAGCCCCGTCTGCAACAGCGCTCCCAGGGGCTCATCTACCCACAGCTCCACGAGCAAGCGGCTGTAGGTGTCGCTCACCCCGAACGCCTCGTGGGCCACGCGCGTGCCGAACACATGGCCCAGCAACTGGACGGGCAGCGCCAGGCCGAGCAGTAGGCGCACCCACTCGCCCGGTGGCAGGCGCAAGGTGCGGCGGCGATACAGCGCCCAGAGGACCAGCGCGATGTGCACCAGCAAGCTGCCATACAGGACCGCCGTGAGCGGCGGGAATCGCCAGACGGCGGTGAACCAGCTCCGCCCTGCCTCGGCCGCTCCCAGGGAGATCAGGCCGAGGGCATGGTTGAGCAAGTGCGTCGCCACATAGGCGAGCAGCACGAGGCCGGTGCCGAGCCGCCA
>Ga0070737_10005707_pt1 | contig 11752 bp, 12 predicted proteins | sample Coa_R1_10_FD_66438 | JGI IMG/M metagenome (GOLD analysis project Ga0070737, IMG submission 66438) | Surface soil microbial communities from Centralia Pennsylvania, which are recovering from an underground coalmine fire - Coalmine... | ecosystem: Environmental > Terrestrial > Soil > Unclassified... | reverse complement strand
GCTTCCTCTTCTTCGCCCAACTCCGCCACGTAGCGCCCGCGCTCCGGTAAATAGACCACCGAGCGATAGGGAAAGCCGCGCCGAATCGGCACGTAAACGCGCGGCGCGACGACGCCCTCGAAAGCGGCTTCGGCGACGCCCTCGACCAGTTCCGTGCCGCGCCGATAGAGCAAGGCCAGCGCGCAACGCAGCCGTGCGCCGCGCGGCGGATTTTCCAGCGCATTGACCCGCTCCACCACGGCCTGCGCCAGCGCGGCGTCGTCGGCGTCGGGCCCAAGCCAGCGATGCGAGGCGACGCCCGGCGCGCCGCCGAGCGCATCGACCTCCAGGCCGCCATCGTCGGCCAGCGTGGGCAGTCCCGAGCGGGAAAAATAATAACGCGCCTTGAGCAAGGCGTTTTCGCGGAACGTAGCGCCAGTTTCGGCCGGCGACTCGCCAATGCCCACCGCGTCAAGCGACAGCAAGTCAAGCGGATAATCGCGCAGCAGTAAACGGTATTCGGCCAGCTTGGCGGGATTGGTAGTGGCGATCAGTAAGGTTGGTTTCATCGGCGACTAAAGTGCAACGGCGAAGTTCATTGACCCTCGACAAGGTCACGCGCCACTACCTCCCGGGCGCGAAACTCACCTTGAGCGCGGCGCGCGCGCGATGTTCCTCCAGCGCCAGGTCGACCAGGCGATCGAGCAGACGCGGCAGAGGCAGGCCCGATACCTCCCACAACTTGGGATACATGCTGATGCTGGTAAAGCCCGGAATCGTATTGACCTCGTTGACATAGATGCGCGCAAGGTCGGCGCTGGCCAAAAAATCCACCCGTGCCATCCCGCGCAGCGATAGCGCCTTGAACGCGCCCAGGGCCAGCTCCTTTATTCGGGCAACGGCAGCCGGCGGCAGCCGGGCGGGGATAGCGTAAGTCGCGCCGTTGGGATCGAGATACTTGGATTGATAGCTGTAAAAGTCGTAAGCGCGGTCAACGATCACTTCGCCCGGCAGTGACGCCTGCGGCTGGTCGTTGCCCAACACCGAACATTCGAATTCGCGCCCCTCGCAGGCAGCCTCGATCAGGACCGTGCGGTCATACTGGAAGGCATCGGCCAGCGCGCCGGTCAGTTCGGCGGCGCTTTTGACCTTGCTCGTTCCGATCGAGGAGCCCAGGGCGTTGGGTTTGACGAACACCGGGTAGCCCAGGGCGGCGGCTTGAGCGGCGGCGCGGCCTGGGTCGCGCCGGACATCAGTCTGCTGCAGCACCGCGAATTCAACCACGGCGATGCCCGCTTCCCGCAGCAGCCGCTTCTGTATCGCCTTGTCCATTCCGATTGCCGAACCGAGCACACCCGGGCCGACATAGGGTATGCCGGCCATCTCCAGCAGTCCCTGGATCGTGCCGTCCTCGCCGAAACTGCCGTGCAGGAGGGGAAAAGCCACATCGATTTGGCGGTTGAGGGCGCTCTCCAGCGCTGGCGCCACGTCTCCCGCCGCCATTGGTTCGGGCAACAGATTGACGGCTGGCTGCGCATCGGCAAGCTCACCACGTTCACGCACGAGCGCGTCGAGCAGCTTGAGCGGCTCCTGATAGCGCTGCCAGCGGCCCGCGCGTGTAATCCCGACCGCGATCACCTCGTAGCGCGCGGGATCGAAAGCGGCAATTACCGCCAAGGCGGAACGCAGCGAGATTTCGTGTTCGCTGGAACGGCCTCCGAAGATTACGCCAACCCTGATTTTGTCCACGCCGCCGTATCCCGTTGTCAACGCAAATTCCACCGCCCCGCGCACACGCCCGGAGCGTTAATCCAGCCGGTAGTTGGGCGACTCCTTGGTGATAAACACGTCGTGGACGTGGCTTTCGCGCTGACCTGCCTCGGTGACCCGGATAAAGCTGGCGCGGGCGCGGAATTCGGCCAGGTCGGATGCGCCCACGTAGCCCATCCCCGCCTGCAGACCGCCAATCAACTGGCTGATGTTGGAGGCGAGCGGGCCGCGGTAAGGCACGCGCCCTTCAATCCCCTCGGGTACCAGCTTGGCGTCAGGCAGTTGATGCTGATTGTAACGATCGCGCGTGCGCTCCAGCATCGCCCCCATCGAACCCATCCCCCGATACACTTTGTAGGTGCGGCCCTGGTACAAGATGGTCTCGCCGGGACTTTCCTCGGTACCGGCGAACAGCGAGCCAATCATGACTGAGGACGCGCCACAGGCCAGCGCCTTGGCGACATCGCCCGAGAAACGAATCCCGCCATCGGCGATAACCGGCACGCGCGCCGCCTCGGCCACCGAAACACAGTCCATAATCGCCGTGATTTGCGGCACGCCCACGCCCGAAACCACCCGCGTGGTGCAGATCGAGCCCGGGCCGATACCAACTCGCAGCGCGTCGGCACCCGCTTCGATCAGCGCCCGAGCTCCTTCGGCGCTGGCGACATTGCCGGCCACCACTTCCACCGTGCGCGCCTGCTGCTTGGTCGCTTTCAAAGCTTCAATCACGTTGCGCGAGTGACCATGGGCGGAGTCGATGCACAGCACGTCGACACCCGCGCGCAACAGCGCCTCGACCCGCTCCTCGCGGTCGGCGCCCACGCCGATCGCGGCGCCTACGCGCAGCCGGCCGAGTTCGTCCTTGCTGGCATGCGGATAGCGCTCCGCCTTGTCCATGTCCTTGACCGTGATGAGGCCGCGCAGGCGCTGATGATCATCTACTAATGGTAGCTTTTCGATCCGATTGGCTTGCAGGATTTCCTTGGCCTGTTCCAGGCCGATGCCGAATTTGGCGGTAATCAACCGCGTGGTCATGACCTCGCGCACCGGACGCTCGGGCGTCTTGATAAAGCGCAGGTCGCGATTGGTCAGGATCCCCACCAGGCGGCCGTCGCTGACCACCGGCAGACCCGAGATTCGGTAGCGGCGCATCACTTCCTGCGCATCGCCGATCTTCTGTTCCGGATCGACCGTGATGGGATCGGTGATCATGCCGCTTTCGTATTTTTTGACCGTCGCAATCTCCGCGGCCTGGCGTTCGATGGAAAGGTTGCGATGGATGAAGCCCAGTCCGCCCAGTTGAGCGATGGCGATCGCGGTGGCCGATTCGGTGACCGTATCCATGGGACTGGAGACCAGCGGGATATTGAGCGCAATCCGCCGCGAGAGCATGGTCGCAACGTTGCATTGATGGGGCAGGACGTCGGACTCTCGCGGGAGCAAGAGCACGTCGTCAAAGGTTAGCCCTTCGCGAAGCTCCGGTTGCCGCATGGGCGTGTCTCCTTAAGAAAAAGCCCGCTGCACGGGCGGGCCGCATGACTGAAACTAAACTCGTGATGGCGGAGATAGTATAGGTAAAGAAGCGCCATGTTTGAGAATAACAAATGGCGCCCGCGTGCGCAAATTACGCGCCCGCGCGCGCCCGCCGCGCGAGCCTTACAACGGCGTCACCAGCAGCGTGGCGATACGCGCGGTCTCCACCACCACGACCTTCTCGCGCAGCAGCAAGCGCCCCTGCTCCCGGATCAACCGGTCGTGATAGACCCCCACGCTGAACAGCTCCGAGCGCCCGTAGTTGGCCGCGTCCAGCATCGTGCGGTACACGGCATAGTTGGCGCGCACGACGATCGCACCCTCCTCCTCCTCGCCGATAACGCGCAGGGGCCCGATGAGATGGCGGTAGCGTTGGGGCGCGAAAACATTGGCCTTGCGATGGGCGGTGACGCGATCGCGCAGCATCGCGCGGCTGTCGGCGAACATCAGGGCGACGGGTAGTCCCTGGGAGAAATTCTCGTAGGGGATAATCTGGTACAGGCAACGTTCAGTGAAGAACTCCGGCCACTGCTCCAGCCGGTCTTCATCGATCGCCGCCGCATACTCGGCCAGAAACTGCTCAATCTGCGCCCGTTGCGCCGCCGCTTCCATTGGCTGCCCCGGGGCCATCCCAGCCCATCACGCGCCCGTAAGTGCGCCAGAAGGCGCGCAGGCCGTTTTCCGTGGCCAGGGTGTCCTGGCTCTCGGTTGCACGTCCGCCCATCTCGATCACCGAGGCCGCGCCACATTCGCCCTGGATAGCCTGCTGCACCAGTTCCACGGCATAGCCGTCTTCCAGCGAAATGTAGCCCGCCGGACCGATCAGGTTGGCCTGCTTGAGCCTTATCGACGCCAGCTCCGCGTCGTCATCTTCATAGCCGAAATAGGTGACCAGCAATTCGAAGCGATCCACCGCCAGCGGCACGATCTGCCGCGTCGCCAGCGTGTTTCCTATCTGTTGCACCACCAGGTTGGGAAAGACCGTCAGGATCGAGAGTACGCGGCGGCCGAACTCGGGCCGCCCCGCCATCAGGGATGGATCGGCCAGGCGATAACCTCTGGCTCCCACCTGCGCCTCATAGGCCGCCGCCTCGGCGGCGTCGTCACCCTTGACCGAGTGGATGTGGCCGGCAAACGGGGCGGTATCGTTGCCGCCTTCGGCGGTGATGCGATGATTGGTAAAGGTGGCATGAAACAGATGCAGGAGGCTTGCGTGATAGGGGTCGCGGGTATTTTCCGCATAGAGTTTCCAGTTGCCGCGAATCTCCTGCCGGCTGTAACCAAGAATGCGGAGCGGGCGAGCGAAGACCCGGTCCAACTCCGCGCACGCTTGCTGGCCCAGGTAGGCGGTCAGCGGTGGCGCGGCGTCCGAGAACGAACCAAAGAGCACACCGCGATAGGAGTCGATCCGGGCCGATTGCAGGCCGTGGTCGGCAAGGCTGAAGTCGGCAGGGTAGCCGCCGCGCCCACCCGCACCCCCGCGAAAGGGCACGCCACGCAGCCGGCCGGCCAGATCGTAGCTCCATTGATGGTACGGGCAAACCAGCATCGCGCGATGGCCGCGCGGTTCGTTACAAACCATGGCGCCGCGATGGGCGCATCGGTTCACCAGCAGGCGGAAGTCGCCGGCCTCGGTTCGCGTCACCACCATCGGTACGCGGCCGACCGTGGTCGTCTTGAAGTCGCCGGGCCGTTTCAGTTCGGCCTCCAGACCCACATAATTCCAGACAGGGCCTTGGAACAACCGCTGCTGTTCCAGCGCCTCAATCGTGGGATCGAAGAAGAGTCGGTAGGGAATCCGGGTGTAATCCAGAGCCACTTCCGACGGAAACTGACCAACCTGGCTCGCACCGGCCATGGGTACAACCTTCACCTTGCTCTTAACCGCTGGCGGGTGGGGCCGTCAAGGCGCTGGTAAAAGGGTCCGCCATTTGGGGCGGCCTCGCAGAATGACAGAATTAGCGAAGATGCGAAGCTTGAGCTATTTTACGACCAGGTTGCGACCGGCTGAGGCCGCAAAAAAAGGGAAAGCCCTCTTGAAGAGGGCCTTCCCCATCTCTCGAGGCTTTGCCTCCGCCTCGGCTCGTCTCAGCTCGTCGTCAAGGTATCGCCGCCAGCCCTCCGCTTGTGTCGGAGGAACCAGTTTTGAGCTTACTTTTTCTTTTTCTTGCCGGCCTTTTTCTTCATAACCGCCTTGAGCTTCGGTTTGGATTTAGCAGCCGTTTTTACAGTCTTCTTTTTTGCTGGCATAGACACCACCTCCTCCTCAAGAATCCCAGCGCCGGACGAGCACCCAAAACTTATGTGTGGCCTGCGCTGCACCACATCATTGCGCCACTATAAAAATGTGTTCTTAAAAAATCAACCGAATTACGACCAAATTTATAAAAAAATTTTAAAGCCACAAGAGTCTTTGAATTCATGGTCTCTTTCAGAAAATAGAATGGCTTTAACCTATTAGTGCGCTTGAACTAAACCAATGTCTCAAATTACTATGGCCCCATGATGCGGTTAAGTGAATGGCTGCGCCGCGAGCGCCTCACACTTATATTAGCCGCGGTCGTCATCGCTCTTACGCTCAACTGCCTGCTGGCACCCCGTGGCGTACGCGACTTGCTCGCGCTACGGCGGATGCGGATTGCGCTGGAAACACAGAACGAACGCCGGCAGCAGCTCAACCACCAGCTACAAACGCAGGTCGACGAGCTTCAGTCCGACGACCGCTATATCGAGCAGGTAATCCGCAAAAATCTGGGCCTGGTCAGGCCAAACGAGCTGGTCTACCAGTTCGCCGCTGACGGCAGCAGCTCCAATCAGCGCTGAAAAGTATTGGTTTTTCCCTTAGCTTGCCCCGGAAATACAAGGCTGTGGTGCAACCGGGCAGCATCGCGCCGCCAGCCGGCATAAGATAACGATTCATTCCTGGAAGCGAGGACTAAGTCACACCTGCGATGACCAAGAGCGAGGACTTAACCGAATCAACCGGCAGTGCCACGAACCGCAGTGCTTTGATGATCCTGTTTTTGACGGTGTTCATTGACCTGTTGGGCTTCGGCATCGTCATTCCGTTTTTGCCGCTTTTTGCCGAGCAACTTCATGTTCGCGCGGCTGGAATTGGACTGCTTGTCGCAATCTATTCATTAACTCAGCTAATCTTTGCGCCAATTCTCGGAAGCTTCTCCGACCGAATGGGGCGGCGGCCGATCATCCTGCTGGGCCTGTTCGGATCGGCTGTCGGCTATACTATCTACGGCTTTTCGATTTCGTTTGCCTGGTTGCTGCTTTCCCGCACGGTGCATGGTGCCTTTGCCGGCACGGTCTCGACGGCCCAGGCCTATGTAGCCGATACGACGCCGCCGGGGCGGCGCACCCACGCGATGGGAATGATCGGCGCCGCCTTTGGTCTGGGGTTCGTGCTGGGACCCGCGATCGGCGGCCTGCTGGGCCATTGGGGCTTACGGGTGCCGGTCTTTTTTGCCGCGGCGCTGTCGTTGGCCAACCTGCTCTTCGCGGCGTGGCGCTTGCCCGAGCCCCATCTGGTCCAGCAGCGAGGTCTTGGCGACCTCGCCCGCGCAATTACCGAACCATGGCGCCGCCTGCCCGCAATTCTCGCCAATCCCGCGCTCGGCAGCCTCTTCGGCGATGCCTTTCTTCTAACCTCTGCGTTCGCCATTCTGGAGACTACTTTCGCCCTGCTAGCCGCCCAGCATTTCGGCTACTCGGCCACAGGAATCGGAGGGCTGCTGGCGTTCGCGGGTTTGATCCAGGCGCTGGTGCAGGGCTACCTGGTGGGCAAGCTCGCCAAGCGCGCCGGCGAATTCTACCTGGTGATTGCCGGCGCCGTGCTGACAATGGTCGGGATGGCACCGATGGGCCTGACGCGCAGCCGCGACTTGCTGCTGGTGCTGCTGGGCGTGGTCGCGATCGGTTACGGCCTGGCCAGCCCTGCCATCGCGAGCCTGATCACCAAACGCACACCGGCGCCCGAGCAGGGCCAGGTGCTGGGCGTCAATCAGTCTGCGCTGTCGCTCGCCCGCATCTTCGGGCCTTTGGTGGGTGGCGCCCTGTATCAGCTCGCCGGAGGGACGGGTGCTTATATCGGCGCGGCGCTCCTGGGCGCCAGTGTCCTGCTTCTATCCAGCGCGACGGCCAGTCCCGCCGTGGCCGGCGCCAACGCGGAGGGATGAATGCTGGGTTGGGTTTTGGTGATCCATGTTTTCGGGGTCATTTTCTGGCTGGGCAGCCTGCTGGTGGTGTCCTCGCTAATGGGTGTGACGGCTGAGCAGCCAATCGCCGTGCGCGGGCCTTTTACGGCCGCCGCCAAGCATCTGTTCAATGCCGGCGCCAACCTGGGCGCCATAATCACGGTGCTCTTCGGGCTGTGGCTGCTCATGCTGGAACCGATTGTCATGCGCGAAGGTTGGATGCAGCTCAAGCTGGGCCTGGTGCTGCTCCTGATCCTGACCCATCTGTGGCTGTGGCGTCGGATCAGCGCCGCCGCGAAAGATCCCTCTTCGGTCCGGCGCGGACAGTTCGCGATGATCCATGGCGTAGTCAGCACGCTGCTGCTGGCGATTCTGGTGATGGTCTTCGTGCGCCCCTTTTGACACGCCCCTGCGAGCAAAGCCCCGGCCCGAAGCGGCCGCTAGAACTGGTCCTTGAGCTGGCGCATGCGGGCAAAAAGCGTCACCGGGTCGCTTCCCAGCGACGGCTCCAGGCGCAACAGGCTGGCGCGGATTTCGGGGCTGTCGGTGCGAACGAAGGGATTGAATTGCTTTTCCTGGCCCACCGTCGACGGCACCGTGAACTTGCCCTCGCGCCGCGTCTGCTGCGCCCATCGGTACTTCTCGACCAACCGCGGGTTGTTGGGCTCCAGCGTCAGCGCGAAGCGCAGGTTATTTTCGGTGTACTCGTGACCACAATAGATTAGCGTGTCATCGGGTAGCGCCATCAGCTTGGCCAGCGAGGCGACCATGGTCGGCGCATTGCCCTCGAACAGGCGCCCGCAGCCGGCGATAAACAGGGTATCTCCGGTAAAGACCGTCTTGAGCGTGGGAAAATAGTAGGCGACGTGACCGTTGGTGTGGGCGGGAATCCCAATTACCCGCCCAACCAGGCTGCCGACCTGCACCCGGCCGCCGTCATCCACGGGATCGGTCAGGGCGGGAATCCGCCCGTTTTCGGCGGTGGCGCCGTATACGCGCAGCCCGGGTATCGCCGCCGCTAGATCCAGATTGCCGCCCACATGGTCGCGATGGAAATGGGTGGAGAGCACCGTGGTCAGCTTGACCCCGCGGCTTTTGGCTTCGGCCAGCACCTTGTCGGCTTCGGCGCAATCCACCACCGCGGCCTCGCCGTTGGTGTCGTCGATCAGCAAGTAGGCGTAATTATCTTTGAGCTGGGGAACCGCAATAATAGCCATCGCCGCTGCCAATCCTCCTTACCTGGAAATCTCTGCCGCCGCCGGCCACATCATATTCCCGTGATACTGTAGCCGACATCCACGTATATCGTCTGTCCGGTCACGCCGCTTGACAACTCGCTCAGCAGGGCGGTGGCCATGCCGCCCACTTCCTGGAGTGCCATCATCCGCCGCAGCGGCGCGCGTTGCTCGACCTCGTGGGCCATCTCGTGAAAGCCCTTGATCGCCGAAGACGACAGCGTGCGGGCAGGACCGGCGCTGAGCGCGTTGACGCGGATATTTTTCGGCCCCAGATCCACCGCCAGATAGCGCACGCAGGCCTCCAGCGCGGCCTTGGCGACACCCATGATATTGTAGTTGGGCACCGCCCGCACCGCGCCCAGGTAGCTCAGCGTGATGATCGAGCCACCGCCGCGCCGCTCCATCAGGGGTTCGGCGGCGCGTGCCAGCGCCACCAGCGAATAGGCGCTGATCTCCAGGGCGCGGGCGAAGTTGGCGCGGCTGACGGTCAGAAACCGATCGCGCAGATCCTCGCGCTCGGCGAAGGCAACGGCATGCACCAGCAGGTCCAGTCCCCCCCACATTTCATCCAGGCGCTGGCAGGTGCGGGCGATCTGCGCGTCGTCGGCGACGTCCATCTCACCCAGCACGGTGGCGCCGATCTGCGCGGCCAGCGGACGGACGCGTTTTTCCAGCACTTCGCCCTGGTAGGTCAGCGCGATCTCGGCGCCCTGGGACTTAAGACTCTGGATAATCGCCCAGGCCAGGCTTTTGTCGTTAGCCAGGCCCACTACCAGCGCCCGCTTTCCGTCTACGATACCCATTTGCGGTCAGATTCCTTCTTCGGCTCTGGCGCGCCGGTTCACGCCGGCGCCGCCTGCTGCACAATACGCCCCGGCGCGCAGGGGAACAAAGTCTGCCCCGCCCATCGTGGCCGCCTCAGACATCGATCGCCATCAGGTCGTGGGCCAATTCGAGCTGGACATCGGCGCGATGGGCGAGCACCTCGCGGCCCAGATGGGTCAGGATGAGGCGGCCGGTTCGCAGGTCGCGATGGCGTGCGTAGAGTTCAGGATAATTGATATGAAAGCGCAGATGGCTTGATTCGTAATAGGTGCATTCGCACAAAAACAGATCCGAGCCGGCGCTGAGGTCGATCAGGGTCTCGCTCCAGCCGGTGTCGCCCGAAAAAACCACCACGCGTCCGCCAACCTCCACCCGGTAAGCCATCGAGATTTCGTTGACCATGTGAGGCGTGCGCAAGGTTTGCAGGTTGATGCCGCCGGGGAGAATAGTGCGCTGGGAGGGATGGAGCACGACGAATTCAAGCCGCTCGTGGATCGGGGTAATATCGCTTTCGGGGTACATATTGCGGAACAGCGCCCAGGTCCGCTCCTCCAGATGCGGCGGGCCGGCGATGGTAAGCTTGCGCGGCAGGGGATTCTCATAAAGATATTCGAGGAGCAGAAACGGCAGCCCGGAGAAGTGATCGCCATGCAGATGACTGATCAGAACCAGGTCGAGCGTGTTGGTGGCGATCGCGGCCCGCTTCAGTCCGGCCAACAGCGTCGGCCCCGCATCCAGCAGCACGCGCGACGCCCCCGCATCGAGCAGATACGCCGCCTGAAAGCGTCCCTTGCTCGCGAACGCGTCCCCCGCACCCAGCACCGTGACCTTGACTGCCATGCTCTGCGAGCCGCGTGCCCTTCCCCGGCGGACGGCTCCTGTAAAGGGTATTGTCAGTTTTTAATCGCAGCTACACAAGGCATCCCAAGGTGGGACAAGGACGGCGGCAGATGAGTCACCATATCAAAATCGGGATCGGATTTGGCCACTGGCGCCTGGGCGTGCCCAGCGCGCGGACGATTGTGGAAGTCGCGCAGCGGGCCGAAGATTGGGGGCTGGATTCGTTCTGGCTGTCAGACCATTTGCTCGCGCCCAGCCCGGAACTGGACGTCATCGCGGTGCTGGCCACGATTGCCGCGCACACCTCGTCGATTAAGCTGGGACCCAGTGTGCTGCTGCTCAATCTGCGCCATCCCGTCCTGATGGCCAAGGCGTTCGCCACGCTGGACTACCTCTCGCGGGGCCGGATGGTGATGGCAGTGGGCACCGGCGCGAGCCTGGAGGATTACGCCGCCTGCGGGATCCCGACCGAAGGCCGGGGTCGGCGCCTGGATGAGGGCATCGCCATTTTGCGCGCGCTCTGGCGCAAACCCGACGTCAGCTTTCACGGGCGCTATTACAACTTCGACCACGTCACGATCGAACCCCGGCCCCAGCCGCGACCCAACAATGACAGCGGCACCATGGACATTTGGGTGGGCGGCCGCTCCGAAGCGGCGCTCAAGCGGGTGGCGCGGCTGGGCGACGGCTATTTCGCGTCGGTTCTCAGCCCCGAAGAATACGCGCGCAACCTGGCCACTATCCGGCGCCTGGCGGCGGAATACGGCCGCGCCGGCGCCCGCATCGAATCGGGCATCATCCTGCGTTGCCGGCTGGCGTCCTCGGCGGCAAAGGCGCGCGAGGAACTGCAACCCTACGTCGAGCTGGTGGGGGCACAGGCCGCACAAACCATGAGCCGGGGCGCCTTCGGCTCGCCCGCCGAAATCCGTGCCCGCATCGAAGAATATGCGCAACACGGCCTGGACAAGTTCGTGCTCTGGCCGCTGGCCGCGCCGGAGGAATGGGCGGGGCAGGTAGAAACGATCGGACGCGAGATCGCCTCGTATTACACCCGCGCCGCGGCGGCCTGAAAATCAGCGTCAGCGCGCCTCGGGCGCGTTCTTCAGCAACGCGCACAGCCGGCGCGCGATGAGCTGCCCGGCCAGATGATGGCCGGTGACGTTCCAGTGACCGATGCCCATCGCGGTGTTGCTGAAGCCGTGCAAAAAGACATGATGCTGATCGGCATACGCCTGCATTGGCGGCGCCAGGTTCAGCACCGCAAAGCCATCGCGCGCGCCCAGGGCCTGGATGCGCTGTTCAGGATAGAACAGGTTGGTGACGCCGAGCTTGCGCATGTAGGCCGCGCGCACCGCCGGG
>Ga0070737_10005705_pt1 | contig 11759 bp, 4 predicted proteins | sample Coa_R1_10_FD_66438 | JGI IMG/M metagenome (GOLD analysis project Ga0070737, IMG submission 66438) | Surface soil microbial communities from Centralia Pennsylvania, which are recovering from an underground coalmine fire - Coalmine... | ecosystem: Environmental > Terrestrial > Soil > Unclassified ... | reverse complement strand
GGGAGGGGTTAACCCCCTGGTAACTTCCATCGGCGGATCGACACTCTCCGCTCGCCAGCTGCTCTTCCAGCAGTTCGCATAGGCGCCAGGCGACATCGGCATCCTCGCCAGCATAAACGGCGACACGCTCGGTCGGCACTTGATCCATGCTCAATTGCGGCGTCTTGCGACTTTTTTTACCGATCAAGTCCGTAATAGGGATGACTTGATGGTTCAGATAGCGGCGCGACAGCTCTTCCAGGCTGTGGCTGCGTTCGCCAGCGTGCAAGAGATAGTCGGCCACCATCGGATCGCCGGCCACACCGCGCGGGCAGATGCCGTGGCTGCGCAGCACCAGCAGATCGTACTTGATATTCTGGTTGACCTTGGCCACGCGGGCATCTTCGAGGATGGGCCGCAGCCGCGCCAGCGTCGCCGCGGCATCGAGCCTGGCCGAGCCTTCCGGGCCGCGCAAGGGCAGATACCACGCCTCGCCAGCACGCCAGCAGAACGCCAAACCGACAATCTCGCCTTGCAACGGGCTGAGGCTGGTCGTCTCCAGATCAACGGCAATACGCTTTTGCTTCCGCAATTGGCGATAAAACGACTCGAATTTGTCCTCTGTGTCGACCAGGTGATATTCGGCTGGCCAATCTTCTGAGCCGCGACCATTCGGATGCGGCGATAGTTGCTCGCTCGCGCTCGCGGCTCCGTTATTCTCGACAACGTTCGCTCCGAAGGGGAATAGTTCTCCCTGAACGGGAGCGCGGCTGTTCGGCCCGCCCAGCTGACTGGACAGACTGTGAAAGCCCCATTCCTGGAACAGCTGCCGCAGCCGGGGCACGTCCAGATCGCGTAGACGCCATGCCTCCCAGTCCAACTCGATGGGCACATCGGTTCTTAGCCGCACCAGTTGCCGTGCTCGTTCCATAACACCAGTGGAAGCACGCAGGCTCTCTTGCCGTTTGGCGCCGGGGACGCGATCGATATTGGCGAGGATGTTGTCCAACGTGCCGAACTCTTGCAACAGTTTGGCCGCCGTCTTGATGCCGATGCCCGGCACGCCTGGCACATTATCGACCGAATCCCCGACCAGCGTTTGCAAATCGACCACCTGCTCCGGTTTGATACCCCAATCGGCCAACAATTCTTCGCGGCCAAAAACCTGGCGCTTGCGCAGGCTGTACAGACGGATGCGCTCATCGATCAGCTGGCGGCAATCCTTATCGCTGGTGCAGAGATAGACATCCAGTCCGCGTCTGGCGCCGGCAACGGCAAGGGTGGCAAGCACATCGTCGGCCTCGAAGCCGGCGACGCTGACAACCGGCACGTTCATCGCCTCTAACAGGCGCTGGATATGCGGTAATTGCAATTGCAGATCGTTGGGCACTTCCTCGCGGTGCGCCTTATAGTCGGAGTAGATGACTTGGCGGAAGGTTGGCTCGCCGCGGTCGAAGGCGCAGACGAGGTAATCGGGCGACAAGCTGCGCAGAAACAGCAGATCACGGGCGAAGCCGAACAGGGCGTTGGTCGGCAGTCCGGACGGACTCGTCATGCCGCGGATGGCATGAAAGACCTGGAAGATGAGCGCGTGCGCATCGACCAGATAGAGGCTTCCAGTTGTAGTGCCTGATGGCATGGCGTCTGGCGTCCGATCTACCAGAGAGGCAACGCTCTACAGTGCGTGAAACAAGCGACAGTGCGGCCACGACTTCGCAGCCATAGAGAGAGTGTTCCGTTTGTTTACCAACTCGCAACGCCAGCAGGAACCTTCCTTGCTGGTGCTGCGCGGTGGTAAATAATTTCGCGTGCAGGCGGCGGCTTGGGGACGTGCAAGTGTAGCGAATCCCGGCCCATGAACAAGCCGCATCAACAACTCGCCATTTAGGATTGCAGCTAATCGCAGTCTAGGGTTGCCGCCAGCGTGTGTCAAGACCATTCTGGACGGGAATTCCTCCTGTGAGGTGTCCTTCGCGATTTTGACGTGTAGGATGATAAAGCCTGCTCGGGGCGTTAACGTAACCCCGCTCACCAAATGTCGAGTAGGGATATCCTCCAGGATTTTTCTGGTTGACAGGGATGAACAATCTTTTAGAATAATAACGAAACTGACTGGTCAGTCCGTTTGGGAGATGGCGATGAACGCTGCTTTTCCTCCGCGACACGCGCATTACACCCACCTGCGAATCAGCCTGGGGATCGTCGTTGTTCTTGTGATTTCGGCCGGGGCTGGGGGCTGCCATCAGGCGCCGCCGCCCAAGATGAGCAAAGTTGCCGAAGTCGTCGCCACCACGCCGGTAACGGATGAGGTGACAGATTATCAAGACTTCACTGGCCGCATGGACGCCCTGAAAACCGTGGACATTCGCCCGCGTGTCTCTGGCTACATCACCGAGGCGCCGTTCGTGGAAGGCGACATCGTCAAAACAGGCGATTTGTTGTTCCAGATCGATCCGCGGCCGTACCAGGCGGAGGTGAACCAGGCCAAGGCCAACCTCAAGTTGGCCCAGGCCGATGTGGAACTGCAGAAGCGGCGCAAAACGCGAGGAGAAGAGTTGATACGGAGCGGTACCGGCGCCATCGGCCCGGAAGACTATGATCAACTCGTTGCCTCTCTGGAAAAGGCCGTTGCCACTGTCGGCGCCATGAAGGCGGCCCTGGAACGGGCGGAACTCAATCTAGAATTTACGCACGTCAAAGCGCCGCCGCTCCTGGATGACCAAGGGCATCCCCTGGAAGGACGTATCAGCCGCCGCATGGTGGACCCTGGCAACCTCGTCAACGCCGACCAAACCGTGCTGACTACTCTTGTCTCTATCGATCCGATGTACGCCTACTTCGACGTGGACGAACGGACTTATCTGGAATTGGCGGAGGCCACAAGACAGCAGGGCCATTCCTGGTTTTCTGTCCTGCGCTTCCCCGTGTTGATGCGCCTGGCCAACGAGGATGACTTTCACACCAAAGGCTACGTTAACTTCCTCGACAACCGGCTCAATGCCAATACTGGCACGGTGCGCATGCGTGGCGTTTTCGCCAATCCCAACAATGTCTTCAAACCGGGCCTGTTTGTACGTATTCGCCTGCCTCTTGGCGCGCCCTACAAGGCAGTGATGGTCCCTGATGAGGCAGTCTTAAGCGATCAAGGACGGAAGTATATCTACATCGTCAAAAAAGAGAAGAACGACAAAGGCGAAGAGGTGGACAAAGTCGAATATCGTTCGGTGCAGTTGGGGCAGGCGCTTGAGGGGTTGCGTGTCATCAAGTCTGGGCTGGCTATGGGCGAACGTGTAATCGTTAGCGGCATGCAGCGCGTGCGTCCGGGCGCCGTGGTGAAGACCAAGATGCAGGAGCCGCCGGCGCCACCGAAAGCGAAACTGACGCAGATCTTGAAAGAAGATCGCGCGACCCGGCCAGTAGATCCGAAAGCGGCCCCGGCCGCTCCCGCGCTCAAGGACATGCCGCGTGTTGGCAAGGAAACGCGCCAGGAAGGCAAGAGGCGGCGCTAAATTCTCGTTCTTAAGCAGAGTTTGGGAACGAGGAGGAACGGAAGATATTTTCGGATAGACATTGAGGCGGGGCGATGTTTTCGCATTTCTTCATCGAACGGCCGATCTTCGCATCGGTATTGTCGATCGTTATCACCCTGACGGGAGCGGTGGCGGTCTTCAATTTACCGTTGGCGCAGTATCCGCCGATCACACCGCCGAGCATCTGGGTCCAGGCCAATTATCCCGGTGCCAACGCTCAGACTGTAGCCGATTCGGTGGCTGCGCCCATCGAGCAGATGGTCAACGGCGTCGAAGACATGCTGTACATGGTGTCGCAGTCCAACAACGATGGCTCGTATACTTTGACCGTTACCTTCAAGCCGGGCGTCGATCTCAATTTCGCCCAGGTGCTGGTGCAAAATCGCATCAATCTGGCGCTGCCGCTCTTGCCAGACGTAATCAAACAAACCGGTGTGACCACGCGCAAGCGCAACCCGGACATCTTGCAGGTCATCGCCATTTACTCGCCCAATGGGCGCTACGATCAGCTGTATCTGAGCAATTTTGCGGCCATTCGGATCGCGGATGAGCTGCGCCGTGTGCGCGGCGTCGGTGACGTGATTATCTTCGGCCAGCAAGACTACAGCATGAGGCTGTGGCTCGATCCGGAAAAACTGGCCTCGCGGGGCATGACGGCAACCGATGTGGTCAACGCCGTCCGTGAGCAGAACCGGCAAGTGGCCGGCGGGCACATCGGCCAGGAGCCGATGCCTGGGGGCAAGGCGCACGAAATTCCCATCACCGTACTCGGCCGGTTATCAGACCCCAAGCAGTACGAAGAGATGGTGCTGCGCACTGACCACGAGGGCCGTAAAGTCTACCTCAAAGACGTGGGGCGTGCTGAGTTGGGCGCCAAAAACATGGACTCGACCAGCAAGCTCAATGGCAAACCTAACGGCAGTATCGCCGTCTGGGCCTTGCCTGACGCCAACTCCATCGAGGTTGCTGACCGCGTCATCGCCAAAATGGAAGAGCTGAAGAAATACTTCCCCGAGGACATCGATTACGCCGTATCCCTGGACATGACGCCGTTCATCAAGGAGTCGATCAAGGAGGTCGTTCGCACGCTGATCGAGGCCATCGCTCTCGTTGCCGCCGTCGTACTCTTATTCTTGCAGAATTGGCGTTCGGCCCTGATTCCACTGATGGCCGTGCCGGTCGCCGTGGTCGGCACCTTCGCTGTCATGGCGGTCATCGGTTTTTCGCTCAACAATCTGACGCTGTTTGGCCTGGTATTGGCCATCGGCATCGTCGTTGATGACGCCATCGTCGTTGTCGAAGCGATTGAGCATCATATCGAGCAGGGAATGCATCCGCGGCAGGCAGCTCACAAGGCGATGGACGAAGTGTCGGCCCCGGTCATTGCCGTGGCCTTGGTGCTGTGCGCCGTGTTTGTGCCCTGCGCGTTCATCAGTGGCATCACCGGCCAATTCTTCCGCCAATTCGCCCTGACCATCGCCGCCTCGACCGTTATCTCGGCATTCAATTCGCTGACCTTGAGCCCCGCGTTGGCGGCCATCTTGCTCCAACCACACGGAGCCAAAAAGGACATAATCGGTCGCCTTTTGCATGGGTCGTTGGGTTGGTTCTTTGGGCTGTTCAACTGGACCTTCCGTCGCGCTACGGCCGGCTACATCCACGTGGTCGGCAAATCGCTGGTCGGACGCGCCCCGCTGCCCGTGCTGGTGTTGGCTATTGCCGGCGGCGCGTTCGGCTGGATGCTACCCCGGTTCGAGCCTTGGCTGCAACACTTGCCCTTAGCGACGCAGCGGGCCGAGAGATGGACAGAAGAAATACGGCAATTCCTCTTCGATAAATCCTGGGTCCCCTGCGAAATGCGAATGCTGCTGGGCGTGGCTGCAGCCGGTTTGCTGGGGATGTTGTTGCACCGTCTCTTGGGGCGCTTGGCCGGCCGGTTGGAGCGGCGTCTGGCTCTGAGCGGCGTCGCTGTAGTGCTGTTGGGCTATGGCGCCCTGGTGCTTAACACCTTGTATGGCTACGAACAGCTGCCGGAAGGCTATATCCCTAATCAGGACCAAGGGCGTTTCTACATCGCCGTGCAGCTGCCTGACGCCGCCTCGTTGGAACGGACCCAGAAAGCCTGCGACCACATTCAGCGCCTGGTGCAGAACCTCCCCGGCGTTGAGCATGTTACCGAGATCGCCGGCCAATCGTTCACTCTCAACGCCAACGGTTCCTATTTCGGCCAGTTCTTCGTCTCCTTCAAGCCGTTCGAAGAACGCCGCGATCCAGCGCTGTCGGCCGATGCCATCACCAATCGCGTGCGAGGTCTGTTAGCCAAGGAATTGCCCGAGGCTCAGGCAGCCATCTTCACGCCGCCACCCGTATCAGGACTCGGCTCGGCCAACGGCTTCAAATTCATCGTCGAAGACCGCAACAACCTCGGCCTTGCCGCCTTGGAAAAACAAGTCGAGCGCCTCATCGAGCGCTCGCGCAAGAGCGATAAAGTCGAAAATCTCTACAGCGTCTTCCGGGCCAATGTGCCGCAGCTGTTTATGGACATCGAGCGCGACAAGTGCGAGGCGATGGGTGTCAATCCTCTTGATGTGTTTTTGACGCTGCAAATTTATCTCGGTTCGCTGTACGTCAACGACTTCAATAAGTTCAGCCGCACCTGGCAAGTGAACGTGCAGGCCGAAGGCGAGTACCGCAATAATCCGGACAAGATCCGTTTGCTTCAGGTCCGCAACAACAACGGCGAAATGGTGCCGCTCGGCTCGGTGGTCCGCCTCCGCGAGGTCGGCGGCCCGATCAACATTGGCCGCTACAATTTGTGGCCGGCCGCTGCCATCCTGGGCGCCACCAAGCCCGGCGTCTCCAGCGGCGAGGGCATCGAAGAGATGGAGCGGCTGTTTCGTGAAGTGCAGATACCGGGCATGGCCTACGAGTGGACCGAGATCAACTATATGCAGATCGATGCCGCCAAGAACATCTGGAACAACCTGATCTTCCCCCTGGCGGTGGTGTTCGTGTTTTTGGTGCTGGCGGCGCAGTATGAGAGCTGGTCGCTGCCGTTGGCCATCATCCTCGTTGTGCCCATGTGCATCCTTGGCTCGCTGACCGGCGTGGCCATTGCTGGCGACGACATCAATATTTTCACGCAGATCGGCTTCGTGGTGCTGGTCGGTCTGGCCAGCAAAAATGCGATCCTTATTGTCGAATTTGCTAAACACAAACATGAAGAGGGGGGCCTGTCGCGCTACGATGCCACCCTGGCGGCGTGTCAATTGCGTTTGCGGCCGATCATCATGACTTCGTTCGCCTTCATTCTCGGCGTGGTGCCGCTGCTTGTGGGCCACGGCGCCGGTCATGAGATGCGTCAGAGACTGGGTGTCGCCGTCTTCAGTGGCATGTTGGGCGTGACGCTGTTCGGTATCTTTTTGACGCCGGTGTTCTTCTATGTCATCGCCGGCTTCGCCGAGACGCCGCTGTTTGCGGCAGCGCGCATGCGTCTTGTCGGTAGGGTCTTGGTGTACGTGACCATTGTTGCGACGCTGGGCATCCCCTGGCTACTCATGGGGATAGTGGGAAAGGTCCGTCGCCGCCGTATTTTGCCGTTACCGCAAAAACGGTTCGTCATCACGGAAAACGGAGCGACAGTCAACGGTTACGAAAAAACGCACGATGGCGAGCGGGGTAGCGTTAGCGCCCCGAGAGAGCACTCGGGGCGCTAACGCTACCCCGCTCGCCGACGGTACTCGGGGCGCTAACGCTACCCCGCTCGCCGACGGTACTCGGGGCGCTAACGCTACCCCGCTCGCCGACGTTTACATGTGAGGAATAATCGTGTTTTCACGCTTTTTCATCAATCGACCGATCTTCGCCTCGGTGCTGTCCATCGTCATCACCTTGGCCGGCACTATCGCCCTGTTTACGTTGCCGATCGCGCAGTACCCGGAGATCGCGCCGCCGACCGTCGAAGTATCGGCCTACTATCCCGGCGCCAACGCCCAGGTCGTCGCTGACACCGTGGCCGCGCCCATCGAGCAGCAGGTCAACGGCGTGGAAAACATGATGTACATGTCGTCGCAATGCACCAACGACGGTAAGTATACCCTTACGGTCACTTTCTATCCGGGTACCGATTTGAACATCTCGCAAGTGCTGGTTCAAAACCGCGAATCGCTGGCCGAGCCGATCCTGCCTGAACTTGTCAAGCGCCGCGGCATCTCGGTCAAGAAGAAATCACCCAACGTCCTCATGATCGTCAACCTATACTCCAAGGACAACAGCCGCACCAGCCTGGAATTGAGCAACTATGCTACGATTCAAATCCGCGATGAGCTGTCGCGTCTGCCGGGAGTTGGCGACATTACCTATCTCGGACAGCGTGATTACAGCATGCGCATCTGGCTCGATCCGCAAAAGCTGGCGACCTACAGCCTCAATGCTTCGGACATCATCGCCGCCGTAATGGCGCAGAACATCCAGGTCGCCCCTGGCCAGATCGGTCAGCCGCCCACGCCCAGCGGCCAGGTGAACCAGTACATCATCACCACACTCGGCCGCCTGGAAAGTGTCGAACAGTTCGAGCGCATCGTCGTCAAGAATAACGGCCAATCGCTGGTCTATCTCAAGGACGTGGCCAACATCGAGCTGGGCGCGCAATCCTACGATCAGACCTGCACCCTGGATGGCAAACCATCGGTGGCTCTGTCGGTCTATCAGCTGCCCGGCTCCAACGCTCTCGATGTCGCCAATCGCGTCAAGGAGCGCATGAAGCAGCTCAAGCGGCAGTTCCCGCCAGGCATCGATTACGAAATCGTTTACGACACCACGCCGTTCATCAAAGAGTCGATTGCCGAAGTCGGCGAGACGCTGTTCGATGCCGTGGTTCTGGTGGCTGTGGTAGTGCTCTTGTTTTTGCAGAATTGGCGTTCGGCCTTGATTCCGCTGGTGGCCGTGCCCGTGGCCGTCATCGGCACCTTCGCCGTCATGTCCGTCATGGGCTTTTCGCTCAACAACCTGACCTTGTTCGGCCTGGTGCTGGCCATCGGCATCGTCGTTGATGACGCCATCGTCGTCGTCGAGGCCGTCGAACATCACATTGAACACGGCATGGCGCCGAAGGAGGCCACGATCCGGGCGATGGAGCAAGTGTCCGGTCCCGTCATCGCCATCGGCCTGGTGCTCAGTGCCGTGTTTATTCCGTCAACCTTCATCACCGGCATCATCGGCCAGTTCTTCCGCCAGTTTGCCTTGACCATCGCCGTCTCCACGGTGATCTCGGCGTTCAACTCGCTAACTCTCAGTCCGGCCCTGTCGGCGCTGTTGCTCAAGCGCCGCATCAAAGGGCACTTCGAGGCGCTGCCGTGGTTTGCTTTCATACCGCTGGGGGCGTGGTTAGGCCACAAGTTTATTCCCCATCACCTGACCGCTTACGCGGTCGATTCCATCGTCCAACGAGCCAGAACCGTAAGCGACGGAATGGGAGCCGCCGTTGCTAATGCTTCCAGCTTGTTGGTTTCGTGGGGTCCGACCCTGGCCGGCGGTATAGCCGGTTTGGTGATCGCCCTGATTTTCGGCCGACCGTTGAATTACATACTCGGTTGGTCGTTTTATCAGTTCAATCGGCTCTTTGATCTTTCCACGACGATATACACGCGGGCCGTGTCGGGACTGTTGCGCGTCAGTCTGCTGGTGCTCTTGGTCTACGGCGGCTTATTGACCTTGACGTGGTGGAGTTTTGTACAGACGCCGACCGGCTTCATTCCTCAGCAGGACAAAGGCTATCTGCTGGTCAATGTGCAGCTGCCCGACGCCGCTTCGGTGATGCGCACGCGTGAAGTCGTGGAGAAAATCGAGCGCATCGCTCTGGAGACCGCGGGCGTCAAGCACACCGTTGCCATCGCTGGTCAATCGATCTTGCTCAACGCCAATGCCTCGAATTTCGGCGCCCTGTACCTGATGCTCGACGACTTCGACAATCGTTTACGGCCGGAGTTGTCTGGCGACGCCATCGCGGCGGCACTCCAGGATCGGCTGGCCCAAGAGATCCCTGAAGCGATCGTCAATATCTTCAATGCTCCCCCCGTTGAAGGCTTGGGCACCGCAGGCGGCTTCAAGATCATCCTGCAAGACATTGGCGACAACGGTATGCCCCGGCTCCAGCGGGCTGCCGAACGGATCGTGGCCACCGGTCAAGCCGATCCTCACTTGCAGGGCGTCTTTTGCAGTTTCCGTGCCGATACGCCCTGGCTGGAGTTGATCGTCGATCGCACTCAGGCCAAGGACCGCGGCGTCTCTATCGACGACATCCGCACCGAACTGGAATCGACCATCGGGCCGTACTATATCAATGACTTCAACCTCTTCGGCCGCACCTGGCAGGTCAATGTCCAGTCTTACCATACCTATCGCCAATCGCTCGATGACATCAAACAGTTGAAGGTGCGCAACAACCAAGGCGAGATGGTGCCGTTGGCTGATTTCGCCTCGATGCGTTTCGTCAGCGGCCCGGTGTTCGTACAGCGCTACAACATGTATCCGTCGGCCGCTATCCACGCGGACGCCGGCCCGGACACCAGTTCCGGCCAAGCCATCGAACATCTGCACCAGGCCGCTGAGGAGCAGCTGCCCCAGTCGATGCGCACGGAATGGACCGAGCTGGCCTTGTTGCAGCTGCAAACCGGCAATACGGCCATGTGGGTGTTTGTATTGGCCGTGGTGCTGGTGTTTTTGGTGCTGGCGGCGCAGTATGAGAGTTGGTCGTTGCCGTTGGCGGTCATTTTGGTCGTGCCCATGTGCCTATTGTGCGCCATCACGGGCGTCATCCTGGCGCGGATGGACGTGAACATCTTCACGCAGATTGGCTTCTTGGTGCTGGTTGGCCTGGCTTGCAAAAATGCGATCTTGATTGTCGAATACGCCAAGGCTCAGCGCGAGGCGGGCAAGGAGCGCAAGCAAGCGACCCTGGCCGCCTGCCAGTTGCGTCTGCGGCCGATCATCATGACCTCATTCGCGTTCATTCTCGGCGTGGTGCCGCTCATGGTGTCCGAGGGCGCCGGGGCCGAAATGCGGCGGACACTGGGTATCGCCGTCTTCGCTGGTATGTTGGGCGTGACGCTGTTCGGTATCTTCCTGACGCCGGTGTTCTACTATGTCATCCAATGGTTCAAGGACCGCCGCCCGGCGCAGTTCCCGGAACGCGACGATGACTGGCGCGCCGTCGGACACACGGTTGCATATAGCAACGGCCAAGCGCATGCTGTCGAATACGAGACGGCAGCCGTCACGACGCGACAATCGAACTAAATAAAACCACGCCGTAGCGAAAGTAAAAACAAGGCGAGCGGTGGGGGGCATCCCCACCGCCAACGCCGCCGGGTTTATCCCGGCGGCTCGCTAAATTCACCGACGCGCCAAGCCAACCGGCGCGCTAAACCAGCCGGACAAGTACCTAGCCCCCAAAGGCGCCGGGAGGGATGGAATAAGGGTCGTTCAACGGGTTGCTCAAAAAATAATTGATGGCCTGGATCCACAAGTTGAGGTTCTCATTTTGGGGGACTGCTGTGCTGCCGGCCAAGAGGATATCGTTGGCGATTAGAGCTTCCCTTTCGAGGTTGGTGAAGAGGAAATCCACCCCCGTGACTAAAAAACCGGTATATTGCTGTCCCAATTGGGGCCCAAAGATATCAGACAGAAGGGACGACGTGTAGTTCAGGCTTTGACTGATACTCGGTAGCCGCTGAACAACATCACCGAGCGTGTTCAGAATACCTTGTGGGCCGACTGCCGCGGGATTGGTTTCGACTTGGATAATTTGCACTAAAAATTGCAGTTGTTGGAAAACCTCCCCAAGGTTGGGCGGCTGCACCGAAATGTCCGCGGAAGGAACTACACGGTCCTCAAGCTGTTCTAATTGGGGACGAACCGTGCGGCGGACAGGGTTGGCAGATCGATCGCCATCCAGACAATGGGTGCGCTTGCGGATCGCACGGAAACAATCGAGAGTGCTCGTCATAACAAGAATCTCCAAGAAAGCGCGCTCGCTGAGTATAAGGGCGAACCAGCACGCGACCCTATTCTCTCGATCCTTCGATGGGATCTCAGTGTGTCCGAGTTATACCCAAGGAGGCAAGGTTGTGAATTTAAGACACCAAAAAGAATATATCGAATAACTTTCGGTAAAGTCAAGGAATTATGGGAGTGCGCCTCTCGATTTTGGTGAGCGAGGTTGCGTCAGCCCCGAATAGATTTTTCCACTCC
>Ga0070737_10005704_pt1 | contig 11766 bp, 9 predicted proteins | sample Coa_R1_10_FD_66438 | JGI IMG/M metagenome (GOLD analysis project Ga0070737, IMG submission 66438) | Surface soil microbial communities from Centralia Pennsylvania, which are recovering from an underground coalmine fire - Coalmine... | ecosystem: Environmental > Terrestrial > Soil > Unclassified ... | reverse complement strand
CAGGAATTTCCGCCGGACGAAACTCGCCCGATGGTAAAATGGGTTGTAATGGCTATGCCACTGAAAACACTCTTCCTGAACCCGCCTTCGTTTGAAAATTTCGACGGCGGAGCAAGTTCGCGCTGGCCGGCAACCCGCGAGATCGAGTCCTACTGGTACCCGGTGTGGCTCACCTACCCCGCAGGCATGCTCGAAGGATCGCGGCTGCTCGATGCGCCTCCCCACCACGTCTCGGCCGAAGAGACCATCAGGATCTGCGGCGACTACGAGTTTCTCGTTCTGTTCACCTCCACGGTGGGCTGGGAAGGCGATCAGCGGCTGGCCGAGGCGATCAAGACGGCGCATCCGAAGATCAGGATCGCCTTTGTCGGACCGCCGGTGACCACCGACCCCGACCGCGCGCTGAATGAGTGCTGGGCACTGGACTTCATCTGCCGCCGCGAGTTCGACTTTTCTACCGTCGAGTTCGCGCAGGGTAAGCCGCTGAACGAAATCCTGGGCATCAGCTATAAGAAAGATGGCAAGATCATCCACAATCCCGATCGCCCTCAGGTCGAGGACCTGGATGCGATGCCCTGGGCTACCAAGGTCTACAAGCGCGACCTGGATGTGACCCGCTATAACGTCCCCTTTCTCCTCCACCCCTATATCGCGCTCTACTCCACCCGCGGCTGCCCGGCGCAATGCACCTTCTGCCTGTGGCCGCAGACGCTCAGCGGCCACGCCTGGCGCAAGCGGTCCACGGACGATGTTGCGGCGGAGATGAAATGGGCTAAGGAGAACTTTCCTGAAGTCAAGGAATTCTTCTTCGACGACGATACCTTCAACATCCAGAAGAATCGCACCATCGAACTGTGCGAAAAGCTCAAGCCGCTTGGCCTTACCTGGAGCTGCACATCGAGAGTGACCACAGACCGCGAGACGCTGAAGGCCATGAAGGAGGCGGGCTGCAGGCTGCTCATCGTGGGCTTCGAGTCCGGCGATCCGCAGATTCTCAAAAACATCAAGAAGGGCGCAACCGTGGAGCGCGCGCGGGCCTTCGCCCGGGACTGCCACGATCTCGGCCTTGTCATTCACGGCGACTTTATCCTCGGCCTGCCCGGCGAGACCAAGGAGTCGATCCGCAACACCATCGAGTTCGCCAAGAGCCTGGACGTGGAGACCATTCAGGTTTCGATCGCCCACGCTTATCCCGGCACCGAGTTCTATGAGTTCGCCAAGGCCAACGGCTTCATCACCAATGAGCGCATGGAAGACGGCGGCGGACACCAGATGGCGCACATCGAATATCCCGGCCTGCCGGTGGACTACGTCATGGAGATGGTGCATCGCTTCTACGACGAGTATTACTTCAGGCCGAAGGCGGCTGCCCGCGTCATCTGGAAGGCGATCGTCAACCGCGATGTGCCCCGCCTTTATCAGGAGGCGAAATCGTTTCTCAAGCTGCGTGCGCAGCGCAACCGCATGGTCAAGGAAGCGCGCAAGCAGCAGGCCCGGCCACGAAGCACCGTCGGCGCAGGGGCGTAAATCGGGAAACAATTCTTTCGCCGAGGGCGGCTCCGTCCATAGCCGCCCTCGCTTCATTTCGGCCATCTACAAGGATTGAGCACCGGAACCGATGGCGCAGCATCGCCTTACAGCACGCCAATATCTCATTCTGGCTCTCGTCGCGCTCTGCGCGCCGCTTGGCGATACCTGCCTGTCGCGCGGCATGACGCGACTGCCGGCCATTCCGATTGCCCATCCGGCATCGCTCGTCGCCGCCGTCTTCACGCCGTGGATTGCGGCCGGCATTGCGCTGCTCATCGCTTTTTTCGCCAGCTATCTCACCGCGCTTTCATGGGCCGACCTCACGTTCGTTCTTCCGGCCACGGCCTTCGGCAATGTGATTGTTGCGCTGCTTTCGCGCTTCTGGCTGCAGGAAACGGTCAGCATGGAGCGCTGGGCGGGCATTGCGCTCATCACGCTGGGCGTAGGATTCGTTGCGCAGGGGCCATCGCGCACTGAAACTGCCTCGCCCGGCGCCGAGGAGGCGCATTCGCAATGATGCTTCCCGATCCCCTCGCGCAGCCGGGCGCATGGCCGGCGGCCGCCATGATTGCCGCCGTCGTGCTCGCTTCGACGACCGGCGAGGTGCTCACCGCCGCGGCGATGAAGTCGATTGGCGATCTGGACCGGATTCGCGCCCAATCCGGCTTCGGCGCAGCGGTGCGCGCCGTCCTGACCTCCCCGTTGTTCTTCGCGGGAGTATTCTTCCTCGCGCTGGCCTTCTTCGCGCTGCTGTTCGCGCTCAACCATCTGAATCTGAGCCTCGTTGCTCCGGCGTCGGCTTCGCTCACCCTGGTGACCAACGCCATTGCAGGCAGGCTTTTCCTGAGGGAAAATGTCGACCGGAGACGCTGGGCCGCGGCGCTGCTGGTGTGCGTGGGCGTTTATCTGCTGGCGCACTGAGCAGCGGCTTCCTCTGCGCCAGGTCCTGTTCTTAGCGCGCCTTGCTGCACTACACTTCTTCTCAGAACGCTCACCCCCCATCGAGGAACTCTCTGTTGAACACTTCGCGCCGTTTGCTGCCGATCTCCTGCGCCCTGCTGCTGCTCGCCGCCGCGTTTGCTCTCTGTGCGCAAAAACTTCAGGCTGCGCCCCAGGCGCAGAGCGCGCCGCAGTCACTCGACGACCGCCGCAAAGCGCTGAACGATCTCTTTCACGACTACTGGGAAGACCAGCTCAAAACCAATCCGGAGATGGCCTCTGAACTCGGCGACAAGCGCTACAACGACCGGATCTCCGATTACAGCGTGGAAGCCTACAATCAGGAGCTGGCCCGCGAGCAGAACTTCCTTCTGCGCCTTGCGGCCATTGACTCGTCCGGCTTCAGCGAGCAGGAAAAGCTCAGCCAGGAACTGCTGGAGCGCAGGCTCGAAGAAGACCAGCAGGCTGCCGAGTTCCGCGAGTGGGAGATGCCGCTGACCCAGATGGACGGCATCTACGATACCTATCCGCAGCTTGTCGAAGAGCTGAGCTTCACCACCGTCAAGGATTACGACGACTGGATCGCGCGCCTGCACGCCATGCCACGGGCTTTCAGCCAGGTCATCGAAAACATGTCCATCGGCATGGACGACCACCGCACGCCGCCGCGCTACCTGCTGGAGAAGGCCCTGGACCAGATCAGGACAATGGCGCACCAAAAGCCGGAGGATTCTCCCCTGGCCTTGCCGCTCAAACATTTCCCCGCGTCCATACCGGCGGCCGAGCAGCAGCGCATCCGCACCGAGATGCTCGACGCCATCGGCAAGGAAGTCCTGCCCGCATATCTGCGCCTCGAGCGCTTCATGGAAGCAAGCTATGTGCCGGCCGGGCGCACGCAGCCGGGCATTGATTCCCTGCCCGACGGCGCAGCTTACTACCGCTTCCTCATCCGCCGCATCACCGGCAGCAATCTTACGCCGGACCAGATTCACCAGATCGGCCTCGACGAAGTGAAAAAGGATGAGGCCGAGATGCTGGCCATCGCGCAGAAGCTCGGCTTCAACGATCTGGCCAGCTTCCGCGCCAGCCTCAAAACCAATCCCAGGCTGCGTCCCGCATCGGCGCAGGCGCTGATCGATGCCTACCAAAGCTATCTGACGCCGATGGAAGGCAAGCTGCCGCAGCTGTTCGGCCGGCTGCCCAGGGCCAGGTTCGAAGTGCTCCCGGTGCCGGACTATATGGCAAAGACCGCGCCTCCCGCTTACTATGAGCCTCCCGCGCCCGACGGCAGCCGGCCGGGCCGCCTGCGCATCAACACCTACAACGCCACCGGCCGCAATCTCTATCAGGTCGAGGACATCGCCTATCACGAAGGCATCCCCGGCCATCATCTCCAGATCTCTATCGCTCAGGAACTCACCGGCCTGCCCGAGTTCCGCAAGTATTACGGCAACACCGCATATGTCGAAGGCTGGGGCCTGTATGCCGAGCGGCTGGGCAAAGATGTCGGCTTCTATACCGATCCTTACTCGGACTACGGCCGTCTCGAAGGCGACGTCTGGCGCGCCATTCGCCTGGTCGTCGATACCGGCGTGCACTCGCAGCACTGGACGCGCGATCAGATGGTCGACTACTTCCATCAGCACTCGAACATCGACGACACCAGCATCCAGACCGAGGTTGACCGGTACGTCGCCTGGCCTGGCCAGGCGCTGGCTTACAAGATCGGCCAGCTTAAGATCCTCGAGCTGCGCTCCCGCGCTCAACAGGCCCTCGGCCCGAAATTCGACATCCGCGCCTTTCATGACGAAATCCTCGACTCCGGAGCAATGCCAATGGACATTCTGGACGAGCACGTGAGCGCATGGATAGCAGCGCAGGCAAAAGCGCCGTAACCAGGCAGGCGTTCCCACCGCCAGGCGCGGTGCTATGCTTGTCGCGTCGTTATTTCTTTATCTACACACAAGGGGAAAAACGATGAAACGCCTTCTGGCTTTGGCGGCAATTGTCGGCGCTGCCGCGTGCGCACATGCGCAGGCGATTGATACAACAGTCTGCGCAGTCCTCAAGAGCCCCAGGGCATTCGACGGCAGGATGGTGCGCATCAAGGGCACCGTCGAGACCGGTCTGGACCAGTTCGTGCTGAATGACGGCGACTGCGGCAAACAGGTGAACAGTATCTGGCTGGCCTGGCCGCAGGGAGCCAAAGCCAGATCCGGCCCGCTTGCAATGCTCGAGCTCGAGCCGGCGCGCAACTTCGCAGGAACCGTGACGCCGTCAGCGCGCCCCCCTGTCACGCTCCTGAAAGACAAGGCATTCAGGCAGTTCGATTCTGCGCTGGCGCAGCAGCACCGCAGTCCTTCCGGCCTTTGTCTTGCCTGTCCGAAATATGATGTGCAGGCAACCATTACCGGGCGGCTCGATGGCGTGGACGATTCCGCAGTGCACCGGGAGAAGGGGAAAATCCTCGGCCTCGGAGGTTTCGGCAACGCGAACGCGTACGCGGCGCGGCTGGTGATTCAGTCGGTGAGCGACGTAACGCCGAAAGAGATCGACTACTCCAGGATCGATTCCATCACCAGGCAGGAGAGCAGCCAGCCGCCGGCACAGCGGCAGCAGACGCAGTCCTCGGATCCGCTTTCTGCCGCGCAGAAGCTCGCCGGCAGCCTTGCGCCCAGCCCGGTGACGACCCAGATCCAGAAAGATATCGACCTGCTCGGAAAGCACAAGGAGTCGAACGGCGTGGTCATCGGCTTTGGGGCCATGGACGAAGCTTCCGCCTCCGCAGACTCACCTGCCGCCAAAGACACCCCCGACGGCGTCCAATACAACTGCACCTTCAATCGCGACAGACTGCCCGATCAGGAACTGAGCATGGCCCTGCTCCACCTGGCCCAGCACATCTCCGATATTCGCGATCCTCAGCCCGGCAACGACGATGAACCGTTCTACATCGCGGAGAACAACGCCTGGGCCGTCACCGCTGCCATGGCCGTGGCCGCCGGCGAGAGATTCCTCACGCTCCCCGGCGGCTACCTGATGTGGGACGCGTCCTGGCCCGACGCCGACAAGGTGGACAACATGGTTTCGGCGCTCGACGATTTCCTCAGCAAGGAAGCATTGCTGAGCAAGTGAGGCCGCACGCTTTCCCATCCTGAAAGCAAAATGCGGCTCTACCTGCCATCCACGGCAACCAGGCTTTTGAGCACCTTCACATTCCGCTCATCATCGCCGGGCTCGTCGACCGGCGTCTCGGCGACGAATGCGCTGTGAGCGAAGCGCGGGTCGTTCAGCAGCCAGCGGAACGGCTCGATCCCAATCATCCCTTCACCGATGTGCTCGTGCCGGTCAAGCTTCGAACCGCGCGCGGCCTTCGCGTCGTTACAGTGCCAGACCCGCACCGCGTCAAAGGTAACTGTTGCGGCGATCCTGTTCATCGTCTCGGCGAAGCCTTCGGCGCTGACAATATCGTATCCGGAAACGTGTGTATGGCAGGTGTCAAGGCAAACGGCAACTGGTGCGCAGGGCCTGAGCCGCTCGACAAGCTCGGCAACCTGCTCAAAATTACCGCCCAGCGAGCACTCCGCGCCGGCCGTGTTCTCGATGAGGATGGTGAATGCCGTTCCCTGCCAGGGCAATCCATCGATGGCCGCTTCGATGGACTGCGCGGCAAGCCGGAGCCCCTCATCGCGCGACAATCCCTTCCACGAGCCGGGATGCAGCACGAGGTATTCGGCGTCCAAAGCCAGCGCCCGCTCGATCTCGCCGCGGAAAGCCGCAATGCTCTTCTGCCGCACTTCGTCGGACTGACTGCATACGTTCACCAGATAACTGGTGTGGATCACCAGCGGGCCCACGTCAAATTTCGCCCTGAGTTCACGCATCCGCCGGGCCTGCGCCGGGTCAACTTTCGCCGCCCGCCACATCCGCGGGCTGGAGGAAAAAATCTGCAATGTGTTCGCGCCAATCTCCTGGGCGCGCGCGATGGAATTCGAAACCCCGCCTGAGGTGCTCAGATGTACGCCAATCCGCTTTGCCATAGATAGAATGAGTCTACAGGCGATGCCGGCAGGATGCGCACGGTGGTTTGGCCGCCGCGCAAAAGCGATTCCCCGGATACCCGGACCGGTTCCGGATTTCTTTTATTCGCCTGTCCGGCAACCCGCGCGCCATACTTCAGCATCCGATTCGGTGCAGGTCTTTGTCTTCGATCAGGGACCGCTTCCCGCGCGGTTTACCGATCTGAGCCTGCGTCCGGTCAATGTCTTTTTCGGGGGCTTTTCCGAACGATTCACCTTGGCCTTTTTTTGCTGATTCCGGTCATGAGGTCCAGGTCAATGCGTACACCCAGCCAACTCGCAGAAGTTCTGCGCGAAACCATCAGGCGCGTGGAGCAAAATGCGGATGTGGGCCCTGACGATCCTGCGCTGCTTGAACTGAAACGCATCATTCTGCTGAGAATTGCAGCACTGGAGCGCGATGAGCCCGGCATGCCCGCCGAAGAGCCTATGGATATTCCCGCCGTGCCGCAGGCAGAGACAAACTGACGATCATTTGCAATCGATTGACATGGCCGTCCCGCACCCGATATAGTTCGATTTTCCGGTAATTGCGCAGCAATGCGCGCCCGGAGCTGCTGCGCCGCCATTGAATCCTCCGGCGATTCGTCTGCATTCCTGAAGGGATTCCTGTCGCGAGAGAGCAGAGGGAATCCCGGTTGCCTATGGCCGCACACAGCACAGATATCGGCGTGAAGGCCTCGCCGCGCTCCGCATCCGCATCGCATCTGCCCTCGCAGCCTTTCGACACAAAACGCCGCTGGATTCTTCTCTTCATGCTTTGCGCCATCACGGTGGTCAACTTTATTGACCGCCAGACGGTGGCCGTGCTCGCGCCGGTCATTAAGCAGGCCTTCCATCTGAGCAACGGCGCCTATGGACGGATTGTCGCCGCCTTTCAGTTCGGAATGATGAGCGGCGAGCTGCCCATGGGCTGGCTGATGGACCGCGTTGGCTGCCAGCTTGGTCTCTTCGCCGCGGTTTGCTGGTGGTCTGCGGCCACCGGATCGCAGGCGTTTGTGCGTTCGGGCGCGCAGCTTGGCGCCACCTTCTACTGGATGGGCACAGGCGAGTGCGGCAACTACTCGGGCGGCATGAAGAGCATCTTTCAGATGTTCGGCCGGTCAGAGCGCACGCTGGCCATTGGCATCTTCAACAGCGGCAGCGTGGTCGGTTCGGTTGTCGCGCCGCCTTTCATCGTCTACCTTGCCGAACACTATGGCTTTCGCGCCGCGTTTCTCGTTCCGGCGCTTCTGGGCGCACTGTGGGCCATCGGATGGTGGCTTCTCTACCGCGGTCCGGAAAGGCCAAAGGACGGCGTCGGAACTCAGGCCGTCCCGCTCCGCACCATCCTCAGGGAGTCCTCGGCCTGGGCCGTCATGCTTTGCCGCTTTTTCATCGGTCCGGTCATCCAGTTTTACTGGTACTGGCTGCCCAGCTATCTGTTCAGCGTCGAACACCTTTCTCTCAAAGGCGTAGGCGCCATGTCCTGGATCCCATTCTTTCTCGGCTCGGGCGGCGGCATTGCCGGCGGATGGGCCGCAGGCTGGCTGCACAAGCGCGGCGTCACTACGTTTAACGTCCGCCGCATCACCATGTTTGCCAGCAGCGCCCTGTGCCTGGCAAGCTGCATCGTTCCCTTTGTGGCCTCGATATGGGTCTCGCTCATCGTGATGAGCATCGCCATCTTCGGCCACAACTTTGTCTCCGCCAACATGTACGGCGCCATCACCGATCTGTTCCCCGAGGCTGCCGTAGGACGCGCCACCGGGCTCAGCGGCGTGGCCGGCGGGCTCAGCGGCCTGCTGTTCCCGCTGCTGACCGGCATTCTGGTAGATCGCATCTCCTATACGCCGGTCTTCCTGCTGGCGGCGGCGATGCCCATAACCGGAACCATCCTGCTGTTCGTGCTGGGCAAACGCGAAAACTTCAACAAGGCGGCCGCCGCATGAGGACTTTGCACGCGGAAGCCGCGCGGGCAGGCGGCTCGCATAAGACGAACATATGATTCGATCTCTTGTCGTTCTTGTTGTCGTGGGTCTCTATAGCTGTGCAGCCTTTGCGTCTGCTCTTCCCGAGCCGCGCGAAGAGAAGACGCCGTATTATTCGCTCGCTCTCACGGCTGATGGATCTACGATCGCCTCGCTTTCCATCGATTCCCTGGGCAAGGGCGAATTCCGGCCGAACGCGCTGTTTCCGCCCGGAACCCGGCCTGTGGCGGAGACTTTTCCCAAAGACCCTGCAGCCGGTGCTCCCGAATCCGGCTGGCATTTCAGGTTCTCTCCCAAGTCGTTCGAAATGGTAAGCACCTATCGGCCGGGCATTCCCAGGCAGGGCATCGTTCTGCGCTTCAATCCGGAAGTGACGCATGCAACGTTATTGGCTAAGGTCGACGACGGACAGGCCCGTCTGCCTGCCGTGCTGCACCTGCCGGAAGAGGGTTCTCTGCGCATTGAGGTTTCCAGCCGCCATCCGGTTTTGCTTGGCTATGACGCGCATCGCCGCAAACCGGGATACGTTGAAGTATTTTTCCCGGGCGCAACGCTGACGGATCCGCGCGTGGCGTACACATTCACGGTGGTTGCCATTTATCCGCATTTGCCGGGAATCGACTCTGACCCTCGCTTTGACGGCTTCCGCCGCAACTGGCTCAACATTTTTCAGATGCAGGCCGAGGATGGCGTGCTGGCAAATAACTCAGCCAGCGATCCCTGCTCCTTTGTACTGCACATGTACTCGGAGGTCGCCAGGTACACACCCCCTCTGGCGGACGGCCTTACCGCCATGGACCTGGTGCGCATGTCGCTCGACAGGTATCTGCACGGATTTCTCGCCGCAGGAATGCCGTATTACCGCAGCTTCGACGGCAGCGGGTTCGGCGTGAACGACCGCGATACCATCAGCGCCGACTCCTACCCATCGCTGCTGATCGCGGCCGGCGAATATGTCTCGACGACTCACGATACGGCGTGGCTGAAGAAAAATTACCCGGGCCTGCGTGGCTGGGCTGAGGCCATGCTGGCAACCGACACCAACGGCAATGGGCTGGTGAAATACAGCGCCTCAGGCAATTCGGGAAGCTGGTATCCGCGAGCCGACGGCGGGACGCCTCTCCGCCCTGCCAACTGGTGGGACACGATCGGTTTCGGATACGAGGATGCTTATTCGAATGCCCTCGCCTATCGCGCGCTCCTGGATATGGCGGCCATGGCCGTGCTCGCGAAGCAGGATACGGATGCCGCGCGTTATCGCGCACGAGCCGCGAAGCTGAAGAGCGCTTACCTGCCGGCATTCTTCGATCCGCAGACGGGCGTGATCGCGGGCTGGCGGAGCAAAGACGGCAAACTCCACGATTACTACTTCCCGTGGGTCAATGGCGCCGCAGTGGTTTACGGATTGCTGCCGCAAAAGGCAGGAAACGCGATCTTCGATCATCTGCTGGCCGAGATGAAGCAGGTAGGCTACACGGATTTCGAGCATGGCATCCCTGGAAACCTGGTCCCAATCCCCAGCGAGGATTATCTGGGCCGCAACACCTTCCAGGTCTACGAAGATGGCAGCGCAACGGCGGCGTTCGCCTATTACACAATTGCCGCTCTCTATAAGCTTGGGCGAATCGAGGATGGCGACCGCATCCTGTTCCCCATGCTGCAGAGCTTCAGGACAGGGGCGTTTGAGGGCCGCGGACCTAACGGAAAGACCTATGACTGGCAATCATGGAATGGTACGCCGAGCGGCTACGAAGGGTTTCTTGCGGACTGCTTCATGACTCTGGCCGCTGCCGCTGAGCGGCCGGAGTCGAATGGTCATTCGGTGAGGCTTGACTGCTCGGAATGACGGGTGAAACAATCGATCTATCGATGATAATCGATTAAGAGTTCCATTGGCCGGGAGCACCTCCAAACTCTATTTGGGGCTGTATTTTGGGCGACAGCTCCTGGTGTTACAGCCACCGGATCAGGCAAGTCGGAGCAACCATGTCGGACGGAAATCTGCTGCTGGTGCAAGCCGGTGGACCTACGCAGGTTCTCAACACCACGCTCTGCGCCGCGCTGGAAGAGGCCGTACAGAACAAAGGCCGAAAGATCTTCGGCTCGCGCCGCGCACTGGAAGGGCTCATCAACGGCGACCTCATCGACCTCGGCTTCCTCACCTCCGCACAGATCGACCTGATACGCCGCAGTCCCGGCGCAGCGCTTGGCTCCTCGCGCAGAAAACCCACCAGCGCCGACCTCGAACAGATCGTCCGCAATCTCCGCCGCCATCAAATCCGCCAGGCCATCTTCATCGGCGGCAATGGCACCATGCACGCAGCGCATGAGATCAGGAGCTTCGCGCGCAAACAGAATTACGAGCTGCAGGTTATCGGGGCGCCCAAGACGATCGACAACGACATCAACGGCACCGACCGCAGCCCCGGCTACGCGAGCGCCGCGCATTACATCGCGCAGTCCACGCGCGACCTCGGCCTCGACATCCGTTCCCTGCCCCAGCCGGTCACGATCCTCGAATCGATGGGCCGCGGCGTAGGCTGGGTGGCGGCCGCTTCGGCCATGGCAAAACAAAGATCGCAGGACGCGCCGCACCTGGTCTGCATTCCAGAAGTCGCCTTCGACATGGACTGCTTCCTCTCTCGCCTCGATGGCCTGCTCAGGCAGCAGGGCTGGGCTGTCGTCGTGGTCGCCGAAGGCATCCGCGATAAAGCCGGCCGGCCCGTGTACGAAAACGCCGATCCCTCGATGGCCGACGCAGTCAAACGTCCCATGGTGGGAGGCGTCGCTCGCTTTCTTGCCGAAACCGCGGCCCGCGAACTGAAGATCCGCTGCCGCGATGAGAAACCCGGCCTTCTGGGCCGCGCTTCCATGCTCCACGTCGCGCCGCAGGATCGCATCGATGCCGATCTTGTCGGCCGCGCCGCATGCAAAGCCCTCACGGCCGGCGAAGACGAGCAGATGATCGCTCTTGAACCTCTGCGCGATGGCGAGCCTGCCGCCTACACGCTTCTTCCCTTCGACAAGGTTATCGGCGCCGAGCGCGTCATCCCCAAAGAATGGACCTCAGGCGGCCCAATCCCCACCAACGAGCGATTTACCGAATATCTCCGTCCGCTGATCGGAGAACTCCTGGAGTTTGAACATGTCTTCTGTGACTGAAGTTCCCGTGGCAGCGCCGAAAAGCGCCGGCACGCAGCGCAACATCGCCGTACTGATCCTCGGCCGCAAACGCCCCGGCTTCGACC
>Ga0070737_10005703_pt1 | contig 11768 bp, 11 predicted proteins | sample Coa_R1_10_FD_66438 | JGI IMG/M metagenome (GOLD analysis project Ga0070737, IMG submission 66438) | Surface soil microbial communities from Centralia Pennsylvania, which are recovering from an underground coalmine fire - Coalmine... | ecosystem: Environmental > Terrestrial > Soil > Unclassified... | reverse complement strand
CAGCCTGACGCAGGGCACGGTCAGCACCGCGTAGCCGGGCGCGATCGCCTGGTCGAGCAGGCAGGAGAGAAATAGCTGCATGTCGTTGAATTCATTGGAACCGCCGGCCGTGTAGCGGACGCCCAACGGATTAGTAACGCGCGGATCGTGAGCGATACCCGGCATCGGGATCGTCATAATCGGTGCCAGCACGTGATCGATCAGGTTGCGGCCGACGCCGGGCAGATCGATCCTGGGCGCGATCCCCAGGGCCGCGAGTTCGGCGCGTGGACCTACGCCCGAGCGCATCAGAATCGCCGGTGAATTGATCGCTCCTGCCGACAAGGTGACCCGCCGCCCGTGGACGCGCTGCAGGTTACCGCCGCATTCGACCTCCACGCCGACCGCGCGGCCGTCTTCGATCAGGACGCGGCAGGCATGGCAATCCCCGCGCACCGTGAGATTGAGCCGCGAGCGGGCGGGAAGCAGATAGGCCAGCGCGGTGGAGACACGCACGCCGTCGCGCCGGTTGCGCGGCCACGGGCCGATGCCGGTCGCGCGCGGGTCGTTGTGGTCGGTCACCTCGGGAAAGCCCATAGCGCGGCAGGCGGCGAAGAAGGCGCGGTTGAGTGGCTGCCATTCCTCGCGCCGCGGCCGTTCGACCCAGATCGGACCGCTGGAGCCGTGAAAGTCGTCGTGGATGTCGCGATCGTTTTCGAGCTTGCGGAAATACGGCAATACCTTGGCGAAGCTCCATTCGCTGTTGCCCCACGCCGCCCATTCGTCGAAGTCCTCGGCCGTGCCACGCAGCGCGATATGGCCGTTGACCGCGGAAGAACCGCCGGTCACCTTGCCGCGTGGATAGGCGATTTCGCGCACCGCCGTGGCCTGGGCGATGTAACCCCAGTCGTGCGGCCCCATCGACATCCAGGTGTGCAGCAGATCGGCAGGAGTGTCTTCGACGGACGCATAGTGGGGGCCCGCTTCCAGCAACAGGACGTTGCGGTTGGGGTCTTCGCTCAGCCGCGCCGCCAGGACCGCGCCGGAAGAGCCGGCGCCAACAACTATATCGTCGTATTCCGTGGTCGTTCCCCCATCGAGTTCAAGTGCGCCGGATTTGCCCAATGCGCAACGGCACGCATTACCTACAACAGCAATCGGACGAGATCAAATCTGCCTGCCTTCGATTACCCATTTTCCCCCGTACTTAACCAGCTCGGTTCGGGCACCTGAAAGGCTTCACTGAAGCGGCGTTCAGCTTCCCGAAAATCGCCGTACTTGCGATGGCGCGCGGTATGCTGGGCGCAGGCGAGTAGCAACCGTTCGCGCCCCGCGGTGCGGTTGCTGCGATAATCGTCGATGAGGCACTGCGCGATCTCCTGGTTGTGCGGATCGTTGCCGATCTTGCACGCCACCAGCGCCAAGCGCCGCAGCAGCGGTGCGCGATCGCTGCCGCTTTCCAGATAGGCTCGCGTCCAGGCCACGCTCTGCGGCCCATCCAAGGCCAGGATTGCCGCCTCAATCCGCTCCAGTATCTGCGGTCCCGAGAGTTTGGCGGCCGCCGCGGGTGCGGCAGTGTCGACCGGCCGCAGGTCGCCAGTGTGGAGCTGATGCCAGGCATTGCGATTAAGGAAGGACGCCGCGACATAGAGCAATTTCAGGCGCTGCGGATGGTCGAAATGGTCATAGAACCATCCCAGCGTGCTGCAATATTCCGCGCAATGCTGGGGCTGGGAGAAGTTGGTATCGGTCTCGGTTTGCAGCAGCACTTCGGCCGCACCGATCTGCAATGCGTCGAGGATCGCGCGCGGCGCCTTGCCTGCCATCAGCAATTCGCTGATCGCTTCGAGATACGCGGGCTCGTGCTGATGGATGACAGTGTCGATCAGCCGTTCGACCTCGGCCGGTGACAAGCATGCCTGATTGGCCATCAGTTTGCGTTCCGTGGCGCTGGTGCCCGAGTAGGGAATCGCGTGCAGGGTCTGGCCCTCCAGATATACGGTTACTGCGTTGCAGGCCATTTCGTAAGTGGAATACCAGCGCGGTCCCACCGCGATATCGAGCGCGCCCGCGTAGAGCACATCGTGAGCATGCTCCCAGCCCAGCGCGTCGCCCAGTTCAACGGTGGCGCGGGCGCGAAAGGACTTGTGCCCGGTCGTGTATGAACGATTTTGGAAGGAACGGTCCTGAACGTCGATCAGTCCGGCGAATACCAGTTCCGCCAGCACCTCGCGCCGCGCCTCCTCCTGCGTCATCAGGCCCAGGAAGACGCGGTAGGCGTCGAGCACCTGCCCGCGATGGACCAGGGTCATCCAATGCTGCAGCCGCTCGCGCAGGGTGCCCGCCAGTTGCAGCGGCTCCTGGTCGGGCCAGTACACGACAGGAGCCGGCGGCGGCCCCTCGAGCCGGTAGCCGCGGGCGTAATGGCCGGGCGCCTTGAGAATCTTCTGGTTCCAGATATCCAAGCCAGTGGGGATGTACCAGATGGTCTGCGCCATCGGCAGATCGGCCCATTGCTCAGGCAGCATCGATGCCAGATTGAGGGTCGCGCGGGCGCTCAACAGGCAGTGGTCGTTGTTGACGAAATTAACATAGCCGTCGTCAATCCGTTCGTGGTAGGGGACGTGGGTGTAGGGGGCGTGGATGCGGACGGCTTCGGCCAGAATCTCGCGCCGCGGCCGTTGCGCGCGCACCAGCTCGTAATAGACACGGCTGGCGCCGATCTGATCGCGCGCCAGGATCCGCTCCTGCAGTTTCGCGTACAGTTCGCGCGCGCCGTTTTCGTTCGGCCGTATGGCACTGGCCTGCATACGCATTCCCCCCGCGCCGATGAGAGGGCCGCCTTGGCATGGCCCGGTTGTTCCGCGGTCCGGCTCTATCGCAAAACTGCGCCACCGCCGGCCTAATGGCAAGCGCCGCGTCCATCCCACGGGCAGGCTTCTTTGGCGGGTTTGACTTCGGACCGGTATGAGTTTCACAGTTCAGAGCAAAAGCGTCTAACGGGAGGGAAAAACATGGAGAGTTCGTACGATCGGAGTGCCCACGATATCGGCAACATCGTTGGGTTTGAGCACATCAACACTGCGGTCCCCGACCAGAAGGCGGCCACCCATTTCTATATCAATGCGCTGGGGCTGACGCGCGATCCGTACATGAGCACCGGCACCGAGAACATGTGGATCAACGTTGGCCGCGCGCAGTTCCATCTGCCCACGCGCAAAGCGCAACTGCTGCGCGGCCACGTGGGTATCGTGATACCGGACCGCGAGGCGTTGGTGCACCGGCTGGTAGCGGCGCGCAAAAACCTGGAAGGCAGCAGCTTCGAGTGTCATGAACGCGACGGCTTTGTCGAGGCGACCAGCCCCTGGGGCAACCGCGTGCGCTGCTATGAGCCGGATGAACGCTTCGGCCACATGAAACTGGGTATCCCTTACGTCGAATTCGAGGTGCCCGCGGGGACCGCCAACGGTATCGCGCACTTTTATCGCGAGGTCATGGGCGCCCCGGCAACATTCGTCGATGACGGACACGGCGGTTGCGCTCGGGTCGTGGTGGGCGTGTGGCAGAGCTTCGTGTTCCGCGAAACCGACCGTCCGTTGCCGCCGTTCGACGGCCATCATGTGCAGATTTACATCGCCGATTTTTCCGGCCCGCATCGGCAATTGAGGCAGCGGGGTCTGATCACCGAGGAGAGCAGCGAATATCAGTATCGCTTCCGCGACATCGTGGATCCGCAGTCAGGCCGCGTTCTTTACACCCTCGAACACGAAGTGCGCAGCATGACGCATCCGCTGTACGGGCGGCAGTTGGTCAATCGCAATCCGGCGCAGACCCAGCGTGACTACGTACCGGGCCACGATGCCTTTGTCTGATGGCCGTGCGCGGCGGCGCGCGGCCGAGCGCTTCGCGCCGCCGATTTATGCCAGACCGTAGACCGGAATCACCGCGCCGGAGGTAACCCGGCACTCGCCCCAGCAGAGGTAAGCCAGAGTTCGCGCGTTCGGGTTTGACCCCGCGCTCGTGATGGGCCTTGGGCATCGCGGCGCGGTTGGCTTCGGTATCGATGGTGCTGGGGTCGATCGCATTGACCAGGATGCCGTCGTGGAGCACCTCCTGCGCCAGCTAGGCGACCAGGCCGGCGATGGCGCCCTTGGACACCGCATACGCGGCGAAGTCGCCCGCCCCCTGCAGGCCGCTGCGCGAGGTGACCTAGACGATTGCGTCCCCAGTGATTCTTTTGCAGACAGCATCGAACACCCGCGCGGCAAAGGAAAGGGTTGCAGCGGGCGGCGCAAGGGTTGATGTTTGGCCATGATGGTTTAAGGATAGCTCCGCCCGGAAGCCCGCTCGCGGCCGCAAGCGCCATTGTCGCCGGCCGCGAGGGCTGCCGCTGATTACGAGCAACCGGCCGCAGCCTGGTCTATCCGCTGCAAGGCCCGCACGAGGGAGGGCGAAACGATGAAAGGGGTTGTCTTTCTTGGGAATCGTAAACTGGAGTTCGCCGAATTTGCCGACCCTTCGCCCGGACCTGGCGAGGTGGTTGTGGCGATCAAGGCATCGGGCATGTGCGGTTCGGACCTGCATCGCTACCGCGCGGAAGGATCGCAGGCGGCGATGGGCCTGCGCGCGGCGGCGGGTCCGACGATCGGCGGTCATGAGCCGTGCGGTGTCGTGGCCGAGATTGGCGCCGGCGTCAGCCCCAGCCTGGCGCAGGTGGGTGATCGCGTGATGGTTCATCACTACGCGGGGTGCGGCGTTTGCCGGCATTGCCGCTCGGGCTGGACGCAAATGTGCCAGCAGGGCGCGATAGTTTACGGCAACAGCGGGCATGGCGCGCATGCGCCCTTTATGAAAGTTCCCGCCTACACTCTGGTACCCCTGCCCGAGGATCTGTCGTTCGAGACCGGTGCGGCGATTTCATGCGGGACCGGCACGGCCTTCGGCGCACTGCGTCGGCTCAATCTCTCGGGTCGCGATACGATTGCGATCGTCGGCCAGGGCCCGGTTGGACTGTCGGCCACGCAATTGGCGGTCGCGATGGGCGCGCGCGTGATCGCGCTTGATATCAATCGTGAACGGCTGGAGCTGTCGCAACGGATGGGGGCGGCGCACACGATCAACGCCGGCGGCGACGACCCGGTCGAGGCGATCAAGGACCTGACGCATGGAGAGGGCGCGGACTGTACGCTCGATGTCTCCGGGCGCGCACCAGGCAGGCGCCTGGCGGTCAAGAGCGCGCGCGCCTGGGGGACGGTGTGTTTCGTCGGCGAGGGCGGCGATGTGACGCTGGACGTGAGTCCCGATCTGCTGCGCAAGCAGCTTACAATCGTGGCCTCGTGGACGTTTTCGACCGTCGGTCAGGCTGATTGCGCGCGCTTCGTTTCCGATCGCAAAATCCCGGTGGACGATCTGTTCACCCAGCGCTGGCGCCTGGAGCAGGCGGAGGAAGCCTACCGCCTGTTCGATACGCAAACCACTGGCAAGGGCGTTTTCCTGATGTAGCGGCGGGAAGCCCGTCAAAAGGAGAAACAATCGTGAGCGTTTTCACCTATGACCACGTGCATCTGCGCAGCCCGGATCCCGAAGCAACCGCGCAATTCTACGAAACCATGTTCGGCGCGCAAGTTACTCGCGGCGTCTATCCGGCCGGAACCCCCAATCACGGGCGGCCACGCATCGTTATGAACCTGGGCGGACAGACGATCATGATCGCGCCCTCGGATCCGGAGGCGCCCACGGCACAACCGCCCAAACCACCGTATTTCGGGCTGGAGCACATCGGCCTGCGGGTCAGCGATATCGACGGCGCCGTGGCTGAACTTAAGCGCAAGGGCGCCGAGTTTGCGCTGGAACCGGTCAATCGTCAGCCCGGCACCCGCCTGGCCTTTGTTCGTGGACCGCAAGGGGTGCTGGTAGAGCTTATCCAGCGGGACTATCCCACGCAGACCAAAGCTTAATCCTGTCAGTCGGCGGCGCGCGATTCGCGCAAGCGGCGCGAATCGCGCGCCGCCGCGTGGGCTTTGGGTGGGCTTTGTCGCGGTGAGTGCGATGCCGGCGGCGCCATCCCGGGTGCTACCCGGGGTGGCGCCGCCGGCGCGGTTGGCGTGAGCCTTACGGGAATTTCACGAACGAGACCACGTGATTGGCGACCAGGTCGTAAGAAGAACTCAGCGTGTGCGAACCACTGCCCGAGGTTGACTGGCGGGGTGCCGCCAACAGGGCGTCGAGGTCGATCACCGCCACGTAGGTCCGCGCGTCATTCATCAAAAGGCCGATACCGTGCGGAGTGCCGGGGGTGATACCGCTGGCGGTCACGGCGTAGGAAGCAAGGGCCGAGGTCAAGCCATGCGGATCGGCCGGATTCTCCCAGGGCATGTTTGAAGGGTCGTTGGGCATCGTTGCCGCGACCCAGTCCGTGGCTGCCGGAGTGCCGCTGCCCGAAGTCGCCGGCAGCTTGATCGCACCAAAGGCGTCGCTGCCAAACTCCTCTTCGATCAGAGCCTCGTGAGCGCCGTATGCGACCGCCAGACCGTCCATGTCGTCAGTACTCAATTCCGTCAGTGTCTGCAGGTTGCTGGGCGCGTTCCAGGTGACCTGCGCGCCACCGGTGTTGACCGTGGCCTGCGTCAGGTCGGACAAGAACAGCGCGCCGCCACTGAACTCGTCAACACCATAGATGATGCCGGTGGAGTCCAGTGCCGCAGTGTCCAAGGTGGTGTTGGCGAGCGTGGAACGATCGGCAAAGTGCGTAATAAGATTGCCCCCGGGCTTGCTGCCGCTGGGCGGCGCCACCGCCAGGATATCGTAGTCCGGCCCGTCGGTGCCGCGGATATTTTCCGTGGGCGACAGGACCAGGAACATATTTGGCGAGACCGGTAGCAGCGCGAAATGTTCAGCGATACCGTCGGCCGGCCCCAGCGCGATCACCTTGCTGAGAGTTTGACTGGCAAGGTCAAGCACCTGATAGCCGCCATAACCGTCCGCGGTTGCCTCGCTGATGACCGCGGCGCCGCTCTGGGCATCCACCACTACGCCACAGGTGGAGCAGGAGCCACCGCTGAAGTCGATCATGTTGCTTCCGGCGGCGCTGCTCAGGGTCTTCACGACCGAGGTCCCATCGATCAGGTAGATGTCGGTGCCGTTGGCCACGCACACGGCTTCAGGGTTGGTGCTGCTGGCAACGAAGGTGCCGCTGGGAACCGAGGAGCAGGAGTTGACCACATCGGGAGTGGAAACCACACCGCCCGCCACCGTACCGGCGATCGGTACCAGGGCCACGCCCTTGGTCTTTTCGGTCCAGCTCCCCAGCGGCGCGTAGGCCGCGATATAGCCAGTTGCCGCTAGCGCTTCGGGCGCCTGGGCGCTGTGCCAGCCTTCACTCAGAAGGCCCTCCAAAAAACCGGCCGCACGGGCGAACATCGTCGGCTGCCCACCGCGCAGGCCGCGCTCCAGGGAAGTGATGCCGCCGGTCGGGGTGGGGAATGCGCTTGGCACGACCGGAGAGGAGCCGGGCGCGGCAAAGGCGCCGGTTACGGTCAGCGCCATCGCGCCCATCGGCGCGCCCGCGGCGGCGGCGGGTGCGGGCGTCGGGGTCGCGGTTACGGCCTGGGTTGGTGTCGCCGTTGGCGCGCTTGTCGCGGACGCCGTTGCGGTTGGCGTTGATTTGGAGCCGCTCGATCCGGAACAGCCGGCAAGCAGGACAGCCAGCCAAGCGGTACCAAATGCCACACAACACGTCACGGTCAACCTGGGGAAGCGTAGTCTCGGCCTGCGCATATCTCCCTCACTCACGAGAATTCGCCAAACATTCTATGTTCGGCGTGCGCATCTTGTGACATGCGACTATGTTCACAGTCAAGCTTAAAAAGATTTACAACTCGTTATCTTGCTGAAGATAGGATAAGGCTTTCTATCCTATTTGTTTATGGCCAGCTATAAGCGGATAAACCGGCAGGAATGCATGCGTGGTTCAGCGGACCCGGTGTACCACAAGGACGCGAGCGGGCGGGTCCAGCCGCAGCCCGCCAAAAGGCCGATTTCCAAAGGTGTCAAGTCGCCCTACCGACGCGGATCTATTCCTCCAGGGCGCCAATCCGGTCTTCATTGCGTAGGCGAACCTGATAAAGCTGCCGTCGAAGCGGCAAGGATGGGGGTGGGCCGAATGAGAGCCGCCAAGGATCAGTTCCAGAGGCCAATCCGAATCCGATCTTGACGGCACCTGGTTAAGGAACTAGGCGGGGCGGTCGGTTTGTCAGGCTAGGCCCGAAGCGTGGAGCGCAAAGGCAAATAAATAGGCGAGAGCCAATCCTGAAGCGGGTCCCAGGAGCCAGCCTTTAAGAATTGATTTCAAGGTCTGCCAGCGAACGGTTTTGACACCTCGCGCGAAGCCTGCTCCCGCCATCGCTCCGACCAATGCCTGGTTCATCGACGTGAAATCACCGAACCCAAGCACCGCCGTCAGCACCACGAGTCCCTGTACGAGTTGCGCCGCGCTTGCCATCGAAACATCCAGATCGACGATCTCGAAGGCGACACGCTCCAACAGCGGACGGCCCCAGGTGACGACGCCTAATGCCAATCCAACTCCGCCCACGGCTCCGGCAGCAAAGGGGCCGCTCAGATGTGTGGACAGAAACACGCCGGTGGCATTGGAGACGTCGTTGGCACCCATAGTGAGCGACGCGAGCATTCCCGCCAGTACCAGGAGCCATCCGACCACTTGCGTCTGCTTACGGAAGATGTCGATCCGATCGAAGGTGCGCGTGAAAAAAAATCCGAGGGCAAGCGCAACGAATGGGGCGGCAATCCATACCGCCACCAGCCGTCCGATGGTCATCCACTGGATCCCCATATGCAATTCGAGCCCCGCGCCGATCAGCGAGAACACCAGAATCTGAATCGTTGAGGTCGGAATTTTGAGGCGGTTGTAGATCGTCGTCAGCAGGAAAGCCGCCGCGATAATCACTGCTGCCGGTGCGGCGCTCAGGCTGGTGCCCAGAAGTTTGCCACCTACGGTTGCCAGCACGCGGTGGCTTAGAAAGCTCGCGCCAATCAGTACAAAGACGGCCATGGTTACGAGCGCCGGCCACAATCGGATTGAACGTGTCGCGTGGGGCATGCCCATGCAGGCGCCGGTGTAATGCGCGCCCATGCTCCAGGCAAACGCCAACGCCAGGATTACCAGGATAAGATTTGCTGCGCTCAAGGGTTGATGGTTCCTCCAATCGTCCTGGTTGTGCGGGCAAAATTTCAGTGAACTCCGGCCGGACGCGCCGCCCGCCCGGTCCGATCAAATCTACCAGGCGTTACCGATACATTTCGCGTCCGTTTGTCCGCGCCAATGTTCCATCCATGATGCCGCTATCAAGGTGCTCTCCGTCTGTTGAGTGACGGCCAGCGAGCTCAGGCCAGGATTGGTCTTCCTGCACTTTTACCTTAACGTTAATCGATAACGCGTCAGGATATGCCAGCTGAAACAGCGGTGCAAAGCCCTGATGATGTTCAAGACATTGGCATTTTTCACCTTGCCCATGGTCTTCCCGCGTGAGGTTTGCTGACGTGCGTGACCCTGCCCGGGTCTTGCGGAACGAACCCAGCCGGAGTAGCAGAAGGAAATATCGCAGTTCGATAACGGCCCCCGATTCTCACACCTCACCGCTTCCGCGATATTCGCGGAAGGAGCCGCAGTAGAACAAAAAACAGCCTCGCGAAACGGAGGGGTGTTACATGAACGGAGAAAGCGTGGTCAGTGGTCTCAACTTTCGGATCCACCATACGATGCTGCCGGTTGCGAACCTCGATCGCTCAAGGGAATTCTACACGCAACTTCCGGGGATGAAGGAAATGGGGCGGCGCTCCGATCAGAACCGAAAAGTGGAAGTGGCGCATGTGGGTTACGGAGAACGGGAAACCAAGCCCTCGATCGAATTGACCATGGACGTCAGCGAAACGGCGCCCGCCGAGGTCAGGCGGACCGGTATCCACGTCGCGGTCCAGGTCAGCGATTTGTGCCGCCTGTGCGAGGTGCTGGAGAACAACCACGTGACGTTCGTCCAGCCGCTCAAGGACTTTGGCGGCAGAAGATTGACAGCATGGGTCCGCGACCCTGATGCGCACGTCATCGAGCTGAGCGAAATACGTTCGGCTTGAGGATTCATTGGGTTGGGAATATCCCTGTGGCTTTACAGAGCAGAAGCGGTTGCCCGATAATCCGCCACGTTACCGGGCCTAACAATCGAGTTTAGATAAAGAGAGCATGCAAAGCGCAGCTGATCGCTGGTTTTACTCCGGGCTGATCCGGCTTCACATTCTTCATCACGCGGTTGAGGGACCGATCTTTGGGCTGGGCATCATCGAGGAGCTGGGCCGGCACGGCTACAAGCTGAGTCCCGGGGCGTTGTATCCGCTGCTGCATTCGATGGAGCGAATGAACTACTTGCGGTCGTCGGAGGAACGCTCCGGAAAATGGTCGCGCCGGGTGTATCGTGCAACACCGCTTGGACGGCGGATGTTGCAGGATGCAAAGCAGAAGGTTCAGGAACTGTTCGCCGAGTTGTTTGAAGAGGAATCAAGGGAATCGGCGGTGGCGGCGCCGAGGAGCAAGGCACGAAGTGTGAAAGCATGAAGCTGTTGCGCGGCTTGGTATCGCTCGTTCTTGTCTCGTCGCTCCTTTTGGTTCTTGCAACCGGCCAATGCCTGGCGGACGGCGAGGCGCCGCCCGCGCTTACCCTGACAAAGGCCGTGGACTACGCGGTGACTTTCGCGCAAAGCTAGGGGCGCGGCGATTTCGGCGTTGCAGCAGAGGAAGCAGAGTCGGGATGAGGCGGCCAACTTGCCCGGACAATGTCCGGATAGTATAAGAGAGGACAAGGGAGATTTGAACGCCTGTGGCAGTCTCAAAAACGGAGAGGATTGACGTCCGGGTTACCGCCACTGTCAAAGACACGCTTCAGATGGCCGCCTCCCAGGTGAACAAAACGGTGAGCCAATTTCTGTTGGACGCCGGTCTTACAGCCGCGGCGGAAACCCTCGAAGACCGGCGCTCTTTCGTCCTCGACAGAGAACGATGGAATGCATTTCTCAAGATATTGGACCGCCCGCCGCGGATTAAGCCCAAGCTCGCCCGACTGCTTGCCGAACGGAGCGTACTTGAGTGACGCAGCGGGAGCGCTCTCGCCTGTCCGTAAGCTGAGTACGGAAGACATCACCGATTCCTTCGACTGCGGACAAGAAGAGCTCAATCGGTTCCTGAAGAGATTCGCGCTCCCGAACCAGGCGGCCAACGCGGCGCAGACCTACGTTACCTGTCGAGAGAATCGTGTCGTCGGCTATTACAGTCTCGCGGTGGGTACGGTCCAGCCAGAACAGTCTTCTAAACGGAGGCTGAAAGGGCTTGCGCGGCATCCGGTCCCGGTAATGATACTCGCCAGATTGGCAGTGGATCGCTCCGAGCAACGTACCGGAATCGGAAGGGCCCTTCTTAAAGATGCTCTGTTGCGGACCGCGCAGGCGGCTGATATTGCAGGAATCCGTGCGCTCGTTGTGCACGCGAAGAACGAAGAGGCGCGGCGGTGGTATGCGCAGTTCGATTTCGAAGCGAGCCCCACAGATCCTCTTCATCTGTTTCTCTTGCTGAAAGACCTTAGAAGACTGCTCCGATAATTTTCGCATCGACTGGGCGCTTATCGACGAGTCTCAGGTAAGGACCTCTGTCCGTGCTTTTGTCGTCTCTTGAGCTGAGCACAACTGGGAAGTCCGGGCGGACCTTGAGGTCCTGTTGGACCGGGTGG
>Ga0070737_10005701_pt1 | contig 11772 bp, 11 predicted proteins | sample Coa_R1_10_FD_66438 | JGI IMG/M metagenome (GOLD analysis project Ga0070737, IMG submission 66438) | Surface soil microbial communities from Centralia Pennsylvania, which are recovering from an underground coalmine fire - Coalmine... | ecosystem: Environmental > Terrestrial > Soil > Unclassified... | reverse complement strand
GGCGACGTCACGGCCATGTGCGAGCTGGCCAAGGCGTGCCCGAGAGGCTCGCAGCTTGGCGTTCTCCTTGTGCACAGCTCTTCCTAGCCGCGCGACCAGCCCGCCGGCGGCGGCGCCGGCGACTAGTGGCGCCACCCAGGCCCAGCTCACGCCCCTGAACTTAGCCGACCGGCCCATTGAGGAGGCACGGCAAGACCTGACATGGGCAGCTCAGCGTGCCAGCTACGAGGGCCGGCGGTTGCCGAGAGCCGGCGGTTGCCGAGAGCCAGCGGTTGCCGAGAGCCAGCGGTTACTGAGAGCCGGCGTTACCGAGAGCCGGCGGCGCCCCAGCTCGAAATCGCCTTGTCGAGCCAGTCGTCGGACTCCAAGGCGAAGTGGAAAGCGAGTAGGTCGTCGTGGCTGATCGGCGCCCCGTACTTCGGCTCGTAGAGCTCGGCAGGCAGGTCCCAGTTGATGACCCGGGCTCCGGCCGATATAAGCAGTTCGATCACTCGCGGCTCGGCGGGCTTGTTCACTATGAGCCTACAGGTCGGGCACACGAACGAGTACGTCCCCTCCTCGGTAGCGGTACACACCTGGACCTTTACTTCGCGGGTGGTGAGCTCCACGTCCCCGCAACCTGGGCAACTCGCCCTCACCGTAGCCACCGTTCTTGCTCCTTGTCCCTCCCGGCCACAGGCCTGGACAACCAACACTCTGAAAGTTGCTATCGGCGCAGAGAGCGGTTCCCTTGAGAACCGGGGCGAGGCTGCCATAGGCGCGGAGCTCGCTTCCAAAACCTCGCTTCCAAAGCGGCTGCCCCGATGGTCTCAGCCGTACGGTCAGGCTGGAGCCCGCACGCCGCCGGCGCCGGCGAGCCCAAAAGAAGCCCGAGGCCGCGCCCTTTCAGCTCAGATGAGGCCGGTCCGCCCTAGATGAGGCCGATCCGCCCTATAGGCCAGATGCGAATGAAGGCCCGCCCGACTATGTAGTTGTCCGGGAGCGGCCCCCAATAGCGCGAGTCGTAGGAGTTGCCCCGGTTGTCGCCCATGACGAACACGTCGCCCTTCGGCACCGTGTACGGGTTGGGCAGGAACGTCCCCGCCGGCCACGTGGTGCAGTACTCCGACAGGGGGCTCTGCCAGCCCTTGGGCTCCCAGGGCTGGGCCTCCTCCTTGCCGTTCACCCACACCCCGCAGTCTTTGACCTGTACTGTTTCGCCTCCTAGTGCGACGACCCGCTTTATCAGGTCGTCGATGCCTGGGGTCGTGTCCCGTGGGGGCCGGCGGAACACGATCACGTCGCCGATGTGGATCTGGTGGAAGTCGTAGGAGAGCTTGTTCACGAGCACCCTGTCGCCTGGCTTCAAGGTGGGCTCCATCGAGCCGGAAGGGATGTAGAACGCCTGGATAGCGAAAGTCTTGATGAGCAGGGCCGCGACCAGGGCGACGACGACGATCACCACCCACTCGACCAGGGCTTGGCGGCGGTTTGGGCGAGGTTTCTCGGCTTCCGCCTCCCCGCCGGCGCGCGCCGTCTGCTCCTCGCCTGCCAGGGTCACCGCTCCGAGGTTACCTGGTCGTAGCGAGCGAGCACCTGTCGCGCCGCTGCCGCAGCCACGCCCTCCGCCCCGCTCACCACCCGGACCGACGGACCTGCCCGCAGCAGCAGCCGTCCCAGCCACGCCCACGAGCTCACCCGGAAGCGTGCCCGGAGCCGACCACCCTTCAGCTCCTTTACGCCCTCGTGCGGGTAGCGCTCGGCCACCCAACGGGCTTCGGGCGCCAAGTCCAGCACCACAACCGGGTCCTCTGGCCTACCCTCGTAGAGCTCAGGGGAGCCGATGCCGGCGGGCGGGTCGAAGCCCTCCTCCATGAGGGCGACCGACTGTACGCGGTCCACGCGGAAAAGTCGGCGGTCTTCGGCCAGCTCGCACCATCCCACCAGGTACCAGTGCCCTTCAGCGGAGAACACCTTCCAGGGGTGGACCACCCGTTGGGTGGTGGCGTCCCTGCCGAACGAGTAGTACTCGATCCTTGCCTTCCGCCGGCTCTCGCTCGCCGAACGCAGTGCCCGCAGCACCTCGGGGGCTGCTTCGCCGGGCTCCACGTCCACCGCCCCCGCGAGGTCGGTCCCCAGAGCGGCTTCGAGCTTGGCCACCGCCTTGGCAAGGGGCCCGTCGCCGCCGGCGCTGGGCCCCAGCAAGCCGGGCGCAGCCAACAGCGCCCGCCCGGCCGCCAGGAGGGCTAGCCCTTCGGGCGCGCTGAGCCTGGCCGGCCGCCTGAACCAATCCGCGAACCGCACCCACACCCTCCCACCCTCAATGTCAACCTCAATTAGAGCGTCAGGTGTGAAGGGGTAAACCCCGCACATAAACAAGAGGTTTAGGTCTTCGACGAGCTCGTCGGTGGGGATGCCGAAGCGTTCGCTGACTTCCTCGAGCGTCGGCCCGTCGTGAGCCGCCACCCAGGGGACTACCGCTAGGAGCCGCGCCAAACGCTCTTCGGTGCTCACCATGGCTATCTCCTCCTGGCCGCTATCGCCTTCAGCCAGTTGACGATCTCCTCGCGCACCTGAGGAGGCGAGAGCACTTCGGCGTGGTCGAGCAAGCCGAGCACGAAGTTCCTGAACCCGGCCCGGTCGGTCACCTCGAGGCGGAAACGGGCCTCGCCAGCGGGGCCCGTCTCGTACACGGCCTCCTCGCCAGCCAGCCGGCGCACGAACCCAGCCTGTGACGCGTCGACTTGAAGCTCCACCACGACTGGGGGCTCGTCGCCCAGTCGCCAAGGAGGGGGGGGGCCGGCGAGCGCACTAGGCGGCCTCTCGAAGGCGGCGGGCGGGCTCACGAGGTTGACTTCCCCTTCGATGCGGTCCACGCGATAGAGCCTTTCGGCCCCCCGAGCGTGGTCGAAACCTGAGAGGTACCAATGGCCGTCGCGAAAGGACAACCGGTACGGGTCGACCCGGCGGGAAAGGCCGGCGTAGCCGAAGCCAAGGGACCGCCTCTCCGAAAGGCCCGCAAAGATCGTCGCGAGAGAGGGTTCGAGCGGTACGCCCACCAAAGATCCCTCGAGGCCTCGCCCGAGCACGGGGCCGGGCGCCTCCGGGGCCCCGGCCAGCTTGCGAAGAGCCGAGGTGAGCGTGGAAGAGCTCTCTTCGCTATGGCCCTCGGCCTGGAAAGCCACGAGCGAGGCAGCGAGCGAAAGGGCCATCATTTCATCCTCGTCTAAACCGGGGTCGGGCATCTCGTACAGCTCCCTCGGCACCCAGTAGCCGACCTGGCCATCTTCGAAGTTCTCGGAGAGGACGGGTATGCCCATTTGGCGGAGCAGTTCCTTGTCGCGCTCGAAAGTCCGCCGGACCGCTGCCTCTTTCCCTCCGTAGCCGCCCACCCTCTCTACGATCTGTTCTCTGGTGAGCGGACGGCGCGTGTCTAGCAGGGCCACCACCAAGTTGACGAGCCGCTCGAGGCGGTCCATTCGCGCCGCCGGGCCCTAGAGCGACGCGATCAGCTTTTCCACCCGCTCATCGCGCGCCTTGAAGGGGTCCTTGCATAGGACCGTACGCTGGGCCTGGTCGTTCAGCTTCAAGTGGACCCAGTCCACCGTGAAGTCCCGTCGGCGCTCCTTGGCCCGCCTTATGAACTCCCCCCTCAGGCGGGCCCGGGTCGTTTGGGGCGGCTCATCGAGGGCCCGCTCGATCTCCTCGTCGGTGGCCAGGCGTTCGACCAAGCCCCGCCGTTCCAGGCGGTAGTAAAGGCCCCGCTGGCGGTTGACGTCGTGGTACTGGAGGTCCATGAGGGCCACCTTGGGGTGCGTGAGGGAGATGCCCTCGCGCTCGCGGTAGGCCTCGATCAGCTTGTGCTTTATCACCCAGTCGCACTCCCGGTCGAGCGACCACGGGTCTTTTTCGAGGCCAGTCAGGCAGTGCTCCCACATGGCGAGCGCCTTTTCCTCGAGGGGCGAGAGGCCCTTGGTCATTTGGTAACGCTGGGCGCGCTCTAGGTACTCGCTTTGGATCTCGAGAGCGCTGGCCTCTCGCCCGTTCGCCAACCTCACTTTGCGCCGGCATGTCACGTCGTGACTGATCTCCCTTATGGCGCGGATCGGGTTCTCGAGGGTCATGTCGCGCATCACCACCGAGCTGTCCTCCAGCATGCGCAGCATTATGCTGCAGGTCCCCACCTTCAGGAACGTTGCGTACTCGCTCATGTTGGAGTCGCCCACTATCACATGTAGCCGGCGGTAGCGCTCGGCGTCGGCGTGAGGCTCGTCGCGGGTGTTTATGATCGGCCGGCTCCGGGTGGTGGCCGAGGACACGCTTTCCCAGATGTGCTCCGCGCGCTGGCTAATGCAGTACTGCGCTCCCCTCGCCGTCTGGAGGACCTTGCCGGCGCCGGCGTATATCTGGCGGGAGATGAGGAACGGGATGAGCACTTCGGCGTAGTGGGTGAAGTCGTCCCGGCGAGTGGTGAGGTAGTTCTCATGGCAGCCGTAGGAGTTGCCGGCCGAATCGGTGTTGTTCTTGAACAAGAAGACGACCCCCCTGATGCCCTCTTCCCTGAGGCGCGCTTCTGCGGAGACCACCAGGTGCTCCAATATCCTCTCGCCGGCCTTGTCGTGCACCACGAGGTCAGAGATCGAGTCGCACTCGGGGGTGGCGTACTCGGGGTGGGAACCCACGTCTAGGTAGAGGCGTGCGCCGTTCTCCAAGAACACGTTGGAGCTCCTCCCCCAAGACACCACGCGCCTGAACAGGTAGCGCGCCACCTCATCGGGGCTGAGCCGGCGCTGGCCGCGGAGGGTGCAGGTGACGCCGTACTCGTTCTCCAACCCGAAAATGCGCCGGTCCATACTTGCCTCCGCCCTTGCTTCCCAGGTTTTCTCCTAGCCTCTAGCTTCCCAGGCCTTCCTAGCCTCTTGCTTCCCAGGTCTTTGCTTCTCAGGTCCTCCTAGCTGGCAGGCTAGCCCGCACGCCGGCGCAGTGCGCGCCGGCCATCCTTACTGGGTGCCGGCGTAGCCCCTCTGCTGGCCCGGGTGCAGGCCCTCTGGGCCGGCCCTCTGGGCCGGTGACAGGCCCAGGCCCTCGGGCGCCGGCGTAAGCCCTCTGGCCCGGGTGCAGGCCCTCTGGCGCCGGCGTAGGCCCCTGTGCTCCTGAGCGCGACAACCCCGGGCCCTCGACGACCCTTACAAGGCGCACCGCTGCCCGGCTACGAGGCGCACCGCTGCCCGGCTACAAGGCCACCGCTGCCCGGCCTCGGGTGTCGCGATAGCTTTGCTGGCATGCGAACCGCTCCCCGGATGGTGCACCTACGGACGGTCTCCAGCCCGTGGGAAGCCAATGTCCTGGCAGCCCGCCTAGGTTCCGAGGGGATCGTCACACAGCTTCGCGGCAACCTCTGCGGCCCCTACCCGTTCGGGACGGTCACCATCTTCGTGGAAGCCGAGCAAGCCGACTTGGCGGCGGAACTACTGCTCGCCGACGAGGTGGAAGCAGCCTTCTTGCCGGCGCCGGCAGACGAAGAGCCGGCGGCGCAAGCCCGAGGCTGGCGCTGCCGCCGGCTGCTGGCTGCAGCGGCCGTGATCGTCGTGGCCGGGGCGCCCCTCTTGGCGCACTTCGTCAACTGGGGCTAGAGCGGGAAGAGCCCTCGTCGGCCCGCCGGACTAGCCCTCCCCCGGCTTCTCGGCGGTGCCGGCGCCGGCCGGTGGGCCCAATAGCCTCTCGACCTCTGGCTCCAGCACCCGCCGGAACGCTCGTCGGCCGTCGCTCCGCTCTAGGACCGCCACCTCCAGGTCGTGCGGGCTGAGCCGGCGGTCGGGGCCCGCTAGCGCCTCCACGCAGGCCCGGAGCGCCTCAGCCAAGGACCAGTCCGGCCTGAAGGCCCGGTCCATCCGGGTAGTGATGGCGTCCGCCTCGCCTCCGAGCGCGCTGAAGCGGTCCTCGTCGACCACCGTCCCGTCGTAGAGAATGTGGAAGATCTGGTCCTCTCCCCTCCTGGAGCCCACTTCGGCGACGAGGATCTCGACCTCGAGGGGCTTCATTTCGTGCGTGAAAACGTTGCCCATGTAGCGGGCGTACAGGTTGGCAAGCGAGCGGGCGTCCACGTCCTCCCTACTGAACTGGTACCCCTTCACGTCTGCCGCCTGCACCCCTGAGACCCGCAATTGGTCGAACTCGTTGTACTTGCCCACGCCGGCAAAGGCGATCTTGTCGTAGATCTCGCTCACCTTATGGAGCGAGCGCGAGCTGTTCTCGGCGCAGATCAGCACACCTTGGTCGTAGACCGTGGCGACGAGCGGGCGGCCCCGGGCGATGTTCTTGCGGGCGAAGTCAGCCTTGTCCTTCATGAACTGCTCGGGCGCAACGTAAAAGGGCATGGTCATGGCAACGCCTCCCCCACCGGCCCGCTACCGGCCCAACCGGCCCCAGCGGGCCTATCGCCCCCGACCTGCCCGCTGGCAGGCCCGCCGGGCGCTGCCGGGCTACCGCCAAGGCCCCCACTGGCGCCCGCCTCCTCCTCGGCGCCCCGCACCTCGGCCGCGCTGAGCGTCGAGATCACCCTCCTAAACGCTTCGGCCACCTCGGCCTCCGGCACCCTCTGGAAACCCTCGGCGGTGATCGTGGCGACAGTGGGGTAGATGCCTCGGACCGCATCGGGCCCGCCCGTGGCGGCGTCCTCGTCTGCGGCCTCCCACAACGCCCTGACGCACAGCTCGACGGCCTCCTCCCGCGACATGCCCTCTTTGAAACCGAGCTTTATGGTCGTCCTCGCGTCCCTGCCCCCCGAACCTTCGGCGTGGTAGTCGGTCTCCTCGTAGCGGCCCCCCGTTGGGTCATAGGTGTAGATGCGGCCCTTGGCCCGCCGCAGGTCGTAGCCGGCGAACAACGGCACGACCACGAGGCCCTGCATCGCCATGGAGAAGTTGGAGCGCACCATCTGGGACAGCTGGTTCGCCTTGCCTTCGAGCGAGAGCGCTTGGCCCTCCACCTTCTCGTAGTGCTCGAGCTGGAGCTGGAAAAGGCGCACCATTTCGAGCGCCGGGCCGGCCACGCCGGCGATCGCCACTCCGCTGTGGGCGTCCGCGGGGTGGACCTTCTCCATGGTCCTGTGCGCTATCGCAGACCCGGCTGTCGCCCGGCGGTCGCCCGCCATCACGACCCCGTCCCGGTAGCGCACCGCGCAGATCGTCGTGCCGTGCGCCAACGCGAGCGTCTCACCCAAAGCGCCGCCGGCGGTGCCACCCCCGACCCCGCTCAGCCTTGCCGCCGGCGAGGGGCCGCTAAGCGGCGACGAGAGGGGTAAGAGGCCGAGCTCGCGCAGCACCCGGTGGAAATCTGGGCCCGGGTCGTGCCCAGGTGGGAACATCGGAAGCATGGCCTACGACCATACCGTCTAGCACGCGCTGACATAAAAGGCCAGCTCGCAGCTATTCTCACCGAAGGCCGCTCGCACCTGCTACCAAGCGCCAGCCCGCCACTGACTGCCGAGCCGCTAGGCCAGTCGATGCCCCTCGGCCGCCGTCAAGCTCTGGCCGCCGTCAAGCTCTGGCCGGCGTCAAGCTCCGGCCCCCGCTCCTAGCCGGCCTGCTCACTGCCTTGCCTACTCACCGCCTTTTTGAACGTAGGACTTCACGAACTCCTCGGCGTTGTCCTCCAAGACCTCGTCGATCTCGTCTAGGAGGTCGTCAAGTTCCGCCTTCAGTTCTTCCCCCCGCTTGGAGCCAGAAGGGACGTCCTCCACCTGCTCCGGTTCGGAACGGGAGGGCGCTTGCTTCCTCAGTTGTTCTCTTTCGGCCATGTTCACCGTCCCTCAAGATGAGCCCAGCTGTTCGAGCAGTTCAGCCGGGGTGTTGCAACGTGCCAATAGCTTGTCGACATGGGCAGCAGTACCTCTTAGGGGTTCCATCATCGGCACACGCCGCAGCGGGTCGTGGCCTAGGTCGAACACGAGCGAGTCCCAGTTGGCGGCCGCAACCGCCTGCGGCCAGCGTTGTAAGCAGCGGCCCCGGAAGTAGGCCCGCGTGGTAGGCGGGGGCTCCGTCATGGCGCGCTCCACCTCCTCGGGGCTGAGCAGGCGCTCCATGCCTGCACGCGAATAAAGCGAACGCTCCGGTCGTACGTCGTGGTACTGCAGGTCCATAGCCAAGAGCTTCGGGTCTCGCCAACCGAGGCCATGGCGCTCACGGTAGCCGCTCACCATACGGTACTTGGCGACCCAGTCCAGCTTAGTCGCCATGCTCATGGGGTCGGCTTCCAAGCCGGCGAGCACTTCCTCCCAGCGGCGGAGGACCTCGTGGCCGACCTCGTCGCCTCCGATGGCTTCCAGCCCCAGGTCTTCAGAGTACTTGCGAGCGAGGTCCAAGTGCTCCCATTGGATCTCGAGGGCTGTCATCTCCCGCCCGTTGGCGAGCTGGAGCGGCTCGGAAAGCGAAAGGTCGTAGGAGACCTGCCGCATAGCCCGCACCGGCGCTGCCAGCGTGAACTCGCGGCCCTGCTTTGCGAACCAGTCGTCTTCGATCATCGCCAGCACGAGCGCGGTCGTGCCCACCTTCAAGAAGTCGGCGACCTCGGACAAATTGGCGTCGCCCAGGATCACGTGCAACCTGCGGTACTTCTGAGCGTCGCAGTGCGGCTCGTCGCGGGTGTTCACTATGGGGCGTTTCAGGGTGGTCTCGAGGCCCACCTCTTCTTCGAAGAAGTCGGCCCGCTGCGTGAGCTGGAAGTCGACCCCCTCGACGCCGGCCGCCTCGACCCCCACCTTGCCCGCCCCCGTGTAGATCTGGCGCGTGACGAAGTGGGCGACCACGTCGTGGACCACCCGCGAAAAAGGCACGGAGCGGTCCATCAGGTAGTTCTCGTGCGAACCGTAAGAGTTGCCCTTGCCGTCGGAGTTGTTCTTGTACACGGCGATCGTCTGGCCCGCCGGCAGCAGCCCGCTCGCGGCCTCGACCGAGCGCGCCAGGACCGCCTCGCCGGCCTTGTCGTAAAGCACCGCCTGCAGGGGGTCCGAGCACTCCGGCGCAGAGTACTCGGGGTGGGCATGGTCCACGTAGTAGCGGGCCCCGTTGGTGAGCACCGCGTTCACGAGGTGGGTCTCGACCTCGGGCGCCAGGTGACCGTCACGCACGAACCCGCGGGCGTCGCGGGCGGGGTTCTCGTCCTGAAAATCCCACTCTATGCGTCTAGCCAGTGACGCTACGTAGGCATTGATCAGAGCCGACGACGCCGCGATCGGGTTGGGCTCGCCGGCGCCCCGCACGATGATGCCGTACTCGGTCTCCATCCCGAGCACCTTCACAATGGCCACGCGCTGACGCTACCGTGCCGGAAGGGAAAGTGGGCGTCCCTCTTGCTGTCCCCGCCCTCCCGGCCGTACTGGGCCCGCGCCGACAAGGCCCTCCAAAGCCAGCCCTTCGGCCGCCGGCGGCCATGTACGGGCGCCGGCGCCTAGGCCCCCGCCGGGACAAAAGGCCCGCCTCGGCCGTCCAGGCGCCCGCAACGCCGGCAGGCCGGCCAAGACGCCGGTGGCGCGGGCCGGCCCGCACAGGTCCTTGGGCCAGCGGAGCAGCAAGCGCCCCAGGAGCCGGCGCGCGCCAGGCCGCCGTAGGCAGCGGCCAGGCCGCCGTAGGCAGCGGGCTGCAGGGGCTGGCGGGCCAGCCCCCAGGCTCCCTCAGAGGTACTGGCCCGTGGCCACCCGCTCTATGGAGCGGCCACCTCGGGTCTCTTCCCCCTGAGAAGTCACCGTGCGGATGTACACGATGCGCTCGCCTTTCTTTCCGGAGATCTTCGCCCAGTCGTCTGGGTTGGTCGTGTTGGGCAAGTCCTCGTGCTCTTTGTACTCCTGCTTGATGGAGTCGATGAGGTCTTGGGTACGGATCCCCCTGCCGAGGCCGGCGATCTCTCTTTTGATCGACAATTTCTTCGCACGCCTAACGATGTTCTCGATCATGGCGCCCGAGGCGAAGTCCTTGTAGTACATGATCTCTTTGTCGCCGTTTTGGTAGGTGACCTCCAGGAACTGGTTGGCCTCGTCGGCACGGTACATCTCTTCGACGGTGCGTTCGATCATGAGCCGCACAGCTTTGTCCCGGTCCCCGCCCCCTAGGCTGCGCACTTCTTCCTCGTCGAGGGGGAGGTCAGCGGTCAAGTAGCGAGAGAATATCTGCGCCGCGGCGGCCTCGTCGGGGCGCTCGATCTTGATCTTCACGTCGAGGCGCCCCGGCCGCAATATGGCGGGGTCGATCAGGTCTTCACGGTTGGAAGCCCCTATCACGATCACGTTTTTCAGCGCCTCTACGCCGTCGATCTCTGCCAACAGCTGAGGCACGATCGTCGACTCGACGTCAGAGGAGATGCCGCTCCCGCGCGTGCGGAACAGCGAGTCCATCTCGTCGAAAAATACGATCACGGGCACGCCTTCCTCGCTTTTTTCGCGGGCGCGCTGGAACACCAAGCGGATCTGGCGCTCGGTCTCTCCGACGTACTTGTTGAGCAGCTCGGGGCCTTTGATGTTCAAGAAGTAGCTCTTGGCACGACCGTCGCCGGAACGTTCGGCGACCTTCTTGGCGAGCGAGTTGGCGACCGCCTTGGCGATCAGCGTCTTCCCGCAGCCAGGAGGCCCGTACAGCAAAATGCCTTTGGGGGCAGGCAGCTTGTGCTCGGCGAAGAGCTCCCGGTACAAAAAGGGCAGCTCTACGGCGTCGGTGATCTGCTCTATCTGAGCGTCGAGGCCGCCCACGTCCTCGTAGGAAATGTCGGGGACCTCTTCCAATATGAGGTCTTCCACTTCGGGGCGGGGCAGCTTCTCGAGCAGGAGCCCTGAGCGGGGGTCCATGAGGAGCGAGTCGCCGGAGCGCAGCCTCTCGCCGAGGAGCGAGTCGGCGAGCTCGACCACGCGCTCTTCGTCCGCCCGGGCGACCACTATCGCCCTTCCTTTGTCTTCGAGGACCTCTTTCAGGGTCACCACTTCGCCCGAGAGGTCGTTGCCCCGGGCCATAACGACGTTGAGAGACTCGTTGAGGACGACCTCTTGGCCCTTGCGCATGTCCTTTGCCTCGAGGCCGGGGTGCAGCGAGACCCTCATCTTGCGCCCGCCCGAGTACACGTCGGCGGTGCCGTCCTCGTTCAGGCCGAGGAACGTCCCATAGGCCGAGGGCGGCTGGGTCAGCTTGTCGACCTCCTCCCGGAGCGACGCGATGTGCTCGCGGGCTTCGCGGAGGGTGTAGGTGAGCCGCTCGTTTTGGGACAGTGCTTGCTGGAGCTGGCCCTTGGTCTCCAAGAGCCGCTCCTCGAGGGTGCGGACCCGCTTGGGCGCGTCCGCTAGGCGCCGGCGGAGGGCCGAGATCTCCTCCTCCAAAGCGACCACTTGTTCCTCCGCGGAACGGGCTTGGGCGCGCAGCTCCGCGACTTCTTGCTCCCGCCCGTCTCGCCTTGTTGGTTCGGCCATGAGGACCACCTCCTTTTGTACCTTCTTCCCCCTGGGCTAGCCAGCTGGGCCCTGCCCTCGGGGCGCGGTCGCGAACATACTGCGCCCTCGCGGCTACCTGGGGGATACCTATCGCTACCTGGGGGGTACCTCTGGGTGCCGGGGGGAACCTCTGGGTGCCGGGGGGGAACCTCTGGGTGCCGGGGGGAACCTCTGGGTGCCGGGGGGGAACCTACCGGTCAGCACTTAGCACTGTTCGTTGACACTTGGGCCGCTCCGCCGGTACCTTGGAACCTGCCAGCACTCGACAAAGCGCAGGAAGGTGCCACAGAGCGGATGAAGGTCTGGATCGACCAGGATCTTTGCAC
>Ga0070737_10005700_pt1 | contig 11772 bp, 10 predicted proteins | sample Coa_R1_10_FD_66438 | JGI IMG/M metagenome (GOLD analysis project Ga0070737, IMG submission 66438) | Surface soil microbial communities from Centralia Pennsylvania, which are recovering from an underground coalmine fire - Coalmine... | ecosystem: Environmental > Terrestrial > Soil > Unclassified... | reverse complement strand
TTCATGAACTGCCGTGAACGCTGAGCACAAATTGCGAACGCCGAATACGATTATGAACGGTAAAGTACGCATGACACAGGTTCGAATCCTGTCGCCGCTACTCTCTCTCCAACCGGGGAGCGTTCTTCTCAAAGCGCTCCCTGTCTTCGTTTAGTTAATAGAATTGCTTGTCTGCAACCCTATCTGCTCCGCTGGTATCTCTGGAGAGCTGGCTATATACCCTGGCGCTACACCGCCTTTCTCGATGAGGCAGCCGAACGTGTCTTCCTGCATAAAATCGGAGAAGGGTACATGTGTCACTCATCGGCCGCTGCTTGATTATTTTGTGAGCATTGATACTCTATCCGATGATGGGAAAGCGTTATGGTTGCGTTTACTCGCCTCAAAGGGATTTACCCTGAAGAAATCCGATAATCTTCTCCTATGGTATCACCCATGAGAACTGGAGCACAAGACAGTTCCCGGAAGATTTGTTTGGTGCCTCTTGAGAGGAATAAATGGAGGTGCCACCGAGACCGGGCCAGAACTCTTTAGGGGCAAGCTTTTGGACGAAGATGTATAAAAAGTTCAAATTCGCTGACATTCCACCCTAAAAACACATTTCTGTGTGGTATTATTTATTCATAATGATAGGTGAAAGGATATACACGAATGATGCCTGTTCAGCCCATTCACTCCTTCCCTGCTCGCATGGCTCCGGAGATCGCGTTAAAGGAGTTGCAGAGCTTGCCTCGGCGCGCGGTAGTGCTTGATCCAATGATGGGATCTGGGACCGTACTGCGGGTGGCCCTCAATCGCGACCTCTACGCTATTGGGCGTGATATCGATCCCCTTGCAGTGTTAATGACACGTGTTTGGACAACCCCACTCGATACACAGTGTTTCCGTAGCCGTGCGATAGAGCTAGTTCGTGAAGCGAGAACATTGCGTTCTGAACAGATTTCCCTCCCCTGGATCGATGAAGATCCTGAAACCTCAGCTTTTATTGACTTCTGGTTCGGCGAATCTCAGAAGGCAGATTTACGAAAACTCAGCGCACTCATTCAGACCTTAACGGGTGCAGAAAGAGATGCTATGCGTATTGCCTTGAGCCGAATCATTATTACCAAGTCTACAGGAGCCTCGCTTGCGCGAGACGTGTCGCATAGCCGTCCGCACCGTGCTATATCGAACAACGTATTTTCTGTCATGGAAGGATTCCTACGGTCCGCGACCCAGCTTGCTAAGCGCCTTGAAACTATTCCCCTGGATAGCCTGACCGATGTGCGCCAGGAAGATGCACGTGATCTTGCATCAATTGCAACTGCTTCGATTGACGCTGTCCTCACTTCCCCGCCTTACCTCAATGCTATTAATTATCTCCGCGGGCATCGGCTATCCCTGGTTTGGCTTGGTTACAGTTTAACCGAACTGCGCCTCTTACGTTTGACGACTATTGGAGTTGAGCGCGCACCTGAGGCCCAAGCGTCCACTTCACAGGCAGAAGAAATTATTGACCAGATAACCCTGGGAGAGGTGCTGTTGCCACGCGACTTATCTATCATTAAACGCTATATACTCGATCTCGCGGCGCTGCTTTCGGAGGTAAGCCGTGTCTTGCGGCCGGGGGGAAAGGCTATTTTTGTCGTAGGAAACTCATGTATTCGGGGAACATTTGTGAGAAATGCTTTGGCAATCAGGCTTCTTGCAGAACGCAATGGACTCCGCTATGAGGATGAAGAAGAACGTGAGCTTCCGCCTAATCGTCGCTATTTGCCGCCCCCAGAAGCTTCGAAGCAGAGTGATCTTCATAAACGCATGCGTACTGAGACCGTTCTAAAATTTGTTCGTGTATAGGAATGCCTGGTATTACTGGAGGTCCTGGATATTTGAGAAAGGATTGGCAGGGCAAACTATGCAGCCACCCGCAAAGCACATTCACGCGGCATATCAGCGTCTCCTGGCAAAAGAGCCAGATGCACCAGGTGTCTTTATCGAGTTACTCCTTGATCCTTTGACCACAGCTTTAGCGGCACGTTTTCCCCATTTGCCCGATCCCAACCTCATCATTGACGTTGCCACTGACACACTTTTTGCATTCGTGCAAGCACCAGAACACTATCAGCCCGACAGAGGTGGCCTATGGCAGTATCTTTACGGAGACGCTTATAGGGATATACTGAATATTCTTGCGAAAGAACGACGCCGGTATGCAAAGGAAGTTCCCTTTGACCTTGTCGCACATGACCACGCAGATGGGAATAATATAGAGGAGGAAGTTGTGCAACGGCTGGGATTCGCATCTCTTTTTAGCGGAAAGGATGCTCAGGCGCTTTTGGAGCAATTGCGCACTGTGATTCCTGATCCACATGAATGGAAAGTAGTCCTCTTGATGCTTCAAGGTGAACGGCGTACCAAGGTATTTGCAGCGGCACTTGGAATTGAACATGTACCTATCGCAGATCAGCGCAAATTGGTGAAACAGGCTAAGGATCGCCTGCGACTGCGTTTAAAACGATATGGAGTCAAAATCCATGAGCACTAACCCACCGAAATCACTGATGCGCGCAGCGCAGCGCGCTATTAAGAACGACTTTTTTCTCGCAGGCATTTTGCATGAGCACCAGCAGGCCAACCACCTTAATGATGAAGAGCTTGCCTGCTTCCTGGAATGTGACAGGAACGACCTTCCTCGTCTCGCGCTCTGTCGCCGCCCAGATGCTCAACAAGAGGCTTTTCTCAGCGACATTGAGCATCTGGCCCGGCGCTTTCATCTTCATGCAGATCGCCTTGCAGCTGTCATTCGCCAGGTAGATACTCTCCGTATGTTACAGCGACGACAACGTTCTTCTTCTCATGAGGCTGCTCAGGACCTGCTTCAAGCCGCACGGGATCGGGATGATACTTTTCCCAAGGGAACAGAGGATACGCTATGACAGAGGGATGGCTGGCTCAATCTGCAGAGGATTTCTGGACCGCGGTAGGCTATACCCTTCCTTACCCACGAGATGTACGATACATAGTCAGCCGCGCTTTTCCTTTGAGCGTTATTTCTCTCCCACACTTATGTGTGCAGCAAGTCGAAGCATGGCTGCAACACCACTACATTACCTTTCGATTTCTCTGCCAGGACCGCTCCTTATGCGGATGCATTATTGCCGTACGGGGTCACGGGCTTATTTTTGTCGATAGCCTCGATGCAGATGCCGAGCAGCGATATACCATTGCTCATGAAACCGCCCATTTTTTACTTGACTATCACTATTCCCGTCGGCAGGCTCTAAGCGTCTTCGGTGAGAGAATCCTTCCCGTCTTAGATGGTGAGCGCGCTCCCACACAGAATGAACGGCTAGATGCATTTCTCAGCAGTGTAAAACTAGGAAGCTACAGCGATCTGATGCCGCGATCACAGGAAGGTGGCTTGGATCAGGGTTACATCTTACGAGCCGAACAAAAAGCTGATAGATTTGCCCTCGAGTTGCTCGCACCGGCTGCGCAGGTTATACCTGAGATATTCTCTTTATCTGCTCCATCACCTGTAGAGCACCTGCGTGTTGCTGCGCAATTGCTCACTTCAATATACGGTCTTCCTCCATCTGTCGCAAAGAAATACAGCGATCTGTTACTTCGTCCTCGCTTGCGACCGTCAATAGCTCGATGGTTTGGCCTCTGATCGCTTATTACCATTCATTCTCTGAACGCAAAAGAAGGAGCGACTCGGAGAGCCTCTTCATACAGAGAGTGTGCATTCGCTAGAAAATTGAAAAATCTTGTCGCACTTTTGCATCAGTGCGGGAAATATAAGTGGCAGGATAGAGACCCTCGATTGAGGAGGAATTGATGGCAAACTCATTTATACCTGATGATGAGGAGTTCGTCGATCCGCAGGCATACATTGCGGCTTACGGCGAGCCGATTGATCAAACACTAAACATCGATGGCTGGCAAACAGGAGGCGACCTGGAGGGGTTTTACGAGCGATTGGAGGCCGAAGTTCAGAATGCATTGGATTTCGAGGATGCCCAACGTGAACATATTCGGAATGATTTACTGAAACGCATCCGTACTCGGCCCGGCGCTCCTCGGGGAGCTGGATGCTATCGTGTAACCAGCGATGACCTCAAACGCATCCATCGTACATTGCTCTTTAATGGCGCTGTGGAAGCTTGTGACGGAACCAGTGTCGAACATGACACATTGCCAGTCACTATCACACAAATTGGCGTATGCCTCGTTTCCTATCAGGGGGATCAGGGATCATGGTCACAGCGCCTTTTCCGGCGCGATTTACGAGCAAGCACAGGGAATGCGCTTGATGATCTTATCGCATTCCTTGATAATCGCAGACAGAGAGGCAACACTGATACGGATGAGCGTGGCAAGTTGAGCGTATTAGCTCGTCGTGGCATTATGGCTTATGCAGAACGGGCTATCCTTGCACGTAAATCGGAAGCCCCCTGGCGTCTTGGGCATGGCTCACCCGCTCCCTATGAGCTCTTGACCGGTTCTGGTAGCATGGAACTCCTTACCCAGAGCCTGGCCATTCTGGAAGAATTATTGCTGCAGCACCGTAAGGTAGTCTTTGTACCAAGTGCTCCGAGTGACCGCCATTGGCTTACGCTAGGCCATGCGCTTCACCCACTGGAATTTGCCATTCTAGAGACGATTGAAAAGCGCATGCTCAATATTGTTAAGAGCGGGCACTATGGCAAGGCTTCCAGGGAAAAGGCGGAGAAATTCTGCCGAGAGGTGGGGCAAGAAGTTGTTCTCGGCATCTACCGCGCAGCTCCTGCCTCGCCACCTTACCTCTTTTTCGCTCATATTAATCATGCATGTGAAGCGGCACTTATCGCTATGGCTGACAGTATCCTTCAGGAGCATCGCGGCTTTCCCATGTTGATTGATCTTGCAGACGCAATTTGTCGCACAACCTTTGGAAACGATATCTTTAACCATGCAGTACAAATGGCCTATGCCCATGCGGGAGAGCCATTTCGATTTTTAGCCGAGCGCCAAACGCGTCCAAGGGAGTAAGTTTATGAAAATGGTAGATCCATACGAAAGAGATAACACACTGTGGCAGAGATTCAATTTTGACAGACAGCAAGAGAATCAATCAGAGCAGCTAACTCCTGTCAGTGAGGAAAGTGACGGTGATGGTTTCACAGAGCTTCCCTCAGATGTGTTCGAGAAGCTGGATACTGATGCACAGAAGGCCGGAGGCCCCTGGAGCGAGCCTGTTGAGTATCAGGGCTCGATTGGGCGGACTATGTTCGATACGCCATCCAGCGAAGACAATAGTGTAACTGTGCTGCTCCCCAGGGAGAGTATCGAGGTAGTGCCCGCGCAATCGCTGGTCCGTATTCGAAGCCTGCCTGATAACCGCTTCTATCTAGGAGTTGTTATAGAGGGACCTTTCGCTGAGCCAGATGGAATCAGAGGGGATGCACCTATTGTAGTAACAACAACAGTAAAGGGCGGCATTTTCATGCCTAAATTTCATGGCCGGGTACAGGTTGAACTATTAGGAGAAGAATTGGGTGGCAAAGGGGGTACACTAGTTCCCCCACGTTTCCGCCCGTTACCCAATAGCCCGGTCTTTGTGCTTAGTTCCACGGAAACAGCCCAGGTGCTCAGCATGCAAGGAGATATCCCTCTTGGTATGGCTGTTGGACACGAAGATCTGGAAGTATGTATCCCTTCAGATCGCAAGTCAGTCTTATCACGGCATCTCGGCGTTCTGGGCACAACAGGTGGTGGTAAGTCTACTACTGTTTCTGGACTGGTCAGCCGCTTCCAAAAAGCAGGAATTGCTGTTATCCTCATCGACACTGAAGGCGAATATACCCTGATGAATGAAGCCACGACCGATAAGAGCATGCTGGCCGCTCTCGAACGTCGCGGCCTCTCGCCTGCTGGAGTCGAACAGACCTTCCTGTACCATCTTATAGGACGGGAGACGACGAATCCGCATCATCCAGAAGTGAGTAATTTCTGCCTGACCTTTGCAGCACTCTCGCCACATCTAGTATGCGAGCTGTTGGAACTGACTGAACCTCAGGAACAACGCTACCTCAAAGCCTATGATATTACCAAACGTATCCTGCAGGATCTGAAAATTTCCCCCAAGCCGGACGAGAATACGACTCGTTTCCTTGAATTGGATGAGATGGAAGAGGGTTATCCAGGTATGATGTTGGCGCACATCTATGATATCATTCAGGCTTGCGCACACATTGTAGATAAAACCGAAGAGAGCATCCAGTTCTCGAATGAGCATTTCAAGCAACAGCGAAGTGCTGTGATTGCGGCGATTAAGAGATTTTCTGATGGCTTGCCTGGTAGTGTACCCAGTTGGCGAGCGTTGCAAGGCAAGCTGGGACGAATTCGGCGTCTCAACATTTTTGATAATCGATCCAGCCGCCCATTAAACTACTACGAACTGTTACAGCCAGGCCGCGTGTCGATTATTGATCTCAGTGATACTGATGCCCCCAGGATTAACAATCTCGTGATTGCTGAACTGCTACGCGGCGTGCAAGGCCAGCAGGATGAGAACTACACCAGAGCGGAAAAAGAGGGACAACGACCGACCCCAACCATGGTGGTCATCGAAGAGGCACATGAGTTTCTTTCCTCCGAACGCATTCGCCAGATGCCTGTGCTTTTCCAGCAGGTTGCGCGGATTGCCCGCCGCGGACGAAAACGCTGGTTGGGACTCACCTTTGTCACACAGTTGCCACAGCATCTCCCAGACGAGGTGTTAAGTCTGATTAACAACTATGTTCTGCATAAGATTTCCGATGCTGGTGTGATTAGCCGCTTGAAGCGTAGCATTGGCGGGATAGATGAAGGACTCTGGTCGCGCTTATCCAGCCTTGCTCCTGGCCAGGCTATTGTATCCATGACAAGCATGACCAGACCACTCCTGGTAGCTATTGACCCAACACCATGTAAATTGCGTATGATTGACTGATCATAGAAAAGGTGCTCTTATGTCACTAACCTCACACCTGGCTAGCCCGACACAAAGCCCTATCGGACGTTTTTTCCGTGAGCGTTTTGCCCTTACTAATCGCCTCACGAAGGATGCCAACCAGCAACTTCGTGAAACACAGCCGATTCTGCCGCCAGAACATGCTTGGCCGTACTCGCACATTGGAATGGCCCTCGATTATCGCATCCGCTATAGCTTTGCTATTACACCCAGTCAAGAGCTGGTAGCCTGGCGAGGAGCCCAATTCCTGCTCAATCCATCAGACCAGCTTAAAATGCAATTGAAAACGCCAGGATTCAGTAGCAGTAAGCTAGTTCTCTCTAAGGGAGCGTCTGTTGAACCTGGGATGCCAAGCGATACTGACGAACTGTATTATTCCTTCGAGGTAATTGAGGCTTTTTTTGAAACATTGCAGATGATTTTGGAGAAAGTTCAACCAGTAGGGCGGCAGTTAGACGCAGAGAGTGAACAAGTCTTAGCGCGTTATTGTTTTTTGCTCGGCCTCCTGGAAGAACCTTTCCGATCCAACCGCTACCGCCAGGGGATGTTAATGGCTCCTGCGCCACGCCAGAGTCTTGAAGATCTGCTGGCTATTCCTCAACAGCCCTGGATTGATGATCTTTGTGCGCTTTCAGGACTGTTTTATAACAAGCAGGCCCATCTGCTCCCACACCCGTCCTTGCTCAATCCGACATTTGCTGGAAGCCTCGATGTCGGAGGAGCCGATGCTGATCTTATCGTTGATGGGTGTTTGATCGATATCAAAACAACCAAACAATCGACGCTAGATCCTGAGTGGCTCCGCCAGCTCGCAGGTTACCTCCTGCTTGATTATCACAATCAATATCACCTGCAAGCTGTGGGATTGTATTTTGCGCGTCATGGCATACTGCTCTCCTGGCCATCTGAGCATTTTGTGCAAACACTCACTGGCGAACCTGATATATCTGTGGCGGCTTTGCGCCAGGAGTTTCAAGAGTTGATTGGCAGAAAGCGTCTGCGTAGCTAAGGAGAGTATTTACACGCATACAACAGAATCTCCGCAGTGGCTTCGTGGTCGGTCTGGAAGCTTTTCTTGCTGGACTGACAGTTCTCTTCATGTGGTTGAAGTCAGCATGAGCTGGACGAGCAGTTGTTGGGATAATCAAGCGAATCAGGTCAAAAACGAGCTTGTCGTACATAAGGGCCGGCATCCAGGCTCGTTGACTCCATCTTTCCGGGCCAGGTCCTCTCTCTGCGAAATGCCCTCACAGAGACGTTATGCGGATGCGCGTTTGACCAGTGTCAGCGTCTTTTGTGGCTTCCAGGAAACGGCTTCCCCACGGCTCAGAGCAACAATGACCTCGATGAGGAGGTCTGGCCCAGATTCATCGTGGAAGGCAATGGTTGTTAAAGCTGGGCGACTCCATTGGGCCAGCCGAATATCGTCACACCCCACAACTGCCGCTGTGAGTGGGATGGCGATGTTTTCATCAGCCAGCGTGGCAAGAGCAGCAAAAGCAACTTCGTCATTATAACAACAGATCCCCCACGGAGGAACACGCCTGGCGAGCGCGTCTCGTACTATCGTTCGCGCTTGCTCACGGGAAGAAGGGAGAAAACAGAGCACCGGCTCCTCACATCGCTCTTGCAGACATGCTTGCCGTACGCCTTGAAAGCGGTAGTGCGAAAGGATTTGCACATCTTCGCGTTCATCGGTAAGGAAGATCAGCGAATGCTTGCCGCACTGGATCAGATACTCCGCCTGCATTTTTCCAACCTGTTCTTCCACGGTGGCATCTCCTAAGAGATGGAGAATGGGTGCGTGGAATTGTTGGAGAAAAGCCGTCATTACCGGATCGTCCTGGTCGGCATAAGAAAGGAGAACGCTCGGCGTAATATGGGTTGAGGGGTGCATTGATCCTGCCTGAGGATGAGCACCCACATAGGAAAGAAGGGTCAGACCACGCAGAGCCAGCCTCTGCTCCAATTCCTTCAGAGAACGGGAGAGCGCGGGGTCAATCTGTTCAAAAGGCAGGACCGCCAGCACCAGGTGACTCTGACCCGAACGAAGGGCACGGGCTGGCGCAAAAGGACTATAACCAAGCTGCCGGGCTGCCTGAAGAATGCGCTCCCGTGTTTCCTGCGGAATGGTCTGGCGCGGGTCATTATTGAGAACATAACTGACCGTCGCTCGTGAGACTCCACAGGCCCGCGCGACATCATCGCTGGTCACCCGGTGTTTTCCTGCTGCCTTTGCCATCGCTGCTCATCCTTTCCCTTGACATCATTCATTCCTCCTGACTATAATAGAACTTACACGTGTAAGTCAAGAGACGGAACGCAGGTTTTGCCTTACACATGTACATGTTTTGCAGAGAAGAAAGGATGGTGCTATGCTCTCTCTCGCGCGTTTTCAGATACAGTTGGCCTACAAATGGTGGGTTATGCTGACCGTCGCTCTGGGTATGCTCATGAGTCTGATGGACTCGACTATTGTGAACATTGCCATTCCCCAGATGCAGCGCGCCTTTGTGGCAAGCCTTCATGATGTTCAGTGGATCACCACCATTTACATGATCACGCAAGCTATGGTTATCCCTCTGGCTCCTTACCTGACGTCGCTTCTGGGGAGTAAGCGCGCGTATCTCTGGTCACTAAGCTCCTTTCTGCTGGGGTCGCTCCTCTGTGGTTTTGCCTGGAATCTTCCTTCCCTGGTCCTTTTTCGGTGTTTCCAGGGGATTGGAGGCGGAGTCCTGCTGCCCATGGTGATGATTCTGCAAACGCAAGCGTTCCCGTACGAAGAACGAGGGAGAGCAGGCAGTATGATGGGCCTTGTTATGATGGTTGCTCCGACACTCGGCCCTTTCCTGGGTGGCTATCTGATTGGTTCCTTCGGCTGGCAATGGGCCTTTTTTATCAATGTCCCTCTTGGAGTGATCGCCGTCACCCTGGCACAGCTAGTCTTGAAGCCCACACAAGGACAGGCAGGAACACGCTTCGACCGGGGTGGCTTTCTCACCTCCGCCTGTGGAATTGCCTTGCTCCTCTATGCCGCCCCTGCTATGGTCAGCAACGGACCAACAATCCTGGATACCGTGCTGTTTGGAGGAAGCTGTCTCTCCCTGGCGCTTTTTGTGGTTCTGGAACAACGACGCGCACGACAGGGCCAGATGCCTTTACTGAATCTGCGTCGTTTCCGGGATCCAACTTTTACATTCAGTGCCCTGACGCAAATTCTGATCTTTTTCGTCTGGTTTGGGGTACTCTTTCTCCTGCCTATTTATCTGCAAACACTTCATCAGGAGACGCCCCTGCAAGCAGGACTCATCCAAGGGGCTATTTCCCTGGCGACGCTGGTCATCTTGCCCTTTGGAGGATGGATTGCTGACCGTTTTAGTCCACGCACGGCGGTCATTCCAGGCTTGCTCCTGCTAGCTTGCGCTCTCGCGGCGCTGATGCTGCTGACTCTGGATACCCCGATCTGGCTCGTAGTCTGCCTGTTTCTCTTCTTAGGCATGGCAAATGGGATGACGAACCAGGTAAACGTTGCCGCGTTATCACGCATTCGGCAGGAAGAGGCAGAGGCAATAGCGCATGCCTCAACCCTTCTTTCTGTGCTGCGAGCGGCAGCAGCTCCTCTAGGGGTGGCTATCATAGCCAGCTTTGTCCAGAGACAGAGCCAGCAGATTCAGCAAACGCTGGCCGGGCAGGGCCTCTCAGTAGCAGTCCTGCAGCGGCAAAGCGAGCTTCTGGCTCTGCATACCAGTTTTCTGCTAGCCGCGTTCCTGCTTCTCATCGCCTTCGGCACTATGTGCTGCGTTCCCCCTCGATGATGGAAGGCGCGCAGCCGAGGTAGAACGAACTTTGCCCGTCCCATCTGGCAAAGTGCCGGAACGGCGCGTTGAGACGCTGGAGGTGTGGATAGATCTGACGGACAACCCTTCTACGGCTCACGGTTTGCCTCTGGCAGCTTGAGGAGTGCCACAGTTATAAATGACGATCACCCCAGGAGACTCTGGCGCGACTTGCCTTAACCAGCTGGTGATCTCGGTGGGAGTAACCAGTTTATAGTTGCATCCGGGCGCCTGAATATATTGCGGGGATGGAGTAGACGGAGGGTAAGCAGGCGCAACCGGGCTGAGAAGCATGGAGCCCGGCAGGAGAAGAAGAGCCAGCAGGCAAGCAGTAATGATGAGAACAGCAAGCATGAGTCGGAAGCGCACAGAGACGGTATGCAATTTTTTTCCGCAGGAGAAGAGAAATACACCGATCCCTTTGTCTGGTGCGCCCAGATCTTCTATCTGAACTTCATTTTCGTCCCAGGGTATCTGTTCCTCGAACCCATCCATACTTGCTCTTCTTTCTCCGCTTTTGCTCCAGGCGTTTTCGCTGTGACAATAAATCTCCCGAATCTAGTGCGTGATTTCCTGTCCCGGCGTCCAGCGCAGGTTGGGTTTGCGCGCGGCCAGCGCCTGATCAAGACGACCGATGGGAGTGCTATGCGGCGCGGTTTTCACGATCTCAGGATTGGTACGCGCTTCCTCGGCAATCTGGCGCATGACGCTGACAAAGGTGTCGAGCGTCTCGCGTGTCTCGGTCTCGGTTGGTTCGATCATCATGGCCTCGTGGACGATCAGCGGGAAGTAGATGGTAGGCGCATGTATGCCGAAGTCGAGCAGGCGCTTGGCGATGTCGGTGGCAGTGACGCCGCTCTCTTCCTTCTGCCGCTGCGCCGTAGCGATAAATTCGTGCTGGCAGAGCTGCGGATAGGCGATTTCGTAGTCGCTGGCCAGCTCGTGCTTGAGATAGTTGGC
>Ga0070737_10005699_pt1 | contig 11772 bp, 10 predicted proteins | sample Coa_R1_10_FD_66438 | JGI IMG/M metagenome (GOLD analysis project Ga0070737, IMG submission 66438) | Surface soil microbial communities from Centralia Pennsylvania, which are recovering from an underground coalmine fire - Coalmine... | ecosystem: Environmental > Terrestrial > Soil > Unclassified... | reverse complement strand
GAGCGGTGCTCAACGCCTTCCGACATCCGAGGTTGTAGCACCGCTCCATGCTTTCGCCGGCGGAAGGATCGAAGCGATGTGCTCAACGCCTTCCGACATCCGAGGTTGTAGCACGAGAGAGGAAGGTCAGACCCATCGTTGACGCTGGAGTGCTCAACGCCTTCCGACATCCGAGGTTGTAGCACTCCACTCGCCCCAGCCAATACGGATTGAGGGGTCGAATTCACGCACCTCCCTGGAGGAGCCCACCGGCGCCGGTCGTCCGAGTTCGAGCGCCGTCGCCACGCAGAGGTGCTTGAACGGCCGGAATCAGAGCACCAGGTGGGGGTCTGGGTCACGCCACCAATCCCGCCGGGACCCGCGGTCGAGGATCCCTTCCCGGCAGCGCGTGCAGAGCGGGATGACGAGCAAGGCGTCCTCCGGCTCCATGATCCGGGACAGCCGCCAGAGCAGTTCCGACCGTCCTCGCTCGGAGAGGCGGCAACGGAAGACGCTGTACTGGATCCGCTCCCCATACCCCTCTAGGATCCGGGCCACCCGGCGCAGTCGTTCCTCATCGCGCACGTCGTAGGCGATCAGATGCCAGCTGCGCATGCCTCACCTCAGCCGTGAGCGGGCGAAGAGGCCAGCCTCACCGCTCCACTCCTTCTCCAGCAGCCTGACCTCCAGCTCGATGGCACGCACGTAGCTCAGCGAGTAGCCGAGCACGGGATGCTTCCAGCTCTCCGCCAGCCGCCGCTCGTAGAGGTCGATGGCCAGCCGTCGCCCCTCCGGGGAAAGCCAGGCCTGGTCGCGGGTGACGGTGAAGTGGAGGTCGGGGCGCCATTGGCCACGGTTGAGCGAGGCGACCAGGGGCAGGTCGCAGAGGGGCACCCGGAACAGCTCCATGAGGTCGAGGACCAAGGGCGGGCTGGCGCTGCGCGGGCGGTGGAAGAAGCCAAACGCCGGCTCCAGCCCCACCACCAGGACCGCCTGCAGCACCGACCGATACAGGAGGGCATAGAGGAAGCTGAGAGCAGCGTTGAAGCGATCCCGGGGCGGTCGCCGGGAGCGCCCGTCGGGGCGCAGGCGCGGGTCGACCGAGTCATGCAAAAGGTGGGGCAAGGCCTCGAAGTAAGCTCGGCCAGCTGCCCCTTCCAGCCCCCGCAAGCGCTCCGGATCGTCGATCCGCTCCACCTGGCGAAGCGCCTCGCGGATGCGCTCCACCGGTCCCTGGACCTGGGCCCGGTCGGCGGCCGAGCCCCGGGTGGCCCGGAGCAGGAAGCGGAGCTGGTTCTCGATCTTGTGAGCCGCCAGCCGTCGGGCCAGGTGCAAGCAGAAGCCGGGGTCGCTCAGAGCGCCGTACTGGCGCAGCTTGCGCTGGACGCCCAGGCCACCGTTGGCCAGGCAGCCGAGGTGACGCCCGCCACCGGTGATCCAGTGGATCGGCACCCCCTCGGCGCAGCAGAGGTGCAAGGCCTGGGTGGTGAGCTGGGCGTGACCGTGGATGACCAGGCCCGCGACCTCATGAATGGGGAGCCGTCGCGGCTCCTGCTCGGGGAGCCGGATCACCAGGCTGTCGCCCCGGCGCTGGACCTGGGCCTCCGGCTCGGTGACGTGCACGATCGCCCCCTCGGGTGCGGGTGGGAACAGCCGCAGGATGGGCCGGTCGGGCTGCTCGGCCAGCCGCGCCTCCTCGGGCAAGCAGACCGGGGCCAGCGAGCAGTGGAGGCACCGCCGAGGGTTGTCGGTGACCGGTGGCCGCTGGGTGCTCGAGCGCAGCTCGGCGGCACGGCGGAGGGCGGCCCGGACCTCCGTCCGCAGCCCCTCGTCCACCGGCACCCGGACCGTGACCCCGGAGCCGTGGTAGCGGACCCGGCCCTCGGCCACGGGCTCGCCCAACGCCTCCTCCAGGAGCAGGGCGTAGGCCCCCACCTGGATCCGGTCGGCGGGCCAGGCCTGGGCCTGGCCGTCCCGGCCTCGAGCACACTGCCCTCGCTTGTGCTCGTAGGCCACCCAACCGCCTTCCCGTCGCCGGGCCGCGTCGACGCGCCCGTACAGCCCGAGGGCGCTGCTCTCGAGCTCAAAGTTGCGGATCTCGGTGGCGTCGGGGTCACCAAGCCGCAACTCGTGGGCCTCGCGGCCAGCCAGCACCCGCTCATCGGCGACCCGGATCTCCTCCACCTCCTCCAAGTAGAAGAGCCGTTCGCAGTAGGCCAGCGCGTGCAGGGCCATGACCCGGGTCAGGGGCTCGCCGCCCTCCGCCCTCGGTTCCGCCATCTCGTCACCTCCGTGCTCAGCCGGGCGGCGTGATCGCCACCCAGGCGCCTTCGTCCGGCGGTCGCCGGAAGGGCGCCCGCTGGAACCGTCCCCACCGGGTCCGGGCCGAGCCCACGTGGTCGGCCCAGATCGGCAGCACCAGGTCACCGTCGGGATCGGGCCGGAGCAGCCAGGCCCGTCCCAGGTCCCCCTTGCGCAGCGGCCGCACCTCGTCCACCAGGTGGCTGCTCTCACCCAGGGAGAGCCCCCCGAAGCGGGTGACCGAGCTCCAGTCGGCGAGGGCGGCGGCCAGCCGGTCGGCCAGGGGCGGGCTGGCCGCCTCCCGGGCCCCGGCGCGCACGAAGACCGCCAACCGGATGTCGCTCAGCAGCTCCTGGAGATCGGGGCGCTTGTTGTCCCCCAGCCCGGGCGGATGCTTGACGCTCTTCATCCGCCAGGCGGTGCGCAAGACCAGGGAACGGGCCGGCTCGCCCAGCGGGGCGAGCGCCAGCTCGGCGCCGGCGTGGGCCCGCCGGTCGGGCTCGCCCACCAGCGAGAGCAGCATCCCGTACACGGTCGAGGGCGGGGGCACGGGCAGGGTCTCCAGGTACTCCCGCGACTGCGGGACCCGGAAGGCCGCGAGGGGGGCTGAGACGAACAGCTCGACCATGGCTGTCAGCCCGACACCAACCGCTTGACGTCCTCGATCGCCGTTCGGACGCTGGCGGTGACGTGGGCGCCGCGCTCCCGGAGCCGGGCGGCATCGGCGCTCTCGGCCACCGCGCCCGCGACCCACAGCTCCTCCGCGGGGACGTCGCCCGCCTCGACCAGGTCCACCAGCCGGCGCAGGCGGATGGTTCCGCCGCCGTCCTGCTCGAAGGCGTAGAGGAAGCGAGGGGCGGGGTCGTCGGTCCAGCGCAGCACCAGCGACTCGGGCGAGAAGTCGAAGAGGAAGCGGGCGTGGTTGCCTGCCACCCGGCTCAGGTTGGCGATGGCGTCCAGCACCGCCACCGCCCGCTCGCGCTGGTGGAGGTCGTCAGGGGTGAGGGCGAAGCCGTACTGGTAGCGGGTGGAGTGGATCTCGGCCGCGTAGGGCACCGGGTCCCGGCCGGTGCGGCTGGCGGTGGGGGTGGCCCCGGGGCTGGCGGCGTTGAAGGTGACGTCGCCCGGCCAGGGATCGATGGACACCGCCCGGGTCACCTCCAGGCGGGCGCGGCGGGCATCAGTGGTCCCCCGGGCCCGCTGCCGCCGCTGGCGGCCGCCGGCCGGCTCCGTCTCCTCCTCCGCCGGGTTCGCCTCCTGGGCCGCGGCCCGGGCCGACATGAAGCCGAGCACGTCGTCGTCGATGAAGCTCCGGCCGCCGTCGCTGAAGTGGTCGTCACGCCACTCGTGGCTGCGGGCCTCGTCCACCCAGGTGCGGTTGACCGGCAGCCCCTCCTCCTGCCAGCGCCGGCGGATGGCGGCCCGGATCGCCTCGGCCGAGACGGTGGTGTGCACCGCCCCCCGCCAGACCAGCTTCTGGAGGGTGGTGGTGTTGCCCTCGGTCTCGCCGCGGTTGTTGGCGGCCACGCCCAGGGGGGTGAGGACCAGTCCGAACAGGTGCTTGCTCACGTCGATCACACTCCTCGAGAGATCTCGGCCGCCGGCGCCTCGGTGGCCTCGGCCTCATCCGACGGCTCGCCCCGGTAGCTGGCCAGGGCGAGCAGGGCCAGGTCGCGGCCGGCCCGCCAGCGCTCGCCCAGGAAGGGCAGGACCTGGACCCAGGATTGCTGCAGTGTGGAGAGGTAACCGGCCCGGGCCCAGAGGTCGGTGATGCAGGCCCTGAAGTCGGCCTGGGTCTTGCAGCGGGCCAGCGCCGCCCGCAGGCGTTCGCGTTCGCCCTGGGCCAGCGACTCGAAGCTCAAGCCCTGGTGCCGAGCGCGCTCGCTCAGCTGCCCCAGGCGGTTGCGCCAGGCCTCGTGGCAGGCCTGGACGAAGATCCGGGCCTCCACCTCCGGGGTCACGGTCTCGTCGTTCACCATTTGCTTCAGTCCCTTGCTCTCGAATCCGATCACGTGCTGGCGCAGGCGCGGGTCGGCCGTCCAGGTGGCGAAGCCGTGCCACCAGGGCCGGCGGTGGAGCAGGTTCTCCGCCGCCAGCTCGGGTACCTGGGGCACGTCCAGCCAGGCATCGCCGTCGGCACGCCGCCGGACCTGCGGGGCCAGATACCGGCAGATGCGCTCGTAGCGCCGCAGCTGCCCCTGATCCGCCTCCTGGGTGCTCAGGACGTAGGCGCGAACCCGCTGCTGGGGCGACCAGGGGAGCGTGGTGAAGCCCAGCACCTGGCAGCCGGCGACCCCCATGAGGTTGCCCTGCTTGTCGGCGGCGCGCAGGGTGAGGAAGCGCAGCGCCGCCTCGGCCGGGCCGGCCGTGCTCAGCTCCTGCAGCCGCGCCGGGGACCAGCCGCGGGCGTGCCGGGCGTACCGCTTGAGGTCGCGGACCTCGGGCACCACCACCGCCGTGCGATAGGTGCGGGTCCCCTCCCGGCGCCGCTGGTGGACCAGGAAGTAGCCGCAGCCGGCGGGGCCGAAGCGCAGGGCCAAGGCCCGGCCGGGCGGCTCCTCCAGCGAGGTCGGGCCGGCATGGACGTAGTGGCGGACCACGCCCCCGGGCAGCAGCCAGCCGGCCACCGGCTGGGGACGTTCGGGGGAGAACCCCTCCCAGCGGAAGCGGTGGTCCGCGATGGGGCGGTACGAGACCAGCTGCTGCTGGTCCTCGACCACGAACGCCTCATGCCGGGTGGGCCCTCCCAGCTTCCGCGACTTCGGGTGCTGGAGGAAGGTGTCGAGGAGCCCGTTGTGGAAGGCGCAGACCTCCGCCCGCCGGGCGTCGGGGTCGCCGAGCAGGGCCAGGCTCATCAGGCCCCTGGGCGTGATCGGGTAGGCGTAGCGGAAGAGGCGGGGAAAGAAGGCCTCGTCCTCCCACTCCAGCCGGACCGCGTCGCGCTCCAGTCGCCAGCTCCCCAGCCCACGCAGAACCTGCGCCTCGGGGTCCGCCTCCGCCCGCTCCAGGGTCATCCAGAGGCCGGCCAGGCCGGCCCGGTGCAGCGTGGTCATGCCCGGGTCGTGCAGGCCGATCTCCAGGGCACCGCCCATCGACCTCACCTCCTCCTCGGCGCCCAGCTGGCGCCCAGCTCGGCCGAGTACTCGATCCGACCCGGCGGTGCCGCCAGCGCCGCCCCGAGCAGGGGCCAGCGCCAGCGCTCGCCCCCGGCCCCGGAGATGGGCATCGGTATCTCCCAGCGCAGCGCCTCTCGCGCCTGGTCCTTCGGCTCCAACCTCCGGATCTCCTCGGCGTCCTCGTGCCGGAGCACCCGGATCGTCTCCGTGGCCTCGCGGAGGGGGCCAGGCTGGGCGTAGGGCAGCCCGTCCAGGAGCGGGCACTCGACGATCCGCTGAGCCGCCTCAACGGCGGGGAGGGAGAGGAAGGCCTCGGAGAGGTCGCGCTGCGAGCAGGGCTCATCACCCAGGGCCTCCAGCCAGCTTCGAGCGTGCTGGAGCCAGTCGCCGTAGCTCTCCAGGTCGTAGGGATGGACGTTCTCGGGCTCGATCAGGAGCGCCTCCCGGATCTCGGGGTGGCTCGGGTCGAAGCGTCGGTTGAGCCGCCCCAGGCGCTGGATCAAGGCCGGCACCGGGGCCAGCTCGCTGATCAGCAGGTCGGCGGAGATGTCCAGGGAGACCTCGCAGACCTGGGTCGTCACCGCCAGCAGCGGCCCTGGTGCGGCGAAGGCCTCGACCACTCGGCGGTGGCGGTGCAGACGGTCGAGGTAGCGGAAGCGGCTGTGGTAGACGATCGGCCGGAGGCCGTCCGCGGCCAGGCGCTTGGCGGTCCCCACCGCCCTCTCCACCGTGTTCTGCACCCAGAGCACCTTGCCCCCTTGCCCCAGCACCCGTCGGGCCTCGGCCCGTGCCGTCTCCTCGTCGGCGTGCCGCAGCCGATAGCGGCGGCCCTCCTCCAGCTCGGGTGGCCCCTCGATCTCCCTCAGCGACCGACCGGCGGCCTCCACGGCCGCCCGCAACGCCTCGCGGCGCTGGGGCTGGAGCGAGGCGGTCATGACCAGGACCGGCGCCCGGAAGCTGGAGATGAAGCGGCAGAGGGTGGCGAACAGCCGCTCGTCGTACTGGTGGACCTCGTCGAAGACGAAGGCGGCGTTGGCCAGGGCGCCCACCGCCGCCGATGCCCCTCGGTAGTTGTGCAGCAGCCCCAAGACGGTGTCGACGGTGCAGGCGGCCGCCTGCGGCCACCAGAGCCCCAGCGTCTGGGCGGCCTGCGTCGCCTGCCCGATCCGCTCCTCCGGCGTCTCGTCGCCGTTGGCGAGCAGGGAGAGGTCGACCTCGGCGTGGCTGTGCAGCAGCTGTGACTCCGGCGGCGAGCCGTGCAGGTAGTCGAGGAAGCCCTGGGTGGCGGTGCCCATGGTCGGGTAGCAGAAGAGGAGCTTGCGGCCCGCCGCCCGCTCCGCCGCCCAGCGGTAGGCGGCCACGGTCTTGCCGCTGCCGCAGCCGGCGTGGACCACGGTCACCTCGGCCGGGCTGGCCGCCACCGCCTCCTGGAAGGGGCGGAGAGGTCGGCCGTCGAGCCGGGCGGCGGCGATCGCGGCCAGCGGCCCGGCGGGGCAACCCCGCGCCACCGCCTCGAGCGCCTCCTCCAGGGCGGCGCCCTCGGCCCTCCGGGTCGAGGCCAGGAGATCGGCCGCCATCAACACCGCCCGCACCAGGGCGGCGAAGCGCCGCGCCTCCGATCCCGGCCCTCCCAGGGCATCATCCATCTCCTCCAGGACGTCCCGACAGGCGAGGAGGAAGGAGCGATCGTCGAGCTCCAGCTCCTGCGAAGCCAGGGCCGGGGGTTGGGCCAGGCCCAGGCGGGCGGCCATCTCCCGGGTCAGGACGCTCATGTCCTCGTGGTCGAGCAGCAGCGTCATCCGGACCGAGCCGCAGCAGTCGGCCCAGCCCAGGTCCTGGACCCCACCGAGCTTCAGGTGGTGCCCGGCGACCGCGCACAGGGTCGCCACCCGGACCGGCTCCTCGCAGCCGGAGAAGAGCCAGGCCCCCAACGGCCCGGCCGGGGAGAGCAGCCACAGCCCCAGGTGCTCGTGGCGGTGGGCCTGGCAGCCCTCCAGCTTGCCCCGGACCAGGAGCTGGAAGTGGTCGTTGGCCTTGCCCATGTCGTGGGCGAAGGTGGCCCGGGCCACCCCCGTCCCTAGGGCCGGGAGCCAGGCCGAGGGGAGACCAGCGAACGAGAGCAGCCGCTCGCCTGAGCGCTCCACCAACCCCCGGCCCGCCTCCCAGGCCAACCGGCTGTGCTCGACCAGCGATTGCGGTTCTTCCGCACCTCGCGGCGACTTCGCCCACAGGCGCTCGAAGCGGGTCATCGCACCGGCACCATGAGGCCGCAGCCGAAGCGGCGGCGGCCGCCCAACCCCTGCTCCTGGAGGCGGAGCGAGCCCTCCGGGTCGAGCCCGCGGACCACGACCGCGTAGCCCACCACCTCTCGGTCCCGGATCCGCAGCGTCCGCCGCACCGGGCCAGGGCGGCCCGGGGTCCGACCCTCGAGCCGGACCGACCGCTGCGGTTGGGCCAGCTCCACCTGGCCCCGGCAGCCCAGGGCCTCCAGCTGGCGCCGGGCGGCCTCCAGGAAGGGCTCGGGCTCGGTGAAGCCCCGGATCACGACCAGGCGGCTGCGCAGCGTCGGCGCCGGCCGCAGCGTCCGGATCTGGGGCGCGCCCAGCGTGACCCGGTCCTCGCCCACCAGCAGCGTGCGCCCGCCCAGCCGGACCAGGAGCCCGAGCAGCCCGGCCGGCGTGCGCACCACCAGCCGGCTGCGGGGGGTGAGCTGGAGCCGACGGCCGAGCAGGGGAAGCCCCGCGATCGGGTGCACGCCGTAGTCGACCCGGTGATGCAGCTCCGGCTCGGCCGTGGTCAAGGCGGCGTAGAGCAGGTAGCCGTGGTCGGCGGGTAGGTGCAGCCCGGTGAGCGGAAAGCTCAGATCGAGGACGGGCTCCCGGCCGGTCGAGGGCACGATCATGGCCATCCCTCTCCTCGGTCGTCGGCTGACGACCTCTGGTCGGCGGTGGTCCCGGCGACCGGAACCCGACCGCCGAAGGGGGGCCCCCCACTCGCTCTACGCATGGTGATCCTCCTCCTCGAAATCGCTCCTGCCCACTCCGCGGGTCGAGCCCGGCGCCGCTGACCGCGAGCCCCGGCCCCCTCTGGACAGATATGGACGGCGAGGGGCCCCCGCGTGACGCGACCTCGACACGATGACATCGGCCCCTGATCTGGAGAACGCTCTCGATGCCGCGCGTGATCGCGGGTCCCCAGGCCTTGGCGCTGCCTCGGGGGTCCACGTCCCAGCGACGAGCACGACGGGGCGGGCACGGCTGGTACAGGCGCATGCGGATGGCCACCAAGCGATCAGCTTCCGGAGCCGGTCCAGCCATCGGCCCTCAAGTAGGGGTCGCGATAGAGCTCCGCGGCGTGGACCTTGGCCCGGAGCAGGTCGGGCAGCTCGCCCTCGGGGTCCCGGAGGGCAACGAGCTCATCGAGATGGACGAGGACCACCGCCAGCTCTCGCAGCGCTCCCTGGCAGTACTCGACGGCAGGCCGCGTGTACCCGCTGGCCGAGACGAGGATGAGCCCCACGCCGGCACGGGAGCGGGCCTTGAGGATGGGCCAGGCGAGCTCCTCGGCGCTCAGCGGCACGGAGTGGTCTCGGACCTCCAGGAGGTAGCGGCGCCCGTCCAGCTCGACGACGCCGTCGATCTGCTCCACGATCCCCGATCGGGGGATCCTCACGGTGATGTCGTCCTCGACCAGCAGCCCGGCCCGGCGGAAGAGGTCACATACCGACCGCTGGGTGGCCAGGCCTCGGTGCACCGGTAGCAGACGGGACGCCGATGACGAGGGGCGCAGTTGGGCACGAGGCAGATTCCGTCAGGGTTGGGGCGGGGTCCTGACCTCATGCGGTGGGTCGATCGTGTCCGGGGGGAGCAGCGCCTCGGCCACCAGGGCCAGGACCCGGGCCGGCAGACGGGTCCGTCCATCGTCCTTCGAGCACCGGGGGCGGCTGGCCGCAGGATCCACACGGTCCAGCCGCTGACCCAGCGATGCCGGGTCCAGGCCTGGGGCTCGGCTAGCCAGCGGCGGGTGCGTTCCCCGAACCTGGGCCTCCCAGCCGGGCCTTCCCGGCCGAGGTCGACCTCCGAGTCCCGCAATGCCCTTGGCGTTACGGCGCCCAGCCCAGCGCCGGCGGTGGAGTGGCCGTCGCCGAAGTGTTCGACGATGGGGGCGGCCAGGCTGCCCCGACAGGGGAGCCGGGCCACGGCGCGCAGCGGCCTTGGCGCGAGCATGCAAGCGCCACGACGCTCGCCGAGCCAGCCCGGCCGGTCCTGCACCGCTCCTGTGGCCTGCCCGCGGTCGGGGCCACGTCGAGATGCTCGCCAGGCCGATGACGGAGGGTCGGGACCGGGTCGCCTCAGGGGGATGGGATCGGCGACCGAGGCCCGCTGCCGCCAGCTGGGGGCTGGCCGATCCGCCGAGGCGATCCGGGTGGCCCGGGGACGTGTTGTCGCCGGTAGCGACGGATGGTCGGCGAGTTGTCGCTGCTCGTGGCGCGGTTAGGATGTGAGCCATGGCGAGCCCGGCCACGGCCCACGTCGGCCCCTGGACTGAGCGGGATCTGGTCGCCCTGCCCGATGATGGGCAACGCCATGAGCTGGTGGAGGGGCGGTTGCTGGTGAGCCCGCCGCCGTCGGGGCCGCACCAGGTGCTGGCGCTGCGGCTGGCCCGGTTGCTGGACGACGCCGCCCCGCCCGAGCTGCAGACGGTGGAGGGGCTGGGGGTGCGGGTGCCGGGGGGCAGCGTCCTGGTCCCGGACGTCCTGGTGGCCGAGCGGGAGGCGGTGCTACAGGACCGCTCCGGCATCCTCGACCCGGGTGCGGTCCGGCTGGTGGCTGAGGTCGTCTCCCCCGGCTCGGCGACCATGGACCGGCTGGCCAAGCCAGCGCTCTACGCTCGGGCGGGGATCCCCCACCTCTGGCGGGTGGAGCTGGGGGAGGGGTCGATCGTCGTCCTGCGGCTGGGTGAGGGCGGGGAGTACGTGGTCTGGGGGGTGGCCCGGAGGGGTGGCCCGCTGCAGCTGGACGCGCCCTTCCCGCTCCGTCTCGACCCGACGGCCTTGGGCTGCTAATACTGCCACCGTACTTGCCAAGGGCCTCCCATCCCGACAGGATGGGTGCCCCTTCGACGGATGCGGTGACCACGTTCAACGACCTCGAGCGCTGGGGCGAGGCCTTCGTCGCCTCCCCCCACACTTCGCCGACCTGCTCGCTCGGCGGGGATCCCGCGAGCAGGTGGCCGAGCACCGGCGGGACTTGCTCGCCCCAGTTGCGCGCAAGCGCCGCCGGCAGGTGGCCGAGGCGGTGGGGGTGCCACCCCGGACCGCAGGTAGCGGCGACTGGAACGGGTCGACGGGGAGGTCGAGGCCGCCTGGGACTGCCTCCAGGCCTTCGTGGGCGAGAGCTTCGGTGACCCCGAGGGGATCGGCATCCTGGACGAGACCGGGTTCCTAGAGGATCCCATCGAGAGGCGTCTCGATGGGGAGCCCCTGAAGGAAGGGAGTGGTCTCGGTGGGGGTAGAGCGGCAGCACTCCGGCACGGCCAGTCAGGTCGGGGTCTTCCTGGGGGACCTCATCAGAACCCGTATCGGGGCACCCCATCGGAGCTCGTTCCGATAGGGATCCCTCGATGGGGTCCCCTGGCCGACGCCACGTCGCGCGAGCAAGCGCTCCTGGACCGGCGCCGGTACCTGCCCGAGGCCTGGTGCAACGACCCGGTGCGTCGGGCCAGGGCCAAGGTCCCCGAGGAGGTGAGCTTCCCGACCAAGCCGGAGCTGGCGATCGCCAGGCTGGAGCCCGCCTGGGCGCAGGGGGAGCGGGGACGAGATCGATAGCGACGCACCTCGCATGCGGGAGGTGGTGGAGCGTCACGGTCGTGGGCACGTCTTTGCGGTCTTGTGACCACGCCGGTCGGGACCGAGCGCCCGCCGGTGGGGATCCCATCGGAGCCCCGATGGTGGTGCCCCCCGGCCCGGCTGGGTTGACGGTGCCCGAGATGCGCCGGCTGGGGATGGTGGCGCTGTCGCTGCCTGTGCGCCCACCACAGCTCCGTCTGGAGTGGTCGTGGTGGAGACGAGCCAAGCGCCAGCACACCCGGTGCCGTCCTCACCGTCGTCGTGCGCTCCAAGGCAGGCACGATTGCCATGAGTCGCAACTGCGTAGTGACACTGGGTCGCCTGCTGGAGCGCCAGCTGAGCTCCTAGCCGCCCGATCTCGCCCAGCCGTTCAGCGTCTGGCGAGCTCTCGCTCAGGAGCCGCTCGATGGCTGCCTCCAGCTCGACGCTCGGCGCTACCCTCTTGTTCGCAGTGTAGCCCTCCACCCCGGTGATCGACCTCACCGCGGAAGGCGATGCCGTCCTACTTTCCAGCGCTGCCCGGACGCC
>Ga0070737_10005698_pt1 | contig 11775 bp, 13 predicted proteins | sample Coa_R1_10_FD_66438 | JGI IMG/M metagenome (GOLD analysis project Ga0070737, IMG submission 66438) | Surface soil microbial communities from Centralia Pennsylvania, which are recovering from an underground coalmine fire - Coalmine... | ecosystem: Environmental > Terrestrial > Soil > Unclassified... | reverse complement strand
CGACTGCAGCAGCCAGACCCACCCGGGGCGGGAGGCGGCGTACTGGTCCATGAAAGCCCTGATGGTGATCCACCCCGGCGCCTCGCCGACGGGCCGCATGATGTCGCGCAGCTTGACGCCACCGAGGGTCTCTTGCACTGCGCCGCCAGCCAGCTCGAGGCGGGCGGAGCCGACCAACCACCATCCGACCAAGCTGATGAGCAGGCCGTTGAAGAGGTTCTGGGTCCTCTCGCTGACCACCAGACCCGCCACGACGATCGCCGCCCCCAGCGCGACGCCGACGCCGGCGGCGATCCGCGTCGCCCTCCAGCGGTCGCCCCCCGCGGCCCACACCAGGCCGTGGAGGACCCTGCCGCCGTCGAGGGGCGCGGCGGGGATGAGGTTGAAGGCGGCGAGGACGATGTTGATCCACGCCAGCCAGCCGAGGGAGGCGACGACCAGCGGCCCCGCCCCGGCGGATTCGGCGCCGACGCGCACGGCCAGCAGGAGGGCTCCGACGGCGGCGCTGGTCAAAGGGCCGACGCCCGCGACGAGGAGCTCGGTGCCGGGGCGACCGGTGTCCCCTTCGATGCGGGTCACCCCGCCCATCCAGCTGAGCGTGATCCCGTCGACCCGGAGACCCTTTCGCCTGGCCACGACGGCATGAGCCAGCTCGTGCAGCAGAACCCCGATGAGAAGCCCCACCGCGGTGGCCACCCCGGCGACGACATAGCCAGCCGCCGAGTGCCCGGGCGCCTCGATCGAGAAGCGGTCCTCTGCCAGGCCCGCCGCGACCAGGCCGGCCATGACCAGCAGGCTCCAGTGGACGCCGACCGTGATGCCTGCCACCCGCCCGAGCCGGAAGCTATCTTTCACGGTCGGGGCCTTTCATGGCTACAGGCTACGGCGGCGAGACGCGCTTGCGCGGCGGGCTTCCAGCTCGGCGTCCCGGGCGGCGATCGCTCGCCTCTTGTCGTAGAGCTTGCGGCCGCGGGCGAGGGCGAGGCTCACCTTGGCCCGCCCGTCCTTGAAGTAGAGGGACAGCGGTACCAGCGTCAGGGACTGCTGGCTCGCCCGCTGCCCGAGCTCGTCGATCTGCCTGCGGTGGAGGAGCAGTTTCCGGCGCCGGTCAGGGTCCACCGCGCCGAACCCCGAGGCGAAGGCGTAGGGGGGGATGTGCATGCCGTACAGCCAGACCTCGCCGTCCTGGACGCGGGCGTAGGTGTCGCGCAGCTGCGCCTTGCCCTCGCGGAGGGACTTGACCTCGCTGCCGGCCAGGACCAGGCCAGCCTCGAAGGTGTCGAGGATGTCGTAGTCGTGGCGGGCCCGGCGGTTCTGGGCGACGATCCTGTTGGACGGGTCTTTGGAGGCCGGTCTCGGGCGGCGGGCCATGCGGGGCAACGGTACCGTCGCGCCGTGCTCATGATCGGGAAAAAGTTCCTGGCGCAGATGGTCTGCCACTGTCTCGACGGCCTGCCCCTAGAGGCGTGCGGCGTCCTCGGGGGCGTCGCGCTGGAAGGGGGGTCAGCCGAGGTACGGGCGGTGTACCCGACCGGCAACACCGCTTCGTCCGCCCGCCTCTACGAGGTGGAGCCACGCGACCTGTTGCGCGCCGACCGCGACGCCGAGGCGTCGGGCACCCAGCTGGTCGGCGTCTACCACTCCCACACCCACACCGACGCCAAGCCCTCGCCGACCGACATTCGCCAGGCCCCCGACCCCGACTGGCACTACGTCCTGGTCTCGTTTCGCGACGTCGAGCCGTCGGTCCGGAGCTGGCGGATCCGGGACGGGGCGGTCGAAGAGGAGCCGGTGGTCCTAGAATGGTGATCGAGGAGGTCGAGTTTCGTGTCTGTCGCCGTCCGTCTACCCGCCATCCTCCGCCCAGCAGCGGGGGGAGAGTCCACTGTCGAGGCCGAGGGAGCCACCGTCGGTGAGGTGTTCGAGGACCTCATCCGCCGGCACCCCGCCCTGAAGGACCAGCTGCTCACAGGCGACGGTGACCTGCACCGCCACCTCAACGTGTTCCTCAACGACGACGACATCCGCTACCTCGGCAAGCTCGACGCCAAGGTGGGGGACGACGACACGCTCACCCTGATGCCCGCGGTGGCGGGCGGCGTCCGGTGATGGCCCGGTTCGAGAGCGTCCTCGACCTGATCGGCAACACGCCGATGGTCGACATCAGCGCCCTCAGCCCCAATCCCGGCGTGGCGTTCGTCGCCAAGCTGGAGGGCAACAATCCAGGTGGCTCGGTCAAGGACAGGGCCGCCAAGTACATGGTCGAGGAGGCCGAGAAGGACGGAACGCTTCGTCCCGGACAGCAGATCATCGAGTCCTCCTCCGGCAACACCGGCATAGCCCTGGCGATGATCGCCCGTGTCAAGGGCTACCCGCTCAAGATCGTCCTCCCAGAGAACGTGTCGGTCGAGCGCCGCCAGCTTCTTCAGGTCTGGGGGGCGGAGATCATCGACTCGCCGGCGTCGGAAGGCTCCAACGGGGCGATGCGCAGAGCCCAGGCGCTGTCTGCCGAGCACCCCGACTGGTGGTTCCCCTACCAGTACGCCAACCCGGCCAACCCCAAGGCGCACTACGAGGGGACGGGCCCGGAGATCTGGCGTGACTGCCCCGAGGTCACCCACTTCGTCGCCGGTCTCGGCACCGCCGGCACCCTCATGGGGGTCGCCCGCTTCTTGAAGGAGCGCAACCCGGCGATCCAGGTCTGGGCGGTGCAGCCGCCGGCAGGCGAGATGGTCGACGGGTTGAAGAACCTCGACGAGGGGTTCGTGCCGCCGGTCTTCCTCGACAACGACGGCTACAACCTGCTGGACCGCTCCCGCGTAGTCGGGCCCCGCGAGAGCATCGAGTGGACCCGGCGGCTGGCCGACGTCGGCGTTTTCGCGGGGATCTCCTCGGGGGCGGCGATGGCCGCTGCGGCCAAGTGCGCCGAGGAGATCGACGAGGGCGTGATCGTCGTCCTCGTCCCAGACGGCGGGTGGAAGTACCTCTCGACGGGGGTGTGGACCGAGGACATCGACGTGGTCACGGAGCGGGCCAGGCGGGTGATCTACTTCTAGGGTGGATCGGCGCCCGGTCGGCATCTTCGACAGCGGCTTCGGCGGCCTTACCGTCGCCCGGGCGGTGATCGACCTCCTCCCCGGGGAGGACCTGGTGTACGTGGCCGACACCGGCCGCTACCCCTACGGGCCCCGGCCGCTGGACGAGGTGCGCCGTTTTGCCCGGCAGATAGCCACCAAGCTGGTCTCCGAGCACGGGGTGAAGCTGATCGTCGCGGCGTGCAACACGGCTGCCGCGGCGGGGGTCGAGGTCCCGCCGGGAGTGCCCCTCGTGACCGTCATCGGCCCCGGGGTCCGGGCCGCCCTCCGGGCGACGGTGTCGGGCAGGGTGGGGGTGATCGGCACGGTGGGGACCATCTCCTCCGGGGCCTACCAGCGAGCCTTCGCCGAGGCCGACCCTGAAGGCAGGATCGACCTCACCTGCGCGGCCTGCCCCGGCTTCGTCGAGTTCGTCGAGCGGGGGGAGACCGACTCCGACCAGGTGTATGTGCTCGCCGAGAGGCTCCTGGCCCCCGTGCGCGAGGCCAAGGTGGACACCCTGCTGCTCGGCTGCACCCACTACCCGTTCCTGGCCCGCACCATCAGCGACGTCGTGGGTCGCGAGGTCGTCCTGGTGAGCTCCGCCGACGAGACCGCCTTCGAGCTCCGCTCGCTGCTCGAGTCCGAGGGGCTCGCCCGCGGCGGGGACGGTCCCGGCAGGCACAGGTGGATCTCCTCGGGGGACGTGGACACCTTCCGCACCCTCGGCAGACGGCTCTTCGGGCCGGAGATCGGCCACGTGGAGGCGTGGGACCCCGGGCCGTGAGCAGCGGCCTCTCGGTGACCGTTCTCGGCGCCGACGGCTCCTACCCCGGTCCCGGCGGGGCGTGCAGCGGGTACCTCGTCCGCACGCGTACGACGTCGCTCTGGTTGGACGCCGGGCCGGGGACGCTCGCCAACCTGCAGCGCCACGTGCCCTTGGAGGAGCTGGACGCCGTCGTCGTCACCCACGAGCACATCGACCACTGGTCGGACCTCGAGCACCTCGCCGTGGCCGTGCGCTGGGTGGTCCCCCGGCCCCCGGTCCCGCTGCACTGCGAGGCCGACCTCGTGTCTTCGATGAGGGCTGGCGGCACCGACGTGTTCGACTGGCTGCCGGCCGGGCCCGGTGAGGTGACGACCGTCGGCGACATGGCCCTCACTTTTTCCAGGACCGACCACCCTGTGGACACACTCGCTGTCAGGATCGACGCGGCGGGGAGGAGCCTCGGCTATTCTGCCGACTCCGGTCCCGCCTGGGACCTGTCGGCGCTCGGGCCGGGGATCGACCTGGCGCTCTGCGAAGCCACGTTTCTCTCAGACCGGGAGGGTTCCTTGTCCCACATGAGCGCACGGCAGGCCGGGGCGACCGCCCGCGCCGCGGGCGTCGGGCGGCTGGTCGTCACCCACCTGTGGCCCCGCACCGACCGGGCTGCCGCACGGGCGGAGGCGGAGAAGGCCTTCGCTGGGCCCGTCGCAGTGGCTTTCGCCGGCGCGAGGTACGAGGTGTGAGCGTGCGGCGCGACGGCCGCGAGCCCGACGAGCTGCGACCGGTCGAGCTGGTGCGGGACTACACCGTTTTTGCCGCCGGCTCCGTCCTGATCCGAATGGGCCGGACCGTTGTCCTCTGCACCGCCTCGGTGGCCGAGGACGTGCCCCGGTGGATGCGCGGCACCGGGCGGGGCTGGGTGACCGCCGAGTACTCCATGCTGCCAGGGGCTTCCCCTGAGCGGGTGGACCGCGAGGCGTCCAGGGGGCGCCAGTCGGGTCGGACGCAGGAGATCCAGCGGCTCATAGGCCGCGCCCTCCGTGCGGTCACCGACCTCGACGCCATGGGAGAGGTGCAGATCACCCTCGATTGCGACGTGCTCCAAGCCGATGGAGGCACCCGTACTGCCAGTATTTGCGGTGCGTACGTCGCCCTGCACGACGCGTGCACCCGCTTGGTGGGGACCGGCCGCATGCGCGTCCATCCTTTGCGGGAGGCCTGCGCCGCCGTGTCGGTCGGAGTCGTAGAAGCCCTGCCCATGCTCGACCTCGACTACAGCGAGGACAGCCGAGCTGAAGTCGACATGAACGTTGTCATGACCTCCTCGGGTCGTTTCGTGGAGGTGCAGGGGACGGCCGAGGGCAGCCCGTTCGACAAGGGCGAGCTCGACGAGCTGCTCTCCCTCGCCGAGCACGGCATCGCCAGCCTGCTCGACGCACAGGCAGCGACCCTGTCCGAGCCACCCCCGCTTCGGGCTTGAACCGCTTCGTACTCGCCACCGCCAATCCCGACAAGGCGGCGGAGATCCGCGCCATCCTCGGCAGCCGCTTCGAGCTGGTGCCCCGGCCAGCCGCGCTCGGCGAGGTGGTGGAGGACGGTGCCACGCTGCTCGAAAACGCCCGCCTGAAGGGAAGGGCGGTGGCCGCGGCGAGCGGTCTGCCGGCGATCGCCGACGACACCGGCCTCGAGGTGGAACGCCTCGGGGGGCGCCCCGGCGTGCGCTCGGCGCGCTACGCGGGGGAGGACGCCACCTACTCGGACAACGTGGCGAAACTCCTGGCCGAGATGTCAGACGTGCCCGCAGAACAGCGTGGTGCCGCGTTCCGCACCGTCGCCGTCGCCGTGTGGCCCGACGGCCGGGAGGTCCACGCCGTCGGCGAGGTGCACGGGAACATCTCGACGGCGCCGCGGGGCGCCGCAGGCTTCGGCTACGACCCGGTGTTCGTCCCCGACGAGGGCGACGGGCGCACCTTCGCCGAGATGGGCCCCGCCGAGAAGAACGCCCTGTCGCACCGAGGCCGAGCCTTCCGCGCTCTGGCGACCCTGCTGGAGGGCCACCATTTGGCCGGGGGAGTGTGACAACGTTGACCGGATGAACGGCCCAGCGGAAACCCCGCTCGCCGAACAACCGGCGCAGCCCGCCGGGCGCAAACGCCGGGGGCTGCGGGCCCACCTGCCCGCGCCGGTCTGGCACATCGGTCGGCTCCTCCTGGTGGCGCTCATCCTCGAGTACCTCGTGGTTCCCCAGCTGGCCGGGCCGAGGAAGGTGCTGCACCTCATCACCCAGGTCAGCCCGCTGTTGCTGCTCGGGGGGGTCGGGCTCGAGGCGCTGTCCCTCCTGGCCTACGGACGCCTCACCCGGTCCGTGCTGCCCGGCACCAGCCGGCTGCGCTTCTACACCATCCTGCGGATCCAGATGAGCACGCTGGCGGTCAGCCACACGGCGCCGGGCGGCTCGGCGGCCGGAACCGCACTCGGCTACCGGCTGCTCACCCAGTTCGGTGCGACGTCGAGCGACGCCGGCTTCGCCCTCGGCGTCCAGGCGATCGGATCGGCCGTGGTCCTCAACTTGGTGCTGTGGGTGGCGCTGGTCGCGTCGATACCCTTCTTCGGTTTTTCGCCCCTCTACGGCCTCGCCGCCGCCGTGGGGGGCCTCCTCCTGGCCGTCGCCACCGCCCTGGTGTTCCTCTTCACCCGCGGGGAGGACAAGGTCGGGGAGATACTCGAGAGGGCTGCCGGGCACGTGCCCTTCGTCGATGGCCCGGCGTTGCGGCGGGCGTTCTCCGACCTGGCCTCCCGCCTCGCCGACCTCGGCCGCGACAGGCGCCTCATGGTCCGGGCCGTCGGCTGGGCGGCGGCGAACTGGCTCTTCGACGCCGCATCGCTGGAGCTGATGGTGAGGGCGTTCGGCCACTGGGTGAACCCCGACGGCCTGCTCGTCGCCTACGGTCTCGCCTACGTGCTCGCCGTCATACCGATCACCCCGGGAGGTCTGGGGGTGGTGGAGGCCACCCTCGTCACCCTGCTCGTCGGGTTCGGCACCACCCGCGGCATCGCCACCCTCGGGGTGATCGTCTACCGGCTCATCAACTTCTGGGCGCCCATCCCTGTGGGCGGCCTCGCCTACGTGTCGCTTCAGGTGGAGAGGCAAGGTTCGTCGGGGTCGCCGGGGATCAAGGTGTGGCGGTGGACGCTGCCCGTTCCCCGCCTGATGCACCGTCTGCACGACAGGACCGGCGATCCTAGACCGGGCGCCACGGCAGCGGTAGAGTCGCCAGCCGAATAGCAGCCCGCAGCGGGAGGGAGCGTAAGGCGGTTGACGAAACTCTCATCGGCGAGCAGGGTGCTCGCATCGGTCGTCCTGATGGCAGCGACACTGGCGGCGGCGGTCGTCGTTGCGGCGGTGGCCCCCGGCGCGCCCCGCGCGGCCGCGCAGACCTCCCAGGCGTCCAGCCCCGGCTACTGGATCGTCGGTTCCGACGGCGGCGTGTACCAGTTCGGCACGACGAACTTCGGCGGGATGCAGGGGGTCCAGTTGAACGCCCCGATAGTCGGCGGCGCACCCACTTCCGACGGCCTCGGCTACTGGATGGTCGGCTCCGACGGCGGCATCTTCACCTTCGGCGACGCCCACTTCTACGGTTCCACCGGCAACATCCACCTGTGGAAGCCGATAGTCGGCATGGCCGCCGACCCCGCCACCGGCGGCTACTGGCTGGTCGCCTCCGATGGCGGTGTGTTCAGCTTCAACGCGCCGTTCTACGGCTCGATGGGTGGCATCAAGCTGAACCAGCCGGTCGTCGGGATGGCCGCCACCCCCGACGGCGGCGGCTACTGGCTGGTCGCCGCCGACGGCGGGATCTTCAGCTTCGGCGACGCCCGTTTCTACGGCTCCACCGGCAACCTCAACCTCGTCAAGCCAGTCGTCGGGATGGCCGCCACCCCCGACGGCGGCGGCTACTGGCTGGTTGCTTCCGACGGCGGGATCTTCAGTTTTGGCGACGCCACCTTCTACGGCTCGGCGGCGGATCTCCAACTCGACTACCCGATCGTGTCGATGAGCTCCACCCCGAGCGGCCACGGCTACTGGCTCGTCGGCTCGGACGGAGGGGTGTTCACCTACGGCGACGCCCCGTTCCTCGGCACGCCCGCCGCGTCCGGGAAGAACGTCTCGGCAGTGGCGATGCTGGCGACCGCCGACGGCTACCCGTTCCCACCGGGCGGCACCGGCTACGACGTCTCGCAGTTCCAATGTCCCCAGAACGGCGGCTCCATCCCCACGACCCAGACCCAGGTAGCCATCGTCCAGGTGAGCGGCGGTGCGATCAACTCCTCTCCGAACCCCTGCTACGCCCAGGAGGCGGCCTGGGCGGGCTCGAACATGTCCGCGTACATCTTCTTGGACGAGCTGCCCTCCCCGGCACCGCCGGAATCGTTGTCCGGCCCGGCGGGGACCTGCAACGGCAACGTGGACTGCGAGAGCTACAACTTCGGCTACTACTGGGCGGCAAAGTGGGTGTCGTACTCGCGGGGCCTGGGAATCGACCCGACCCTTTGGTGGCTCGACGTCGAAGGCCCCACCACCTGGTGGGCCAACCAGCCGCCCGACAGCAACAGCGCCGTCATCTCTGGAGCGGTGGCCGGGCTGCGGGCGAGCAGCGTGCTCGCCGGCATCTACTCCACCAACCTCCAGTGGGGGGAGATCACCGGCTATCAGGTGAACTTCCCTGGCATCGCCCTTTGGATCCCCGGAGCGGGCCAGGTCTCCCAGGCCCCCTCGTTCTGCTCGCTCCCCGCCTACGACGGTCCCGCGCCGGCCCCGTCGGCCGACTACTACTCGCCCTTCGCCGACGGCCAGACCGTCCTCGTCCAGTACGGCTACTACAGCGGCTACCAGGGCGACGACCCCGACTACGCCTGCCAGTAGCGGCGGCCGGCCTGGGGGCGTGCGGGCGAGAGGACTCGAACCTCCACCCCTCTCGGGACCAGGACCTAAACCTGGCGCGTATGCCAGTTTCGCCACGCCCGCGTCTGGCCGATGGTAGCCGGTAGCCTTCCGGCCATGCCATCGCCACACCTGCCGACGGCCACCGGCCAGCTTCCCGGCTACGACCGGGGAGCCGACGTCTACCAGCGCCTGCTCAAGGAACGGATCGTCTTTCTCGGCACCGAGGTGGACGACTCGAGCGCCAACCTCATCTGCGCCCAGCTTCTCCTCCTCGCCGCCGAGGACCGCGACAGGGACATCAGCCTCTACATCAACTCGCCGGGAGGGTCGGTGACGGCCGGCCTGGCGATCTACGACACCATGCAGTTCGTGCCCTGCGACGTGTCCACCGTCTGCATGGGCCTTGCCGCGTCGATGGGGCAGTTCCTCCTCTGCGCCGGCGCCAAGGGGAAGAGGTTCTCCCTGCCGCACTCGCGCATCTTGATGCACCAGCCTTCCGGTCAGGCACGCGGGCAGGCGGCGGACATTGCCATCCAGGCCGAGCAGATCATCTACCTGAAGCGGATGATGGCCGAACGGATCGCCTACCACACCGGCCAGCCGGTGGAGCGCATCGAGGCGGACTCAGACCGGGACCGCTGGTTCACCGCCCAGGAGGCGAAGGAGTACGGCTTCATCGACCAGGTCATCGAGCGGGCGGCCGACGTCAGCGAGCCTCAGCCGGCCTAGCCCGGGGGGGACCCTGGGTCGGAGCCCTTCTCCGCTAAAGTGGCCGAGCCGACCATGAGCCTGGTAGCCGCATACCGCTCCTCACGGGAGCTGTTCGTCAACCTCACCCTGCGGGAGCTGCGCTCCAAGTACAAGAGGTCCTTCCTCGGCTGGGCGTGGTCGATGCTCAACCCCCTGGCGACGATGTTCGTCTACACCATCGTCTTCAGCCTGTTCTTCCGGGCCGCCCCGCCCCCCGGCGTCCACGGGCTCAACGAGTACTCCCTCTTTCTCATGTGCGCCCTGCTCCCGTGGAACTTCTTCCAGATAAGCATCATGGGATCCATCGGCTCGCTGGTGGGCAACGCCGGGCTCATCCAGAAGACCTACTTCGAGCGCAAGCTGCTCCCAGCCTCCAACGTCGGCGCCAACCTCGTCTCCCACCTCATAGAGATGGGCCTCCTGGTAGCGGTCCTGGCCGGCTTCGGCGACTGGGAGGCGGTGACCTTCATACCCGTGGTGCTGGTCCTCATAGCCGTCATGGCCGTCTTCGCCTTCGGCATGGGCATGCTCTTCAGCGCCCTCAACGTGTACTTCCGCGACGTCCAGCACTTCATGAACATCGTGCTGCTCGTGTGGCTGTACCTGACCCCGGTCATCTACCCGATCACCACCCCGGGCGTCCAGAGGTTCCTCCCCCTGCTCAAGCTCAACCCGATGACCGAGATGACCGAGTGCTTCCGGTCGGTCCTGTACTACGGGCGCTTCCCGACGCCCGCCCAGTTCGGCTACTTCCTCGCCGCCGCGCTGGTGGCACTGGCCGTCGGTTGGGCCGTCTTCTCCCACTTCCAAGACGACATGGCCGAGGAGCTTTGAGCGCGGTCGTCGAAGCAGACGGGGTCTGGAAGCGGTTCAGGCTGGTCCACGAGCGGAACCACTCGCTCAAAGCGACGGTGCTGCGCGGCAGGCGGGTCGTCGCCGAGGAGTTCTGGGCGCTGAAAGACGTGTCCTTCGACGTCAAGCAGGGCGAGACGTTCGGCCTGATCGGCGAGAACGGTTCCGGGAAGAGCACCATGCTCAAGTGCCTCACCCGGATCCTCACCCCCAACAAGGGCAGCGTCCGTGTGGAAGGCAAGGTTTCGGCGCTCTTGGAGCTCGGGGCAGGTTTCCACCCGGAGCTCTCCGGCCGGGAGAACGTCTTCCTCAACGGGGCGATCCTCGGGCTGACCCAGAACGAGCTGAAGAAACGCTTCGACGACATCGTCGACTTCGCCGGCATCGGCCCGTTCATCGACGAGCCGGTCAAGAACTACTCGTCGGGCATGTACGTGCGTCTCGGTTTCTCAGTCGCCATCAACGTGGACCCAGACGTGCTCTTCGTCGACGAGGTGCTCGCCGTCGGCGACGAAGCGTTCCAGCGCAAGTGCATAGAGCGCTTCAACGAGCTGAGTCGCGCCGGCAAGACCGTCGTGCTGGTCAGCCACGGCCTGTCCGTCGTCGAAGCCCTGTGCGACCGGGTGGTGTGGTTCTCCCACGGCCAGGTGCAGCGCGTCGGACCACCCCGCGAGGTCATCGAGGCCTACACCGACACGGTCGAGGTCGACCGCCACGTCGACGAGTTCGGCCACCCCCGGTGGGGTTCGGGCGAGGGGCGCATCACCGGCGTCATGTGGCTCGACGAGCGCGGCCAGCCGACCAGCCGTCTCTACAGCGGGCGGCCCGCCCGCCTGCGCCTCCTCTTCGAGACCAGCGAACCGCTCGAGCATCCCGTGTTCGCGGTGTCGATCACCACCCCCGAGGGCTTCGAGGTTTCCGGGCCCTCCAGCCGTGACGTGGGCTGCGTGCCCGAGAAGCTCAACGGTGCCGGCCACGTCGATGTCACCTTCGACCGGCTCAGGCTGCTGCCCGGGTCCTACCAGTTGACGCTGGCGTTGACCGACTTCTCCCGCAACCACGCCTTCGACGTCCGCAAGGACCTCATCACCTTCGACGTCGAGCGTGGCGACTCCCGCGAGACGAGCGGCGTCGCCGCCCTCGACGGACAGTGGGAGATCGTCCGCGCCGACACGTAGCCTCAACCGGCGGCTGTGTCCTCGGTCCGCCTCAGCCGGCGGCTGTGACCTCGGTCCGCCTCAACCGGCGGACATGCCCACGACGGGTTTGTTCAAGGTGAGGTTGCCGGTGGATCCGTAGAAGTGGGCGTCGCCGAAGGTGAAGATGCCGCCGTCTGAGGCGACGAGCCAGTAGCCGCCGCCGTCGGGGGTGGGGGCCATGCC
>Ga0070737_10005697_pt1 | contig 11776 bp, 8 predicted proteins | sample Coa_R1_10_FD_66438 | JGI IMG/M metagenome (GOLD analysis project Ga0070737, IMG submission 66438) | Surface soil microbial communities from Centralia Pennsylvania, which are recovering from an underground coalmine fire - Coalmine... | ecosystem: Environmental > Terrestrial > Soil > Unclassified ... | reverse complement strand
GGAAGGCAGTTCACAGGGTCTGAACCTTGGGGTGATCCATGGAATACAATGGGAGCGGCTCATGGGAATGCTGTGCACCGTGGGGCTTATGCTTCTTCTGACCGGCGTTGCCAGCGCGCGAGCCCAGGCGGCGCTTGCGTCTTCCACCCCTTCAGCGCCAGCCGCCGCGGAAGCCGTGCCTCAGGGCCAGAATTCGCTGCCAGCCGGCACCCTGCTCTACATTCGGCTTGATACACCCATCAGCACTGCATCTTCCAAGGTTCATCAAGCCGTTAAGGCACACGTTGTGAGACAGATATTCGCTGGCAATCAAGTGGCGGTGCCGCTTGGAGCAACACTCGATGGGGAAATCGCACAGATTCATCAAAGCGCCAATCCTGACGACCCCGCAGTGATGGCCATTAGCTTTACCCAATTAACGCTTCCTGGTGAGAAACCCCTCAAGATTTCCAGTCACCTGCTCAAGATTGAAAACGCGCGCGAGACTGTGCTTAAGGATGGAACCATTCAGGGCGTTCGCGCAAGTGATTTGGGTTCGACGTATGTGGGCAAGGGGCTTGAAAAACTGGCTCAGCAGCTTCCCTCGTTGAGCAGCGCGATTGGGGGCTTCGAGAAAAAACAGGTCGGAACGCCCGATACGGCGATCAGCTACCCGCAAGGCACGGATATGCAGGTGACGCTGGATAAGCCAGTGCCGGTTGAGAAAACCTTTGCGCCCGCAGTAGCGGAGGAGCTTCCAGGCCCGGTTCTGAACGCGGTCGATCAGGTTCTGGCAACGGCGCCTCAGCGGTCTTCCACCCAAAAGGGGACCCCGGGCGACCCCATCAATCTGGTGGTTGTTGGGAATGAACAGCAGGTGCGCGAAGCGTTCAGCAAGGCTGGATGGGATGTGCCCACCGAGAAGCAGAACCAGTCTGTTCTGAAGACTGTCCAGGCTGTAGTCCAGGGGCGGGGATATGATACCGCGCCGATTTCAAATCTCTATCTCTTTAATCGATCGCAGGATCTAGCCTACGAAAAAGTGCTGAATACATCTGCCATGCGCCATCACCTGCGGCTCTGGCGATCCCCCGCCCGCACGGCAGACGGGCGCGAAATCTGGTTAGGGGCCGCCGTGCATGACACGGGGTTTGACATCCATCCCGGCGTTGCTTCTCACGCCACCAGCCCCGATCTGGATGCTGAGCGGGCGAAAGTGGGCGCAGACCTGGTCGACACGGGCCTCGTGGCCGCAACTCAGCTTGTGACGCCTCCCCATCCGCTCAGTCGTGGCACAACGGGCACCGGAGGCGCGTGGGAGACGGATGGGAAGTTGTTGGTGATTGATTTGAAATAAGTGGATCAGGATTTCTCATGAGCATATCGGCTCACCTTCCCGTTTGCCCGCCTATCACTCCCCGCAGGATGCGCAAGCTTTCCTTCGCTCTCGCTTGTTTCACCAGCATGGCTTCGGCTTTGTTTTTCCCGTGCCTGGGCGAATCGCAGGCTCCGCGACCGCTGCCCCGGCTTTCGGTAATTGCTCAGAATTTCAATCCTGTTCTGGGCGCCGGAGCCCGTTATGAAACCCATGATGAACATGGCTCCGGCGCGTTTTCGGTTGCCGTGGTGGGAGAAACCCAGGTGAACGGCAGGCCGGGATATTGGGTGGAGACGCGAGTGGAAAAGGGCGATGAGGCGGGATTGATCCTGAAGCAGCTTGTCGTGCGTGATCAAGGCCGTCCACACACGTTGCGGCTTATTATTCAGCGTCCGGGCCGAGCGCCTGAGGAAGAAACATTGGAAGGAAATCAGGCGGCGCAACCCTCACCGGAGTCCCGGGAAGCTATCACCAGCGGCATTAAGGAGTCCCTGGGGCGCGCCGATGTTACAACGCCCGCTGGCAAGTTTGTCTGCCGCCATTATCGCGTGCAACTCGGAAGCGCGCCAGGCGATCTTTGGACGTCTACGCGGGTCGCGCCTTATGGACTCGTCAAGCTGACCTCAGAAGGGCTCTCTATGGAAGTTGTCCAACTGCTGGATCACCAGAAGTCAGAACTTAAGACAACGCCGCATTCCACGAGATAACCGCAATCTTGCTCCCCGGCTATTTTTTGCCGTTCTTTCTCCGCTCTTTTCGGGCCTTCTGAGCAAGACCCTTGTACCTGCCTTGATAAATCCGGTAGAGTAGTGAGTTTCCTTCTCTTTAAGTTGCATGGAAAATCTTTACCGGCGCAATCAGATTCTGGACATCATCGGCAGAGGCAATGTGTTGACGCAGGCTCAGTTGCGCCGGGCTCTGGCGCAGCGCGGCATCCACGTGACGCAAGCGACGGTTTCACGCGACATTGAGGAACTGGGTCTGGTAAAAACCCGTGAAGGTTATCGCCTCCCCGGCGCGCCCGAGCCTGCAACTCCGCCCCAGCCAACGCTTTCAGTGATTCTGAAGGAATTTCTTCGGGAAGTGCGGCTGGCGTCAAATCTCGTGGTGGTCAAGACCCATCCGGGCAACGCTCATACCGTGGCCGTGGCTTTGGATTCAACCGGCTGGGCAGAAATTCTGGGCAGCGTGGCGGGCGATGATACCATCTTTCTGGCGACAGCCGGAACGCGGGAAGCCGCGCGCGTGCGCAAGCGAATCCTGGAGGCTCTGGAAGCAAGCCCGTAACTTCTGTTTGCCCTTTCAAGGGAAGGTTTGATTTCTGAGCAAAAACTTCACGCAAAGGCGCAGAGACGCAAAGCGTCGCAGGGAAGACAAAGGAATTGCAGCCATCAATAAGGAGACTTGAACGAATGGAATTGAGTTCACAACCCCGCTTGGGGACCGTCAAGCGGGCGGTTCTGGCTTATTCAGGAGGGTTGGATACCTCCATCATCATTCCCTGGCTGCGGGAAAACTATGGCTGCGAAGTCATTGCCATGGTGGGTGACGTGGGCCAGGGAGATGATTTCCGCATGGTCCGCCAGAAAGCGCTGCGCACCGGAGCAAAGCGGGTTTTTGTGGAGGATTTGCGCGAGGAATTTATTACGGGCTACGTTTGGAAAGCCATTCAGGCCGGCGCGATCTACGAAGGGAAGTATTTGCTGGGAACTTCTCTCGCGCGCCCGGTGCTGGCGAAACGACAGGTGGAAGTGGCGCTCGCCTGCGGCGCTGATGCGGTGGCACATGGATGTACAGGGAAAGGCAACGACCAGGTGCGTTTCGAGCTGACATACAAGGCTCTGGCTCCCCAACTCCGTGTGATTGCTCCCTGGCGCGAGTGGTCGATTAAATCCCGTGAAGATGCGCTGGAATATGCCCGCAAGCACAATGTCCCGGTGCCGGTCACGAAGAAGGAGCTTTATAGCCGCGATCAGAATATCTGGCACTTGAGCCACGAAGGCGGCCCGCTTGAGACCCGGCTTGGCGAGCCTCCAGAAGATGCCTGGAAGCTCACCCGGAACCCCCGCCAGGCGCCCAACCGCGAGACGGCAGTCGAAATTGGTTTTGAGTCTGGCACGCCTGTCTCGGTAAACGGTAGAAGGCTTAAGCCCCTTGCGCTGCTCGAAAAGCTTAACGGGATTGCCGGAGACAATGGAGTGGGACGAACCGATCTGGTGGAAAACCGCTTTGTGGGAATCAAGTCCCATGGCGCTTATGAGACCCCGGCAGGAACGCTGCTTCACGCAGCCCATCATGAGCTTGAGGCGATTTGCCTGGACCGTGAAACTTTTCATTACAAACAGCATGTGGGGTTGCGGTATGCGGAACTGGTCTACTTCGGCCAGTGGTTTACACCGCTGCGCGAGGCCCTGGACGGATTCATCCAGGTCACTCAACGCCGCGTGACAGGCACGGTGACGTTGGGCCTTTATAAAGGCGGCATTCGCATTCTGGATCGCCGGTCGCCTTACTCTCTCTACGATACAAGTATTGCTGGTTTCACGATGGGCGCGGATTACGACCAGAGGGATGCAGAAGGCTTCATTAACATCCTCGGTTTGCCGCTCAAGATGGAAGCGCTGAAACGACAGAAAGCAGAAGGTGGAAAGCGGAAAGCAGAAAGCAGAAGGCGGTAGGCAGAAGGGTTTCGCAGGGAGGGAAGGCCGTGTATGGACTGATCGCTAAGCTGGTGATTGCACCAGGCAAACGCGAAGCGATGATCAAGCTGCTCGAGGGGAGCGCAGCCGCGATACCAGGATGTCTCAGCTACGTGATTGCTGAAGATGCGGCGGACGAAAAAATCCTTTGGGTTACGGAAGTGTGGGAGAGCAAAGCCAGCCATGACGCCTCACTCGTGTTGCCATCTGTGAAGAAGGCTGTACCACAAGGGAAAGCGATGGTCATGCGTTTTGAAAGAGTCGCCGAGACAATTCCAGTGTGGGGAGTGGGCCTCCCGGTCGCGCGCGCCCGCTCAACCCAGTGAAGAATGCCTGCGATGGCGCAAATTCACGAACATCTCCAATTCCCATCCTGCTCCCCGTTGCTTTCAGCTTCTCGTCTTTCGCCTTCTGCTTTCCGCCTACTGCCTTCTGATTTATGGATTCTCAGGAAATGCCAATGAAACTCTGGGGCGGACGCTTTGCGCGCAGTCACCAGGATCTTCTGTTTGAGCGGTTCTCGGAGTCTTTCTCGCTCGACCAGCGCTTCATTCTTTATGATCTTCACGTCAATCAAATCTATCTGAAGCATCTGGCTTCGGCGGGCGTATTGCGCCAGGCGGAAGCCCGGCAACTGATACGCGGCCTGGAAAATATTCGGCAATGGGTTGAGCGCCATCCGGATTGGTCTCGTGGACAGGCGGCTGAGGATGTCCACACCTGGGTTGAGAATCGGCTTGAGCTTGAAATAGGCGCTCTGGCCCGGAAACTGCGCACCGGGCGCAGCCGCAATGACTTGGCAGCCACCGAGACGCGGCTTTTCGTAAAGGATGCCATTGATGAGCTTGAGCGCGACGCCGCCGGGCTCATGGAAACTTTGTTGGGTCAGGCGCGGAAGCATCTGGGGATTGTGCTGCCGGGCTACACGCACCTCCAGCCGGCTCAGCCTATTCTGTTCTCGCACTATCTTCTGGCCTATTTTGAGATGCTCGCCCGGGATGTTGAGCGGCTGGAAGACTGCCGAAATCGCGCCGACGAGCTGCCGATGGGCGCGGGCGCTTTGGCTGGCGCAGCTTTCCCTCTTGATCGCGCTGCTCTGGCAAGAGATTTAGGCTTTGCTCGCGCAGCGCGCAACAGCCTGGACGTGACATCTGACCGCGATTTTGTGAGCGAATTGCTCTTTGCCTGCTGTCTCACGCTGGTTCATCTCAGCCGCCTGGCGGAGGATTTGATCCTTTATTCCTCGCCTGCCTGGGGCTACGTGGAACTGGCAGACGAATATTCCACCGGCAGCAGCCTGATGCCGCAGAAGAAGAATGCGGATTCATTGGAACTGATTCGCGGCAAGGCAGCGCGGATATTGGGACGGCTGAGCGGCGCGCTCGCACTGCTCAAAGGCCTGCCGCTTGCCTATAATCGCGACCTTCAGGAAGATAAGGCGACGCTTTTTGACGGCGTGGATACCACGCGGGATTGCCTTCAGGTAGCGACGCGAGTTCTCGCCACACTGCGCATTTTCCCCGAAAAGATGGAGGCGGCGACCCATTTGGGCTTTCTGACGGCAACCGATCTGGCCGATGAACTGGTGCGCCGCGGCCTGCCTTTTGCTGAAGCTCATGAGCAGGTGGGCCGATTGGTGCGCCACTGCCTGTCGAAAAAAATAGGATTTTCTGAAGTCGGCGAGGCTGAAGCGCAACGATTCATCCCCTCCTGGGATCGTGCCTTGGCCCGCGTAGCCTCATCGCCCGCACTCGCTGTTGAGAAGCGAAAAGCGCTCGGAGGCACTGCCCGTTCTCAGGTGAAAAGGCAGATTGCATTGGGGGAAAAGCGTCTGAAAGAACTTCGCAGGAGACTAACCAGGCGAAAATCGTGAACGCCTGAGGATGAGCTTTTGTGGATGGATGGTGATTTTAGAGACGACTTATGGGCCAGATGCCGCTGCGGGTTTTGCTCATTCTGCTGCTGATCATTCCCACGCCGCACCTGTTTCCTCAATCCTCCGCCTCAAACAGCAACTCGCAGGATCTTGCCAGCGATCAGATTTTCCGACCGCCCATGGCTGACCAGACTGAGCCTGCCAGCCGCATCCGCTACGGCGGCAAGTACCTGGATTTCGGTCTGGCGTTGCCGTTGGCGTTCTATACTTCGGAGGGCAAGAACTCGGCTTGGCAGGTTGGCTTTTTAGGCGGCATTGCGGCGGGATTCGGTTCCGAAAGAACGACCCTCTATCTGCGCGCGGCGGATTTCCATGCCGGAGTTCCCATCTCCTACCGCAAAGGGAACTGGTCCACTCGATTCGAGTTTTACCATGTCAGCTCTCATCTCGGCGCGGATTTCGAGCAGATCAGCGGCTTTCAGCCTTTCCATTACAGCCGCGAAGTGGCGGAATGGCTTGTTGCCTACGATGCGCCCCATCACGTCCGAATCTACGGGGGGCCGCGCGTTCTGGTGCGAACGTATCCCAGCGTCGGACGATGGACATTTCAGGCCGGGACGGAATGGTTCCCTGCTTCACTTTCAAGTCACCGCTGGCGCTTCTACCTTGCGGATGACTTTCAGACGCGCGGAGAGGTGGCGTGGCGTCCAAACATCAGCATCGAGCCGGGCGTTCAGTGGACCACGCGGAAGGGCGAGCCGGTGGCGCGCCTGGAGGCGTGGTTTTACAGCGGACAGGAACCCTTTGGCGAACTTTTCCAGCGCCGTGAGCGCGTCTTGGGCGCACAACTGATCTTCACCCTCGAACCGGTCGTCAAGTCCCTGATCACCCACCGGCATTGACGAAGGACTCTCGCAGCTTGGCAGTGCTTACTGCGGTTTTAACCTATACTTTCCGGCGTCGCAGGAGCGCATCCAGGCTGATGGAGCCGGCGCCTGCAAAAATAAGATAGAAAAAGATGAAGCAGTAGAGTACAGCGAGCTCGCCGCCGTTGTGGATGGGCAGCCGCGCCCGCCAGTAATGGACCGTGAAGTAGGCCACCGCCATTTCACCGCACAGGATGAAGGCGACGGGCCGCGTGAATAGCCCAACCAGCATAAGCGCGCCGCCGACCGTCTCCAGAACCGCCGCCACCACGAGCAGAGGGGTGAGATGCAGGGCGGAAGAATGGCCGCTCAGCCAACTAAAGATGGTGGCGTCCTTCATCCAGCCGTGCGCAGAGAAAGTGAAGCCTGCAATTCCGCGCAGCAGTGATCGCGCATAAGGCTCAAACCCGCTTGCCGCTATCGCCACTGAAATTCTCCCTTCCGAGAAATTTTGGAACAACGACTCGGGCCTTCATCCGTCATATTACTGTTGCTGTCGCCGCCTTATGATTGCGCTCTCTCGCAATGAGCCTGTCTGCCGCGCGGCTTGCTTACCTCCCGCTGGCGCGCAAGCTATGTTGCGGGCGCCCCTGCAAGAGCTTTGAAATCTCTGGAAACAGCGTTGCAGCTTTTTTCACCTGCGGGTCGCTTCGAGTGGTTACTTCATTGCCGTAATCGAGGCCAAATGCCAGGTTAAAGAGCGCCGTTTTAAGCTGGTCCTTCAGATATTCTTGGTCTTTGGCCCAATATTCCTTCGGACTTTGAATCCGCTGACCCGCCAGAAAATTCCTGAATTCTTCAAGAGTTTCTGCGGTCGGCTCGAAATTCTTATCGATTTTACTATGGTAGGCGAAGTATTCCGAGGCGAAACTGGCAAACATTCCCGCCTGGTTCAGAAACGTCAGCCAAGGATCAAGTTTCCAGGTGGGAACCTGGACGTCAGGCGTGATGCCGCCATCCGCAAGCACCGGGCGGCCATTATCCGTGTGGAATTTGACAGATTGTGAGGGGGAGTCGGAGTTGGCGGATGCAATCCCGCGAATTGGATTCTGCAAGGCTGTGCCCGCCAGAGGTTTCTGAAGTGATCGCCCGCTCGGGGTGAAATACTCGGCGGTCAACAAGGCCAGGCCGGTTTCCTGGCTGAGCGGCATCACGGTTTCCACCACCCCCTTGCCAAAAGTCGGCTCACCCACAATAAGTGCGCGATCGTGATCCTGAAGCGCTGCGGTCATCACCTCCGCAGCGCTCGCCGTGTTGCCATTTACCAGCACGATCAGAGGAAGATGAATCTGCAAGGGAGCCTGGACGGTGCGGTAAGTCTTTTCGGACACAGCGCGACCACGCACCGTAAGAACCACCTGGTCGGGCTTGAGAAACAGGCTACAGACTTCAATGGCGGAGTCCAGCAGCCCTCCGGGATTATTGCGCAGATCAAGAATAAGACCCTTTAGGCTCCCACAATTTAATCTCTTAAGGGCGTCGATAACTTCCTGCGGGGTTTTGGATTCAAAGGAAGCAATATGGATGTAACCGATGTCAGGTGAGTAGGGAAAAGCGATATCGACGGTGGGGAGTTTCACTTGCTCCGGCCTCATATAGATATCCTGAGCGGCTGATTTCCCGGGGCGAAGCACGCTGAGATGTACGGGGTGAGAACGCGCCTGCTGCAGCACCTGGATAAGCTCTCGAAATCCGAGCCGATCAAGCCGGACGCCGTTCACGGCCACGATCTGATCTCCCGGCCCCAAGCCTGAGCGCCAAGAAGGCGACCCTTCCTGAGTCTGAATCACCATCACTTTGCCGGGCTGGACGTAGAGGATCGAGCCGAAACCTAATGCTTCCCCTCGCGTCTCCTCCTGAAGCATCTTGAACTGATCGCGATCGAAAAAGGAAGAAAAAGGATCGAGCGAGGAAAGCATTCCACGCACCGCGCCCTCTAAAATCAGCTTGTCGGGGTCCATCGGGCCCATGTAGTTTTGCTGCAAGGCTTGATAAACACGCGCGAATTTCAGGCTTTGCTGGGTGACATCATCACGAGGAACCGCTGTTTGAGCAACAAGTGAGTGCGGGGAGGCTAAGGTGAGTCCGGATAGAAAAATCAATATCATTCTTGCGTTTTTGAGGTTCATCACGAACATACAAATACATCATAACCTTATTTCTCCGCTCACCTGGCAGGTTGTGAAGATCACCGAGTCAATCAATGCCGCCAGGCGTAGCCAACCGATGGCGAAGATACAACAAATTTCACCACAGAGGACACAGAGATCACAGAGGTATTTTCTTTGTATTCTCCGTGTCCTCTGCGCTCTCTGTGGTGAGTTTTTCGTTTAGAGTGTGCATATCGAGAATCGCCGTTTAAGTTTATCGAGGGCGTCTGTTAGACAATCTGTTTGCTAATTTCCTATAATGCTTAGTTTTAGCGGCTTGCTGAAAAACTCTATTCAACAAACGTAGCGGCGATTTCAGATCATCATCGGTGAGGGAATTCCACCGTGCCATGGCAGCGCAAAGCCGCCGCTACACGTTTTCAGCAACCTGTTTGCCTGCCCGGAGGCTTCATGCAGAAGATTATGGACCTGAAGAGCACGTTGAACCTGCCGAAAACTGCCTTCCCCATGAAGGCTAATCTTCCGCAAAACGAGCCCTTGCGGCTTACAAAATGGCAGGAAATGGGCCTTTATGGCAAGATTCGTGAGGCCCGCAAGAGCTCGCCGCTCTTCACGCTCCATGACGGGCCCCCTTACGCCAACGGGCGCATCCACCTGGGCACAGCTTTAAACAAGATTCTTAAGGATTTCATTATCAAATCCAAGACCCTGGCCGGCTTCAATGCTCCTTACCTTCCCGGCTGGGACTGCCACGGGCTGCCGATTGAGATCAACGTTGATAAAGAGTTGGGCGCGCGCAAGGCAAAGATGGAGCGAGCACAGATCCGTCGTGAATGCCGGCGATATGCGGAGAAGTTCGTCGCGCTCCAGCGGCAGGATTTCAAACGCCTGGGAATTTTAGGCGAGTGGGAAAACGCCTATCTCACGATGGAGTATTCCTACGAAGCGCTCATCGCGGAGGCCTTTCTCAAGTTCCTCGAAGAGGGATACGTTTATCGCGGCCGCAAGCCCGTCTATTGGTGCATTCAGGATAAAACGGCGCTGGCCGAGGCGGAGGTGGAATACGAAAATCACCGCAGTCCTTCGATTTACGTGAAATATGCCCTCCTTTCTGACCCGACGAAGTTAAGCCCGCAACTTAGGGGCCGAAAAGTGTGGGTTGTGATTTGGACCACGACGCCCTGGACGCTCCCAGCCAGCATGGCCGTGGCCTTTCATCCGGATTTTGAATACGTGGTGGTTTCAAACGGCGACTCTGACGCTTATCTCCTGGAATCCCGGCGCTCAATTCCGGCGCTGGCTGAAATGGGAATCAAAGCGTCGGATGTTCTGGCTCGCATCCCGGGCCGCAATCTTGACCGCATTGAGTTGCAGCATCCATTTCTTGACCGGAAGGTTCCCGGCGTTCTGGCGGATTATGTGACAGCGGAAGACGGCACCGGATGCGTCCACACGGCGCCCGGCCATGGCCGCGAGGACTATCAGACAGCCTTGCGCTATGGCCTTGAAGTCTACAGCCCGATCAGCGACTCCGGAGAAATTACCGAAGGCTTGCCGGAATATCGCGGCAAGAAGGTTTTCGACGCGAACCAAGCCATTATCAACCTGCTCCGGCAGCGCGGCACGCTCGCGGGCTCGGAAGGCTCGATTGAACATTCTTATCCGCATTGCTGGCGCTGCCATAATCCGGTCATCTTCCGCGCCACGGAACAGTGGTTCATCTCCATGGAGCACAGGGAATTAAGACACCGGGCGTTAGAAGAGATCAAAAAAGTCCAGTGGTCGCCGGAGTGGGGCGAAGAGCGCATTTCCAATATGATTGCCACGCGGCCCGACTGGTGTATTTCCCGCCAGCGCGCCTGGGGCGTGCCGATCACGGTTTTCCATTGCGAGACGTGCGACAAGCCACTGATGGACGCGAAGCTGGCCCGGCCCGCTGTGGAACTCTTTCGCAAAGAAGGGGCCGACGCCTGGTATACGCATCCGATTGAGGACCTGGTCGCCGCGGGCGCCCGTTGCCCGGATTGCGGCGGGACGAAGCTGCGGCGGGAAACCGACATCCTCGATGTGTGGTTCGATTCCGGCTCCAGCCATCTTGCCGTGCTGGGGCATCGTCCGGACCTGCCCTGGCCGGCGGATGTTTACCTGGAAGGCGGAGATCAATATCGCGGCTGGTTTCACAGTTCTCTGCTGGTTGCGTTAGTGACGCATGGCGGCGCACCCTATCGCCAGGTGCTGACGAACGGCTGGGTGCTCGATTCCGAGGGCCGCGCGATGTCAAAATCGCTCGGCACCGGCGTCCAGCCCGAGGAAGTCATCAAAACGCATGGGGCGGAGATTCTGAGGCTCTGGGCGGCTTCCGTGGATTTCCGCGAGGATGTCGTGATCTCGCCGGAAATCCTCACCCGGCTATCCGAAGCCTATCGTAAGCTGCGGAATACGTTTCGCTATTGCCTGGCGAATCTTTATGACTTCGATCCAACAAAAGATCTGATTGCCGCAGGTGAGCTTGAGGAAATCGACGCCTGGGCGCTCGAACGGACCGCGCAGGCGCTGGAGCAGATTGGCAAAGGATATGAACGGTTTGAATTCCATCGTGTTTACCGCACGCTCTGCGATTTCGCCACGGTGGACTTGAGCGCCTTCTATTTCGACATCCTGAAAGACCGCCTCTATACCGCTCCGGAGCGCTCCAGGCGGCGGCGTTCGGGACAGACAGCTCTCTATCGGATTCTGGATGCCCTCGTGCGCGCTGCGGCGCCGCTGCTTTCCTTTACGGCGGATGAAGTCTGGTCGCACATGCCGGC